>OKFU01000047.1_pt1 | contig 53608 bp, 42 predicted proteins | sample 1610491 | NCBI WGS metagenome assembly OKFU01 (sample SAMN04436656, study PRJEB24849) | human gut metagenome | biome: human gut; feature: NICU; material: stool | host: Homo sapiens | place: USA: Saint Louis, MO | collected 2010-05-24
GCAGGGCGTCGGTGCCGTGCGGCTCGATGCCGTTCGGGAACTGCTTCTCGGTGCGCTTGCGGATTTTCTCCGCCAGCTGCGGCTGCATCATGTTGCCGGTGCGTTTTTCCAGCAGATCTTCCAGCGAGATGCCGTCGACCATGTCCAGCGGATCGATCACGTTGCCTTTTGACTTGGACATCTTCTGGCCTTCGTCGTCGCGGATAAGACCGGTCATGTAGACGGTCTTGAACGGCACCTGCGGCTTGCCGTTTTCATCCTTGATGAAGTGCATGGTCAGCATGATCATGCGCGCGATCCAGAAGAAGATGATGTCGAAGCCGCTGACCATCACGCTGGTCGGGTGGAAGGTTTTCAGCGCCTCGGTCTGCTCCGGCCAGCCCAGGGTAGAGAAGGTCCACAGGCCGGACGAGAACCAGGTGTCCAGCACGTCTTCGTCCTGGGTCAGCACCACATCGGCGCCCAGGTTGTTCTCGCTGCGCACTTCTTCTTCGCTGCGGCCCACGTAGACTTTGCCGTTCACGTCATACCAGGCCGGGATGCGGTGGCCCCACCACAGCTGGCGCGAGATGCACCAGTCCTGAATGTCGCGCATCCAGCTGAAGTACATGTTTTCGTACTGCTTCGGCACGAACTGGATTTCGCCCTGTTCGACCGCTTCCACCGCCACTTTGGCCAGCGGCGCGGTGCGCACGTACCATTGGTCGGTCAGCATCGGCTCGATCACCACGCCGCCGCGGTCGCCGTAAGGCACCGTCAGGTCGTGCGGTTTGATCTCGTCCAGCAGGCCTAACTGATCGAAGGCGGCAACCACCGCTTTACGCGCCGCGAAGCGCTCCAGGCCGCGGAACTCGGCCGGGATTTCGTTGCAGTAGTCGGTGCAGACTTCGCCCAGGGTGTTGAACACTTCCGCTTCCTGACGGATGTCGCCGTCGAAGGTCAGAATGTTGATCATCGGCAGGCCGTGGCGTTTGCCGACTTCGTAGTCGTTGAAATCGTGCGCCGGGGTAATCTTCACGCAGCCGGTGCCTTTTTCCATATCGGCGTGTTCGTCGCCGACGATGCGGATGCGGCGGCCGACCAGCGGCAGAATGATCTCTTTGCCGATCAGGTCTTTATAGCGCGGATCTTCCGGGTTGACCGCCACGCCGGTATCGCCCAGCACGGTTTCCGGACGGGTGGTGGCGACCACCAGGTAGTCTTTGCCCTCGGCGGTTTTCGCGCCGTCGGCCAGCGGGTAGCGCAGGTGCCACATGGAACCTTTGGATTCGCGGTTTTCCACTTCCAGATCGGAGATGGCGGTGCGCAGCTTCGGATCCCAGTTCACCAGGCGCTTGCCGCGGTAGATCAGATCTTCTTTGTGCAGACGGACAAACACTTCGCGCACCGCGTTCGACAGGCCTTCGTCCATGGTGAAGCGCTCGCGCTCCCAGTCCACGGAGTTGCCCAGACGGCGCATCTGGCGGGTGATGGTGCCGCCGGACTCTGCCTTCCACTGCCAGATCTTGTCGATAAACGCGTCACGGCCGTAGTCGTGGCGGGTTTTGCCTTCTTCCGCGGCGATCTTGCGCTCCACCACCATCTGGGTGGCGATGCCGGCGTGGTCGGTGCCCGCCTGCCACAGGGTATTTTTACCCTGCATGCGCTGATAGCGAATCATGGTATCCATGATGGTCTGCTGGAACGCGTGGCCCATGTGCAGGCTGCCGGTGACGTTCGGCGGCGGGATCATGATGCAGAAGCTATCCTGGCTGGTGTCGCCGTTCGGCTTGAAGTAACCCTGATTCTCCCAGTGATCGTACAGCTTCTGTTCGATCTGCTTTGGGTCGTATGCGGTGTCGAGCTGACTGTTTGTCTTTTCCATTCTTTATCGTATTCAGTGAGTTGGCGGCGTAGCCGTGGTCAAATGGAAGCCGACGCTGCGATAGGCCTTGTAACGGTCGCGCGCCAACTGTTTCAGAGTGTCTTCGTAAGGAACGAAGTCTACCACTTCATGGAAAGCGGTAGCAAAATCGGCAAACTGCGGCAGCAGGGCGATCAGCAGATCGCGCGGGGCATTGCCGCGCTTGCCGGGCCAGCACAGCTCCACCGGCGCGCCATAGTGCGGCCCTTCGCCGGCCAGGTTGTGCGGCACGAATTCATGCGGCTCGCGCTGCCATAGCGCTTCGTCCAGCCGCTGGGCCTGCTCCTGGCTCTCGCAGGCGATCAGCACCCGTTTGCCGGAACGGAAGCCGTTGGCGGCAACGGCGCAGGCCACGGCCTCATGGGCGCTGAGCGCACCAGACGGTTCCGCGTTGTCGAGCAAATAAAACGTCGCCTGTTTCATTAAGGATCCACCGCTGCCGATAAAAAAATGTAGGGGCACAGCATGCTGTGCCCCTTGGGATTATACCTGAATTACCGCTCAGATTTAATCGTCGCCGTTCAGGCCCGCGCGGTTCAATAGGAACTGCGACAGCAGCGCCACCGGGCGGCCGGTCGCGCCCTTGGCTTTACCGGAGCGCCAGGCGGTGCCGGCGATATCCAGGTGCGCCCAGGTGTACTTGCGGGTGAAGCGCGACAGGAAGCAGGCGGCGGTGATGGCGCCGCCAGGGCGGCCACCGATGTTCGCCATGTCGGCGAAGTTGGAGTCCAGCTGCTCGTAGTACTCGTCGGCCATCGGCAGGCGCCAGGCGCGGTCGCCGGCCTGCTCGGAAGCGCCCAGCAGCTCGTGCGCCAGCGGGTTGTGGTTCGACATCAGGCCGGTGATGTGGTGGCCCAAGGCGATCACGCAGGCGCCGGTCAGGGTGGCGATGTCGATCACCAGCTCCGGCTCGAAGCGCTCGACGTAGGTCAGGGTGTCGCACAGCACCAGGCGGCCTTCGGCGTCGGTGTTCAGCACCTCGACGGTCTGGCCGGACATGGTAGTCAGCACGTCGCCCGGACGGTAAGCCCGGCCGCCCGGCATGTTTTCACAGCCGGCCAGCACGCCGATCACGTTCAGCGGCAGGTTCAGCTCCGCCACCACGCGCATCACGCCGTACACGGTCGCCGCGCCGCACATGTCGTATTTCATCTCGTCCATGCCGTCGGCCGGTTTGATCGAGATGCCACCGGAGTCGAAGGTCAGCCCTTTGCCTACCAGCACGATCGGCTTAGCGTCCGGATTTGGGTTGCCCTTATATTCCATCACCGACATCAACGACTCGTTTTGCGAACCGGCACCGACCGCCAGATAGGCGTTCATGCCCAGCTCTTTCATCTGCTGTTCACCGATGACGCGGGTGGTGATGTGGGTGCTGAAGGCGTCCGCCAGCTGGCGGGCCTGCGAGGCCAGGTAGCCGGCGTTACAGATGTTCGGCGGCATGTTGCCGAGATCTTTGGCCGCCTTGATGCCGGAAGCCACCGCCAGGCCGTGCTGAATAGCGCGCTCGCCGCTGGTGAGCTCACGGCGGGTCGGCACGTTGAACACCATTTTGCGCAGCGGACGGCGCGGCTCCACCTTGTTGCTTTTCAGCTGATCGAAGGTGTAGAGCGTCTCTTTGGCGGTTTCCACCGCCTGACGCACTTTCCAGTAGGTATTGCGGCCTTTCACGTGCAGCTCGGTCAGGAAGCAGACCGCTTCCATTGAGCCGGTGTCGTTGAGGGTATTGATGGTTTTCTGGATCACCTGCTTGTATTGGCGCTCATCGAGCTCGCGCTCTTTGCCGCAGCCGATCAGCAGGATGCGCTCGGAGAGAATGTTGGGCACATGGTGCAGTAGCAGCGTCTGCCCGACCTTGCCTTCCAGTTCGCCACGGCGCAGCAATGCGCTGATATAACCATCACTGATTTTGTCGAGTTGTTCTGCGATAGGGGACAGGCGGCGCGGTTCGAAAACGCCGACTACAATACAGGCACTGCGCTGTTTTTCCGGGCTACCGCTTTTTACACTGAACTCCATGCACTCTCCTGAATCTTAAAGACAAAGGCGGACGCTACGGCTAGAATAACCGACTCCGTAACGATCTCCCGCCATTTGAGTTAACGGATTATGTTAACCTGAACGGCGTAAATTGCTCTGTTTTGGCGACTATAAGCAAGTTCCTATAGGACACCCAAACGGCTTGATGTTGTAATACTATTTTAGCTGTGAAGGTTGCCATATGATGAGAATAAATGGCGGATTAGCGATGAAATTATCGATTTTCCTGCAAAAAGACAAGTTTTCACAGGCGTAATAAGCGTGATCATCATAAGATATCTGGTACGGGAAACGCTCAAGAGCCAAATCGCCATCCTGTTCATCCTGCTTCTGATCTTCTTTTGTCAGAACCTGGTCAGGGTGTTGGGCGATGCGGTGGACGGCAATATCCCGACAAACTTAGTCCTCTCCCTGCTGGCGCTGGGCGTGCCGAAAATGGCGCAGCTCATCCTGCCGTTGAGCCTGTTTCTCGGCTTGCTGATGACGCTTGGGCGGTTGTATACCGAGAGCGAAATCACCGTTATGCACGCCTGCGGGCTGGGCAAACGCACCCTGATTATCGCCGCCATGATTCTGGCGCTGTTCACCTCTGCGATCGCGGCGGTGAACGTGTTTTGGGCCGGCCCCTGGGCCTCGCGCTATCAGGACGTGGTGGTGAACGAAGCCAAGGCCAACCCGAGCATCGCCGGGCTGGCGGAAGGGCAGTTCAAACCCTCGCAGGACGGCAACGCGGTGTTGTTTATCGGCAACGTGAAGGGCAGCACCTTCAACGACGTGTTCCTGGCGCAGCTGCGGCCGAACGGCAACCAACGCCCGTCGGTGGTGGTGGCCGAGCACGGCAACATCGTGCAGCAGAAAGACGGCTCGCAGGTGGTGACGCTCGACAAGGGCACCCGCTTTGAAGGCACCGCGCTGCTGCGCGATTTCCGCATTACCGACTTCAACGACTACAAGGCGGTGATTGGCCACCGCACCGTGGCGGCGGACAACACCGAATCCGAACAGATGTCGATGCAGACGCTGTGGGAGTCCGACGATCCGGACGCGCGCGCCGAGTTCCACTGGCGCCTGACGCTGGTGGTGTCGGTGGCGCTGATGGCGCTGCTGGTGGTGCCGCTCAGCGTGGTGAACCCGCGCCAGGGCCGCGTGCTGAGCATGCTGCCGGCCATCCTGCTGTATCTGATCTTCTTCCTGCTGCAGACCTCGCTGCGCTCCAACGCCGGCAAGGGCAAGCTGGATCCGATGCTGTGGCTGTGGCTGGTTAACGGCGTTTACTTCGCAATCGCGCTGGCGCTGAACCTGTGGGATACCGTGCCGATGCGCAAGCTGCGCGCACGCCTGAGAGGAGCGGCCTGATGTTTGGCGTATTAGACCGGTATATCGGTAAAACGATTTTCAACACCATCATCATGACGCTGTTCATGCTGGTGTCGCTGTCCGGCATCATCAAGTTCGTCGATCAGCTGCGCAAGGTCGGCCAGGGCGAATACACCGCGCTGAGCGCCGGCATGTACACCCTGCTGAGCGTGCCGAAAGACATCGAGATCTTCTTCCCGATGGCGGCGCTGCTCGGCGCGCTGCTCGGCCTGGGCCAACTGGCGACGCGCAGCGAACTGGTGGTGATGCAGGCTTCCGGCTTCACCCGCCTGCAGATCGCCGGCTCGGTGATGAAAACCGCCATTCCGCTGGTGCTGCTGACCATGGCGATCGGCGAGTGGGTGGCGCCGCAGGGCGAGCAGATGGCGCGCAACTACCGCGCCCAGCAGATGTACGGCGGCTCGCTGCTCTCCACCAAGAGCGGGCTGTGGGCGAAGGACGGCAACGACTTCATCTACATCGAGCGCGTCTCCGGCGATAAAGAACTCTCCGGCGTGAACATCTACCACTTCAACGACCAGCGTCGCCTGGAAACGGTGCGCTATGCCGCCACCGCCAGCTTCGAGAACGGGGTGTGGCAGCTTTCGCAGGTGGACACCTCGGATCTGACCGACCCGAAACAGGTGACCGGCACCCAGACGCTGACCGGCGAATGGAAAACCAACCTGACCCCGGACAAGCTGGGCGTGGTGGCGCTGGATCCGGATTCGCTCTCCATCAGCGGGCTGCGCAACTACGTGAAGTACCTGAAGCAGAGCGGACAGGAATCCAATCGTTACCAGCTCAACATGTGGAGCAAAATCTTCTCGCCGCTGTCGGTGGCGGTGATGATGCTGATGGCGCTGTCGTTCATCTTCGGCCCGCTGCGCAGCGTGCCGATGGGCATCCGCGTGGTGACCGGCATCAGCTTCGGCTTCCTGTTCTACGTGCTGGATCAGATCTTCGGCCCGCTGAGCCTGGTGTACAGCATGCCGCCGGTGCTGGGCGCGCTGCTGCCGAGCATGCTGTTCCTGCTGATCAGCGTGTATATGCTGCTCAAACGCAAGTAGCGGGGCGAGCGGTAGTGAAGAAAGGCGTGGCCGTGGGGCCGCGCCTTTTTTGTTGGGGGGGTTAGCTGACGCTCAGCAGCGCGATGCCGGCATCCTGATAGGCCTGCGCGTCTTCCGGCAGGCGATCCAGCACCAGGGTGTCGATCTGGGCAGGGGAGGCGAACTGCGCCAGCGAGGTGTTGCTCAGCTTGGAGTGATCGCACACCACGATCACCTGATTGGCATGCTCCACCATCGCGCGCTTGGTTTCGGCCAGCATGATGTCGGCCACGCAGGCGCCCTGTTTCAGCGACAATGCGTTGGTACCCATAAACGCCTTGTCGATGTTCAGCGTATCCAGCAGCGAACGGCCGTTGATGGCGACCGCGCAGTGATAACCCTTTTTGACGATGCCGCCCAGCAGGATGATCTGGATAGATTCGACGTCTTCCAGACTCTTGGCGATCATGAAATCGTTGGTGACCACGGTCAGGTTGCGGCGCTGGCGTAGATGGCGGGCGATCTGCAGGGTGGTGGTGCCGGTGTCCAATACGATGATGTCGCCGTCTTCCACCAGGCCGGCGGCCAGTTGACCGATTTGCTCCTTGGCGCTGAGGTTCACCTCTTCACGCTGATCGGAACCGACCTCGAAGCTGGCGCGGGTGCGCAGAATGGCGCCGCCGTGGGTACGCGTCAGCATGCCGGCGTCTTCCAGAATGCGCAGATCGGTGCGGATGGTGGCGCCGGAGACGTTAAAGTGCGAGCTCATTTCCCCCACGGAGAGCTTGCGCTTCTCCTTGAGAATGGCGAGGAGTTTTTCCTGGCGCTCTTCTGCGAACATGCTCACTCATTCACTCCTGACAGGCACAATGGACGTGCGGCTAATATACCCCGCGCATCGGCGGCAGGCAAAGCGCTTGCCGGCCGCCGCTGGCAATATTCCAGCGGGCATTATCCGTGCGAGATGCGAAGGTTATGGCGCACCGATCCTTTTTGGTATAGTCAGTTCAGCGGTAGGTTGGGCAGAGGGAGCACGCAGCCAATGGAAGACGAATACAATCTCAGCAATATCATCGGCAAGCGACTGGAGGCGGCGTTGGGAGAGTTGGGCGATCTCCTGTGGGCGTATGTGGTGTTATCCAAAAAAGACATTGCCTGCATCTTTGGCGTCACCAACTACCCGAGTGAATGGGTAAAAAAGTATCAAGAGCAGGGGTTGCAGTATATTGATCCGGTGGTGCTTACCGCCCGCAACCGCCTGACCCCGTTCGCCTGGGACGAGCAAATCATGGCTGACGCAGGGCTGCACTTTCCCGAGTTGTTCGAACAGGCCCGCGAGTTTGGCGTAACGCACGGCTATACCTTCGTGCTGCACGATTACAACGACAATCTCGTCACGCTTTCCTTTGCCTTCAACGTTGAGCAGAGAGCGGAAGCCATCCAGGCGCTCACCGATCGTAAAGGTGCAATCTCGGTATTGCTGGCCTCAATCCATGAGTCGTATCTGGCACTATCCCCACTTTCAGAAAAAAACGCCGTAGCCCTGGAGAGAAATGCCCGCTTTACCGACAGGGAAAACGAGATCCTTTATTGGGCCAGCGTGGGTAAAACCTACCAGGAAACGGCGATGATCCTGGGCATAAAAACCGGCACCATCAAGTTTCATATGTCCAATGTCGTCAAAAAGTTGGGGGTAACGAATGCCCGACATGCCGTGCGCCTGGGGATGGAGCTTCGGTTGATTAAACCGGTGGAGTGACTGGCTCGCTAGCCCGCGGCTAGCGTACCCGTGGAATACGGAGGCACGGCTGCGCATAAATCATCAGCCGGGATACGTCTGAAGGGAGAAAATATCGGCTGGCGAACAGCGTTTTTCGATTCAAGAAATGATGGGCGTCAATCGGTATTGATTTGGTCGCGTGTCGGTTCACGTTGGGGACGTAATATAGAGTACCTGCCCCGATCTCTGCGATATGAAATAATCACCTGCATGAACTGATAAAGGTCTAGTAAGGGACTGTACTTTAGTCTAACTGGTTTCACAGCCTTCAAGGCGATAGACTTCCCCATGTAATGTTTTAATAAAAAATACAAAAAAAACCTGACCGCGTAGGGTCAGGTTGCCAATATTGGCCAACACCAGGGAAAATTTTCTTACATCATCTTAAAGCTATTAACTCCGCAGAGGCAAGTGTTCTCTGCTGGTTTTTAAGCGTTAAACCACCATTTTGTTACGTGTGTATGCTATTTTTATGGTGATTTAAGATAAAACTCATCTAATGGAATTACTCTTTCGCCTTTGCGAACGCCATTACGATTTTTTATTTCCCGCCTGATTTTCACCAATGAAAAAATAGTGTTCTCGGAATGTTAAGCAAACTCACTCTTTATTGGCTGACACATGGGTATGCAATTATTTGCAGTATTGCCATTGCGGCTGGGGATTATTTGGCGCTGCTTGGTAGGGTGATTAAGGAAATGTAGGCGATGGCCGATAAGGTGCATGGCTATGGCGGTAAAGGCTCGTGAGCTGACAAAAATGCGGATGAGGCCCGATGGCTTATAACCGCCATCGGGCCTTGTGCTATGTGGGAAGAAACATTACAGCGGCTGGCTGAACTCCACCCGCTCACCGTCCGGCCCGGCGATCATCAGATAACGCACGCCGTTGGCACCGCTGGGCTGCAGCGTCGGCCCTTCAATCACCGGATAGCCCAGATCCGCCAGCCAACGCTGCGTGGCCGCCAGATCGGTGACCCGCAAAGCGATATGGTCGATACCATAGGCGCTGGCGGGGCGAGTCAGCCCTTCGTCAGGTAACTGGTATAACTCCAGCGTTAGCTCACCCAACTGCAAAAACTGTACGGCGACGGGGCCGCCGAGCGCCAGCGTTTGTCGGGGTTCGAAACCGAGTGAACGATAGAAGCCGGCGGCTCGTTCGATATCGGCGCAGCGCAGACCGACGTGCATCAACCCGTTAATCCGGTGTGCCATATCAAATCCCCTTGCGCGCGCAGTAGAAACCATAGAAGGCGACGTAGGCGAAGCAGACCAGCGGTACTGCGAAGGCGATCTGCATATCGCCGCCGTTGAGATCGGAGATGATGCCCATGATTAACGGCACCACCGCGCCGCCGATGATCGACATCACCACGATCGAACCGGCCACCTGAGTTTCTTCGCCCAGCCCTTTGATCGTCAGGCCAAAGTTGGTTGGCCAGCACAGCGCCATGCAGAAGTTGACGCCCATGATCGCCACCACCGCCAGCAGGCTTTGAATGTTGACGGCCAGCAGCAACAGCAGCACGCATACCGAACAGAACACGCCGAGCAACCGCGCCGGGCTGAACTTTTTCATCAGCGCGGTGGTGACCACCTTGCCGGCCGAGTAACAGACCAGCGTGGCCAGCAGCCAGTAGGTGGCCGAATGCTCGGTTGCGCCCTGTTCAATCATTTGCACAAAACGAATGGTGAAACTCCACAGCCCTACCTGCGCGCCGACATACAGGAACTGCGACAGCACCCCCAATCGGAAGCGCGGCAGTGCCAGCAGGATCTTCAGCGATTGCATCAGCGGCTTGCCCGCTCCCTGGTGCGAGCGTTGGGTTTTGCAGGCGGGGAATTTCACCGCCACGAAGATCAGTGCCAACACGATCAGCACGCTGCCGATGATCAGATAAGGTGTGACCACCTGCGACACCATCTGGGTGCGTGCCGCTTCGGCCGCCGCCGGTGGCATTTGCAGCAGCTGGGCGTGGCTGGGATCGTTTTTGCCGAACACCAGCTGCTGGCCGATCAATACGCCAAAAATGATCCCCAGCGAGTTGAAGATCTGCGAAAAGTTGATGCGCTGGGTGGAGGTTTCCAGCGGCCCCAGCAGGCTGGAGTAAGTATTGGCTGAGGTTTCCAGGAACGACAGCCCGGTAGCGATCACCCCCAGGCAGGTCAGGAAGGCACCGTAGGTCATGATCTGCGCTGCCGGGATAAACAGGAAGCAGCCGAGCGCGTACAGGCACAGGCCGATTACGATCGCCACCTTGTACGAGTAGCGTTTGATCACCGCTGCGGCGGGCAGCGCCATCACGAAGTAGCCGAGGAAGAAGATCGACTGCACCAGTGCGGTTTGGGTATCCGACAGATCGAACCCCTTCTTGAACTGGGCGATCAGAATATCGTTCAGGTTGCCGGCCATGCCCCACAGGGCGAACAGGCAGCAGACCAGCATCAGCTGCAGCCAGGGCGTAGCGGGCAGATAGGCGCTGCGGTCGATACTTTCGGCCGCGGCGTGCTGCGCGATGTCGCCCTTGTTAATCAGAGAGTCGCTCATTGCGGTGTTCCTTCATCCGGAGAAAAAGAGAACGAGCTAATAACGTCAAGCTGTTCGTAGAGGGGCTGCGCCTGGCGGTAGAGCTGTTCGAACAGCTCGAAGCAGCGCAGGTAGTGCTCGTGCTGGCACGGATCGGGGGTAAATTCGCGCTCGATGCTGACGGTGCGACTCACCCCCTGGGCAAAACTGCTGAACAGCCCGACGCCGACCCCGGCGACGATCGCGCAGCCGGTGGTGCCGTTCTCCTGATTGCGCGTCTGCAGCAGCGGCAGGTTGTAGACCGAGGCTTTGATCTGCAGCCACAGCGGGCTGCGTGCGCCGCCGCCCGAAGCGATCATTGCCTCCGGCTCCTGTGCGTGGCGCCTGAGCTGCTGGAGATTACGCAGGGAGGCCAGCGCTACGCCTTCCAGCACCGCGCGGTAGAGATGCGGCTGCCTATGCTTGCGCTGCAGGCCGAAGAACTGCGCGCGCGAGTTGGTGTGTTCCGCCAGCCGCTCGCCGGTCAGGTAGGGCAGGAACAGCAGCCCCTCGGCACCCGGCGGCACCTCGGCCGCCATATTAAGCATCTGTTGATGGCTGAGTTGGCCGGCGCTCAGCGCCGAACGCGCCCAGCGCATGGCGTCGCCACCGGCATCGAGCAGGGTAAAACCGCCCCAGGCCGAGTTGGCCAGGTGCAGGTTGTTGACGCTGGCGGAGAGCAGCGGGTGTTCCGAGACCACGGTGAGCAGCGTCGAGGTGCCGGTGCTGTCGGAGGCGATGCCGGCCTGATAGACGCCGGAGCCGAGCAGGGTAGCGGCCATATCCGCCGTGCCCGCCACCACTGGCACCCCCGGCGGCAGACCGGTAACGCTTGCCGCTGCGGGCGTAATGTGGCCAATCACCTCGCTGGAGAGATGGATGGCGGGCAGCTGATCGGCGCGCAGCCCGAACTGCCGCAGCGCCTCTGGCGACCACTGCAGCGTGGCGCTGTCCATCAGGTAATAGCAGGAGGCTTCGCTGTAGTCGGTGGCGCGTACGCCGCAGAGCCGGAAATTGACGTAATCCTTCGGCATCAACACCGTAGCGATGCGCTCCCACTGCGATGGGTGATGCTCGCGCAGCCAGGCCAGCTTGAACGCCGGCCAGGCGGCGGTAGGGGGATTGTTCAACAGTTCAAGCCAGGGCTGCGGCGGCTGTTGGTGGCTAAAGCGCGCCACCTGCGGCTGCGCGCGTTTGTCGTTCCACAGCATGGCGCGATCGACGACCAGCTCGCCGTCGGCATCGAGCAAGACCGTGCCGTGCATTTGCCCGCAGGCGCCGACGGCGGCGATACGCGGCCAGTATTCGGCGTAGCGCGCGTACAGCTCCTGCGTACACTGGCAGACACTCTGCCACCACAGCGAAGGCGGTTGTTCCGACCAACCGGCCTGCGGCGTGATCTGCTCGTACTCGCGCTGCGCGAAGCCAAGGATTTCCCCGGTGTTGGTGACCAGCCCGGCGCGGGTGCTGCCGGTGCCGATATCAAGGGTAAGAAGTAAATCTTTCATTGTTATCACTCCCGTGGCGGATGGCGCGGGCCACCCGCAGAAGCGTGCGCTGGGATCGCGCAGGATTTAGTTATCGTTCAGTTCCGGGAACAGGCCTGGATCCTGTTCGAGTTGCTCCAGTACGCGCTGGGTGGCCGCCGCGCTCATGCCAAAGCGGCGTACGCCCAGCCGATACAACGCGCGCACCGTGTCCAGATCGCGAATGCCGCCGGCCCCTTTGATCTGGATGCGGCCACGCAACTGATCGGCGATGATCGCCACTTTCTCCACCGTGGCGCCGGTCGGTGCCCAGCCGGTGGAGGTTTTCACCCAGGCCATGCCGACTTCGACGGCGATATCGCACACCCGACGGATCTGCTGCTCGTTCAGATAGTGCGTCTCCAGAATGACTTTGGCCGGCACCGGCGCGGCGGCCTCGGCTACCCGGCGCAGATCTTCGCGCACATAGTCGTAATCCCCCGACAGCACCTTGCCGATGTTCACCACCATATCGACCTCGCGCGCGCCCTCGGCGATCAGCTGGCGCACCTCCTGCACCTTGAGATCGGTGGTCTGCCCGCCGCCGGGAAAGCCGACCGGCCCGCCAATCATCACGTCCGCCTGGCCGCGCTCCGGCAGCAGGGTGCTGAGGAAACGCGTCCAGCACGGCAGCACGTGTACCGAGATGATGCGATAGCGGCTGGCCAGCGCGGCGCAGTGGCGCACGTCTTCCTCGGTATTGGTGGCCTGCACCGCGCTTAGATCGATTAACCTGGCCATGCGTCTGGTTGTTTCATTCATTGCGTTTATCCTTCTTTTATTTTCATTTGATTTTATTTATTCACCTTATTCTCTTTCATATGGCTTTAAAATCAGCATTTGGTGAAATTGTGATCGGATCTGCGGTTTTGTGGTGAGGGGCGTGAAAGGGAGAAGAAAAAAGGGCGCGATCTAACAGATCGCGCCCTGGGGTTGGCGTTGGGGGGAAGCGTTACAGCAGCCAGTCCAGCAATACCACGCCGCACAGGCTGATAGCCCAGGCGATAGTGGTGGGTACCGACCACACCATCATCTGTTGGCGCACGTCCTTGATGCCCATCATGCGGTTGACCACCCAGAACATGCTGTCGTTGAAGTAGCTGAAGAACAGCGCGCCCAGGGTGGCCGCCTGCGCCGCCGCCAGCATATTGACGCCGGGCAGCAGGCTGACGATCGGTGCCGAGATAGAGGCGGCGGTGATCATCGCCACCGTGCCGGAGCCCTGTATCACCCGCACCAGCGTGGCGATGACGAACGGGATCAGCACCGGCGAGATCGGCAGCCCGGCGACCTGTTCCGCCAGCTGCGTGCCGGCGCCGCTCTCGCGCAGCACCGCCCCCAACGCGCCGCCTGCGCCGGTAACCAGCAGGATGATGCCGGCGGTCTGCAGGCCTTCTTCCAGCCGCTCCAGCGTGTCGTGCTTGTTGGCGTGCGGCATCAGGGTGTACACCGCCAGCAGCACGCTGATCGCCAGCGCGATCATCGGCGAGCCGAGAAACGCGAAGCTTTGGCCCCACAGGCTCTCCGCCAGCCAGCCCATGCCCTCGCGCTTGGCCAGCATATTGTTGACCGCGTTGACGAAGATCAGCCCGATCGGCGTCAGGATCGGTAGCAGCGACAACATCAGGCTCGGCAGCGTCTTACCCTCTTTCTCCGCCAGATACTGCTGATGCGCGGCGCGCAGATCCTGCGGCGCTTCCTCTTCCTGCGGCATAAAGTCCGGGTAGCGCGCGCCCAGCCAGCGCGCATACAGTACGATGCCGATCACGCAGGGAATGGCCAGCACCAGCCCGGCCAGCATCATGGCACCGATATCCACGCCGAAGATGCCCGCCACGCCCAGCGGCCCCGGCGTCGGCGGCACCGCGTGGTGGGTGAGGATTAGCCCGCCGGCCAGCGCGACGCCGAGCGTCAGCAGGTTGCGCTTGCCCTTTTTCGCCAGCGCCTTGACCAGCGGATAAAGGATGACGAACGCCGAATCGACGAAGATCGGGATGCTGACGATATAGCCGGTGATGGCCAGCGCCCACTCCTCGCGCCTTTTGCCCAGCCATTTGATAAAGCTGTAGGCGATTTGCTCGGCGGCGCCGGAGACCTCCAGCACCCGGCCCATCATCACCCCCAGCCCGATGACGATACCGATGCTGCCGAGCGTAGAGCCGAAGCCCTTGGTGATGGCGTCGACGGTTTGCGTGGCGCCCATGCCGCCGGTAATGCCGGCGATGGAGGCGGCGATCAGCATGGCGATCAACGCATGCACGCGGGTGCGCAGCACCAGGAAAATCAGCGCAAATACCGCCACCGCCAGCCCGATGATTGGGGTATACATCGCCATGATCAGCCCCCGCCTTGCGGCATGTCGTCGCGGATAAAGGCGCGGATAGCCTGCTCGAAGCTTTCATCGGCGATAAAGCCCAACTGCTGCGCCCGCCGGGTGTCGAACTCGCCCGGCCAACCGGCGACGATGCGGTTGATGGCGGCGTCCGGCTCGAATCGCACCCGTGCGGCGACGGCGTCACCGGCCACCGCGCGCAGCGCTTCGAGCATCTCCCGCACGCGCACGCTGATGCCGGGCAGGTTGAGCGTGCGCAGCGCGCCGAACGCCGAAGAGGGCAGCGTGGCGGCGTGGATGAAGTTGCTCACCACCGCGGCCGGGCTGGAGAGCCACAGCGCCAGCTCGGCGTCTACCGGGCACACCGCCTGCTCGCCGTGCAGCGGCTCGCGGATGATGCCGCTGGCGAACGACGAGGCCGCCTTGTTCGGCTTGCCCGGGCGCACGCTGATGGTGGGCAGGCGCAGCACGCGGCCATCGACGAAGCCTTTGCGCGCATAGTCGTTGATCAGCAGCTCGCACATCGCCTTCTGCGCGCCGTAGGAGGATTGCGGGGTGACCGCGCAGCGATCGTCGATCACCGGCGGCAGCTCGCCGCCGAACACCGCCAGCGAACTGGTGAAGATAAATTTCATGCCCGGCGCCCGGTGGCGCGCCGCTTCCAGCAGTTGGCGGGTGGCGTCGAAATTGACCTGCATGCCGAGATCGAAATCGCTCTCCGCATGGCTGCTGACGATGGCCGCCAGGTGGAACAGCACGCCGCAGTCGGCGTCGATCAGCCGCTCCGCCGCGCCGGGCTGCGCCAGATCGAGCGCCAGACACTGCAGGCGCGCATCCGGCAGCGGGGCGGGCGGCGGCGTGATGTCCGCCAGGATCAGCGTGTCGAAGGCCAGCGGGCAACGGCCGTGCAGCAGCGCTTTCGCCAGCCGCTGGCCGAGAAAACCGGCGCCGCCGGTGATGACGATGTTCATATGGTGCTCCTTTCCCTAGCGTTGTTGTTATCAGAGTTGGACGTTGTGCAGTTGCAGACCGCGCTCGCGCAGCAGCTGCTGCGCCTCCGGCGGCAGCGCGGCGTCGCAGATGATGTCGCTCAGCGCCTCCAGCGGGCAGACGCGGAACATGCCGTATTTGCCGTACTTGCTGCTGTCGGAGACCAGCACCCGGCGGCGGGCGACCTCCAGCAGCGCCTGCTTGACCAGCACCTTCTCCTCGTGCGGCGTGGAGAGGCCGTGTTCCAGATCCCACGAGCTGGTGCTGATGAAGGCCACGTCGATATTCAGGCTGCGCAACAGCATGGCGGCGCTGTTGCCGACGCAGGAGTAGTTGCGCTGATCCACTTGGCCGCCGGTGTGGAACAGGCTGAGCTGCGGGCGATTCATCAGGTGCTGGATGATGGAGAAATCGTTGGTGACGATCGTTAGATTGAAGCGCTCCGCCAGACTGCGGGCGATCTCGAAGGTGGTGGTGCCGGCGTCTAGATAGACCACCTGGCCGTCTTCCACCAAGCCGGCGGCGTATTTGCCGATCTCGCGCTTGTGGCGATGGTGCAGCTGCGCCTTCTCGCAATAGGCCAGCTCCTGGCGCAGCGCCTCGCTCAGGCGCACGCCGCCGCTGACGCTGACCACCTTGCCTTGCTCTTCCAGCACGCGGATATCGCGCCGCACCGTCATGTGGGAGACGCTCATCAGCTCCGACAGCGCGCTGATGCTCGCCAGCTGATATTCATGCACATAGCGATAGATGTAATCGCGGCGTTCAGACGGGATCATGTTCGCTCCTGTGGCCCCGGCGGCGGCAGGGGCGCCGCGAAGCTGTTATTTTTTGTTATGGAGGAACATCTTCAACCATCGCGATTAACAAGTAAGCGACAGTTATCACAAATGCCGGCGTGGGGGACGGGGCGTTTTTGTTATTTAACTTTATGATTAATTGTTTGTTATTGGATTTTCTCGGCGTTTTGTCGTGCAACACCATGTTGTGATAATTAATGTGACGCGCCACAAGGTTTGTGAAGCGGTCGGGGCGGGAAAGCGGCGAGGAAGGGCAGGCAAACGTGCGCTGCGGCGCTTTTTTCGACACTTAACTCATTGAACAACGGATAAGTGTTGCGTGACGATCGCGGGAAGGTATAATGCACCCGTTTTCCGCATACTACTTCAGTGCCGAAGTGGCGAAATCGGTAGACGCAGTTGATTCAAAATCAACCGTAGAGATACGTGCCGGTTCGAGTCCGGCCTTCGGCACCATTAAGTACCGCGCGAACAAGAAGCCACCGAAAGGTGGTTTTTTTGTGCTTGGAATCTGCCTGCCGCAATTACCTACCCACTTTACTCTGTATTGACGTATTTCCCATTTCAGTAAAAACCGGATCTTCCTGATGTTTTATGACATCTATCTATTTGATATTAAATATTAAAATTGCATTTTATTGGGATCTGCTGGATCAAGGCATTCCAGGATGGAGGTATGGATCGCGCGGGTATTAACGCGATCTGCGCTGATGAGCACCAGAGAAGACCGTCGATGCTCGGAGTAAACTTTGCCAGGGCTATCGCATACGGTGTAAACGTCCGCACTCCGTTCCACAGCTAGTTTGCTCTTCAAATTCACAGCTTATTATCTGTATTGATAATAAAACACCCTATAAGCTGTATTTTGCATTTACACCCTGTAAGGTGTAACGTGGGCAAAACAGCCTATAATCTGTACACAGTGATAAGCCAGCGAGCCGCTATCTATGAATACCGTCTATCCGTTAAAAACACTGAGCCAGTTACGCCCCTTGCTGGTGGGGTTTCGTAAAGCAAAAGGTCTGACGCAAAAAGACGTTTCGGAGAGGTTGGGCGTCACTCAGCAGACCTATGCGCGCCTGGAGTCAAACCCTGCATCAGCCAGTCTGGATCGCCTTTTTAGGGTGTTCAATGTGCTGGGGATTGAAATGGTGCTTTCCTCAGAGCTTGCCTCTCCGGGATGTGAAACGGAAGGAACCTCTACAACTCATATAGACTCGCCTGCAAGACGGGAACAGTGGTGACGAGATGCGTCGTTCGCAACAACGGTTAGCTATCTGGATGAACGGTATTCCGGTGGGATATTGGGAAAAGCGTAGAAGTGAAGATCGGCTGGAGTATCTGCCTGAGTGGATTGCAGATAGTCAGGGGAGGCCTTTGTCGCTTTCTTTGCCTTTCACGCCGGGGAATCAGCCTTATCGCGGTAGCGTGGTGCGCGATTATTTCGATAACCTGCTGCCAGATAGCGAGGGGATCCGCCGACGTTTGGCTATACGCTATCATGCCGAAAGTCTGGACCCTTTCGACTTATTGGCCGAACTGGGCCGCGACTGTGTTGGTGCCATACAGCTTCTCGATATCGGTGAGCAACCTGCGGATATATTTTCCATCAGGCAACGCCCGCTGGCAGAGGAGCAAATCGCCGAAATGCTCCGCAATACTGCCACGACGTTACCGGGGCGACAGGGTCAGGATGACGATCTGCGTTTATCCATCGCCGGCGCTCAGGAAAAAACGGCGCTGCTGTGGCATGACAACCAGTGGTGTTTACCTGAAGGAAATACGCCGACCACGCATATTTTCAAATTAGCGCTAGGCATGGTAGGAAACATGCGGGCTGATATGCGCACTTCCATCGAGAATGAATGGCTCTGCTCCCTGATTGTTGAACACTATGGTGTGCCGGTAGCAAGTACCCATATTGCGCAGTTTGAAGATCAAAAGGCACTGATCGTTGAGCGTTTTGACAGAAAACTATCAAGCGATAAACAGTGGTGGATCCGTCTGCCGCAAGAGGATATGTGTCAGGCTCTGGGCGTTTCGCCGCTGAGGAAGTATCAATCAGATGGTGGCCCCGGTATTACCGATATTATGGAAATTCTGAGTCGCTCGGAACAGGCTGAAACAGATCGCAGGCATTTCTTTAAAGCGCAGATTATTTTTTGGCTGCTGGCCGCGACAGATGGCCACGCAAAGAATTTCAGTCTTGCGCATTTACCGCAAAACCGTTACCACCTGACGCCACTGTACGATGTGCTATCGGCCTGGCCGCTGATTGGCCCGGGCAATAACCAGATAGCCTGGCAGAAGTGCAAGCTGGCGATGGCCGTTCGCGGGAACAGTAACCATTACCTGCTTAGCCAGATCCGACGCCGCCACTGGATAAAACACGGTGAAATAACCGGGTTAGGCCAACAGGAGGTTGAATCCATTATTGAAGAGCTGCTGGCGACAACCCCGGGAGTGATTGATCGTGTCATTGGACTGCTACCTAATTCGTTCCCAGCCGAATTAGCGGAATGCATTTTTGATGGTATCAGGCAGCAGTGCGCACGGTTGGTAGGGGGATGATGGTAGGAACTGATCACCTATGACGATCAGGTTGCTCAAAATATCACCCTTTGCCGTGGGTTTTTATTAATAGACAATAGTTTCAGTTCCCACAATGTACGGTTTAAAAAGTAAATAACGTTTACTGCTATAGGTCGTATTCAGCACGTTGTAGTGTCGCGCAGTAACATCGCATTGAAGCAGATAATTTTTCATAAGGAAAAACCGTTTATGCGCTATTTTTTGACAAGATACAGGGATTCGATCCTCGCTTTTACAGGCATAGTCATTGCTAGTATCTCACTTGGGTTTGCTATCTGGCAGGGAAAAGAGCAAATCAAGCACAACCATATTTCTGTAGAGCCGAGGATAAATGCTTATTTTTCCAATGATAGCCGTAAAAAACAGTGGGGAATTTATGTTACCAACAACGGTATGGGCACAGCCTTTGTTAAAGGAATTGCGGTGATAGTAAATGGTAAGCCCGTCGATGCCGTTGACAACAATATCTTCTTCGGCGCTGTTCTGGCGTTAGGACTTCGCGCAGAATGTTTTGCAATTGGTGGTCCGCGTCTTAATGATTCTTTCAAGGTAGGAGAGGAAATATTTCTGGTAGAGGCAAGAGATTCAGATAAAAGCTGTGCGGGTGACCTGTTGAACTTGAAATGGGCTTCACAACAACCACTGCAGCTGGACTTTGTGCTGGATACGGAGTCCATCTATGGCGATCATTTTCGCTATACCTATTCACAGAATCGTCAGGTAAGACTGGATTAACGTCTAGAAACATACAATGTGAGACCACTGGCGCTGGTCCAGGCTCTAATCAAGATGCAAAAAGTGTTTCCGGTGAACCACTCAGTAGGAAAAACTATTTATCAGGTGATAGTGTTCAGTTTATTATTGGGGTGGTGTTCTCCTGAGTGAATGCTATTAATGCGGCAGTTATTATGCAGAGTTATTTATAGACTCCACATAATAATTTAAGATCTCATGATTGATATTTACTAGGCATCAATAATGACTTGAGTGACTCAGAAAACAACTCCGGACTGTATGCTTTTTACGAGCTCACCTACGGTGAATATTTTCCAACCCTCGACTTTTACTTCCGTGAGATTAATTGCGATTTTAAATTTTGGCCAAGCCGCTTCTACGGTTGTAATAGTCTTATGTGTGGAGTTTTGTAAATCAAATCTTAGCACCGGAAGTGGGTATCCTTTATGCTGCATAATATTAATATCACCGTGAATAGATGCATCGGTGAGATCATAAATATCTTTCCAGGAGTCAACCTTTAATAACCCTTGTTGAGATCGCAAGTGTTGAATAGTTTCCATGTCAGCCTGGCTTATAAACATACCTTCATGGAAAGGTTGTTTACGATGACAATCTTTGCAAACAACATGGAGGTTTTCTGCTGAGTTGTCGTATTTAACCCCATTTTTATGATGAACGTCGCAGAGATGGCGTGAGGAAGTTAAATTAACACCGCAATCATTACATTTATAATTTGCATGTTCGCGAATGGAGCGGGAAATATCTTTCCAATTGTCTACATAGCCACTGTTTGCTTTGTCATAAATACCTTTTGGCATATGGCGAAAGCAAGTGCTATAGTGAGAGAAGAAATCATCCAAGGTGAATTGAGTAAATATTTTTTGTCTGGTACGATAATCAATACTTCCTTTATAATTTAATCTTTCTAAACAAAACTTACAGACTTTTAGGTCTGCATCCTGATAGCGTCCAGCACCATCATCTATTTCAAAAAAACCATCAACGCGGTTTGTCGCATGATAACGCTCAAAACGGTTTTTCTGGCGCATCTCATCCAATTTTCTACACCAGGCAATATGAAATCGCTTCCCATTCTCACCATCTTCAATAGCTGCATCATAGCGTCCGGTATGATCCCTGATATATAGAAGGACTTGGCGTCCTTGATAGGAAATTAAACCACTGCCAGGATCTAGGTCGTCAATACTGACTTCTTTACCTGCGGATAATTCAATATCAATAGGGTCGAAGACGACAGGTGCTTCAGCAAGAGAAAATTCAGCGCCGGAAGGAAGCATTTTTTTTCCCAACGCAATCAATTCAGAAAAATCAACAGTTAGCTTCATTTTAACTATTCCTGAATTATGCGACGAATTTGCAACTCGGCATTTGTAATTACTTTAAACGTTACTCGACGTGAGCGGTTTTGGTCTTCTTTGCCCATTGCATTAAGAATTGGATGTGAAGACGAATATCCCACTGCAGAAAACTTACTTTTCACCCACTTTTGGTGTGCAGAAGACTCTTTCAAACTGTGTACGTATTGCAATACAGCTCGGGTTCGTCCTTGAGACAATTCCATATTATTAAAGTAGGCTTCATCTTGATTAGCCGCCCCTGTCCAATCTGTACTGGTATGTCCCTCAATTCTAACCTCAGTGATATGTTCTTTATACTGATCTAGTACCTTCAAGTATCGTGGGAAGAAATTGTTAAGAATCTCTTTAAACTTTGGTTTCAATTCCGAACTACCCAAACCAAAAAGAACATCCGGTGATTTAAATCTTACTTCGAGAGTTTGTTTATCTATTTCTGCATCCCAATCGGGCAAATCCTTTGAGAACTCAACATTTAATGCATTATAAAGTTGTTGCTGGGCCTGTTCATAGGCGACTGCCACTTCCTTTATTTTTTCTTTTTCAATACGGACATAATGCATATAAGCGATGGATATAAACATAAATACCATCATCAGTCCTGCCATTAGATCTGACATTGAAACCCAGTGTTCATTATCCTGATTCTGGCTGGATTTTTGCTTACCAATTATTTTATCCATTAATTATTATCCACGGTGTTGTCTTGAGTTAATTAATGGCTGCAGTTGCCCAAGAACACTTTGATACTCTTTAATCAAATGGTCGTAGTTCTTGACAAATCCTTGGCTGATTGACAGGAGAGCATTCCCTAGAGATTGCATTTCCCTATTCATTTCACGCTCAGTCGCTTGTTCAAAGGCATGTAGCTGTTCGTTAATTGCACCACCAAAGCGTTCAACAGACTCTTTAACCTGTGAGGTTAAACCAGCACTTGCCTTGTCAAAGGACGATTGCATTGTTCCAAACATATTTTCTGCATTACTAGATAATTGTTGATTAAATTTATCGCCAGTTTTACTAAAGAGCTCGATCACATCGGTTGTATTTTTTTCCATATTACGATGCAGTTCTTTAGAATGTGCCTCCAGAGACTTGAGGAAATCATCACCACTTTGTTTCATCTCGGTAATAGTTTCACCCAGTGTTGAGGTTAAAGTTTCAGAAGAGTTACTTACATCATGAGCCATTGATGCAAATGCTTGCTGAGTCTGTGTAACCGACTGCCTGAACCCTTCAGAGCCTTCATCAAGAGCAATCCGCATAGCATTTGCATTGGCGAGTAATTCAGCCCCTGTTTGGTCCAGAGATGAACTGACACTCAATGCCCCTGCTTTAAGCAATTCGCCTACCTCGTCCAATTTTTCATGGATAACAGGAACCGCATCTGTAGCTTTATCACGTAATAAAACAAAGGCATCAAGATGTTGAGATAGCTCGTTGATTTGATGTTGGTTAACTTTTAACACATCGTGTAATGTAGCCATTGCAAGTGGAATTTCTTTACATTCCTCCCAGATACCTGCAACAGCTCCGCGGGTTTCAACTAATGAGTCGACACTTTGTTGATATTGTTCACTCATATTCTCAATTTGGTTCTTGTAATTATCCTGCCAATCGACAAGTTTTTTTACCGAAGCATCAAGAGCTTTAAAATTTTCACCAAACTGTTCGGTTAAATTATTGTTAAAATCGATAATAACTTGTTTAAGTGCATCAATTATCTGTTCTGTTGCACCCTTTGCCATTAAATCAGCAAACTGTTTCAATTGTTCCCAGAGCTTATTGCTAAACTCAGTGTGATGAGAGAGTTGTGCACGAGAAGCATCATTTATTTCATTGCGCAATAGTTTCACCTGAGCAACTAAGGACCCTTCTTCATTGCCACTCAAACCTGAAATCATCTTTTCCAAGTATTGGTTGTTTTCTTTTAATTCGTGATGAATATGTTCAGGCGTTATGGTTTCAGGCACACTCTCTGTTAAATTATCTCGTTTGTTTGCGAAGAAAAAAGCATCAAGTGCGTTAAATAAAATAGCGAAGAACATCCCTATAATACTGGTGATAAATGCTGTTTTTAGACCACCTAATAGAAGTGGGATGCTGGTATCAATACTCTCAGTGTTAAAATTAAGCAATCCAATTATTATGCCAATGAATGTGCCTAATATACCTAATGCTCCCATGAGTGTTGGAGCATACTCCCTAAATTTACTGTGAATGTTTTTGTAGTCACACCACCAGGCAGAAAAAAATATAAATACAACTGCCCAGATAAAAAAATTAGTGACAAACATCGAATCAATAGAACGGAACAGATGTTCAAAAAGTTGCGCTAACATGTGTAATCCTACGTTATTTAATTTTTAATTGTTAAATCTAGTACTTTGCAACACAACGAAATCCTTGTTGTAGTGCTGTCGCTAAACTTGATTTTACGGGCATTGTAACAAAATCAATATAATAATAAATAAAATTAATCGGGCTTTGTCGTGTTTCTGTGGTCCCAGATACTCTGTTGCACTTGTAGCAAGCAATAATCCACTGTGAACTAAACATTGACATAATACCCAATGTGATTTATTCCCATTAGAATAATAAAAACTGTAATGAAATGATCGATGCGATCCTATAAAAGCGTAAAGCGCAAACAGCATATCGGAGCGTGTTTGCATGCTTGTATGGCTTGTACCCTGCTGACAGGTGAAAATCACTACGCACCGATGTCACAGCAAGCAGTATTGATTCATGTATAATCTACCCATCTTTACACGTCCCCTTTCAGGTTATTGATATGGCTAACACAAATTTCTCTCAAACGGCTGCTTTCATCTGGGCGGTTGCCGATCTGCTTCGCGGTGATTTTAAACAATCCCAGTACGGGCGGGTGATCCTGCCGTTTACACTGTTGCGTCGCCTTGAGTGTGTGCTGGCGGGCACCAAAGAAGCGGTGCTGGCAGAGGCGGAGAAACTGAAGGCCAGCCCTCTACCGGAAGAAGGGCGAGAGAAGTTTCTGTTGCGTGCGACCAAAGGGCTGTCTTTCTTCAACACGTCGCCGATGGATCTCGGCAAGATGGGGCAGAACGACATCAAGGCCAACCTAGAGAACTACGTGCAGTCGTTCTCGAAGGATGCACGTGAAATCTTTGAACACTTTAAATTCAGTGAGTTTGTTGGCCTGCTGGAAGATGCCAACTTGCTTTACAAAGTCGTTAAGAAATTTGCCACCACCGACCTGAGCCCTAAAGCGATTTCTAACCATGATATGGGCTTGGTGTTTGAGGAGTTAATCCGTCGTTTTGCGGAGAGCTCTAACGAGACGGCAGGGGAGCACTTTACCCCACGCGATATCGTGCGTTTAACCACTTCGTTGGTATTCATGGAAGATGATGAGGCACTCTCTAAAGAGGGCATTATCCGCACCATTTACGACCCTACCGCCGGCACGGGGGGCTTCCTCTCATCGGGTATGGAATACGTGCACGAACTGAATCCCAAAGCCGTGATGCGTGCCTTTGGCCAGGAACTGAACCCCGAATCCTACGCTATCTGTAAAGCCGACATGCTGATCAAAGGGCAGGATGTCAGCCGTATCAAGTTGGGCAATACGCTTTCTAACGATCAGCTTCCGCAGGAGCAGTTCGACTATATGCTTTCTAACCCCCCCTTTGGCGTGGATTGGAAAAAGATTGAAGGTGAGATTAACGACGAACATCAGCAGAAAGGTTTTAACGGGCGTTTTGGCCCAGGCCTACCGCGTGTCTCTGATGGTTCGCTACTGTTTCTGATGCACCTGATCAGCAAAATGCGCGACAGTCATAATGTGGATGGTAGCGTAAACAATGGTGGGCGTATCGGGATCATCCTCAACGGTTCACCGCTATTTACCGGCGGGGCAGGCAGTGGTGAGAGTGAGATTCGCCGCTATATTCTGGAAGCCGATTTGCTAGAAGGTATCGTCGCATTGCCTACCGATATGTTCTACAACACCGGCATTGCGACCTACGTCTGGATTTTGTCGAACAAGAAAGCGCGGGCGCGTAAAGGTAAAGTGCAGCTGATTGATGGCACTAATCTGTGCGGCAAGATGCGAAAATCGCTGGGTTCTAAACGTAATCTGATGGGCGAGGACGATATCAAGCTTATCACCCGTACCTTTGGTGATTTTGAGGCGGTGGATGCCACCCCGCTTGAAGAACTTGGGATGGAAAAAGCGGCAGAACAAAAATCCAACCGTGGGCGCCAATCTACCAGCTCTAAAACCGAAGGGCCGAAAACCTTCGCCAGCAAAATCTTTAACAGCACCGATTTTGGTTATCGTCGCCTGACCATTGAGCGCCCTTTGCGCTTATCTGCACAGGTCACCGATGAAGCGATTGCCACGCTGCGCTTTGCACCGAAGCCGTTTAACGCTCCCATGGAGCGTTTGTACGAAGAGTTTTCGGCACAGTGGCATGACGGAAACTATGGCGATTTCTCCGATATCGAAGCAGAAGCCCGAACGATTATCAAAGCAGAATTTGCCGAGCTGAAGGAGAAGCAGATTAAAGATCTGCTCGACAGCAAGCTGTGGTTGGCACAACGCGCATTGATGGCTAAAGCTCAGCAAATCCAGACAGCGTTAGGAGCTCAGGCAGGTGGAAAAACGCTGGTGAGCAACGATTTCAATCAGTTCCAGCTCACGCTAAAAGGGGCCATCAAAACGGCTGGCGTGAAGCTGGATGCGAAAGAGAACAAGCAGTTTATCGATGCCATCACCACCAAAAACCCGGATGCCGAGCCGGTGGTGAAGAAGGCGCTGAAAGAAGCCGCTCAGCCGCTGTACGGTGCGTTTGAATACAAAGGCAAAGTAGTGGAGTTCGAGCAGGATGGTGACCTACGTGACAACGAGAACGTACCGTTAAATCCCGCCGTTTCCACCAGTGAATTGATTGAGAGCTACTTCACAGCAGAAGTGTTGCCGCACGTGGCCGATGCCTGGATTAATGCCGATAAGCGTGATGCGAAAGACGGTGAAATTGGTATTGTCGGTTATGAAATTCCGTTTAACCGCCATTTCTACGTTTATCAACCGCCGCGTCCGTTGGAGGAGATTGACGCCGATCTGGACGTCGTTAGCGCCGAGATTATGAAGCTGCTGCAGGAGGTTCATTCCTGATGACTAAGTATAAGACATATCCGGAGTATAAGGATTCTGGGGTTGAATGGTTGGGTAAAGTCCCAAAAGATTGGGACGTTATTAATATTAAATACCTCAGCCAAGTAAAAAGAGGCTCTTCACCAAGACCGATTGATGATCCAAAATTTTTCGACGAGGATGGAGATTATGCTTGGGTACGCATCGCAGATGTGACGGCTTCGGATACTTATTTATTCGAAACGACGCAAAAAATGTCGGTATTGGGGAGCTCTTTAAGTGTAAAGCTTGAACCTAATCAGCTTTTCTTAAGTATTGCTGGCACAGTAGGGAAACCATGTATCACTGCAATTAAATCATGTATACATGATGGGTTCGTATATTTCCCTTATTTGAAAGTACCGAGCAAATTCCTTTTCTATGTTTTTGCTGGAGAGCAAGCATATAAGGGATTGGGAAAAATGGGCACTCAGTTAAACCTTAATACTGATACGGTAGGTGGTATTAAAGTCGCATTGCCATCGAATAATGATTTTATTTCTAACATTGTAAATTTCCTCGATCACGAAACTGCAAAAATCGATAAACTGATCGAGAAGCAACAACAACTGATTGAGCTGCTGAAGGAAAAACGTCAGGCAGTGATTAGCCATGCCGTCACCAAAGGGCTAAACCCTGATGTGCCGATGAAAGACTCTGGTGTTGAGTGGTTGGGGGAAGTGCCGGAGCATTGGAGAAGATCAACTCCAATTAAATATTTATCATCTCTTAAAGGTCGTTTGGGGTGGCAGGGCCTTAAAGCTGACGAATATAGAGATGAAGGCCCATATGTAGTCAGTAGTGCTCATTTTAATAACTATGAAATTGATTGGAATAGCTGTCCGCGGGTTTCATTAGAAAGGTATAAATTAGACTCAAATATCCAGCTTGATATAGGCGATATTTTGCTGATGAAAGATGGCGCGGCAATGGGTAAGCTTTCATATGTTGACAAATTGCCTGGTGAAGCTTGTCTTAATAGTCACCTTTTGTTATTTAGACCATTAATGGGAGGCGATGAAAAAACATATTATACTAAGTTCATGTTTTATCTTATGCAGACGAATCATTTCCAGTCTTTTATAAAAAATAATGGTACCGGCTCAACATTTTTAGGTATTTCTCAGCAGGCTATAGGCAATCACTCTTTATGTCTTCCTCCTTTTAATGAGCAAGTGGACATATCTGATTATCTCGATGATGAGCTTAGTAAAATTGTTAGATTAGAAACTATGCAATTGGAGATGAAAAATCTTCTAACTGAACGCCGAACCGCCCTAATCTCCGCTGCCGTCACCGGTAAAATCGACGTACGCGACTGGGTTGCACCTGATATGCAAGACGCTGAGGAGCCGCAGGAGACCACCGTATGAGTATGGATACCACCAAAGAGCTGATTTTCCAAAATGAAATGATTGCTCAGATGGTCGAAACGGGTTGGATTGTTGGCAAAGGCGACGGCTACGACCGCGAACGTGCGCTATATTCGCAGGATGCATTGACCTTTGTGCAAACCACGCAGCCGCAGGAGTGGGAAAAGTTTTCAAAGATTTATCCTACCGATACCGAACGTCATTTCCTCGATGCGCTAGTCGCTCAGCTGAGAAAAGCGGATATCAACGCTACCGATATGCTGTCGCGTACTTACGGCACTCTCGGTGTGCTGCGGCACGGGATAAAAAGCCATAACGCCCGGTTTTCCCTGTGTCAGTTTAAGCCGGAGCATAGCCTCAATCCTGAAACGCTCGCGCGTTATCAGCAGAATATCTGCCGTATTGTGCCGGAACTGGTGTATAGCCCACACGCTGCGAAAGCGGCATTTGAAGAAGCGGGTACAAAAGCGAAAAAATGGCGTATCGATCTGGTGTTGTTCGTCAACGGTTTGCCGGTGGCAACGTTGGAGCTGAAGTCTGAGTTTAAGCAGGCAGTGCAAAACGCCATTACGCAATATAAGAAAACGCGTTTGCCAAAGGATCCCGTTACCAACAAGCCGGAACCGCTGCTTACTTTCAAACGCGGGGCACTCGTGCACTTTGCCGTCAGTCAGTACGAAGTATTTATGGCGACCAAACTCGACGGTGATAAAACCTTCTTCCTGCCATTTAACAAAGGTACTCATGACGGCGGTGCGGGGAACGACATCCCGGAAGATGCCAACGAATACGCCACCAGCTACCTGTGGAATGAGGTACTGCTCCCGGACAATCTGCTGAAAATTCTTGCTAGTTTTGTGCATCTACAAATCGAAGAGAAAGAAGAGTGGAATGGCCTTAAGGGCAAGAAAGAGAGCCTGATCTTCCCGCGTTATCATCAGTGGGATGTCGTGAACAAACTGATTATCGCTGCGGCGGTAGAAGGCACTGGCAATAAGTATCTCATTCAGCACAGCGCGGGCTCCGGTAAATCTAACTCCATTGCCTGGACCGCCCACCAACTTTCTCGGCTGCATGATGAGCAAGGCGAGAAGCAATTCCACTCGGTGATCGTGGTGACGGACCGTACCGTGCTGGATGACCAGCTCCAGGACACCATCTACCAGTTTGAGCATCAAGATGGGGTGGTCGGCCGTATCAACAATAAAGAAGGTGACGGCTCAAAGTCAGAGAAGCTGGCTAGCGCGCTGGAAAACTCGCAGCCAATTATTATCGTTACCATCCAAACCTTCCCGCATGTGCTGAAGGCGATTGAAAGCAGCGTCAGCCTTAAGCAGCGTAAGTATGCGGTGATTGCTGATGAAGCGCACTCTTCTCAGAGCGGTTCCACGGCGCGTCAGCTGAAAGAAGTACTGATGACGGAGGAGACGGATGACGATGCGGTGATGACCTCGGAAGATATTCTCGATGCCACCGTCGCCGCACGTAAAGGCAGCAACAATCTCAACTACTATGCTTTTACCGCCACGCCAAAAGCCAAAACGTTAGAGCTGTTTGGCCGTCGTCCTAACCCATTTGAACCTGCCTCAAAAACCAATAAGCCGGAAGCATTTCACGTTTACTCCATGCGTCAGGCGATTGAAGAGGGCTTCATTCTCGATGTCCTGAAGAATTACACCAACTATAAGGTGGCCTATAAGCTTCTGCAGAAGCTGGACGATCCCGATCGGGAAGTCGACAGCAATAAGGCGAAGGTCAAACTGAATCAGTGGGTTGCGTTGCATGAGCATAATGTTTCGCAGAAGGTAAAGGTGATTGTTGAGCACTACCGTAAGCATGTGATGCATCTGTTGGGGGGGCAGGCTAAGGCGATGGTAGTCACCAGCTCTCGTAAAGCCGCGGTGCGTTACAAATTGGCCTTTGATAAATACATCGCTGAAAACAACTATCCGAAGATCAATGCCATGGTGGCATTTTCCGGTGAAGTGGAATTCTATGAAAGTGACCACAATAGCCTTGCGTTGCTGAACCAGAAGTTTACTGAAATCAACATGAACCCTGGGTTGAAAGGCCGGGACATGCGCAAAGCGTTTGAGACTGATGATTACCAGGTGATGTTGGTCGCGAATAAGTTCCAGACCGGTTTTGACCAACCCAAGCTATGCGCCATGTATGTGGATAAAGCGCTGGGCGGCGTGGAATGCGTCCAGACACTTTCACGGCTCAACCGCACTTATCCAGGGAAAAAGGAATCGGGAACCTTTGTACTCGATTTCTATAATGAGCCGGATGACATTCTGGCGGCATTTCAGCCTTACTACCAAACGGCAGAACTGACTGATGTCAGCGATCCGCAGTTAGTCTTTGAGTTGTTCGAGAAACTTCGCACTAGCGGCATTTTCCTGTGGAACGAAGTGGAGCAATTCTGCGAGGCGTTCTTCACCAAGAACAAATCCAATGCTGCAATAAGCAATATCTGCAAGCCGGCGGTTGAACGCTGGAAGCACCGTTATACCTCAGCGATTGATGCCTATGTGTTGGCTAAAGAGATGTTTGAACGCACCAAGAAGACCGGCGATGTGGTGCTGATAACTAATGCAGAAAACAGCTTTAAGACGTGCAAACAGGAAAAAGACAAGCTGGATATCTTCAAAAAAGATCTCGGTAGCTTTGTTCGTTTTTATGAGTTTATGTCGCAGATCGTAGATTACGATGACAAGAGCCTTGAGAAGCTGAGCCTATTTGCTCGGCATCTTCGCCCGTTGCTGCATGAACAGCGTATTGAAGACGATGAGATTGATTTAAGTAATGTGGATATGAGCCATTACCGCTTATCGAAGCTTCATGAACAACATCTGAAGCTGCAGGAAGATGCGGAAGAATACCAAATCACACCGGGTAACGATATGGGTACCGCGAAGCCAAAAGACAAGAAAGAAGAGTTTCTGTCCAATATTCTGGCGCGCCTGAATGATCTGTTTGTTACGGATAATCTTAGTGATAAAGACATGATCAACTACGCCTTTACCGTGCGTGACAAACTATCGGAAAACCAGGCGGTGATGACGCAGATCGCTAACAATACGCGTGAACAGGCGATGCTGGGGGATTTCCCGAAAGCGATCGATGATGCCGTGATGGACAGCAATGAAGCCCAGCATGAGATGATGGTGCAGTATCTGTCCAACCCTGAACTTGCCAGGGGATTCGCCCGCGTGGTGTTTGATATGCTCAAAGGTGCTTAAAACGGGAGCCGCTTTGGCTTTATTGTTATAGGGGGGCTTCCTCCTAAAATGTCACAGTATAGGAATTTCGTGATGGATATCGTTGCCGATATTGAAGCAGGTAAGCTGACTCTCGATGAAGTGATCGGTTCTCTGGCCGAATATAAAGACTATTCGCATTCAGAGTGGGATCGTCGTTACCGTGAATTCACGGCGTCACTTCAGCAAACGCCAACATTTTCTGAGCCCGAAACGGATGATCTGGTTAAACGGCTTTGGTACGAGCGTGACAACGGTATTGCCAGTATCCGGCAGGGCGTTCCATCGCTGGCTGAATTCCAACAAAGCCTGCCGTTATTCAGAGAGCTGACTGAGCGCATTCGTCGCCAGCCTGATGAACAAACTTACCAATATGTAGAAGCCGCTTTGCAGCAAGCTAAGGAGAGCGGGCTGCTAAAGCGCATGTATTGGAGCTTGCGGAATCGTGTCTTTGCGGCGTTTACGCCGGCAACCTGCACCAGCACGGTGGACGAGAATGCATTTACCAAAGCGGCGACGTTTCTAAATAATCGATTTTCCCTGGCGCTCACGCTTACCGGAAATTGGCTGCAAAAAAACCATGAACTGAAGAATGCGATTAACGCACGGTTACCAGATGCGGACCCTTACTATGTCAACATGGCAATCTGGCATCTTTACGAATTGCTGCGTGAGCGCGATGGCGAGCAGAAGCAACAGGAAGTGGCTAACCATATTGCCGTAGAAAGCCATAAAGTTGTGAGCCCGCAGATACCGCAGCACTCACCTGTTAACGCTATCTACTTTGGTCCACCGGGCACCGGGAAGACTTTCGTCTTGCAGCAAAAGATGAAGGAGTACACCACCCAAGCGGCCTCCGCTGACTATGATGCTTGGTTAGATTCTCGTCTCGAAACGCTGAACTGGATGCAGGTGACTGCGTTAGTTTTGTTAGATCTTAATAGAAAGGCCAAAGTTCGTTTGCTGATTGAGCACCCTTGGTTCCAGCGTAAAGCTCTACTGAATGGCCGCAGCAGTAATCTATCGCAAACTGCGTGGGCAACGCTGCAATCCTTCACCGTGCCAGAGTCCACTACGGTTGAATATAAAGACCGCCGTGAGCCCGCGATTTTCAATAAAACGGCAGAGAGTGAGTGGTTCCTGGTTAAGCCGCAGCTAGAACAAGTGGAAGACCTTATCTCGCTTTATGATGAGTTAAAGCGAGGCCCACAAACCGCAGAGGCGATTCAGCGATTTGCCGCAGTCACCTTCCACCAATCCTATGGTTATGAAGAGTTTATTGAAGGGATGCGAGCCCGTGCAGATGACAATGGGAATATTTCTTACCCCATAGAGCCGGGTATTTTCATGCGGCTATGCCAGCGGGCCAAGGCCGATCCGGCGCATCGCTATGCCATTTTTATTGATGAGATCAATCGTGGCAATATCTCCAAAATTTTCGGCGAGCTGATTTCTCTTATAGAAATCGACAAGCGCGCTGGGATGAGCAATGCAATGAGTTTGCAGCTGTCTTATAGCGGCCAAGTATTCAGCGTTCCTGGCAACGTAGACATTATTGGTGCAATGAACACTGCGGACCGTTCGTTAGCGCTGATGGATACCGCATTGCGTCGCCGATTCGACTTTGTTGAGATGATGCCGGATCTTTCATTGCTCAGCGGGGCGAGAGTAAAGGGCATTGAGCTTGAGTCTTTGTTAGAGAAGATTAATAGCCGAATTGAGGCGCTCTACGATCGTGAGCATACCTTAGGGCATGCCTTCTTTATGCCAGTTAAAAAAGCCTGTGATGCGAAGGATGAAGACTTGGCATTTAAACAGCTGAAAGCGGTCTTCCAGAAGAAGATCATCCCCTTATTGCAGGAATACTTCTTTGACGACTGGAACAAAATCCGTTTGGTATTGGCGGATAATCAGAAACAAAACGACAGCCTCCAATTCGTGATGGAGCAAAGCGACGATCTGGAGATTCTTTTTGGCGCCGATCATGGTTTACGGCGCCACGATCAGCAATCAACCGCCTACGAACTGAAAGCGTTTGAGCATGAAGTCTGGGATTTGCCACAGGCTTACCGTGCGATCTATCAACCTGAAGAAGCCACCCAGGCTGTACAAAATGGGTAAGGTGATCTCTGTTTTTGAGTATGACCTGTTAGGCGTTGAAAAAGAGTCGCCGGTTGGCGCTGTTCCTCTTCCTCCTGAGGTTTTTGACTATTTAGAATCGCTTAGCCTAACCAGTGAGGAAGGAAGCCAGCTGCTTAAACTCACCTCACGTTCTGGGCGCCGATTGCTACAGGTACAGAATTACGCAGGGATACTCTATACCCCCTATGGCCTGCAACTGGAGATCCTGCCAAAGATAGGCAAAAACCTTACGTTGGGGCAAGCGCGCGAAACGCTACTGATTATGCTAAGTCATCTGTCTGGATTTAGGCATATTCAAACCCAGCAGGCTTCAGTTCATGCGCAACGAATGCCTTTACTGGAGATCTTTATCAACCAGTTTTTGCATAGCGTTAGCCAGCTACTTAAGCAGGGACTGCGGTCAGATTACGTGAAAGAACAGGCTAACTTGCCCTTTATGAAAGGCAAGTTGATGCTGTCAGCGCAGTTACGCCATAACGCAGTGAACCGTCATAAATTCTATCTTGATTACGATGATTATTTACCTGATTGTGCGGCCAATAGGCTATTACGTTCTGCACTTTATCAGTTGGGTAACCTGAGCCTGTCCTCAGATAATCAACGTTGGTTACAGGAATTACGCTTTGCTTTTGATGGTATCCCGTCGAGTAGAGATATAAAAGGTGACATATCGAGTTTGCGTTTGGAACGCGGTATGGCTCATTACCATGAGCCTTTGGCGTGGGCGCAGTTGATATTGCAGGGTATGAGCCCCAGCGCTCTACAGGGCGATGCTAAAGCGTTGTCACTCTTGTTCCCGATGGAGGCGGTATTTGAGTCCTTTGTCGCGTCAACGCTTGCTGACGAATTGCCGGATGGTTTCAAGGTGAAGTCGCAGGCTGCAAGCTATTCGTTGGTTAAACATGGTGAGAGGGACTGTTTTAAGCTGCGCCCAGATTTGTTGATTCAATCACGGCATCCGGTCAGTACCAAAATGGTGCTAGATACCAAATGGAAGCTGATTAATAACAACTCGCAGGAAAAACCTCTCTATGGCATTGCACAATCCGATCTCTACCAAATGTTTGCCTATGGCCTAAAGTATCTTGGTGGCTCAGGAGATATGTATTTAATTTATCCTGCGCATGATGATTTCAATCACCCAGTACGCCAGCATTTCGCATTTTCAGACACACTCAGGTTATGGGTTGTCCCTTATCAAATCTCCGCAAAGCGTGGGCAGAGAATGATGTGGGGAAAAGATAATCCCTTTATCTAGGATTATCTTTTCGAAAGGCAACACGGGGTGTTTCGATCTAGAGGCACTGTAATAAAACTGGCTATTTATATGCAGCCTCTTTCAACTCCAGCTTCACCATCAGCTGCTTATTCACCTCTTTCCCATCCACCCCGCTATGAATCCGCCGATGGCAAGTTGGGCAAATGGCGCCCACCCACTGCGGGTGATCGGGGCCTTCGTCGGCTAAGCGTTTAGTGTGATGGGGTTCGAGGTAGGGATCGCCGTTCCTTTTCTTGAACGGTGCCGGCTGGTCGCAGGCTTCACAGATGCCGTTGGCGCGCTTCAGCACGTATTTTTTCACGTCTTCGCTGCGTTTGAACCAGGATTTTTTGCTGTCACTCTGTTGGCGCTGGCCTGATTGCTTTGAGGACTGTAGTGCCTTCTTGCGCAACTGCTCGAGCGTCTCTGTCTGTGTATCGGCTTCATCGGTGTCTGCATCTTCTTCAACCGCATGCAGTGACGAGACTTTGAAAAGGTTAAAGGTAATGCCTTGCCGCATATTATTTTCGAAGTCTAAGCACTGAATGTGATCCCAAGAATCGCACTCGAACATGCCAAGATAGCGGACGCCTTTTTCTTTCTTGTTGTCCTCAAACAGGAAGATGTCTTTGCCATCGTCCTTATGGTCACGGATGGCCTTATTACCTCTAGTAAAGGTCATTGGCCCCTTTTGGCCTTCTCCCGTATAGGCATAGCGTCCATCCTCTAGCTGACCATCTTTATAGCCGTAGGTTTCGCCGCTTTCTCCGGTGAAGATAAAGATCACCGGAAATTCCCGTGGGGTCCAGATACCGCCTTGCAGCTGCCCGCCGTAGAGCTCGATAAGCGCTTTGCGTGTGTACAGTTTGCCTTCGGTTAAATAGTCAAAAGGATGCAGTGTTTCGACGATCTCAAAACCGAGGTCTTTGAGAAATTGGATGGCTTTTTCCGTGCCGCTATCGGCATTGATTCCTTTAAACGGATAGCCATGCTGCTCACGGTATGCTCTAGCGGCAATGCCTCGGATGTCGTACTTCTCGCCATTATAATGAAGGGTGTATTTTTTAAATCGTTTTATTTCATGTTGTTTTAAGAATTCATCTCGGCCAAGTTTTTTATATTCTTCGATGGCTTTTAAAACGGATTCTTTTGAAGATAACGCCTCTATCGCAGTTGCCAAAACCACTCCCTCATATTACCGAGTAGGCTCTGGGCAATGTGCTTGCTGACGAGTGCAGTATGCATCAATACCCAGCAGTTAACTCATCGATTTACCGAATGCGTTAACTATGCCAGGTAGGGGAGGAAATGCCTACCTTGATGAATGCTTTTGTTGTGATATGTCAGTCAGATCTATTGGAAAAGCGTGATTGGGAAGGGCGACGAGTACAGGCATCGCCCTGATTGTCGCTTACATTAGTTGCAGGCTTCGATCTCACGCAGAGCCCGCCCATACAGGTTACACAGCGCAGGAACCAGATGCGCCGTAGCGTTGAGATAGCGATTTAGTTGCTCCCAGTCTTCGATATCCAGCTGCGGGTGCTTTTGCAGCAAATGGCCGAACAGCATCAGGCCGTGGCACAGACCTTCCGCCTGTTCGGCAGAGAGTGCGGCCAGGTCTAAGAGTTCTGAGGGATTGAAAGCGCTGAGATCGAGGTGGTTAAACAGTTGGCGGTAGAGGGTTAGGGTGTTGGGGATGGTTTCAGAAGCGTTGGGTAAGTTTGTGTTTTCCATATCGGCTATTTCCATTGGGAGAGAAATACCGCTACCAGAAGAGACGCTAAACTCGGGTGGTAGCTCGAACGGCGTTAGCGTACCGGCCCCAACGGATACCGGCCTTCCCGGAGGAAGCACCGCCCGAGCCACCATTGTTTGGGTGTGCATCGGCATGCTCGAATTTATACCATATTCGAACAGGGTTGGGGGATTCGGAACGCTAACTCCGGCTGTGGGTTTTGCCGCAGCGGAAAAACTATAACGTTATCAGTAAAAGGAAAAAATAAGCTGTATGGAATTACAGGTTGTTTACTCATGAGATTGGAATGCCGATCGCAGTTTTTAATTTGTAATTCAGACCAATCAATTTGGATAATTCATTTTCTAATTGAATTATTAAATGCGTGAATTTAGTTATCATGAAACACATTGAAGTGAATGAATGTAAAAAATATGGTGGGGTATTTATCCTGCGTGCCTAGGGTGCTATTATCAACCTCTTTGTTAATGCTTGCGGTAGTGAGTTTTTTAAATAATGACAGGGATGCACCACGATGGAAAAGAAAGAGGGCGCTTTAAGACTATTAACCTCCGGGGAGATCGGCCTTGCGAAGTCGGTATTTGGTGGTTCAATTATTTATGGGAAAGTCTGGGTTCATCACGATAGCTATTTCCCCTTTGGCTTACAAAATCGAAATACTGCGATGTCACCCAATGGTGAGCTGTATTTTAGAGACTGGTACGTGCCCGATTTCTCAAAGGAAGGGTATAGTCATAAACATCTTTTCATCCATGAAATGGTTCATGTTTGGCAATACCAGCGTGGTATGTGGGTTAAGACCCGAGGCCTCTACAGTTGGTTGGCAAATTACAGTTATGAACTGGATGGCTCCAAACTCCTAAAGAACTACGCTATGGAGCAACAGGCTCAGATCGTTGCTGATTATCATTTGTTGACCTCTTCAGGTTATGCTGTTTGGAGAAATCGCTTCGGCAAGGAAGTGACTTACAGCGGTAATGACTATGCCGATGTGAGAAAAGTAAAAGAAAAATATGAGAAAGTGTTAGTCGGTTTTCCTTACAAGTAAGAGGATTGATTATGAAGGCGAGATTGTTCTGTGCCGTTGTTGGTGTGTCCTTGCTAAGCGCCTGTGTAGGCGATCGTCTCGATCAGCGCTATGCGCCGGATATCCCTATCACCGCCCATGCTAAAGCGAATGGCGATATTTGCATTTCTCCGTCGCCAAAGGAAAATGAAAGGCAAGATACGCTCTATCTCAGCGGTGATACGGATGAGAAATTGATTGAGGTGGGGAATCAGGATCTTAAAAAGGGCATTTGCGCTACCCAAGAAGATTACCCGTTTCAGGAAAATCATATCTATAGCATGAGGCTAAATTTTGTACCGATTGAGAAGCGCAGAAATCTGCAGGATGTTTCCGGCAGGGCCTTTATTGCTCACTTCAAAGTGAAAAAGCTCAACGGCGCTTATGAAATTGAAAATATCACGCAGGGCAGCAGATAACGCAGAGACAAAATGAAACGGATTTTCCCCCTCGCATTCCCCTTCCTGCTCGCCGGCTGTCCGTCGATAGGCGATCGTATCCCCGTAGACTATCCCGCTACCGCCAGCCTGCGTGAGGGCAAAGTATGCATCACCGTCCAGCCGCAGGGAGACGAAAAGCTCGCGGGCATCTCGATCTACCGATTGGATGAGGCGCAGAGCCGCACGTTCAAATTCTTCGATCCGCTGCGGGATGTCGCCCCCAATCAGTGCGTCCCTGATGAGGGCTACGCATTTACACAGGGGCAGCAATACCATTTCTCCGCGAAGCTGGTCTCCCACAAGAAACAGCGGGCGGGTGAGTTTCCCTCTGCGCGTGAATTCGTCGCAGAATTCGTTGTGCATCAGGAAGGTAATCAACTTAGGTTGGAAGCCCTCCGCACCCCACGCTAGCCCCAGCCCTAAACCTACCCCAAATCCCCCCCATTACTTGCGATCACCTTCTTATACCACCAGAACGATTTCTTGCGGGTGCGGGCGAGGGTGCCGTTGCCCTGGTCGTCGCGGTCGACGTAGACAAAGCCGTAGCGCTTGCTCATTTCGCCGGTCGAAGCAGCCACCAGGTCGATGCAACCCCAGGTGGTGTAACCCAGCACCGGCACGCCGTCGGCGATGGCGTCGGCCATGGCGCGGATGTGTTCGCGCAGGTAGCTGATGCGGTAGTCGTCCTCAATCTCGCCTGCTGCATTGAACTCGTCGTGCGCGCCCAGGCCGTTTTCCACCAGGAACAGCGGCTTTTGGTAGCGGTCGTACATCATGTTCATGGTGATGCGCAGCCCCAGCGGATCGATGCCCCAGCCCCAGTCGCTGCGCGGCACGTGCGGGTTCGCCAGCGATTTCACCACGTTGGCGGCGCTGCTGTTGTTGTCGTTCATGTCGGCGGAGGCGCAGCGCGAGGCGTAGTAGCTGAAGGAGACGAAGTCGACGGTGTGCTTCAGGATGTCGGCGTCTTCCGGTGCCATCGCGACGCTCACGCCTTTCTCGCGGAAGACGCGGGCGGCGTAGGAGGGGTAAGCGCCGCGCGCCTGCACGTCGATAAAGAACAGGTTCTCGCGGTCTTTCTCCAGCGCGGCCCACACGTCTTCCGGCTTGCTGGACCACGGATAGAAGTTGCCGCCGGCCAGCATGCAGCCCACCTGGTTGGCGGGGTTCACTTCGTGGGCGATGCGCGTCGCCAGTGCGCTGGCCACCAGTTCGTGGTGCGCGGCCTGGTATTTCACCTGTTCGGGGTTTTCGTCCGCTTCAAACACCAACCCCGCGCCGGAGAATGGGCTGTGCAGCAGGATGTTGATCTCGTTGAAGGTCAGCCAGTATTTCACCAGCCCGTCGAAGGCTTCGAAGCAGGTGCGGGCGTAGCGGGTGAAAAACTCCACCATCCTGCGGTTGCGCCAGGAGCCGTATTCGGTCACCAGGTGCATCGGCACGTCGAAATGGCACAGGGTCACCAGCGGCTCGATGCCGTATTGGCGGCACTCTTCGAACAGGCTGCGGTAGAAGGCGATGCCTTCGGCGTTGGGCGTCAGCTCGTCGCCGTTGGGGTAAATCCGGCTCCAGGCGATGGAGGTGCGGAACACGGTAAAGCCCATCTCCGCCATCAGCGCGATGTCGTCGCGGTAGCGGTGGTAGAAATCGATGGCGTCGTGGCTGGGGTAAAACTCGTCGTCGCGCAGGCTAAAGCGCTTCTCCAGCCCGAGTTTGACCGCCATGCGGTGCGGGCCGTGCGGGATCATATCGACGGTGGTCAGCCCTTTGCCGCCCTCGCGATAGCCGCCTTCCGCCTGGTTGGCGGCTAAAGCGCCGCCCCATAAAAACCCTTTAGGGAATGTTGAGTCAGACATGCAATCCTCTGGTGTCTCAATGCGTTGCGCTGGCGGCGTTCGCCGCCGGTGCGGTTTGGCCGGGCGCGGCGGCGTTTTCCGGCAGATCCTCGAAGCCCAGCATCAGCGTGAGCGCGAACGACAGCACTACCGAGAGCGCCATCACCGCCACCACCCACACGATGCTCATCGGGTTGGCCGGATCGAAGAACTGCACGCTGGTGAACAGCCCGGGCGAGGCCATCGAATGGCTGGCCAGCCCGCCGATGCCGGCGACCGCGCCGCAGACGAAGCCGCTGATCAGGCTGGCGACCAGCGGCCGCTTCAGGCGCACCGCCACGCCGTACAGCGCCGGTTCGGAAATCCCCGCCACGATGGCGGAGGCGGCGGCGGCCAGCGCGGTCTGGCGCAGCTCGCGGTTCTTGGTTTTCAGCGCCACCGCCAGCGAAGCGCCGCCCAGCGACAGGTTAGCGCCGATCTCCGAAGGCATCACCATGCCTTCTTTGCCGGTCTCGGCGATGGTCTGGATGATGGTCGGGGTGAACACCCGGTGCATGCCGGTGATCACCAGCAGCGGCCAAATCGCCCCCATGATGGCCACGGAGAGCCAGCCCAAATAGCCGTGCACGGTGTAGACCAGCGCAGAGATGCCGCTGCCGATCCAGATGCCGAGCGGCCCGATAAGCAGAATGGCGATCGGCGCGGCGATCAGCACGATCAGCATCGGTTTGAGGAAGTTCTTGGTCACCGCCGGGGTGATGCGATCCACCCCGCGTTCGATGTGCGACAGGATCCAGGTCATCACCAGCGCCGGGATCACCGTGTAGGTGTATTTCACCGCCGTCACCGGGATGAAGGCGAATTCCACCGCCTGGCCCTGTGCCGCCTTGGCCATCAGATCGATAAAGTTGGGATGCACCAGCACCCCGGCGATGGCGATCGCCAACGACATGTTGGTTTTGAACTTCAGCGCCGCCGAGGCGGCGACCATCACCGGCAGGAAGAAGAATGCGCCGTCGCCGATTACGTTGAGGATGACGAGGGTCGAGGAGCCTTTATCGAATACCCCGGCCATATCCAGGATCATCGCCAGCAGCTTCACCATCGAGCCGCCGATGATGGCGGGGATCAGGGGCGACATGGTGCCCACCAGCGCGTCGAGAATGCCGGCGCCGATACCCTTCAGGGTGAGCTGGCGTTTCACCGGGGCAGCGGGGGCCGCCGCACCCGGCATGCCGAGCGCCAGCACCGCCTGATAAGCCTTGGCCACCTCGTTGCCGATGATCACCTGGCACTGCTCGCCGCTGTGCACCACGCCCAGCACGCCGTCGATGGCCTTCAGCGCCGGGGTGTCGATCCGCGCTTTGTCTTTCACCACGAATCTCAGGCGGGTCATGCAGTGGGTCACGGCCTCGATATTGCCCGCGCCGCCCAGGGCGGCCACGATGGCGTGCGAGATCTCTGCGTAGTTCTTCGGCATGGCGTGTCGTCTCTCAGATAGCAATTCGGATAGCCCAAAGGCGCATGTTTACTGCCTGGGCGATCCGTTGTTCCATCCGTATGAAACGCCCACAAGAAACCGGTTTCATAAAATCATGTATTGGTGTTTTGTTGTTGGCAAGAACTATGATTTTTGGCGTTTCGTTTTCGTGATCTGGATCGTCAGAGGTAAGTGCGCACCGACGCGCTGGGGGGCGAAAGCGTTCCAAACGCCGGGCGTCTTGGGTAGACTGCGCTGAACCCATGGATTTTGGCGGCGCACAGATGGCAACGATACTCGAGGTGGCGAAAAAGGCCGGCGTTTCAAAGGCGACGGTGTCACGCGTTTTGTCCGGCAGCGGCTATGTCAGCGAGGAGAAACGCGCGTTGGTGGCTAAAGCCATCGCGGAAACCGGCTATCGGCCCAACCTGCTGGCGCGCAGCCTGGCGACCAACACCACCCAAACCCTCGGCCTGGTGGTCACCAACACCCTCTACAGCGGCAACTATTTCAGCGAACTGATGGCGCAGTCGGCGCGCATCATGGAGGCGAACGGCCGCCAACTGATCCTGGTGGACGGCAAGCACACCGCCGAAGAGGAGCGGGCCGCCATTCAGTTTTTGCTGGATCTGCGCTGCGACGGGGTGATCATCTATCCGCGTTTTCTGTCGATTGCGGAAATGGACGAGATCGTCTCCCAACACCGCCAGCCGATTCTGGTGATCAACCGGCGGCTACGGCTGAACGACAGCTACTGCATCTTCAGCGATCAGCACGCCGCCGGCGCGGCGGCGGTGGCGCACCTGATCGCGCGTGGGCATCGCGACATCGCCTTTATCACCGGCTCGCTTGATTCCCCCACCGGGCTGGAGCGGCTTTCCGGCTACAAATCCGCGCTGGCTCAGCAGGGCATCGCGGTTAACGAGGCGTTGATCGTCGAGGGGAAATGGCACGCGCAAAGCGGCGTGGCGGCGGTCGATGCGCTGCTGGCCGGCGGGCAGCCGTTCAGCGCCATCGTCGCCGGCAACGACGAGATGGCCATCGGCGCGATGAAGCGGCTGGCGGAGCGCGGCGTGGCGGTGCCGGAGGCGGTATCGGTCATCGGCTTCGACGACATCCCATTGGCGCCCTATACCGTGCCGTCGCTGTCGAGCATGAAGATGCCGGTCACCGAGATGATCCAGGAGACCATCAACCGCCTGCTGTCGATGCTGGACGGCGGCGAGCTGAGCAAGCGCCCCAGCTTCCCGGCCTGCCTGATCGAGCGCGAGTCGGTGGCGGCGGGGCCGTATTGGGGTGGTAACTGATCCATCCGCGCCTCAATAGACAAACCCGACGGCCGGCCTTATATTGCTAATGAGAATCACTATCAAAAACCTCGCCGACGGTCGGCGTCATCATTCACAGGCAGGGCGAACATGTCTACGTCCCCCCAGCGGTTACTGCAGGAATATCATCAGCAAGCGCAGGACTATGCGCTGTCGGACATGCTGCGTGCGCGGCGCGGCGTGTTGGCCGCCGATGTCGACATCGAGCTGGATGAACCCCACCGCGCGGGGCTGAAGATCGTGGTGATCCGCCGCGGGCGTCTGCGCTGTGAAAGCGGAACGGGGCCGCAGGTGGAGCTGAACGGCCCTTCGCTGTTGCTGGCCGCCGGGCGGGACGACTTCGTGTTGAACAACCTGTTCCAGGCCGGCGAACCGCTCGATTATACCCTGCTGCAGTTCTCCGCCGCCTGGCTGGAGCAGAACGATGTCCGCCTGCCGCCCGGCCTCGATGGGCGGCGGCATGCGCAGTTGGTGCCGCTGGCGGCGCCGGCAGCGCTGATCGGCCAGGCCCGGCAACTGTTCGCCTGCCCGCTGCACGAGTCGCAGCGCGGGCTGTGGTTCAGCGCCAGGGCCAACGAGCTGGCGGCGCATTGCCTGCATCAATGCTGGAACCGCAGCGCTGCCGCGCCGTCTGTTGGCGTGCACCTGGCCGCGCGCGATGTGGCGCGCCTGCAGCTGGCGCGCGAAATCCTGTTGGCGGAGATGGAGCAGCCGCCGAGCCTGGATCAACTGGCTCAGCGCGCCGGGTTGAACACCCGCAAACTCACGCAAGGGTTCCGCCAGCTGTTTGGCGCCAGCGTATTCGGCCTGCTGCAGGAGCACCGGCTGCAAACCGCTTGGCGCTTGCTGAGCGAGCAGGATCTGCACGTTTCCACCGTCGCCTGGCAGGTGGGTTATACGCCGGCGCACTTCTCCGTCGCCTTCCGCAAGCGTTTCGGCGTCATGCCCTGCGACGTCAAAAAGCGTTAGCCACGCAATCGAAAGAAAAAGTCTCGCCGGCGAAAGCCTTTACGGATGAGGACGTCCGCCGCTTTTGGCTACAGTAAGCGCCTTTGCCGTGGAGGATCTCATGCTGAGTGACCTGCGGGCGCTGACGCGTCCTTTCCGCATCATGCTGTATTCCGCGCTGGCGCTGCAGGCGCTGGCCGGCGTCAGTTCGCTGTTTCCATGGCTGGCGATAGCCCGGCTGGTGGACGCCGATCCGGCGGCCTATCCCTTCTGGCTTGGCGTCGCCGCCGGTGGCCTGGCGCTGTGGCTGTTCGCCCAAACGCTGGCGCTGCACCTCACTCATCTGCTCGACGCGCGTTTGTGTCATCGGCTGCGCAGCCAATTGGCCGCCAAGCTGGTGCGTCTGCCGCTGAACTGGTTTGTGCGGCAGGGCGAGAGCGGCGCCGCCCGGGCGCTGTCGCAGGACATTCAGGCGCTGCATCAGCTGGTGGCCCATGCGCCGGCGGAGTTGGTGCAGCTGGCCGTGGTACCCGGCTGCGCGCTGGCGCTGCTGGCGGCGGTGCAGTGGCCGCTGCTGCTGTTCGCGCTGATACCTTTGCTGGCGGCCGCGCTGCTGTTTCACGTCATCCGTTCGCCGCACCTGCGGCCGGCGTTTGAACAACGCGATCGGGCGTTTCGGCAGTTGAACGACGATTATCGGCAGCTGGCGGCGCATCCGCTGTTGGCGCGCCAGTTTCCCGGTGCGGGCATCGAAGCGCGTGCGCGGCAGAGCCTGCGGGGCTTTCTCGCCGCCTTTCACCGTTGGCTGCGGCGTATCGGCGCGCTCGGCGCCGTGACCCAATTACTGCTCAGCGCCGCGCTGTCGGCCGGTTGGCTGTTGCTCGGCGCCCGCTGGCTGGTGCCCAATCTCACGCTGGCGGAGCTGGCGCTGTTCGTGTTGCTGTTGCGCAGCGTGGCGCAACCGGTGATGGCGATGGGGCACGGCGGCGATGCATTGCGTGCGGCGACGCTGGCCGCCGGCCGCATTCGGGCGCTGCTGGCGCATCCCGAAATACGCTGGGGAGGGCGCTCGACGATCGCTTCGGCGCCGCAGGGGGCGGCGCTGCAGCTGAGCGATCTCGGTTGCCGGCACGACGAACGCTGGTTGCTGCAGGGCGTCAATCTGGCCGTCGAACCGGGAGAATGGCTGGCGATTGTCGGGGCGTCGGGCAGCGGTAAAAGCACGCTGCTGCGGTTGATCGCCCGTTATAGCGAGCCGGATAGCGGAACGGTATCGCTCGACGGCGTGCTCGCCGACGCGTTCTCGGCGCAGGCATTCAATCAGATGGTGGCCGTGGTGCCGCAGGAGAATACGCCGCCGGCGATGTCGCTGCGCGACAACCTGACGCTGTTCGTCGGCGGGGCCGACGATGCGCAGCTGCGGCGCGTGCTGGCCGTGCTGGGGCTGGCGGCGCGTTTGCAGGATAGGTTGGACGATACGCCTTCGCTTTCCGGCGGGGAGGCGCAGCGTCTCGCCATCGCCCGGGCGTTGCTGGCGCGGCGGCCGCTGCTGTTGGCCGACGAACCGACTTCGGCGCAGGATCGGCAAAATCGCGAACGCATTCTGACGGCGCTGGCGCAGCTGCCCGCCACCCGGCTGGTGGCAACGCACGACGCGGAACTGTGCCGCCGCGCCGATCGGGTGGCGGTGCTGGCGGAGGGGCGGTTGCTGGCGGTCGGCACGCCCGCCGAGCTGGCGGATCATCCGGCATTGTTGGCGGCGTTGGCCGAGCGCCAGGAGGCGGACGATGAAGTTTGAGTTGGTGAAAGCGTTGGCCCCGGCGCTGTTGCTGATGGCGCTGGCCGCCGCGTTGGATGGCGTCTGCGCCTTGCTGCTGGCGGCAGCGGTGGCGAACTGGCAGCAAAATCCCGGCCATTGGCTAGGGCTGCTGGCGCTGGCTACGCCTCTCTTGCTGGCGGTGCAGTATGCGGCGGCCTCCCGCGGTTTCTTCGCCGGCGGCGCGGTGATGAGCGCGTTGCTGCGGGCGCTGTTCCGCCGTCTGCCGCGCGCGCTGTCGCCGCAGGAGCAGGCACCGGGTCTGTTGGCCGGGGCCATCGGTCAGACGATGTCGGCACCCGCGCACCTGCTGGCGCCGTTGGTTGGCGCGGTCGTCACGCCGCTGGCGCTGATCGCCGGGCTGGCCTGCCTGAGCCCGGGAGTGGCGCTGATGCTGCTGGCGGCCTGCGTGCTGTTGATGCTGGTGTTGCGCGGTTCGGCGGCCCGGCTGCACCGGCGAGAGCGAGAGCTTGGGGAGGCCAATCAGAGTATTGAAGGGGCGCTGATGCAGTTTGCCCGTCATCAGGCATTGCTGCGCTTCGGCTACGGGCAGGCGGCCGCCGCCGAGGCGTTGACGCAACGGTTGGATGACCATCATCGGGCGCACGCCGCGCTGCTGCGCCAAAGCTTGCCATATCACCTGTTGTTCAGCGCCGGGCTGCAGCTGACGCTGTTGGCGGCATTGTGGTTCGGTGCCCATGAGGTGCTGGCGCAGCGCCTGAACGTCGCCCAATGGCTGGCGCTGATGATTGTCCTGGCCCGCTTGTTGGAGCCGTTGCTTCAGCTTTCTCACCTCGATCAGGCGCTGCGTCAGTTGAAGAGCGCGTGGGCGCAACTGCGGCAGGCGCTGGCGTCGCCCACGTTGCCGCTGCCGGAACGGGACGGCGCCGCGCCGCAGGACGACGGCATCGCGCTTGAGGCGCTGAGCCTGGCGGCGGCGCACGGCGGCTGGCGGCTGCGGGAAATAGGCGGAGCCTGCGCCGCCGGAGAGATGTTGGCGATCGTCGGCCCTTCGGGCGCCGGCAAAAGCAGCCTGCTGAGCCTGATGGCGCGCACGCAGGATCCGACGGCGGGGCGGGTGTTCTACGGCGGCCGTGACGTGCGCGCGTTGTCGGCGCGGCAATTGGCGGGCGGTCGCGGCGTGATGTGGCAAGACAATCGCCTGCTGCGCGGCAGCGTGCGCTGGAATCTGACCCAGGGGCGAACGGATATCGGCGATGAGCGTCTGCTGGCGCTGTTGGCGGCGCTGGATCTGCCGCCCGACGTGCTGGAAGAAGAGGTCGGCAGCGACGGCGATCGTTTCTCCGGCGGGCAGAAGCAACGGCTGTGCCTGGCGCGCACGCTGCTGCAGGGGGCGCCACGATTGTTGTTGGACGAACCGGGCGCCAGTCTGGATCTGCGCAACGCCGAGCGCGTGGCGGCCCTGCTGGCCGGCTGGCCCGGCACGCGGGTCGTCGTCACCCACGATCCCGCGTTGGCCTGTCGGGCGGATCGAGTGTGGGTGCTGGAAGGCGGGCGGCTGACGGCGGCGGGCAGCCCGGATGCGCTGCGCGAGGCGGGGGGCTGGTTCGCCCGTTTCTGCCAGGCGAAAATGACCGGCGATCGATAGAGAAACTCCGGCAATCGAAAAAGTCGCGGCGGCCGTTTTGTTAGATTGATAACGATTATCATTTAACAATAACAACCAGGGAAAAACATGCGACTCATTCACCTCTCACCAGTGGCGGCCGCGATGCGCCACGGCGCGTTGCTGTGCGCGCTGTGCGGCACCGGGGCGCTGGCGCAGGATGCGCCGGCCAAAACGGACGTAAAAGAAGATACCCTCACCGTGACCGCCGGCGCGGCGGCGCGGGATGACTATGTGGCTCCCGGCGTCACCACGCTGGGGAAAATCCCGCTGAAACCGCGTGAAGTGGCCCAGTCGGTCAGCGTGATCGATCGACAGCAGATGGAGCAGCAGAATCTCACATCGCTGGATGCGGTGATGACGCGCGCCACCGGCGTCACCAGCGCCCCCTTCGTGTTGCTGACCACCGCGTGGTATGCGCGCGGCTTCAAGATCGATTCGTTCGAACTGGACGGCGTGCCGACGCTGCTGGGCAATACCGCCAGCTCGCCGCAGGACATGGCGGTGTATGAGCGGGTGGAGATCCTGCGCGGCTCCAACGGCCTGCTGCACGGGCTCGGCAACCCGGCGGCCACGGTCAACATGGTGCGCAAGCACGGACTGGCGCAAAACCGCGCGCAGTTTACCGCCAGCGCCGGGAGCTGGAATCAGTATCGCGGCGAAGCGGACGTGGGCGGCCCGCTGAACGCGTCGGGCAGCGTGCGCGGCCGTGCGGTGATGGCATGGGAAGATCGCGATTATTTCTATCGCGTCTCGGATCAGAAAACCCGTTTGCTGTATGCCACCGTCGACGCCGATCTGACGCCGGATACCCTGCTGCGTGTCGGCGCGCAGTACCAAACCATCGATTCCGTCACCAATATGGCCGGGGTGCCGATGGGGAAAGACGGCAGCGATCTGCACCTGCCGCGCAGCACCTATCTGGACGTGGACTGGGATCGCTTCAAATGGGACACCACGCGGCTGTTCGCTGCGGTGGAGCATCGGCTGAACGACGACTGGCAGGTCAAGCTGAGCGGCGACTATCTGCACGCCAAGTCTCGCCTGCTGTATGCCGGCGCCTGGGGCAACGTCGATCCGGCCACCGGCGACGGCGCGGCGCTGATGGGCGGCGCCTATCGTTTTCGCAATCAGCAGCTGGGGCTGGACGCCAGCCTGAACGGCAAGATCGACGCCTGGGGGTTGCGGCACGAGCTGGTCGTCGGCGCCAGCTACACCCATGCCGAAGAAGAACAGTTCACTGCACGGTTTGATTCTGTGTTTCAGGTGCCGGTGAACGTCTACCGCTGGGATCCGCACGGCGTGCCGAAGCCAGCGATCGGCGCTTACAGCTCGCCGGGGTCGACCAAAACCGTTCAGCGCGGGGTGTACGGCATGGGCCGCATTAAACTGGCGGAGCCGCTGACGCTGGTGGCCGGCGCGCGCGAAAGCTGGTGGCAACTGCGTTCGCCCAGCGACACTCTGGAAGAGAACGCGCGTCTGACCCCCTACGGCGGCCTGATCTGGGATTTCGCCAAAGACTGGTCGTGGTATGCCAGCTACGCCACGGTGTTTCAGCCGCAGAGCGGCAAAACCTGGAGCGGGCAGATGCTTAAGCCGGTGGAGGGCCGCACGCTGGAAAGCGGGGTGAAGGCGTCGCTGATGAATGGCGCGCTCAACCTCTCGGCCGCGGCGTTCCGCATCGATCTGGAGAACAACCCGCAGGTGGATCCCGATCACCCGGGCGGCGGTTTCGATACCTGGTATATCAGCGGCGGCAAGGCTCGCAGTGAAGGCTTCGAGCTGGAAGGGCGCGGATACCTCACGCCATGGTGGGACGTCACGCTCGGCTACACCTATACCGACACGCGCTACACCCGCGACGCCGGCAACCAGGGGCGCGCCTACAACAGCCTGACGCCGCGTCATATGCTGCGGCTGTGGAGCGATTACGACCTGCCGTGGGATCAGCGCAAGTGGAGCATCGGCGGCGGCATCCAGGCGCAGAGCGCGTTCAGCAGCGCCAATGGCGCGACGACGCTGCGCCAGGGCGGCTATGCGCTGGTCAACGCACGGCTGGGGTATCGCATCGACGAGACCTGGTCGGCGGCGCTCAACGTCAACAATCTGTTCGATCGCCGCTACTACGCAGGGCTTTTCTCGCCGCAGTGGAACAACCGTTACGGTGAACCGCGCAACCTGATGTTCACCGTCAAGGCCGAGTTTTGATGAATATGCGCGTATGGGCGGCGTGCCTCGGCAGCGCCATGGGGGGCGTTACCCTGGCGCTGCTTTTGGCGCGCGGCTATCCCTCGGCCGACCCGCTCGATCGGCTTTACGGCGCGCTGTTTCTGGCGTTGTTCGGCGGCATCGCGTTGCTGACGTATAGCCTGCTGGCGCCGGACTGGCGTCGCACGCTGCTGCGCGCCTGGTTGTGGTGGCCGCTGCCGCTGGCGCTGCTGGAGGCGTGGCGATGAACGCCGTCGCGCGACGGGCTTTGGCGGCGCTGCATCGGGGCTGCGGCGCGTTGTTCGGCTGCGCGCTGTTCGTGGTCCTGTTCACCGGCTGCTGGAGCCTGGCCGGCGACAGTTTCACGCTGTGGTGGAACGGCGTGACGATGAGCGGCGAGCAACGGCCGTTGGCGCAGCTGCTGGACGACGCGAAAGCCTACGGTGAAGACGGCGCGGCGCCTTACGTCATGCTGCCGAGCGCGCGTTATCCGGTGATTCGCTTTTGCCGCGCCCCGGACGACTGCGCCCTCGCGTTGAGCGCCGTCAGCGGGCGGCTGGTCAGCCTGACGGCGCCGACCACGCTGTTGGTGACGCTGCACAAGAACCTGTTTCTCGGCTTTCCCGGTCGGGTGTTTCTCAGTTTGTTCGGCATCGCGTTCGCTTTGCTGCTGATCAGCGGGATTGCGCTGCATGGTCGACGGCTGCGCCAGCTGTTGCAGCTGCGGCGGCGTCAGGGGCTGCGGGTGCTGCTGTTCGATCTGCACAATCTGTTGGGGCTTTGGTGCTATCCGTGGCTGGTGATGTTCGCTTTGACCGGCGCGTTATCCGGCCTCGGCGCGCTCGGTACTGTGCTGCTGGCCGACCGCGTCAGCCCCGGTGCGCCGCAGCGGGTGATGGCGCAGCTGATGGGCGGTGCGCAACCTGCACCGCCCTTGCCTGACGCCGGGCGTACTCTTGCGCAGACGATGGCGGCGCTGCGGCGCCAGGCACCGGAATTTACGCCGCAAACCCTGCAGCGCGCGCCGGATGGTGCATTGCTGGCGGTGGGCGGCGTCACTCGCGGTATTCCCAGCAGCGCGCTGTTCGAGCAATTTCGTTTCGGCAGCGGCGAGCAGCCGGCGCTGATGCGGCGCAGCGCCGCTCATCAGGGGCCATGGACGCGCGCGTTCATCGCCGTTCAGCCGCTGCACTATGGCCAATACGCCTGGTTGCCGCGGGCGGCGGCGGCGGTGAGCGCGCTGCATTTTTTGGCCGGGTTCGGCGCGGCGACGCTGGCGCTGAGCGGGCTGGGATTGTGGTGCCTACGGCAGCCGCAGCGCCGTGCCGCGCGCTTTATCACCGGCGTCTGCTGTGGTCTGACGGTGGCGGGAAGTCTGCTGTTGGCCGCCCGGCCGCTGGCGGCGTTCCCTGCCGCCTGGCTGTTTTGGGGAATGTGGGGCGCGGTGGCGCTGTTGGCGTGGCGAGTTTGGCCGGGGTGGTTATTGTTCCTCAGCGGAATGGCCAGCGGTACGGCGCTGCTGGTGGCGGCGCTCGGCCATATGCTCAGCGCCGGCCCCGGCCTGTACTGGCTGGACAGCGCTTTACTGTTAGTCAGCGCGGCTCTGTTCGCCGCCGGCTCCTTGTTATGGCAATCGCGCGGCGCCTGGCCGCGCCAATTGGAGTAAAACATGCGACAACTATTGCAACATCGGCATCTGGTGCTGACCCTGGGGCTGCTCTATTTTAGTCAGGGCATCCCGATCGGCATCGCCATGGATGCGTTGCCGACCCTGCTGCGCCATGACGGCGCCAGCCTGCAGGCGCTGGCGTTTTTGCCGCTGGTGGGGTTGCCCTGGGTGGTGAAGTTTCTTTGGGCGCCGCTGGTGGATAATCACTGGTCGCCACGCTTCGGACGCCGCCGCAGTTGGATTATTCCGCTGCAGTGCGTGGTGAAGCTGTGCCTGATCCTGCTCAGCGCGGTCGGCATTTCCGCGGCGGCGGCAGGGCTGTGCGTCGCGCTGCTGGCCGTCGCGTCGCTGGCCAGCGCTACGCAGGATATCGCCACTGATGGCATGGCGGCGGAACACGTCAGCGGTGAGTTGCTGTCGCGCGTCAATGCCATTCAAATCGCCGGGGTGATGAGCGGCTTCTTCGTCGGCGGGGCGGGCATGATGATGCTGAGTGCCCGGGTAGGCGTGCAGGGTGCGCTGCTGGCGATGGCGATCTTCCCTGCCGTCAGCCTGCTGGCGATTGGCCGCTTCCGACAACACGCCGATCTGCCGCCCGAACGCGCCGATTCGCGTCCGGCCAGCCTGCTGCGCACGCTGCGCCGTCGCGGCGCGGCGCGGTTGCTGACGCTCACGCTGCTGTCGGCGGTGACCGCGGTATCCGGCTTCGGGTTGGCCAAGCTGTTTTTAACCGATCACGGTTGGACGCCGGCGCAGGTCGGCCAGATCGGCATGGCCGGCGGCATGGTGACGCTGGTGCTCGGGTGCGGTGGCGGCGCCTGGCTGGTGAGCCTGCTCGGGGTGTGGAAGGCGTTCGCGGTTGGCCTGGGTTGTGCGCTGTGCGCCTCGCTGTGCTGGCTGGCGATGGCCAACTGGGGTCTGCAATCCGGCGGCGTGATCGCCGCGGTGATGGGAGGCGCGCTGGCTTCCGGAGTGACCTCGGTCGCTATCATGACTGCCGGCATGCAGTTCGCTGCGCAGGGCGATCAGGCGGGCACAGACATGACCATGGTGCAAAGCTCGCGCGATATCGGGGAAATGGTCAGCAATATGCTGATGGTGGGGATGACCGCCAGCCTGGGCTACCGTTTTTCCTTCGCGTTGGCGGCCGCGCTGGCCGTGCTGCTGCTGGGCATCAATCTGGCCAGCAACCGGCACCCTGCGGCGGTGCGGCGGCAAGAAGAGTAGAGGAGATAGTTGGGGCCGGTTAAACCAGCTATCGATGTTTAACCGCGGCGAGCTGAGCAAGCGCCCCAGCTTCCCGGCCAGCCTGATCGAGCGCGAGTCGGTGGCGGCGGGGCCGTATTGGGGAAAGACATAATCGCGTACCCGCCTTTTTCAGGTGCTACAACGCTTGAACCCGTCTCTTCGACAAAGCAAAAATCCCCAGCGCGCTGCCCAACGCCAGGGCGCTGGCGGCTGCCGTGGATAGCGCGAACTCGCGCGTGTAGGGCAACAGCAGGCCAGCCGCAGAGATGCTGCCCAGCAGCAGGCTAAAGAACAGCGCTTTTTTACGATAGGGCGCCTTTAGGTTGAGATAGGCGGCGACGGCGCAGACGATAAGTGTTCCGCCGACGACGACCAACAGCGGCAGGATAATGAATGCCCCGGCGAGGAGATTGGACAGCCCAACGTCCCCCACGCCGGCGTAAGAGACAATAAGGAACATGATGCCGATGGCTAATACCGTGCTCAGTTTGATGACGATATAAGTGCTCGCGCACAGGTTAAGCGCCTTTAATGCTACTAGCATCACGTTGTTTGCCATCGTTCATCCTTGAGTTTGTCGGATAGGGGCCGCGTTGGTCTGGGGAATGGTTTATCTTACCCCAACCCCCCAATCCTTCCACGAATCTCCTCCTCCGGCAGATCCACACCAATAAATACCAAAGTGCTCCGACGTTCCTCACCAGGCAGCCACTCCCGATCCCAGTCGGCGTTATACAGCCGCTGCACGCCCTGGAACAGCAGGCGGCGCGGCTCGTCTTCGATGGACAGAATGCCTTTGTAGCGCAGCAGGTTGTCGGCGTATTCCAGCAGCAGGCCTTCCATCACTTCGGAGATTTGCATCAGCGGCAGCGGCCGTTCCAGCGTCACCACGATCGAGCGGATGTCGCTCTGCGGCTGCGGGATGCGGTGGAACAGCGGGGCGGGCGGCGTCAGATTCAGCTTGTCGTTCAGCGTAAAGCCTTCGATGTCGAACAGCACGCTCAGATCGATATCGCCGTGCGTCACCTGGTAGAGCGGCGCGCGGGCGTTCATCCGCTGCAGCCGTTGGATCAGCGCCTCGCAGTCCGGCGCCACGTCGGTTTTGGTCAACAGGATGCGGTCGGCGTAGCCCACCTGCGCCTGGGCGATGCTGAACTGGCTCAGCTGCTGCTCGGCGTGCGCCGCGTCCACCAGGGTGATGATGCCGTCCAGCAGGAAGCGCTCGCACAGGATCTCGTGCGAGAAAAAGGTCTGGGTAATCGGGCCGGGATCGGCCATGCCGGTGCATTCGATGATCAGCCGATCGAACGTCAGCTGGCCGCTGTCGACGCCGTCCAGCAGATCCAGCAGCGCGTCCGCCAATTCGTTGGACTTGCTGCAGCAGATGCAGCCGTTGCTCAACGTGGTGATGCGGCTGGCGCGATCGCCGATCAGCGCGTCGTCGATCGGCACTTCGCCGAACTCGTTCTCGATGACCGCGATTTTATAGCCGTGTTCGGCGTTCAGGATGTGGCGCAGTAGGGTGGTTTTGCCGGCGCCCAAAAAGCCGGTCAGGATGGTGACTGCAATGGGTTTCATACGGGTCCTTGTGACTGCGGGTTAACAGCAGCGCATGCCGCCTTTGCCGTCGCCGCCGTAGCGCGCTTGCTGGCGCTCGCGGAAAAATTCTTTATAGGTCATCACCGGCTTGTCCGGGTGGTTGTCTTTCATGTGCTGGACGTAGGTATCGTAGTCAGGCACGCCCACCAACATGCGCGCCGCCTGCCCGAGGTACTTTCCCGCCTGGCCAAGATTTCCGAACATAGTTTCTTACTCCCAAATACCCTGCTTACCCTTCGTCTTTCGAACCGCAGCGGTGTTGGCTGCACTCCCGAACCCCAGTCACTTACTTGAGTAAGCTCCTGGGGATTAATGAGCCTCATCCCTGA
>OKFU01000058.1_pt1 | contig 48203 bp, 58 predicted proteins | sample 1610491 | NCBI WGS metagenome assembly OKFU01 (sample SAMN04436656, study PRJEB24849) | human gut metagenome | biome: human gut; feature: NICU; material: stool | host: Homo sapiens | place: USA: Saint Louis, MO | collected 2010-05-24
TGAATCGATCAAATCACAGCAAGGTCGATGCCAACGTTTTTACACAGTCTGGGCCAAAAGCGGCCAGTCGTAACGGGCAATCATCGGCCAACTAATAGTGCTTCACAATCACCCAGTGCACGAATATAGTAGAGTTTATTACCTAATTGGTATTTTTCTCTACATGAATAATTGGTTGTCTCTGATCATCGCCTTACCGACCGCTAACGCCACAGAGCGTATGCGTGCCTGGCGTGCCCTCAAGAGCAGTGGCGCTGCGGTACTGCGTGATGGGGTCTATTTGCTGCCCGACAATCCCGCCTGCCGGGAAGCGTTGGAAGCTGTTGAGCGCGACATCCTGGGTAGCAATGGCACAGCCTTTCTGTTGCCCATCAATGATCCGCAAGGCGAGCGCTTTATCGAACTGTTCGACCGTAGTGAGGACTACGCCAAGCTGCGCGTCGATATCGAGGCGTGCCAGGCTCAACTGACTTCGGATAACGCCCTCACCAGCACCAAGCAGGTACGCAAGCTGCGCAAGGCGTTTGCGCAGGTGGCGGCCATCGATTTCTTCTCTGCGGTGGCTCGGCAACAGACCGACACGGCCCTCAAGGCGCTGGAAACAGCCATCAGTCGGGCACTGTCGCAGGATGAACCGAGCAGCCACGATCAGCCTATCGAACAGCTTGATCGTCGCGACTACCAAGGCCGCCTCTGGGCTACGCGCAAGCGGCCCTGGGTTGACCGCTTGGCCAGCGCCTGGCTGATCCGGCGCTGCATCGATCCGAGTGCTCGCATTCTCTGGCTGGACACGCCAAGTGATTGCCCTGATGAGGCGCTGGGTTTCGATTTCGACGGCGCGACTTTTAGCCATGTCGGCAGTCGCGTCACCTTCGAAACCCTGCAAGCCAGCTTTGCACTGGTCGAGCCAGGCCTAAGCCGCATCGCTGCTTTGGTGCATTACCTGGATATCGGTGGCGTTCAACCCGCCGAGGCTGTTGGCATCGAGCGTGTATTGGCTGGGCTGCGCGAGACCATCCTCAATGACGACCACCTGCTGACCGCTGCTTGCGCCATCTTCGATGGTCTGCTCGCGGCATTCGTGAAAGAAGAGACCTCTGATGAATGAGACCACACTGCCACCTGTAGAGCAGGATCTGCCAAGTACTGAGCCTGTCAGTTTGCTTCAGGCTTTTCTGTTCTGGCTCAAGCTCGGCTTTATCAGCTTCGGTGGCCCAGCGGGGCAGATCTCGATCATGCACCAGGAGTTGGTGGAGCGTCGGCGCTGGATCTCTGAGCGGCGTTTTCTACATGCCCTGAACTATTGCATGTTGATGCCCGGCCCGGAGGCCCAGCAGCTGGCCACCTATATCGGCTGGCTGATGCACCGTACCTGGGGCGGTGTGATTGCCGGGGTGCTATTCGTGTTGCCCTCGCTGTTTATCCTGATCGCTCTGTCATGGGTCTATATCGCCTTCGGCGATGTGCCGGTGGTGGCAGGGCTGTTCTACGGAATCAAGCCCGCCGTAACTGCCATCGTGGTACAGGCTGCTCACCGCATCGGTTCCCGCGCGCTGAAGAACAACTGGCTGTGGGCGATAGCCGCCGCCTCGTTCGTGGCGATATTCGCCCTTAACCTGCCGTTCCCTCTGATCGTACTGGGTGCCGCCGTGATCGGTTATTTCGGTGGGCGATTCGCGCCAGAGAAGTTCAGCATCGGCGGCGGGCATGGCGCGGCCAAGCAGTCCTTCGGCCCGGCGCTGATTGATGACGACACCCCGACACCGGAACATGCGCGCTTCCGCTGGCCGCGCCTGGTCTTGCTGGCGGCGATAGGCGCAGCGCTGTGGGCATTGCCCATGGGCTTGTTGACTGTCCTGTTCGGCTGGGAAGGTACGCTGACGCAGATGGGCTGGTTCTTCACCAAAGCAGCACTGATGACCTTCGGCGGTGCCTATGCGGTGCTGCCCTATGTCTACCAAGGCGCGGTCGGCCACTATGGCTGGCTGACCCCGACGCAGATGATTGATGGTCTGGCCTTGGGCGAGACAACCCCAGGGCCACTGATCATGGTGGTGGCGTTTGTCGGTTTCGTCGGTGGCTACGTGCAGCAGGTATTCGGTGCCGATCAGGCCTTCCTGGCCGGTGCCGTCGCCGCCAGCCTGGTCACCTGGTTCACCTTCCTGCCGTCCTTCCTGTTCATTCTCGCGGGCGGCCCGCTGGTGGAATCAACCCACAACGAACTGAAATTCACCGCACCGCTGACGGCCATCACCGCCGCCGTGGTCGGGGTAATCCTCAATCTGGCGCTGTTCTTTGGTTATCACGTGCTCTGGCCGCAAGGCTTCGAGGGGACTTTCGACTGGCCTTCGGCGCTAATTGCCCTGGCGGCAGCGGTGGCCTTGTTTCGCTTCAAACGCGGTGTCATCCAAGTGCTGATGGCCTGTGCGTTGGCCGGGCTGGTGGTACACCTGCTGCAAAATTGAGAGGTAGAAGATGAGCAGAATCTCGATATGCGAACTGGCGGAATGGCAGGTAGCAGATCGGACGTTCACTTTGCTGGATGTGCGCCGTACGAGCGTCCGGCTTGCCGATGCCCAAGAAATCGCCGGCGCACACTGGCGTGATCCTGAGAATGTCTTCACTTGGAAAGATCAGGTTACACGGGACAGGCCAGTGATTGTCTATTGCGCCAAAGGGCATGAAATCAGCCAGGGCATCGCCGCCACACTGGAGGCCATGGGCCTGGATGCGCGCTACTTGATCGATGGCTTTGCTGGCTGGCACGGCGCTGGCCGGCCCACCCGTAGCATATCCAGGTAGTGGGCCTCCGCCGATATGACGCGATAGTCACTGGCACTAGCCGAGCGAGCGGATCAGGTGCAGTGCCGCCAGATGGCCAGGGTAGAACCAATAGCCCCAGCGCTTAACCGGCTGGATCCTGAAATGGCCGGGGCGGCGCAACAGCCATAGCCCTAGGAGAGGGGCGACGAACGCTGTAGTCACAATCAGCAAGGTAAAGGTCTGCAACTCCCACTCCGCGAGCCAGCGGTTGCGGCTGTTGGCCAGTGCGCACAGTGCTGCGGGCAAGAGCCACGCAAAACCAGGGCGCATGATGGCCAGGAGCAATGCTGCCGGCAGCAGTGCGCCGAAAACGCCGTACATCAGGCGCTCTTGCATCAGCACCGCGACAGTCACGCCGGCCAGAGTCAGGATCAAACCGTCGCGACCACGGTGATGTGCTCCCCAGGCGATAAGCAGGCCCAACAGCAGCGAAGGCATTACATTAAGCGTGCTGCTGTCGCTGGAAAGCAGGCGATAGGGCAACTCCGAGATCACTGCAAACGCCGCCATCCAGCCCAGGTAGCGAACGTTGTCATCGGTGTACAGTTCACCGGTTCGCGAGCGCGCGACATTGGCGGCGATCCCCAGACAGAACAGTGGAAAGGCTAAGCGCCCGACGATGAACAACCATTCGGTGTCAGGCCAGACGTAGCGCAGGTGATCCAGCAGCATGGTCAGCATCGCCAGCCACTTGATCAGATCCAGGTTGGTGTCGCGCGTATGCAGGCTCACCCGAACCACCCAAGCGTCAGCGCAGCCAGCAGCAGATAGCGCGCGGCCTTGGCCAGCGTCACGATCAACAGGAAGCTCCAGAAGGGTTCGCGCATAACACCGGCTACCACGGTAAGCGGATCACCAATGATCGGCACCCAGCTGAGCAGCAGTGACCAGCGACCGAAGCGGTGATAAGCCTGCTGGGTCTTTTCCAGTTTGCCTTCGCTGACGGGAAACCAGCGTTTGTGCCGGTAGTGCTCGATAGAGCGACCCAGCAGCCAGTTCAGCACCGAGCCCAGCACATTACCCGTGGTGGCCACCGCCAGCAGCGCCCAGGCAGCATAGCGGTCAGTCAGCAGCAACCCAACCAGTACCGCCTCCGACTGCATAGGCAACAGCGTGGCGGCACCGAAGGCGGCGAGGAACAGGCCGAAATAACCGGGTAACTCCCACATTGGCTAGGCGTTCAGGCCGACCCAGCCGTGGAAGCCGACGTAAATCCCCACGCCGACGATCAGCACGCTGGATAGGTAAGGGGCGCGCCGCGCTACAGCACCCAGCCAGGGCCAACGATTGGATGCCTGGCGTGCGCCGATAGCAGCGGCAGCACCAACGGTAACCAGGGTGATGGCCAGACCGATGCTGAAACACAGCACTAGAACGGCACCCAGGGCGACTTCTTTCACTTGCAGGCAGAGCAGCAGCACGGTGATCGCTGCCGGGCAGGGAATCAGTCCGCCCGTCAAACCGAACAGGATGATCTGGCCGGTGGTGACATTGCGGTTGCTGAAACGCTTGCGGATGTCGTTGGCATGCGCCCGTTCATGGGCATCCTGGTAGCCCTCCAGCGACAGTTCCAGTCCCTCCAACTCGGAATGATCATGCTCATGACCGTGGCTGTGCTCGCGGAACTCCAGGTCATAGTCGTGGGAGTGACCGGCATGGCCGAGGCTCAGACGCGCAGTGAACTCATGGGGCTCGGGAATCTCGTCCACTGACTCCAGGTAGCCACCCCGGTCGACGAAGCGAAACTGCTGTGCCAGGCCATCGGGGCGAGTCGTCAGCAAGCTTACTTCAGCAGCCGGCCAGGCATGACCACTCAAGGTTTTCAGACGCCAGCGCGGTGGGACGCCCTCTTCGAAGATCGACAGCTCGATACGCCCGTGCCCGGTGTCGATGCGCTGCGTTTCATCGTGGTGGTGATGGTCGTGTTGATGCTCATCACCCTCCTCGAAACGCCACATCTGCTCGCCACGCCAGGTGCGCCAGAGCATCCACAGGGCGATGGTGATAATGATGGCGGCGGACGCGAGCTGGAAACACGGCTCGGTAGTTTCGGCATCCAAATTCTGCCCTAGGTACATGCCGCCCATGGCCACCAGCCAGACTACGGCGGTGTGCGAAAGCGTTGCGGCCAGTCCCAGCAGAATGGCCTGCTTCACCGTGCCACGAATGGCCACGATAAACGCCGCCATCATGGTCTTCGAATGCCCAGGCTCCAGGCCGTGCAAGGCACCCAGCAGGATGGCGCTGGGGAAGTACAGCCAGGCCTGCGAGGCCCCCTGTTGCAGCAGTTCGGCGAAACTCGACATGGGAGGGGCCTAGAGGTACTTGGTGATTTGCTTGAAGTCTTCGAGTGATGCGCGCTCACCTATCGCAAGTGCTTCGACCGTATGTTCCAGGCAGTGGTCGATATGGTCTTGGATAAGCACACGCTTGGCCTGGCAGACGGCTTTTTCCACGGCATGCAGCTGCTGAGCGATGTCGACGCAGGCCCGGCTGTCTTCAATCATGGTGACGATGCTGCGCAGGTGGCCCTCCGCACGCTTCAACCTTTTGATGATGTCGCCATGACTTTGGTGCTGGTGGCCGTGTTCGTGATCGCTCATGCCTTGAGTCTCGTGCGTCGATGAATTACGCTCGCATGCTATCCCCCTGGGGGGGATATGGTCAAACCGACCAGCCCTCCAGAAAAGCCACCCGCTTAGGCATCGAAAGAACCACAACATGCTCAGCAATCCCATCAGCACCAAGGTGATTTTTGCCCTTGCTCTCGCCATCTTGATGGCCTGGGCCGGGCATACCTCTGCGCTGTTTATGGGGTCGAGCCAGCCTGCCTTGGGTGGCAATGACGGTGCTCATTCGCATGCGCATGGTGACGAGACGCTGGCCTGTGCTGCGTACGGGGATCACTGCCACTCGCCACTGACCGCCGACCATCTGCATGAAACACCCCATCTGACCACGCTGCTGAACATCAGCACGCTGCCCGAACGTGCGCAGCCGATAGAAGCCCCTCGTTACTCCATTCCTCCAAGCCCGATCTTCCTGATCGAGCGGCCACCACGCGCCACATTCGTGCTCTGACACAGGCCGCTGTGCGGCCCAAGACCCCTTTAATTTAGGACTCAACCATGCATTCGCTATCTATGGGCGCAATGGACGCATCTGTCGTGCACCCGAATCGCTCGTTACTACTGTTGCTGCTGTTCACGGCACTGCTGTTTCTCGGCATGCCTGACGCACTGGCCCACGCTGTCGCCGAGGGCGACAAGGGCTTTATCCAGGAAAGCTCCGGGGTGATGGTGCTGCCGTTCATCTACATGGGCGCCAAGCACATGATCACCGGTTACGACCACCTGCTGTTCCTGTTCGGGGTGATCTTCTTCCTCTACCGCCTGAAAGACGTGGGCCTCTACGTCACCCTGTTCGCCGTGGGCCACACCGTGACGCTGCTATTGGGCGTACTGGCGGAAATCAACATCAGCTCCTATGTGATCGACGCCATCATCGGTTTCTCGGTGGTGTACAAGGCGCTGGATAACCTCGGCGCGTTCCAGCGCTGGTTCGGTTATCAGCCCGATACCAAGGCAGCCACGCTGATCTTCGGCCTGCTGCATGGCTTTGGTCTGGCGACCAAGATTCAGGAATACGAGATCTCGGCTGACGGCCTGATCGCCAACCTGATCGCCTTCAACGTCGGCGTCGAAATTGGTCAGCTCCTGGCCCTGAGCGCCATCCTGATTGTCATGGGCTACTGGCGACGCACCGCCAGCTTCTGGCGCCATGCCTACACCGCCAACGTCGCCATGATGAGCGCCGGTTTCCTCTTGATGGGTTACCAGCTCACCGGCCTGATCGTCTCTCAGTAAGGAATTCTCAGCATGTTCAATACCAAGCTTCCAACTCAAAGCGAATTGCCGACTAGCCGCCAACTGCTGCGCTCCACTGTGATCGCCGTGGGTGTTGCCGCAGCCTTACTGGTCACCGTGGTAATGCCTTCCGAGTACGCCATCGACCCGACGGGCGTTGGTCGCGTACTCGGCCTGACCCAGATGGGCGAAATGAAGATAACCCTGGCCGAAGAAGCGGTAGCGGATGCAGCGGTTCAGCCAGCTGCGTCTCCAGTCGCTCAAGCTCCCGCGCCTGTTCAGCCGGTAGTTCAAGAGCCTGTTGCAGCAGCACCTGTGGCCGAACCCGTAGTTGAGCCTGAGCCAGCCCTGAAGTCGGATGAAGTGACTGTCACGTTGAAGCCGGGCGAGGCCAGTGAAATCAAGCTGGAGATGCTGGACAAGGCCACTGTCAGTTACGAGTGGACGACCAATGGTATTCCGGTCAACCACGACACCCACGGCGAACCCTACAACGGCCCCAAGGGCTACTACCACAGCTACAGCAAGGGTAAGCAGATCAAGGGCGACAAGGGGGAGTTCACCGCCATCTTTGACGGCACCCACGGCTGGTTCTGGCGCAACCGCAGCAACCAGGACGTGACCATCACGCTGAAGACCAAGGGCGAGTACCTGAGCGTCAAACGAGTTATTTAAGGCAAAGCGCCCCAGCCCACCATCACTCAGGGGTGGCAAGTACCAAGCTAAGTTTATCGAGGAAGGCTTTGACCCGGTAAGGTACCTGCTGCCGTGTGGGCAGGAGGGCTGTAATGGACAAATTTTCCGGGACAGCGTCCGTCAACTTAATCTCCTGCAGGCTCCCGTCCGCCAGGTCGGTGCGGACATCCCAGTAGGAGAGCATCACAATCCCGAGTCCGACTTTTCCAGCCCTTCTCACAGCTTCCACACTGTTGGCGCTGAACGCAGCCTCGGCCTTGACTGAACACCCTTCTCCATCTTTCATGAGTGGCCAATATGGCATTGAGTGCAGGCCTATGCAGTCGTGTGTCTTCAATTCCTCCATTGTGCCGGGAATGCCCTTACGCTGTAGGTAGGATGGGCTTGCGCAGATTACGCGAGGGTTTGGCGCCAGATGACGAGCGACTAGGGCTGAATCGCGGAGCGTGGCGATCCGGATGGCTACGTCGATACCCAGGCCAACGATATCGACAATGCTGTCTGATAGTGTCAGGTCTATCCGTAATGCAGGGTTCTCCTCAAGGAGCTCCGGAATCATTGGAAGGATGACAGCCTGCCCAAACACCGTGGGGGCGGTTACCTTTAGAAGCCCACTGGCGGCCCCAGCACAGGTAAGGATAGCTGCCCTCGCTGCCTCGTTGGCGTCAAGCATTGCTTGGGCATAAGGAAGGTAGAGTTCGCCTTCAGGTGTCAGTGACACAGACCGGGTGGTTCGATGAACTAGCCTCACCGCCAGTTCTTCTTCGAGAGAGGCTAGCCTCCTGGAGATGGTCATTGGCAAAACGCCTAGTCTTCTGGCGGCGCCTGACAAGCTGTTACTGGCCGCGATCGCAACAAAGGCTTCAACTTCAGCGACTTGCATATTTATATCCTATTTCGTTATACCGCCTTATCGCGTGGCGTGGCTTTCACTAGCCCCGTAATGGCGATACCTTCTTCAGCAACCTAGCTTTACATCCTAACTGACGAGGTTTTGAGATGACTACCAACACGCAACAGATTCTAACTCCTTTCGATATTGGTCAGGTAAATCTGAAGAACAAATTCGCAGTGGCGCCGATGACCCGCATCAGTGCAAGCGAAGAAGGTCTCGCCTCCCAGCGTCAGGTTGAGTACTACGAGCGTTTTGCGAAGGGCGGCTTCGGGCTAACCATCACCGAAGGCATTTATACCGATCAGAAGTTTGCCCAGGGCTACCTGTTCCAGCCTGGTATTACTGATATTGAGCAAGCTCAGGCTTGGCGTGCAGTGACCGGCGCGGTTCATAAGCATGAGGGCAAAATCTTCGCCCAATTGATGCATGCCGGAGCGCTCAGTCAAGGCAACCGCTTCTCGCAAACCACTGCTGGCCCATCGGCTGTCACTCCCAAGGGCGAGCAAATGGGCTTCTACTACGGGAGCGGTCAGTATCCAACTCCCAAGGCAATGACCGATGAAGATATCGCTGACGCTATCGATGGCTTCGCGAAATCGGCTCTGCGCGCTCTGGAAATCTCAGGCTTTGATGGCATCGAGATCCACGGTGCAAACGGCTACCTGCTAGATCAGTTCCTGACTGACTTCTCCAATCAGCGCACTGACAAATGGGGTGGCGACATTCAGCACCGTGTTCGCCTGATTTTGGAAGTCTACAAGGCCGTACGCCAAGCTGTTGGCAGTGCGACAGTTGGCGTCCGTATCTCCCAAGGCAAGGTTAACGACTTCTTCCATAAGTGGGCTGAAGGTGAGGCTGGTGCGGAAGTGGTGTTTGGCTCTCTGGCAGATGCCGGCGTCGACTTTATTCACGTTACTGAATTCGAGGCTTGGCAGCCTGCGTTTGCGACGGGAGGCGACAGCTTCGTCAAGCTCGCACGCCGCTATGCTCCTAACCAGGTCATCATCACCAACGGTAGCCTGCACCGAGTGGATCACATCGAGGACGTCATCAAAGATGGCGCAGATATCATCGCGCTGGGTAAAGGCGCGTTGGCGAACCCGGACTTCCCTAACCGTTTCGCCCATGGTGATTCGCTGGTTGATTTCGATCCCTCTATCCTCGGCCCGGTCGCTAACATCAAGGACAGTGAGCTCGGTTAACATTTCTATCGGCTAACTTGCCGAGCGGCACTTACTCACCATGGGTGCCGTTTTTTCCAATGAAATCAGAACTTGTCAGTGGCTTTTCAAATTGCTAACGCAAGGTGCGTGATTACAGAGGTGTTTAATGACTATGGTTGAAGGTTCTCTTGCATATCGCAATCAGTGAGGAGTCCGCCAGAATATCCATCTATAACTGGAAGGCCTGTCCCCCTCGCCAGGCACGGATAAACGCGGTGAGCTGGCTGTAGCCACCGTCATAACCATCGGCTTTGATTTGCGCCAACAGCGCCTTGGCACTGCGCCGCTGTTGCTTGGGGCGCAGCGAATCGGCTTTTAGCGCCTGCTCTAGCGTGGCGTGAAAAGGGCTGAGTTTGTTGAAGATCGCGCGGCGTTGGTAGACCGGCGGCTTGGCCTCAGGTGCTCTGACCCACTTGCGAATCGTGTTGCGCGCCAACCCGGTGCGCTTGGCTATCTCATGCAGCGACAGCTTGTCGCGGAAATACATCCGGCGGATTTTGCCCATCATTTCCATACTGATCACCCTGTGTTCTCCTGCTCAAAAATTGAGCAGAAGCAGTTGAACACCTGGGTCAGTTTTCGGTCAGCGGCAACACCCCAGCGTCATCAGGCGCTGGGGCTTCTACATACCTGATCGAAATTGAAAGGAATACACAATGAAAGCCACAACTACCCTGACTCGCTCCCTGCTACTGGTTTGTCTGCTTGGTTTACTGTCAGCCTGTGGTGGCAGCGAGCCGGAAACCCAGTCCGAAGTCGAAAGCCACGGTCATGCTCACGACTAAGAACTGAAACGCTTTGATGTCACGCGCGAGGAGAGCTAGTTGCGCGTGACAATCAGCATTTTCCTTTTCTTCTCGGTTACCGCTACATCATGCAGCTGAAGTGTTGAATGGCTGCTTTTGGCCGGTTTCTGCCTGTTGCGTCTCTGCTGCCCACTGGCCAAGTCGGATGCACGCGGTGGTCAGTACCAATGCAATTGACTGGTCAAATGGGTGCAATTGCGCAGGTATGGACTTCAAGCCCCAATTTCCTGGAAAAGAGGTTCTTTCTATGGACATCCGACATCAGAGATTGAGTAGCGGAATGTCTGAGCTGAAGTCATGTCCATGGCTGTTCTTCTTTCCTTTACATTGACGAATGCTTCGCTGACCTGACCGGGGTACCTGGTGACCTGGTGCGCGTTGGGCGCGAGATGCGTGCTCGGGTACTGCGCTGCACGGGCATCCCCGTAGGCGTGGGTATCGGCACTTCGAAGACGCTTGCGAAGCTGGCCAACCACGGCGCGAAGAAATGGCAGGCTCAGACTGGGGGCGTGTTGGATATTCGAGATCCGGCGCGCCGTGATCGATTGCTGCAGGCCTGCGAGGTTGGCGATGTATGGGGCATCGGCCGACGGATGACCGAGCACCTAAGCATGATGGGCATCCGCACGGCTTGGGATCTTGCACAGGCCGACGCCTGGACCTTGAGAACGAAATTCAACGTCGTCATCGAGAAGACGGCGCGAGAGCTGCGCGGCACTCCCTGCCTGGAGCTCGAGGATGCTGCTCCGCCGAAACAGGAGATCTGCTGCAGCCGGATGTTCGGCAAGCGGCTGCATGACCTCCCGCCGATCCGCGAGGCGGTGGCCACCTACGCTGCTCGGGCCTGCGAGAAGCTGCGTGCCCAGGGCTCCGTGTGCAAACGGGTCCAGGTCAGTATCCGTACTGGCATGTTCAATCCAGACGAGCCCAAGTTCGCCAAGGGCGTCAGTATGGAGCTGCCGTATCCGACCGATGACACACGGCTCATCACCAAGGCGGCGTGCGAGGGACTGGAACTCCTCTATCGCCCAGGCTTCGCCTTCAGCAAAGCTGAGGTGCTGCTGCTTGATCTCCGTCAGCCAGGTGAGTTCACTGGTGACCTATTCGCTGAGGTACAACCGGAGCGCGCGACCAAGGCAATGGCGGTAATGGATGCCATCAATGCACGCTGGGGAAGAGGCACTGTTCGGCCAGGCGGTGTGCCCGCGGCGCCAGAGTGGGGCATGCGGCGCGAACTGATGAGCCGGAGCTATACCACGCGGTTGGACGAACTATGGGAGGTGCGATAACTCGACATTTTTTATGAACAGCACGCCGTACATGATGCTAAGCTGATCCCAAGTCTCGCCGTGAGCGCTCTCAGGATCGATCTTGATCTCCCGTCTAATCCTGACGGAGAGCCGTTATAGCGGTTGCATTCAAAAGAAAATCGCCAGATGGAGAAGAAATTCATGAGGTTATTTTCTGTAGCATGGAATAACTATCGGTACTCACGAGTTGTCCCCATTCTCCTGACTACAGCAGTCGTCGGTTTGGTTGTAACGCTCCTGTTTACAAAAGGAGCAACGATGTTTATGGAAGGAAGTCTGCTGTCTGTGGCGTTAAGTTTCCTGGCCTTCTGTTTTGCCATAAGCTTGTTGTCAACGTGGTGGCTAAAGGTTAAAGAGCTTTATGCAAGGCCGGCCGACAATTTGTGGTTGTCGGTGATCACAGTAATAGTAATTCTCACCGGCATCTATATTGATTATGGTCCGAATGGGAAGCATGTGGGAGAGACTTTAGCTCTCATGCCGGGCTACATGCTTGATCAGCTAGTCCCAGGTTTTACAGACGAGATTAATAGAGTTGTTAGAGATACTCGTGGCCACTGATGACGAAGATACCTGGCTTGATCGGCGCTAATCACCACTAGCTGACTTCAGAACTTACAGCAAAAAATAAAACAAAGGCCACCCGAAGGTGGCCTGTGAGTTCATGCTGCAATAAGTTGTCGTGCCAACGCCATCTCCACCGAATCCCCATCCTGGTTCAACGAGTCGAGACCTGACTCGGGAACGTCTCCCGACGTGCTTTGAGCCACAGCGATCTTCTTCGCCATCAACTGCAAGCAGGTGATCTGCGAGCTGCCGGCGTAGCCGAAGAACACCACCCGCACCGGGTGCTTCTGCCCGATCCTCCATGACCGCCGCGCGGCCTGCTGCAAGGTATACACGTTGTACCCCGTCTGCAGAAACGCGATGGTCGGGAAGTCGAGCAGGTCCAACCCGGTCTTCACCAGCTCCGGGTTGGTGATCAGCACATCGATGCCACGGTCGACCTGGTCGAGGATCCAGTCCTCGCGCCGAGAGGTATCGACCGAGGCACGTAGCACTGCCACCTTCAGCCCGGATTGCTCGAGCACTTTCTTCAGCCGGGACGTAGTGTCGCGCGTCCCGCTATAGACCGTGTAGGCCAGGACCTTGCGGCCCTTCGCTTTTTCCTCGAGGCAGAGATCCACCAGCGCCTGCTCCTTGGGCATCAGCTGCTCGTCGCCGAAGATCGCTGGCACGAAGGCCAGGGTGTCCCGGGTTCGCGGATGCTTGACGATCTCCGGTCGGAAACAGCAGTCCGGCCAAGCCAGAAGCACGTTGAGGACCACGCCTAGGAGCGTGGTATCTCGTCGCGCCAGAGCCTGGCGGAGCTCCGCTGTCAGCGTGGCAGCCAGGCGCTGATAGGCCGAGGCCTGCTCAGGCGCCATGGGCACGTCGACGAACTCCTCTTGGTAGTCGGGCAGTACGTTGCCACCGATATCCTTGAGCTTCAGGAACACGGTGAACGGCAATACGAAGCGGTGGATGCCCTTCGGGCCGAAGCCGGGAGCCTTCACCGTGCGTACTGAGAGCTTCTTGCCCCGCGCGGTCTTGTGCGAGTCACCATCGCGTTCGGTGTAGATATCCTTGAGCACACCGTGGTCGCGCATGAACGACATGGCTGCGGGAGCCATGCTGCCGCGCGCGTTGGGCCGATAGCCGTCCTCGATCATGCGCTGGGTGAGGATGCGGAACAGGAGGTAGAACAGGTCGTCGGCGTAGCCGCCCATGAGCGTTCCGGTCAGCAGCACGGTTTTCCGTGCCTTGGCTGCGAGAACGCCCATGGCCTGGCCCTGGGCCGAACCGCTGTTCTTGTACTCATGCCCCTCATCCACCACCAGCAGGTCGAAGTAGCCATCAGGTAGGTAGCGCTTGATGAACTCGGTCGGTTGGTAGCCGCCCTCGCCGAAGCCGAACTCGATGTTCGCCATCGATCGCTCCATGCGTTTGGCCTGCCGATCGCTGAAGACGAAGTTGCCCTTGGCGTCCATCAGGTTGATGAACTCCGAGACGTTGTCCACCAACATCGTGGCCAGGAAGTCCTCGCCGAAGTCGTTCAGCAGGCGCTCCGCCCTGACCGGGCCGATGGTTGGAATCCGACACATCGACTTGAGGATCGTTGCGCGCCGGTTGCCGCCGTCAGGCTTGCCTGGCCGGATCAGCGTCCAGAGCGCCCCACGACAGGAGGAACAGGTACGTCGACGGTCACCACGCTCGAACTCCTCCACCGTGACCAGGTTGCCTTCCAGGTCCTCGAGGACCTGGCCGCAATCCGGGCACGCAGCGAGCAGTTGGCCGCCGGCGGCGCGCTTCTTCCAGCAGGCGAGCCGCCAATGGAAACCCATCCGCATCCGCACGCGGCCGAGGATGAAGAACTCCTGGCGTCCGTCGTAGGCGTCGCCCATCTGATCTCGTAGCTTGAGCAGCTTGAGCAGAGTATCTGGGCCATTGAGTACCCAGACGCGGGCGGCTGGGATGGTCTCCAGAATCTCGCGGCGCCACTTGTAGACCAGGTGCGGCGGAGAGACAACCAGGGCCCGGCGATAGCCGGCCGCGTGCATGACCGCTGCGACAGCGATGGCCATCATGGTTTTCCCGGTGCCCATCTCGGCGTTGATGATCCCGGCCTGCTCGTGACGGTCCAGCAGCAGGGCGGTGATGGCCTGGACGACCTCGGCCTGGGCCGCGAAGGGCTTGCGCTTGAGTCGGTCCATCACCAACTGGCGGTGAATGTTGTCGGAGCCGGTATAGACCGGGGGGTTGGAGCGATTGAGCGACTCCAGGAGCTCGTCGCCGAACTCGTCGATGAAGTCGGTCAGGTTGATGTTCAGGGGGAAGGCGGCCAGGGCGGCCGGTTGGGTCTGAGCGTTCATGTGCATCTCCTGCGGATGAAGGAAGAAAGCAGGGCATGCACGTCCCTTTCGGGTATCGGCATACCCTGCAGGGGGGAGTGGAAGGAATCGCCGTGGGGGCGAGGTCAGTAGTCGCTAGGGAGCAACAGGGTGGTCGAACTGCGATTGGCCTCAGTGATGATCCAGAGCCTGGATTCGCCGCCGGCGTCGATGTCGTAGGACGACAGCAGCCTATCGCCGAACTTCAGGGCTCTCTGGTTGGTGTTCCAGTCTTCCTGGTCCAGCGTCCCCCAATCTCCCGCCAGATGGCGGTTCAGCAAAGGCGCTGGGTTGAGTTGACCGGTTTCCACCAGGTGGCTCACGGCAGCGGTCATTACGACTTGGCCAGGGCTGAACAGCAGCGGTTCGGGGGCCGGCTCAGGTTGGGGCTCTTCAGCCTCTTCCGTGGTCGCAGCCGACGAGCTGATGGTCAGCACGCGGCCCTGATTGACCGAGGAGGGTGTCATTTCCCATGCCCGGATGATCGGGATGAAACGGTCTGTGAGTATCCTCACCTCGGTGATGTTGCCGTCTTCGTCTTCGGTGAATTCGGTCTTGCGGACCTTGTCCTTGTAGGTGTCACCCTTCACGACCAGGATGCGGCCCGACTTCGAGCGCACGACGCCGGAAATCGCGCCGGCGGCCAAGGCCAGAGCCAGGTGCCAGCGAGACAGCTCGCGGACTGGAGGGCGGGGCTGCAGCCCCGCTTGCGCGAAGTGCAGGTTGAAGTCAGGCCAGAGACCTCGCAGCCGCTGGATCTCGCCGGCGAACTGCTCCGGCTCCAGGGTTACTCGATAGAAGTGCTCCAGCTCGCTGGTGGCCGGCAGAACCACATAGGGTTCCCACGGCCAAGCCGCTGGAATTTCCTCGGCCTTTTCCTGGCCCGCGCCGATCGCCTGCAGGCGAGACCTCACCTGATTGGCGTCCGCCCGGGCCAGGTCCTGTCGACGGACCCGGATGCCGAAGATCACCACCTGTTTGAAGGTAGGATCCGCGGCTGCGTATATGCGCAGGCCGGTGAAGTGGTTGCTCAACCAGCCGGTCAGCTCATCGTCCAAGACGTAGTGAGGAACAATCAGGACCATGACGCCGCCGTACTGCAGCAACGGCAGGCAGCGCTGGTAGAACGCTTTCTCCAGACGCCTGCGGCCGCTGCCCTGGTACTGCGACGCACCGGAGTGGTCCGCCACCAGGTCGCCATAAGGCGGGTTGAGCCAGAGCAGTCCGAACGACTGCCTGCTGATCATGGTGTCGAAAAGGTCACTGTGCAGCACTCGGTCAAGCAAGCCTCGAGCATGGTCGGCGCGCTCGCGGTCGTACTCGACAGCGAGGGCTTGGACCTTGTCGCGGCCGAGGATGTGTGCTGCCTCAGCCAGGGCAACCCCCTCACCGGCGCAGGGATCACAGATCCTCATCCTGCCCGACGGGGCGGGAGCGAGGGCCTGCAGAGCGCGTTCGAGGGTGACCTCATCGGTAGGGAAGTAGCCGTTGCGTGCAAAGTTGCGCGCCAAGCGCGGGAACATGAGGGCCATGGGGCCTCCTTGAGTCTGAGAGGGATGGCTCAGGCTTGCGCCTGAGCATCGGTGGTAAGAATGCTTTCGCGGATCAGCTCACCGAGAGTGGGCTCGAGCACGTCGACCCGCAGGGCGAGTCGCCAGGCGCAGACGTTGCCGATCGTCCCGGGTAGGGCCGTCAACATCTGGTGCTGGGTGAGGACCTCCATCACCGGCTCGCGCCAGTGCTGCAGGAGGGGGAGCGGACAGGTTTCCATCACCAGCGGCCAGAGCCTCTGGTGTGGATCCTCATCGCGCTGCAGGAGTGCGAAGGCGAGGTGATTGCCTCGGTCGGGCGCCGAGGCGCGCCGATCGAACAGCCAAAGATTGAGCAGGCTGCCGAACAACGTGCCGCGGAACTGGCGGGTGGTGCGTTTCTCCAGGAGATCCTGGTTTGGGAAGACAGGTAAGCGGCGGCCGTCCACGATGATGTGGAAATGGTCGATGCCATTTTCTTCCCGGCCCAGCGTCAGCCTGGCCAGGAACTCTTGTGTCACGGTGTCGCGGCCCCAGGCCGAAAGAAAGACCAGGTTGCGCTGCTCGTCGCACACGCAGGCGTCGACGTACAGGTCTGGGCACTCTTCGATCTGGTAGAGCGGGGTGGGACTGGGCATAGGAACCTCCTGGAAGGAGGAGCCACACCGCCCTCGAGGGGCGGTGAAGCCCCTCGGGGTGTAGTCCAACTGGTGCAGGGGAGCGTGGTGGTTACCGAACGCTCTTGGTGTGAGGGTCGAAGCAGAGCCCATCGGCTTGGTGCAGCGGCCCTTGGCCGATCAGGAAGACCTGGCAGAGGTACTGATCGCGTAGCGCGACAGCCGCTTCCGCCTGCTCCAAGGTCAGCGACAGCTCCTCGATGAACAGGTCGATGAGCTCGTCGTCGCCGGCGACGTCGTTGTTGGACAGTTGGTCCTCGAGGTAGGCGAGGGTTTCCTGGGTGAGGTTGGTGAACAGTGGGTTCATGGTGTGTTCCTGGTGGTAGACGAGGAGCGCCCTTGAGGGAGCCCCTCAAGGGAAGTGGTTGGTGCGGTCAGGCTTGGTGTTCTTGCGTCAGACGGTCTCGCCACTCCTGGTTGGTCTCATCGTGAGCCAGGTCCAGGAACTCCAGCGGACAGCCGTAGTAGAACGGGCCTGCTTTCTCCGGAATGGTCTTGTAGCCCCATTGCCCGGCCGAGCAGTCCAGCAAGTGCAGCTCGATCATGGTGATCGAGTGACCGGCCGGCTTGCCGAAATAGAATCCGGCAAGGTGGAAGGTTCGTTTTACGACAGTCCAAAGTTCATTGCCGGAGACTGCGTGTGCCAGCACCTCGGTGCTGCCTGCGAAGGTACTGGTTGGGGCCAGCAGCTTACGCAGCAGGTCTTCCTTCGTCTGATGTGAGAAAAGCCATCCCATAGGTGTGCTCCTGTGGTTGGCCAGGTCTCCCTGACGGGAGAACCCGGCAGGGGTGGGTAGGGTGTTGCTTTAGCGTGTTGCGCGCTCAAGGCGCTGGAGGAGTCAGCTGGTTGACAGAGCAACGCCAATAGCAGCAGCGCTTACAGCCATTGCGCTGATAGCCTGGTGGGTGGAACAGGTTGTAGTAGCACTCCGGGCTGCCGTGCGGCGCTCGTAGTCATCGTCTAGCGACTGATTGACCCCGGCGTTGGCTCCAACATGGAGAGGGCACGCTTTGCGGGTCCACACTTGTTGTTTGAAGTCGAGCTCATAGCCCAGCTCGCCGAGTCGCACACACTGTTGGCGTAGTCGCTTGCGGTCGACCGTGGTGTCCAGCTTGACGATTTCGCCTAGCGGCCAGACCGTCCCGAACAGTTCTGCATCTGCGTCTGTGTCCAGAGTGGCGGCCTGGTTTGCAGGAGCCGGAGGGTCCATACCGAAAGGCGTGTCGTCCCCGGTTGCAGCGGGGCGCAGAGGCTTCGGTTTCTGGGGCGACTTCGGCGGTGCCGCCGGTGCGGCAGTGGGTTGCTGGATCGCGGGCACTTCGTCGAGCGGATCCACCTCATTGCCAGAGAGACGCTCTGCCTCCTCGTCGCTGAGGTTGTCCACGTCGTCCAGCGTCATGCTGTCGAGCTTCGCGCGGATCTCGACGACCAGCCGGCCGCCGGTGGTGTAGTAGGAGGGACGGATCTCGGTGATGGCGAAATCACCGCGGTACTTGCCTTCGATGTGCTGGTCCAGGAGAGCGTCCTTGATGACGAACTCCCCGATCGAGGTCGAGAGCTTTCCCACGTTGAACTCGCCATTGCGACCGTTGATGGTTCGAATGGCCAACTGGCCGGGTATGTTGATCATGGCGTGACCTGCGAAAAGGATGATCCCGCCGAAGCGGGATCGTGGTGAGGGGAGAACTACTCGGTATCCGGGTTGCCCGGGAGGCTTTCTTCCTGCAGCTCGATGCGCAGGTAGGAAGGCTCATCGGACGGCTCGACTATCGAGAGGGCCAGCAGCGCGAGTGCGCGGTCCTGCCCCTCTTCCTCCTTGTGGTACAGGTGGAATCGGATGTGCTTCGCGGTCGGCTGGAGCGAAAGCTCCTGCCAGGCGGTTTGAACGACACTGGCCAGCCGGGTGCCCATCTCGTCGACCCTGGCAGGGTTGGCGAGATAGACCAGGCGCAGCCAGGCCGCGTTGGTGAGAACGATCGGGAGTTTGAGGTACGCAGCAGTGTGGCCTGCGCTGGAGTGGTTGTTGAGAGAGGTCATGAGAGGTCTCCGAATACGCAGGCCTCTCCCGCGGGGATGAGGTCCCCGCGTGGGTGGGTAGGATGCACTCCATCACTTGCGTGATGCGACCGCGCTGCCGAGTGCTGTGGCGGTCTTGGGTGGGTTAGCGCTTGCGCGCCGGAGCCTTAAACCCTGGCTCCTTGGGAGGCGCTGTCAACGACAGCGAGCCAATTCGAATTCGGGGGCTGGCGGGATGTCCCGCCGGCCGGATTGCTCAATCGTCATAAAGCGGCAGGCCCTTGAGCGTGGGCGCGAATGGATCGAGTACCAGGAACCGAATGTCTGCTTGTCCCGCGAGGTGAAGCAGATCGACCAGGTGTTCGTCGAGGCCGAAGGCAAGCTGCTGCTCTCGAAGAGTTGCTGAGGTCATCTCCAGGATCTCCAGGCACTCATCCGTCCAAGGGGTGTTGTGCAAGCGAAAGCCCACGGCGCCGTGCTCGTTACACCAGAAGAGCGAGACCAACACCGACGGCAAGCGGACTGGCATCTTGGTCGAGAACTTTTCGTAGAGGCTATTCCATGTAGTGATGGGCAGATGTGTTTTTCTGATCTCCCAGCAGCGGTTGTAACCGCCGCCGAACGAAAGGTATCGAACGACACTCTCGGCTTGGGTCAGTGAATATTGATCTCCGATAAGCTTTTTTCTGCCGTCCTGCTCACCGTAGATGCTGTAAAGTACGTTTCTCACTATTCCTTGGTGAGGGCACTTTTCGACTATTTCATTGTCTAGTTCTTGCGCTACCACGGCGAAATCGTCATTGAAGTAGCACGGCTCGCACTTAAAGTATTCGTCTGGGAGGTGTCGCTGAGTTTCATGCAGGGTACGGTAGCACGGCAGATTGTCGCCTTCATCCGTAATCTGCAAGTTTCGCTCTATGCGGAAACTCTCATAGCCGGGAATAAACGGATTGAGTTGAGTCATGGGATATCTCCGGTTGCCGGGAAGCCCATGCCCTTGGAGGCTATGGACCTCCAGAGGAAGTAAGGGGCGCCGAAGCGCCCTGGTGATGTCGAGTTGTTGCAGTTAACGCGATAGGTGTTCTTCTTTACGCCGAGCCTTCTGGTATCGCTCTACCAAGCCATAGTATTGAAGTATCAATGAGGTGCTCGAGTCGCAACCGTGCTCGCAGTCGGCCTGCGCCAAGGCTTCGATTGCATCTTGAATTACATAGAGCTCGATACTGAGTCCTGCATCGCCAAACTCATCAACCAAGCCTTTGCACAGGATGTACTCGAACCTGCTTTGTGCAGCATGCACTCCGATGTTGAGTAGAGCTGGGAGCCTTTCTGGATATGTGTCCATGGTGATTTCCAATTCTTAATCAAGTCGGAGAGGTCACCACCCAACAGGGGTGATGACCCCGTCTGGGTTGAATTAGAAGATGCACATGGGCAAAAGGGTAAAGCTTAATATTCCCGTTGCGTCCAAGTGCCGTTGTCTAATGCCTGTTGGGCAAGTTCGCGTGAGGGGTAATATTCAACCGACTCGCGCGAGGCTGGTCCTTCTTCATCAAGGGTGCCGATATAGAAGCCGGCGTTGGACATAAGAACCTGCAGCGGCAGTTCGAGATGAAGATGGGCGAGTGCCCGCTTTCCGTATTGCATGGTGATTCTCCTTTCGGTAGGAAACACCAGTCCCAAGGGGACTGAGGTCCCCTAAATGGGAAATGTTTGGCGGTTAGGCCAGGGCAGATACCTGGGCATTGTTGCTGGCTAGGAACAGCCAGGCGAAGTTGCAGAAATGCCTGCTGAGCAGCAACTCGTCCTCGATGTCAGAGAGGCAAACTTCCTCTACTTCCGGCAGGGCGGGCAGATCTACGATTTGGATATTGCTCAAGATGATCTCCAGATAATGGAGAACACCACGCCCTGGGGGAGATGGTGCCCCCCGGATGGGTATGCGATGAAGAGTGGCGCATAGCGTAGGTAGTGAAAGGCCCTCGGGATGAGGGCCGGTATTCAATCAAGCCGTGCTCAAGCAGCGGCTTGTTCAGCAGGGGCTGCGGGTTCACCTTGCGGTTCGCCTTGGCCTTGCTGGGCTTTTTCAGCTTCTTCCTTCGCATCGTAGACGGTGGTGCCATCTACTTTGATCCAGGAGATGAAGAGCAGCCGGCCTTTGAGACTTGCGTCGGGCTTGCCTTGTTTCTCGCCTTTCTGGTGGATGAAGGGATCCGCCCAGATATCGCCGATACGGAAGGAAATCAGAACCTTCTTCTTGGCCTCGACTGCTTCCTTGCAACGGCGGACAAGCTTTTCAGCCTGGGCGCCGACCACTTTGCAGTCGATGTAGGTGTATTCCACGCTGTCTGCCGCGCCATGGAGGGCTGCGACGGTTACGGCGAGGAACGGTTCACCTCGGCGGATCGGTACCTCGCGGATGCGATTGAGGTAGCCGATACCGGTGGTGTGCAGGTCGAAATATTTGGCTTCTTGGGCTTGGGTGTTGTTGCTCATGATGGTTCTCCAGTTTCGTAAGCGAAAGCGGAGAAACACCTTGCCCGTCAGGGAAAAGTATTCCCCGCATGGGTCGGTATTGGGAGGTAAAGCAGAGGGAGAGGGCTTCCATCAACCTGTGGGCTGATTGATCGCGCTACCGGAAGCTGGTGCGATCTTGGGTTCGATCTACACGGAAATCCGTGTCGTAGTCTTTCAGATCATGACTACTGGGGGAGGGTTGCCGACAACGTCAGCAGCTCACGGTGCAAAGAATGAAAAGGCCTGTTGCAGTTGTCAAGCCCCCGCGAATGAAAAAGCCCCTCACACGGAGGGGCTTGAGGTCAGTGCGGGCGGTGCCGATGGTTCAACTTCGTAAGCTTGCGCTTGAGGTTGGGCCAATCGGCCCAGGCCGCCATCGACAAGCACACTACAAGCAAGGCGGTCAGCATGATCACGCCGAAAGTCGTTTGGCTCATCTCAAGATTCCTCCTGAGTCAGGTAGATACCTGTAGACCAGATTACCACACCTACCGACAGCGCAAGGGCAGTCAGGATGCGATGCTCGCCGAGAAAAATGCCGATCAAACCAGCGGCTACCGCCGTGGTTCCAATCTTGCGTAGATCTTCTGCGATTGCGGAAAGTTTTGCGGACCCCATGGTTTTCCTCGATGAATACCGGAAAACCACCCTGCGGGATGGTTTCCCGGCAGGGTTGGTGGGAGGTGTGGATCAGCAGGTCAGCGGATCAACCGGTGCGATCAGTTGATCGAGGGAGCTCAGCTTGAGCTCCTTCCTGACCGGTGTTTTGGCCTTGGGTGTCGCCTTGGCCGGTTTGGATTTGCGCGCGCGCTTGGGCTTTTGCACTTCGCGCGTGTTGGCCAGATACCAGTCATTGAGGTTGACTTTCTTCAACCGGACGATCGCCGGGACGTCGCTGATGTGTTCCAGCTCTTTGGCGGTCGGGCCAGCAAGCATGGCGGGCTCGATACGCTGGACGCTCGACGCAACCGGTGCTTGTGCTTGCACTACGACCGGAGGGCGACTGAGCGCTCTGCGGAACTCACGCACAACACTGCCGAGGGCAAAGCCGATTTCGAAGCTGGTGGATTGCTTGGACATGGTGTTTCTCCTGCAGGTTGAGGGTGCGGAGAAAACACTGGCCCTGGCGGGGAAGTGGATTCCCCGCTGGGTTGCGGAAGGGAGCTTCTATCGACCGAGGCCGACCGACCGTGCTACCAGAAGCTATACGGTCTTGGGTTGGATCAACACGGTGGGCTGTGCTGCAGCACTTCGGATCCGAGCTGCATGGGGCATGTCGCTGACAACGTCAGCAGATCACGCGCTCATCATCGAAGCGGGGGGCGAAAGTGTCAAGGTCAAGCAGGAGGGGGGAGCGGATGCAGGATGCAGCGGGCGGAGAGCGAGGGCGGAAGAGCGCGGCTGGTAGAAACCCTGTCAAAGGTTTCCCCAGCCGTGTCTGGAAGGGGAGTCAAGTGAGCCACCTGTGGTTGAATCGTCGATCCCTGGGCATTGATCGTCTCGATCCCATCACCCGGCCATTATCGTGGCTTGGCCAGCAAACAGTAGGCACGCATCCGCGTACAAAGGGAGCCCTGCGTATCACCGGCGGGCCACCGGCAGGGAGAAGGATCCCGATGGGTAGCCTGATGGTCCTGGAGCAGGAGCATCAGGCTACCCATGGAGAGGGGAAAAGGAGGGGCCGTAACACCAGTACGACCCTTAAATCGAGGAAACACCGAACCTCTTGAGAACCCTATGTGCCTTTAAACTCGCTCGACACGAGTTGACGGCTGCATGGCAAGCAAAAGAACAGGGAGACACAGGGAGAATCCTCAACCAGATCCGCACGCCCCACCCGGTGTTGTAGCGTGCTTACGGTTTGGTAATGAGGCGAACCTGCATCACCAGGGCGCTACTGATGACCGTCAGTAGCCAGCGGGGTGAAATCAAAGTTGATGGCATTATGTGTTCAGAAGGCCGGTTTATCAAGCTGCGCCGGGGTCTACTGGCCTGTGGAGGTCATTTGACCGCGACCACCGCGCCCTCGGGGATGGGCGCAGGGAGCGCAATGGCAGTGGCTCCGAGGCGGCGCGTGACTAACTGGCCGTTGCGCCTGACGCCAACCAGGTCGGATTCCGTACCGGTATCCACGGCCGCCGCCAGCCCTGCCGGCGGCGAGGCGATGAAGGCGTAGCTGGTGCCGGCGGCGATGTAGCCCTGAAGCCGCACTGGCTTGCGGAACCAGGCCGGTAGACCAAGAGCGGAGTCCGCCGGCGAACCGCTGAAACCGGGGTTGGCGTGTGCGTACTCCGCCAGCCTGGAGCGGTAGAGCAGCAAGCTCCTGGCCAGGGTGTCGACCTCGGCCAGCTCGGCGCTCGAGGTCGCGTGGTTGCTTTGTACACTCAGCCAGGTCCCGGTGATCAGCGCGAGCACCAGGACGATCCACATCAGCGGCATACGGCAGTCCTTGAGTCGTGGCGACCTGCTAGTTCACGCAGGTAACGGTGACGTTGGTCGAGTCGGGGGTCTTGTAGGGCTCCGGATAGTTGAAGCCCGGGCCGATCTCGGTGATCAGGCCGAACGAGTAGTTGGTGCCAAAGGTCTGGTTGAAGCCCACCGCGCAGAATCGGCCGCCGCAGGTGATCGCGTAGCGGACATAGTCGTAGTACATCATGCCGCTGTCCTGGCCGTGCAACGTACACCAGTCCTTGATCACGCCCGCAGTGGTATTCATGCGCATGGAGGCGGCGGTTCGCCCCCACTTTCCGTTCTGGCAGGACAACCAGAGTCCGGTGCTGGTAATGCCGGCGAGCCCGTTCGGCGAGCAGTCGGCCCCTTCGGTGGCCACGCCTTTGAGCTGCAGGTATTCGCCGACTTCCGTCCGGCCCTCGGCGGTGAGTTTGCCCGCCTTCATCTCGCCGCCGGTGTAGACGTTCTTGTTCATCCAGGAGCGCACCCAGGTGCTGTCGCTCATGTACCAGCCGCCGCCCCACTTCTCGTTGTACCAGCCCGTGTCACCACGGGTCCTGAACCAGCCTCCGGTGTACGTCTCGCCGGCGACGTCAGCAGTGCCGGCTTTCACCGTGCCAGTGGCTGTCACGTTGCGCGCGCTGATGTCCGCGCTGGTGGTGATGTTGCCGCTGGCCGTGATCGCCCCGGCCGCGGCGATATTGTTGCCTCCCATGTCCAGCGTGGTATTCATCCGGTTGAGTTCGGGATGACCCGGGACGGCATTGCGGTAGAGGTACTCGTTGGCAATGGCGCCGTCCTGGAAGAACAGCGCCGTCGCCAGGTGTCCAGCGCCGGGAGCGCTACCGAAATTGCTCAAGGCCACCTGCCAGGCGGCGCCCTGGGCGATACTGGTGTTGGTTTTCGAGATGTAGCCCCCGGTGGCTCCCATGAGCTGCGCGATCCGGCGGATCGAGAGTTCGGAAGCTACCTGTCCACCCGTGGTCACGATCAGCGTTTCGAGCTGGTTGGCCGCCGGCTTGCGGGCCAGTACCTGGTATTGCTGGCCGTAGATGTTGGTGTCGCGGAAGCCTGCGGGCAGGTAACGGGTGTTGCGCAACATCGGGACGGTGATCACCGCCGGGGCCGTGGCGCCGGCGCTGGCCAGAACCGTGCTGAAGTTGTCCTTCAGGTACTTCTCCGCTGCCTTGGCCACCTGCTGTTGCTGCTGGGCCGCGTGCTGCTCGTCCAGGCCGTCCAGGTAGCTCATCAGGACCGATATGCCGCCGGCGGTCGCGATGGCGATCACGACCAGGGCGATCATCAGTTCGATCGAGATGAATCCACTGCTGCGCTTATTCCTCATGGTGTTATCTCCACAGGCTTTGCCGGGACTGGCGAGCTTGGTCGTCCTGCAGGAGATGAGCCTCCTTTCGGCGGATCTTGTCGCGCATGGACGGGCCGTCGTCGCCGGTGAACAGCAGTGGCTCGGCGGTCAGGCGGCGCGAAGAACCATCGCTCTCCAGCGCTTGGCAGATCACCGCTTGGATGCCTTCGGCAACCACGTCGTAGGCGTTTCTCGCCAGTGGCTGGGCGAGCGTCACCAGGCGCTCGATCGCCTGATGACAGCTTTTCGCGTGAATGGTGGCGATCACCAGGCTGCCGGTCAGAGAGGCCTTGCAGGCCTGGTAGGCGGTGTCCTCGTCGCGGATCTCGCCAATCAGCACCAGGTCGGCGCCGGCCCGCAGCGTGCGCAGCAGAGCCTCGCTGTATCCGCCTGAGCGCCGTGAGGTTCTGACCTGGATGCAGCGGCCGAGCCCATGTTGACCGCTGAGGTTGGTTTCCTGCGGGTCCTCGACGGCGCAGCCCACCCCGCCCAGCTCCTGCAGGCGGGCCAGGAGCAGAGAGGCGGCGGAGCTGGTCTTGCCTGTCGCCATCTCGCCGCAGAACAGGACCAGGCCCTGCAGCTGCGGATCCATCAGCGCGGAAACCACTTCGCTCGGATAGCCGATCTCTTGGAACTCCCGCAATTGGGCGGTCGACCGGCGCAGCACGAATACGCTGCCACTGAACGCGTCCTCGAGGAGGGTGACGCGAAGCAGAACGCCGTCGACGACGATGGCGAACTCAGGATCCTGCAGCTCCTCCAGCGTTTGCCTGCAGAGCTGGAGCAGTTCCTGGGCGTGCGACTCCCACTCGCGAGGCACCTCGACTCGGCGCGCGCCGGCGCCGGCCAGGCCCTTCACGTCGGCGAAGCCTTCACCGAGGTAAAGGTCGACGAACTGAGCCTGGATGATCGGGTTCACACTCACGAACTGTAGGTCCAGGTAATGCTGTTGCTGTCGCTGCTGCAGGCCTGGGTCGCCGCTGCGGTGGTCACTTCACCAGTGATCGCGGATCCGCTGTTGATCTTGGTCTGTTCGAATGTGTTCTTCGCGATCTTGGTGGCCAGCGTGATACAGGCGTCCTGGGGCAACTTGCTGGTGGTGATCGAGAAGCCCATGCCGGTGGACGAGACAGTGACCGATCCGCCGTAGACGTTGTAGACGACGCCGGAGGAGACACTCATGTTCTTCGGCACGCCGTTGATTGCGATCAGGCTCGGGATCAGGTTGGTACCGCTGGAGCCGTAGCCCGAAGAGGTCTTCAGGGCGCGTGCGTTGGCCGCAATGACGCTGATGTTGCGCTGTTCCTCGTTGGCGTTGGACGAACTGAACATTCCAGCCGCTGCGGCCAGGCCCAGGCCGACCCCGATGGCGATGATGATCAGCACGATGATCATCTCGATGGAAACGAAACCGCCCTGCGTCGGACGGGAAGTGCGTTGCGTAGTGCTCATGGAGCGCTCCTTGGTGAGGTTTCAGTGGTTCATGGATTGGATGAGCTGCTGTGCCTGGTAGGCGCCGAGCAGGACCAGGATCATCAGCGCGCCGATGAAGATCAGGGCGAAGTTCTTCACCAGCCCGGCGGCCAGCTCGATCTGCTTGAGGCTGGTCTCCTGCCAGCGGCGGCTGAACTTGACCAGCGCTTCGGAGAAGCCTCCCCGGTTGGCGAGGATGCACAGGTACTGGATGGCCTGTCGGTCGGGGAAATCGTGACCGGCGCTGCGAAGGGCGACTCCCAGATTCTGGCCCAGGCCCACGCCGTAGCGGGCAGCTTCCAAGCGCTGCTTCAGCCAGGGCGGGGAGATCTTGATCATGCTGGCCAGGCTGTCGTAAGGGCGTATGCCGGCGTTGAGCATGACCGCCATGTTCAGCAGGAAGGTGGTGCCCTGGAGCATGCGGTAGATGGACCAGGGCGGCAGCGTCCGGTCCAGCCAGACCCGGCCTTTCCAGCGGTAGGTCGGCAAGGTGACGATGACCACCACCGTGAGGGTGATGACGGCGACCAGAACGTAGATACCAGGTCCTGTGACGAAGCTGGCAATGGCGTTGAGCGTGGCGAGTGGGCCGGTCCAGGTGACTGGGTCGGAAAGCCTGGCCAGGCTGGGGACCATGCGATAGGCCACGATGCACAGCAGGAACACCATCATGGCGGACAGCGCCGAGGGGTAGAGCAGCGCCTGCCAGATGGTGGCGCGGATCCTGGCCTGGGCCTCGACCAGGGAGACGGCATCGCCCATGGCCTGAACCAGGTTGCCGCTCATCTCGCCGGCTTCGATCAGCGCTCGTTCCTGGGCGGGCAGGTAGAGCGCCATGGCGGTGGCCAGACGCTTGCCGTTGGACAGCCCCATCAGCGCTTCGCGACTGGCGATGGCCACCGGATGAAACGGATGCTGTCCCTCATGAGCGAAGATCTTATGCACCTCTGCCACAGCGTCCTTCAACGGGACCCCGTTTTCGAGCAGGGTGGACATGCTTTCGTAGAACTGCAGGCGTTCCTTGCGGCCGAACTGCTTGCTGTAGAAGGCGAACTGCAACTGCTCCCAGAAGCCCCCCATCAGCACGCCTCCTGCGAGTAGAAGCTGTCGTCGAGCAGATGCTCATCGAAGTCGAGTGGCCCAATGAAATCCTCGACCATCTGCGGGTCGAACATGCCCTCGTTGATGCGGCGGATGGCGTGGGCGTGCTTGGTGATGCCCTGCATGGTCTTGACCCAGTAGTTGCGTGCCTCGGCTGGGCCGCCTTTGGCGAACACACGCATGAAGGCCAGGGTGGGCAGCACCACCTCGGCGACGATCGAGCGGCCGTTGACCCCGGAGCCACGGCAGGCCTGGCAGCCAGGCCCCTTGACGTACACCTGGGAAACATCGGTCAAGCGCTGGACCCGTTCGACCAGATCGGGCGCGAGCTGGTCTTGGTGGTCTTGGAAGCGCACTTTGCAGTGGGGGCAGAGCTTGGGCAGCAGGCTCTGGTTGATCAGGCCGGTCAGCAGGGCCGGATCGAACAGCAAGCCGGAGTCGACGCCCAGGTCCTTGAGGCGCTGGACAATGCCGATCGCGCTGTTGGTGTGCAGGGTCGACCACAGGCCGTGCCCGGTCATCGCGCCACGGAAGGCGGCGACAGCGGCGAAGAGGTCGCGCACTTCGCCGATCATCATGTAGTCCGGATCCAGGCGCATGCCGTTGGCGATGCCTGCGGCCCAGGCCTGGCGTTCTGCGTCTGGGTCAGTGGCGTCATAGACCAGTGGGGTCTGGTTGATGCCTTCGCCGCGAATGTGGTATTCCGGTGGGTCCTCGATGGTCAGGATATGCTTGGATCCGCCATGCAGCTTATCGAGTCCTTCCATGGTGACCTTCAAGGTCATCGACTTCCCTGACCCGGTGGGGCCGGACAGGATGTTGATGCCGTAAGGCATGCGCATCATGCGATCGAACAGCGCGTTCTGCTCGGGCAGGTAGCCGAGCTGCTCCAGGCTGTCGAGGCCGGTATCGTCGTAGAGCAGCCGCAGGATCATCAGGAACCCACCGGCGCGCGGGCGGGTCGCGATCCGGGCGCCGAACAGGTTCAGCTTCTCGACGAAGGCCTGGCTCATCCGCGCGTCCTGGTCCAGTTGCGGCTTGAAAAGCGGCTCGGCCACGTCGCACATGGACTGGTAGATGGTTGCGCAAAGTTCGTGCAGTTCCTGGCTGCGGTACTGCTCGACGGTCTTCAGCAGGCCGTCGACACGGAAACGGATCTTGCTGCCGGTGCCGGCGGGACTCACGACGAAATGCACGTCACTGGCGCGCAGCTCAGTGGCCTTACGAATGATCTTGACCACGCGCTCCTGCATCTGGGTGGCGCGCTGGCCATCGCTATCTACCAGGCCGTCCATGGCGACGGCGCGGTAGAGCTGGTGAATGGTCTGCAGGTCGGTGAGGTTGAGCTGGTATCGGAAGCCACGGCGATCGAGACGGTCGATGAACGACAGAACGTGAATGTCGTTCTGGTGGCTCTCCGATAGATAGAGCGTGCCGTCGGCGGCCAGGGCCATGATCTCCTGCAGGTACTTCGAGACCTCCCACTCGCCACCGTCGGCGGTGAGCAGTTGGGTCACCATGGAGGGCTGTACAAGCGCGGCAATTTGAAGGTTCGTCATGGCGGTACCTACTGGATGAACGGCTGCGGTACCGCCCCGGGCAGCGCCGGCGGAACGGAGGCGCCTTGGGCCGAGGAGGCGGCTTGGGTCGGGGCAACGCTGGAGAAGCCCACGGGTACGCGGTTGCCGTCCTTGTCGGTGAGTACGACCTGGTCCAGGGAGATCGACTCGACGCGGTAGTTGCCCGGCAGCTCCGCGCCGCTGGCGGCGTCCACCTCGTACCCGCCCGGGAACAAGAATGTGGCAGTCATCTTGCCGCCGGCGCCGTAGATGGTCCGCACCACCGGCGGAACCGGCTGCGTGATCGTCGGCGCCGCCGCCGGCACCGGCATGGCGAACGTCTGCCCCTGGGCGCTGACGACCTGGCCGGTTTCGCCTTTGCCCTCCAGTTGCCGCTGCGCCGTGGCCAGACGCACCTTGGCCTCGGTGAGGATGGCCTGGGCCTGGATCTCCGCCAGTTCGCCAACGGTGCCGGCGCAGGCCTGGCCGGACGCGAGGAGGAAGAGCACGGCCACGGCCATGCCGATCGGCTCAGTTCGCATAGATTTCTCCTGTGACAGTCCAGTCCAACTGGCTGTCCTTGAGCGTGGTTTCGAGGTTGGTGATGCGGACCCCGGCGGCGGGCAGCCCCTGGAAGGTCAGGTCTGCCGGGAGCCTGGTCTGGGCGCTGAAGGTGAATTTCTTCCAGGAGGGCAACACCACTTGCTGCTCCGTCGCCGCTTCCGCGCCAGGAAGGGGCGGAGTTGTCTCCTGGCTGATCGACAGCTTGGGCTCGACACCCTGACGGTACAGATGGCTGGTGAGCGCCTGCAGCGCGTCGTCGGCTGGCTGCAGCGGCTCATCGCTACCGATGGCGACTTTCAGGTCAACCTTCAGGGCCGCGGTGTTGCCGTTGTCGATGACAAAGGCGGGGCGGTCAGCGAACAGGTGCTGGCTGGCCGCTGTCAGGTCGGCTGCCGTGCTGTTGCCGGTACGGTGGTAGGTGGCGACCAGGACCCTGCCGTCGCACTTGCTGGATTCGAAGAGCCAGCCCTGGATCGACAGCGACAGTACCCCCGTTGCCTTGCTACAGGCGCGTAGCATGTCCTCGAGGTCAGGCATGAGCGTCCAAGGCTTCTGCAATGACGCCAGGTCCAGCGGCTGCTTGGCCTGGGCGTTCTTCTCGGCCAGCTCGGCGAGGCGCCTCTGCTCCTCGAGGAGCGCGGCTTGTCTGGCGAGCTCTTGCTGGTGGGCATTCCATAGGTAGTAGGCGGTTAGCGACCCGCCTACCAAGCAACCGAGCAGGGCCACTGCCGTCCACTCCCTGGCGGACAAGCCGAAGGTGAGTTGCCGGAGGCGGTAGTCGCGCCGCAGGCGCTTCGGCGCGAGCAGTTCCTCGATGTCGAAGTCCTTGACGGGGAAATCGAACCCTTCGGGAACGAAGACCTGTGCGTTTCGAAGCACGCCGCGCGTAGAGAGCTTCCTGATCCGGTCCCTGGCTTCGTCGAAGGTGGTGACCAGGTCCTGGCCGGGGACGATCGCGCCATCGAGCGTGGCGACCAGTGCGTAGCGGTCCTCGTCGACCTTCCAGCAGGCCAGGAAGTCGCCTTCGAACTGGCCTGAAAGCGCCGAGGCCAGGGAGTACATGCCCTTGACTGCGCCTTGCGACTTCGAAACGAAGCCGGCCTGGATCACTGTCGGCGAATGGCGGATGGCAACGATGTCCAGATGCTCTTCCTTGCCCAGCTTGCGCGCTTCCTTCATGTACTGCCGCTGGCTGGATAGCGGCCGCCAGAACAGGCCGCTGACGAACTTGTTGCCGTGGTAGCTCAGGATCGAGACGTCTGGTCCACGGCTACCGATGTCAGGCTTCTCCATGGTTCAGCCCAGCACGACGGGGGTGATCAGCACCACGATGACCTCGCGTTTGGTATTGCGGGTCAGCCCGCCGCCAAGGCCGAAGAATCCGGCGTCGCCGGTGCCGACCTTGTTGGTATCCTCGGTGGTCTGGTCGAAGCCGGAGAGCACCAAGGTCTCGCCGCTGCGCAGGCGTACCTTCTGGTCGAACAGCTGGATGTCGTAGCTCGGGAACTGGGCTTTGGAGTCTCCGCTGGTCTGCATTTCGAACGTCGGCCGGGAGGTCATGTTGATGTTGATCTTCAGCAGCATCTCGCCGCTTTCCATCACGAACGGCAGCAGGCTCATGTTGTAGCCGCTGGTCACGGCGCCCGGGATCAGCGAGGTGGTACTGCCGACCTGGGCGACGTTGGAGATCTGGCTGGAGGCCAGGTAGCTGTCGTAGCGGCCGATCTGGATCGGCGCCGACTGGAGGTTGAGCGTGGTCACGGACGGGGAGCGGACGGTCGAGACGCGGCCCTGCTGGGCCAGCGCCTGGACCATGGCCTTGGATCCTGCCCAGGCGCTGTTGGCGGTATCCAGGATGCTCACGGAGCCGGAGATCGCACTTTGGTCGATGCCCGGCATGGTGTTCTTCAGGCCGATGCCCCACTTGTTGTTGAGCGACTTGTAGACCAGGTTCCAGTCGATCCCCAGTTGATCCTTGTCGGTCAGGGCGACCGAGAGCACGTTGACGTTCAGCAGCACCTGCTTGGTGATGCTCTCGTTCTCCCGGTTGACCAGCTGCTGGACGCGGTTGAGGACCTCTGGTCGGTCGGTGACGGTCAGGGTGCCCGTGGCACGCGACAGCGACATGCGTCCCATGCTCGGCGTCAGCATCGAGTTGATGCTGTTCTCTATGTCGCTGAGGATCGAGGTCTTCAGCTCGGAGCTGGTGGTCTGCTTGCTGCCGGAGTCGCCGCTGATGCCGGAGCTGCCATTCTGTCCAGTGGATCCGGAGCCATCCCCGCTGATGCCGGCGGCCGTCGTCATACCGGAACGCACGGTGGAGTCCACCGTGTTGACGTCGTCGAAGGCGTAGATGCGGAAGGTCCGAGTGTCCAGGTAGTAGAACTCGACTCGCTTCTCGGTTGGGTTGTAGCGCCAGGACACGCCGGCGCGGGCGGCGATGAGATCGAGGAACCCGCTGACCTTGCCGTTCCATTTGATGTTGTACAGCGACCGCGGGCCGTAGGACCCGAAGCTCGACCCCATGCTGCCGCCGGCACCTAGGGACATGCCGTTGGCGACGGAGGCAGGAAACAGCATGGTGGCCATGTCCTGGCCGCCTTGGATGGGTGGCGGGGCGTTGCTCGCGCGCTGCTGAGGTTGCAGGGCAAAAGCGGCCGGGTTCAGCGCGTCGGGCGTGATACTGACCGCCAGGTGGCATTGGTTGATGACTTCCTGGGCGGCCTCCTGCAGCGACGCTGCATCTGCAGGGCGCCACGTCACGATGCAGTCACTGGACAAGGTGTGCGAAACGCTCAGGGGCTTCGTGCTGACCCAGGGTTTGTCGGAGAAAACCACCGTATCGCGGCGATCCGGTCGGGTGTTGCGCATCTGTGCTGCGATCGTCGACGCGGAATCTGCCGTAGCTTCGACACGATCCGCCGACTCGTTCACCCGCGTGACCGAGCAACTGGCCAGCGCGGGGATCAGGAGGCAAGGCAAGAGGTTCTTCAGGGGGGCACGCATCAGTTCTTGCGCTCCTTGATGATGATCAGGGACTGCGGCCGGCTGGCGTTCACCAGGAAGGACCGTTCGGCAGCGTCATACAGCGGGAACAGTTCGGATACCGCGTCCTCGAAGGAGCCGTGGAAGGTCAGAGGAGCTTCGATCGGATAGTTGAGATCCTGCGGCTCCCAGCGGACGGTCCAGCGTGCGTGCTTGGCCCAGGCTTCCAAGGTGTCGCGCAGGGTTGATCCCGTCTCGGCTGACCAGGACTGTGCCAACTGTCGGCTCGGCTCCGCCGGCGTGAGCACCTTGACCGGAGGGGCGGAAGCCACGGTGGCCGGAGTGGGCGGCGTGGACTTCACGGCGGAAGCCAAGGGCTTGATCGGTGCCGAAGCCGTGGTAAGAGAAGAGGAGTGGCCATCCTTGGCCGGTGCTGCTGGGGGGAGCACAGTGGTGGATTCAGGCTTCTTGGCCGGAGCGGGGCTGGTTGTGATCGGCGCCGGTGTCGGCACCGAGGCGACCACGACGGGCGACTCCAGCGTGCTGACTTTTTCCGTGGATGAGGATTGCGCTACCGCCGCCGGAGTTGGGGCAGCGGGCTTCGCAAACAGTTGTTGGACCGGTTTCGGCCTCGGCGCCGGGGGAAGTTGATAGCCCGGGCGAAGCACGAAGCAGACCTGCCGCGCCACTTCGTCGACCTTAACCTGCCAGGCTGGACCGGAGAGGACCTGGAGGGTGTTGCGCAGGGTCATGGGGCCGAGCTTGTACTGAGCCGCCGGCAGCGGCCGGGTGTAGAGGATGTTCACATGACCGGCCTCTGCCGGGCACAGCGAGTAACCCGAGCGGCTCATCACGTACTGCATGGCGTCCTTGACACTCGGGTTCATGCTCGACGGGATGGTCACGTCGATAATCTGTGCCATCAGGTCGCGCTGGCCAGCGTCCGGCTGGGTGCTGACCAGGGTGTAGCGCCCGTAGCGCACGACGGGCTCCTTCTCCGGTTGTACGCCATTCGGGTACAGGTCCGGTGAGAGCAGGTCTGGATTGCGGCTGCTGTCGAAGGCGGGCCTGGCCGGCTCAGCCTTGTGGGTCGTGCAGCTGACGAGCAGCAGGCACAGCGTGAGAGTGGTCAACTGCCTGGTCATTGAGGCCCCCTTTGATGATGGGGCACACAATGGCAGGCCAATCGCTATGCCTCAGCAGGAAATACTCGGCGGAGGGCTAGGGGATTTTTATCCTATCAACGTGAAAGCAGTTTTTGCCACGTGGCAGCGTAGTGGCATGAACTTGAGGAGTGGCCCCGGAGGGGCCTGTTCTCCTAGTCTTTCTTATTCGTATTGTTCAAGAAGATTGGGAAGAAACTTCTTTGGTTTTTAAGTCGAACAGTGTCATCTATTTTTATTTGAGAGGCTTTGCGACGAGTTCCTCCGCTCTCAGTTATTATCTCTATGTCAGGGTTTTCAATTAGAGCAATGTTTATGTCGTCACTGTGGGCGGGGGTGGAGTTGTAAATTCCACTATAAAAGTCCTCAATGCGAACAGCATCACCAGACGAGGAAATAAGTTTCGGAATGTCTTCGAGTAGTTGGATTTTTGCATCATCTCTAGCAGATGAGTCAAACAGATATAATTTGCCTTCTTCGCTTGGGTCGTGCGCAAGCATATTCAGTCCGGACCTACCGTAATGAGCTTGAGACCCACTGTTAATGTGAAGAATGTTGTTGTAGACTTGTCTGGCTCTATAAAAGCTGGCTAAGTGGATGAGCCAATACCTCCAACCATTTGGGTTGTTGATGGAGAAGGGGCTTACAAATTGTGCGCATTTTTTAAAAGTTGAGTAAACTATTCTCTCAGCAGTTCCCAGCCAACTTTTCTTATCCATGATGGTGTCAAGCTGAGCAATGTCGTATTCGTTTATTGATAAATGTGATAGCTGGGTTGCAAGTTGTTTTGGATTTGTTTTTTGAAGAAAGGCAAGAAGTGTCTCGATTGCAAAAGTGTAGAATATTTCGGCGGAGTTGTTTGAGCGTATTATATCGGCCAGGGTTTCGTTCCGAACCTGGCTGTGCCCACACTGGTCGAGGTTGAAAATTGTGCTTTTGTAACGGCCTGCACGAAGAAGACTTTTGATCTCAGAATATGCCTGCTCAAAAAAATTGCTCATATAATGAGTCTTGATATGTAGCTGTCTGTTAGTGTCTCTTATTTCTGCGTGCAGTGGGTAGATGTTTTCTTTTAGGAGTTCTACCGCAATTGGCTCAGAGTCGTTTAGGATTAGAAAGCACTCTATTTCAATTAGAGGAAGGCCTTGCTCTGCTCTTTGAATATTGATATATTTCGTGGCCTTATTGAGCTCCTCCATGAAAATAATAGGCGAGCCTGCCGTCCCACATATGTAGCGACCTGCGCCTGAGAAGCCATCAATTATGGCTAACCTAAAACGTTCTTGCTTGGGAAGTTGGCAGCGAGTAATAATGTATTGGTAGAAGTATTCTCGCAGTATTTTATGCTTTCTTCTTGAGTGGTCTTCAAGCTTTGCGCCATTCTCCCAGTCAAATTTTTTTCTTACCATATAACTTCCTTATCTCTCAGGCTAACTTTTCTTTAAGCGATGCTGACTAGTTTTACCGGCATCTCATCCCAGGTCCTGCCTCGGTACTCTCGACCGTTAGCTTTCTTCGAACGTCGGATGTTATCTTTCCCCCAAGTGCCCCATTGCTTAAAGAAGAAAGCTGTTCCATATTCTATGCATTGTTCATGGATCTCATCGATCCACTCTTCTTTTATTGGCCTGGCAAAGCTTCCGCTCTCTCCTCCAACAATGGCCCAGTCGATGCCTGAAAGGTCAATCTCGCCAACACTTCCGATTAATGGCTCGAAAGAGATGAATCTTATTTGGGCTGGGGTCTTCTTTAGGTGAAAGACCCTCTGGGCAGTTTCTTGCTCCTCTATGCTGGTGCCTAGCCACACATTAGGAAGTACCTCTCTAATGTATTTGGTGAGCATGTCGGCCATTCGCTCTGGTCTTTTGGTCAGAATCTGGTAGTTATGATGCGGCGTTTCTCTCATGACATTCCAAACCTTGAGAATAAAGTCATCGCTAACTTTCTCATGAAAGAGGTCGCTCATTGAATTAACAAATATCTTCCTGGGTTTTCTCCAGCGATAAGGAATCGAGAGCGCATCATGGTCTTCAGTGATTTTACCGTTCCAAACTGTACGTTTACCTTTGAGTCGAGTTAGGCCAGAGTATTTCTCAACCCCCATCGACTCTAATCTTCTTGCCATTTCCATAGCATAGCAATTCTTGCAGCCCGAACTGATTATGGAGCATCCTGCTACAGGGTTCCATGTGGAGTCGGTCCATTCGATCTGTGTTTCTGCCATTTTTCCTTACCTGTCGCCCCCAACATATAGGAAATTTCTCCACCAATGGGTTTGATATCATAACCTTATGGAGTCATGTGGCATACAGGGCCCTAGCTATGACTGACAGTGGGGAAACCTTCTATGAAATCAATGTCTTAGCAACGAGTTCACGGTTTCCGTCGACCTGCTCGGGCTCGATGAGGTCCTGGGCAACCTGGCGTTTCGCGTTGAGCAGTTGCCACAGCTGCTCGTCGATCGTGGCCTCGACTAAGGGGATCTTCACCACGACCATGCGGAGCTGGCCGTTGCGGTACGCGCGATCCTCGGCTTGTTCCTGCTGACCGGGAGTCCAGGGCAGGCCGAGGAAAAACACGTAGTTCGCCGCAGTGAGGTTGTTGCCCGTCCCGGCGGCCGCCGTGGTGCAGATGAACACCCGGCAGTCGGGATCCTGCTGGAAGCGATCGATCGCTTTCTGCCGCTTGGTGAGCGAGTCATTGCCCACCAGCGTGACGCAGCCGTGCCCGGCCTGCTCGCAGAGTTCCTTCAGCGCAGCCACGGTCGGCTTGAACTCGCAGAACAGGATCACCTTGTCCTCGGCGTCGAGCTCGCTCAACAGGTCCATCGCCACGCGAACCTTCACCGTTTCCAGGTAACGCCGCAGCGCGCCGAGTCGCGCGAAGACCGGTCGGTCCTCGAGACGCAGCACGTCGTATTGCTGGCGTTCCTCGGTGGAGAGGGCCACCTTCAGCAACTGCCGCTGCTTGCCCTTGAGGCTGGGCAGCACATCTTTGCGCCTGCGCAGCATCCAGTCACCCAGCTCCGCCCGCAGACTCTGGCGGAACTCCGGGTTGCCGGCGAAACGGTCGCAGAACTCTTTCAGCGGCAGTTGTCCGATGGGGTGGCCTGAGAGGCGAAGCAGGGTGTGCAGCTCGGTTTCACGGTTGAGCACCGGCGTGCCGGTAAGCAGGTAGCGGTTCGGCACTTGGGCGGCAATGTCGAAACCGTGCCGCGTGCATTGCGCCGTCGGTTCCTTCATCCGCTGCGCCTCGTCGATGACCATCACGGCGAAGCGCGAAGCGTTGGCGACGAAGGGGCTCAACTGCTCGTAGTTGACCAGGATCCACTGCGCCTCTGGGTTGTCCTGCTGGATGGCCACGGTGGCCGAGGGATAGACCTCCTGGATTTCGCGCTGCCAATTGATCAACAGGGTGGCCAGGGTGATGACCAGAATTGGCCTGCCCGCCGCTCGGATCGAAGCGGCGATGACCGCCTGGCGGGTCTTGCCCAATCCCATGTCGTCGGCCAACAGGGCGCTGGTTCTCTGCAGCAAGTGAGCGATGCCGGCAGGCTGGTGGGCCAGTAGCGAGTAGCCCTGAAGCGCCGCCTCGATATCAGCCGAGCTGTACTCGGTGCGCTCGATCTCTGGCACCGCGGCGAGGTAGATGTCACAAGCTGACTCGTCCTCCAGGGATGGCGCTGCCGGTTCCTGCTGTGGACCGCCGATGCTCATGCTGGGCAGCTCGGTCGCCGGCGCGAAGCTACCGTCGCTGAGCAGCTCCTGGACGGTATCCAGTATCTCGAATTGTTCCTCGGCGAGGCCAAGCTCCAGGATCAGGTTGCTGCGGAGCAGCTCAGGTGTGGCGTCGATGCGCCAGGAGCTCGATGGGCGCAGGAACACCCCGCGCATCCGCCGAGCCACCGCCACCACACCGGGATGGAACTCGCCTGACAGCAAGACGCCGCCCTCGGCCAGCGGCGCGATGCGCAGCAGCAAACCACAGGTGAAGGCCTGTCGGTCAAGCGAGGCCTGTGCAGATTCGACCATGCCGCTGAAGTCCCGCCAGGACTGTGAGTGGAGGCCTCCAGCGAGCTCGGCGAGTCGGTTGTACAGCGAGTCCAGTTCGGGCAGCAACTTGCCCTTGGGGACCCGCCAGTAGCGGTGCAACGGATGCTCCCGGGCGCTGATGAAGAAGCCGGACAGTTCCAGCAGCGCGCGGTTGCTGCCTGCGATGTAGGGGATCTTCAAGCCGAAGTCGTAGCCGTCGAAGATAGCCCGCTGCAGAAGCGTCGAAGGAGTCGCGGAGGTACGGTTGACCAGGCGTGGACGGCTCATCGGTTTTCCAACCGAGTGAGCAGCCACTTCGCCGTGGCTTCGGCGAGGCCCGCCTTCCAGCGACCATCGGCGAAGCGCGTCATGTGGACGGTCATGTCGGGCCAGTTCAGGTTCGTCGCTATGGCTCCAGAGCGAATCCGTTCCATGAACCAGCGGTATGCTTGGCCAGCAGGGGAGTCGGCCGGCACGGGGGCATTATCGAATTCGCGCAATTGCACCGTGGAAAGGTGCTGGGGATTCCAGGGCCTACCTAGAGGCTCGCCATGTTCACGCCTAAGCTCCAATTCGGCAGAGGCCAGTGGACGGCCAGCCTCACGTACTGAGAGCAGTCGGCAGTCTCCTCGGTAGGCGGCCTGGTCGTAGCTATCGATGCAATGGGCCAGCGCGATATGTTCGGCATAGAGATCGGCAGGGCAGCGGAGCTCGACGATCTCCAGGCCATTGGGGCAATCGATAAGGCTGACAGGCAGCATTCCCTCCCAGGTGGTGTACTCGTCGGTGTCGACCAGATCGGGCAGGCTGCTCTGTACTGTGGCGCGCAGTTCCCTCTGGACCTGGTGGTAGTCGTCCACCAGGTTGCCAGCCTGTCGGTAGGTACAATGACCCAGATACGCTTGCAGGACGCTACGCGCCTGCCGAACAACCTGTGAGTTCCCCTGGTTGAGGGCGGTATAGAACTCCTTGATATCTCTCAGCCGTGCAGTGATTGCAAGCCATGCCGGATCCTGCCAATCAGACGGGCAGCCGTTGAAGAGACGGTTGTAGTCGGGCTTGGCGTTGTGAACTTGCCAAGGGATCGCATTGTAGGCGGCATAGAATGCTGTCCATTGAGCGCGAGTGATCGGCCGCCGGTTACCTAGCGATGCTGCCATAAGGAGAGTATGCCATCCCGAATATCGGCCTTCCCGTTTGCGATGGAAGAGAGCTCCTCCCGCACGGCCGGGACTGACGTGACTAAGAAATCGAATCGAGGCCCGTGGCGCCTGAAATAGCCAGGCGAAAAAGTTGATGACCGAAATCCCTTCGTCCGCGACCTGCCCAAGAATACGGCCCATATCGAGGTACAAGTCGCATGGCACGGCGGCGGCCTGCGGTCGTTCACTGACAAGCAGGGAAAAAGGGCAAGGAAGGAAATGGCAGATGCTCTCGCCGTTGTCGTTGGTCGTCGTGTGAGGCCAGACTCCCTCCTCGCAATCCACCAGTAGCGGCGTCAAGACCGGCTGAGCCTTCAGCATCTGCAGCCGGCGCGCCTGGTTGCCTTGAGCCAGCCAGTTGTAGAGCTGGGGCGAGAGGCACCGAACCGAGCGGATAGCGAACAGCAGGTCTTGGTCCAGGACCTGCCTGAAGGTTCGCAAGACCGCTCCGATCTGCTTCAAGTAGAACTGGCGCCTTGGTGCGTAGTAGCGCTTGTTGCTGTGGCTCGGATACACGAGGCGACGTTGCAGTCCGAGATCGTCCCTGGCCATCTGTGTGGCTAGGTCGTGCGCTCGTCTGGTGTATGAGCTGAGTACAGCAACTGCGTCGTCGAACTTTTGAAGGCGCTGTAGCAGCTTCAACGCCCCTGCTGGGGACGGCGTGCTTGCCGGGATACGATGGGCAGGCCTGCACTCCCACGCACCGATTAGTTGACCGTCGAATACCTGGAGCAGTGGCCCTGCACGCATGATGGTGTAACGCACACCATTATCCGCAGCGACGGTGATGCACCAGCACCTGGTCGTAGAGGTGCTGCGCAGGTAGTGACGGATGAACTTGGTTCGAGCTGTCCCTGCGAGGGAGAAATGCGTTGCCCAGGTGTTGGCAACGGCGAGCTGCCGCTCGCTGTAGCGGGCCAGGGATTGATCCTGTAGCGGCCCGGCGGGGGAAGTGCTATCGAGTGGTGCCACGCGCTTGCTCCTGTGTAAGCGAGTAGCACTGTGGCCGGTCGGTGTCTTGTGTATCGACCGAAAATGCTCAGCCCCGATGGGATGTTTTTCTCTGCCTTATGAGGCCGGGTTGCTGACGGAGATAGTGACGGGTAAGTGGACTAGCAGTGATAACTGCATAGCTCTGAGGTAGAAACAATAAGCCCCGCATTGCGGGGCTTATTGTTTCGCGCTAACAGCCCTACAGAGCTTGCACTTGCTCGGCCTGCGGGCCTTTGGCGCCTGCAGTAACGAAGAAGCTTACACGTTGTCCTTCGTCAAGGGACTTGTAACCGCTAGCTTCGATCTGTCGGAAGTGAACGAAAACATCTGCGCCGCTTTCCGGGGTGATGAAGCCGAAACCTTTAACTTCGTTAAACCACTTAACAGTACCAGTTTGGCGAGTTGCCATGATGTATATCTCCAAAATTTGAGAATGCGCAGGTACAAAGCCTGGCTAGAGCTGAATGCAGAGAGAAGACAAACCGAGGAGATGAGGATCGAACAGACTGAACATCAAGGCGGGACGCTAAACTGGGCAAGCAGTAGAGACCACCATACAGGTTTCGGTGAGATTAGATAGCTTTCATTTTGCCGAGGTGAGTAACCTGACGGGCGGCGGCCACGGGTGGAAGCTAGAGTGATTGCCTGAAAGACGGCACAGGCGACACATGTGGCCTGCTCAATTAGCGGAGTATCCATGGCACCTCGAGTACTACCTATAGCCCACGCGGGTTGTCGAAGTCAGGTCGGCCGTTCTTGGTGGGATAGTTGACCTTGCAGCCGGTGGTGCGGTAGCCGCTGCAGCCCCAGAAGTCGAAGCCGCCCTTGCCGGCTTTCTTGCGGTGGACCAGGGGCAGACCGCACTTGCCGCAGAGGAAGTCACTAGCCGGCGCCGTGGGAGCGCTGGCGGTAGAGCTTGCTCGCGGGTCGCCCTGTGCGCTGGGGTGCGCGCGCAGCGTCTGCAGCTCTGACTGCAGGAGCTGGTAGAACTGCTGGACCACGTTCATGTAGGTGTCTTCGCTGTTGGCAATCCGGTCCAGGGCTACCTCGAGGTTGCGGGTGAAGTCGAGGCTGAGGAAGCTGAAGTTGTGCTCCAGGAGCGCGATGGTGGCCTCGCCCAGCTCGCCGGGGATCAGGCTTCGCCCCTTTATCTGCACCTGGCCTTTGTCGATGATGTTCTTCACGATCGAGGCGTAGGAGGATGGCCGACCAATCCCGCGGCGCTTCATCTCGCCCACCAGGCTGGCATCGGTGAATCGCTTGGGAGGGGTGGTCTTCTTCTCCAGGACCTCGCCGCTGTAGACCTGCAGGATCTGGCCTGGCTCCAGCGCCGGGGTGGGGTTTGAGGGCGTTTCGTTCTTCTGCTCCTCGGCGTCATCCCCCTGCAGCAGTTTTCGCCAGCCAGGCACGCTCAACAGCTTCCCTTTGGCAGTGAAGCGCAGTGGCTTCTTGTCGGGGCCGACGCCCAGGAGGGTGATGGTTCTCACGGCGTACACGGCAGCTTCGATCTGGCTGGCAAGCGCGCGGACTCGAATGAGCTGGTACAGCGCCTGCTCATCAGCAGTTTCACCGGCGGTAGCGGCCGTCCAATCGGTGGGGGTGATGGCGGGGTGGCCTTCTTGGGCGTCCTGATCAGCCTTGAACATCCGCTGTTGCTCAACGCTCTTCAGGCCCAAGGCCTTGGCGACAGCACGGATATCCGGCATCGAGTCCTTCGAAATATTGGGGTTGTCCGTCCGGTGGTAGGTGATGAGCCCCTGCTCATACAGCCGCTGGGCGACCTTCATCGTCTTGTCGGGTGACCACTTCAGCGCATTCCCGGCGGCCATCTGGAGCGAGGAGGAGATGAACGGTGCCGGAGGCGTAACGGTTTCTTCGCCATCAATGCAGGTCTCGACGATGACATTGCGTATAGCCCCCACCAGTTCTGCGAGTTGACGATCCTGGACATACGGGAACTCCTTGCTGGCAAACACGGGCACTGGATCCCATTCCGCCGTCCAGGTACGGCCGTCGCTTGGCGAAACGAAGGTCAGTTCCACCCCGAAGTGCTTGATTGCTGTGAAGGCGCGGATCTCCCGCTCTCGCAGGACCACCAGGTACACAGCGACGGACTGCACGCGCCCGGCGGTGGTTGGCCTGCCCATCACGCGCCGCAACTCTGGCGTGACCAGATACCCCACCAGGCGATCGATGACGCGACGGCATTCCTGCGAGGCGACCTTCGGGAGGTCCAGGCGACGCGGCGAGCTGAGTTCGGCGCTGATGCATGACTTGGTGATCTCTTTGAAGGCAACGCGCTTGTAGTTCTTGATCCCGGCAGCCTGGAGGATGTGCCAGCCAATGCTTTCGCCTTCGCGATCCGGGTCGGATGCGACGTAGATCTCCAGAGCTTTCTGCTGCAGATCCTTCAGCCGTGCGACGGTTTTTTCCTTGCCCGAGAGGATCTGGTAGTGCGGTTTGAAATCCTGGCCCACGCCGACGGTGAGCATCTGCGGATCCTGGCCGTGAACGGGTAGGTCTCTGATATGTCCGGCAGTCGCTTCGACCTGCCAGGTCACGTCGGGACGAATGGAGGGGAGAAGGGACCGCAGCTTTTTCAGCTTGCCCGGGGCTTCAATGATTACAAGGTGCATCGGCGGAGTCTCTCGGAACAGTCGGTCGAACTGTCGCGGTCAGAGAGCGGGCCAACAATGCGAAATGGACGGTGCGCTGTTGCAGTTTTCGAGAGGAACTGAAGGGTGAAGTCATCAGAAGTCGAGCTGCTGTTGCTGCTCCTGTCGGCGGACCTTCGAGGTCGCGTTATAAAGCCATTGTTGTATATCCCATTGACATATCCCGAGAGGTGGATACTATGGGATATACGTTTGGTATATCCCGTGAGGTGTGTCATGGAACAAGGTTCTGTTTTTCAGAGCAATCGTAGCCAGGCCGTAAGACTGCCCAAGGCAGTCGCGCTTCCCGATGACGTTAAGCGTGTGGATGTGGTCGTTGTGGGGCGCGCCAGAATCATCACGCCTGCCGGCGAGTCTTGGGATAGCTGGTTCGATGGCGAGGGCGTTACTGCCGACTTTATGGCAGAGCGTGAACAGCCTGCCGATCAGGAGCGCGAGACTTTCTGATGCTCAAGTTCATGCTCGACACCAACATCTGCATCTTCACCATCAAAAACCGCCCGCAAGAGGTGCGCGAGGCGTTCCTGCGCCACCACGATCAGATGTGCATCAGCACCGTGACGCTGATGGAGCTGATCTACGGCGCAGAGAAGTCCTCGAACCCCTCGCGCAATCTTGCAGACGTGGAAGGCTTCGCTGCTCGTCTGGAGGTGCTCAAGTACGACCAGGAAGCTGCCGCCCACACCGGCCAGCTCCGCGCTGAACTGGCCCGCCTCGGCAAGCAAATCGGCCCCTATGACCAGATGATTGCCGGGCACGCCCGCTCTCAGGGCCTGATCGTGGTCACCAATAACCGCCGCGAGTTCGACCGCGTACCCGGCTTGAGAGTTGAGGACTGGGTCGTCCCAATCGTGTAACCGAGGAAGATACGGAGCACCATGGATAAGAATTGGGAACAAGCGCTTCTTACCGTTGTAGAGCGAGAGCTTGCCCAGCTTGAATGGCTCATCAGGTCTGAACAGGCCGGCGAGGAAGAGATCGAGTGCGGAGATATTCACGCGCAGATCAGTCGGTTAGGTGGCCTGACGGATCTGGCTCAGCCTGATGGTTTGCCAATGAGCGAAACGACACACGCCAAGCTGCAGCAGCAAAATGAAGTTGCCATGAGGTTGATGCGTTCTCGACTTTCGAGCACTTAGGAAATGATGCCCGAGATCGATGGCCTGTTTTGGTACTTCGAGAACGGTGTCTCCGAGCCGCGCCCGGTGCTGCTCAACCAGGCGAGGTGGGTAAGGAAATTCAAATCATTCAACGGTGCTGAGCAGTCCTGGCTTCGTGACGGGGAGTATCTGGTTGGACCGCAGCCCACTTCGGCTGCTCAGTAACGAGGAAACCAGCATGGCTACAAAGGATCACGAATTCACAGTAGGCAAAGGACAAACGATCTGGGCCGAGAAGTCCCACTATCCCGACTTGGTACGTTTAGTTGTTCCGAAGGATCAAGCAGTTGCCCTGGCACAGAAGATTCTCCGCGCCTATGAGTTGGCCCGTCCCGAAGACATGTACTTGGACGAGATCCCTCTCTACGGGGAGTTGGAACCCCTGGAAGACGAATAAGTAGGGCAAAGGTCCATCTGCCAGATCTCGTCGGGAAGAACCGAGGGGAAAAGGGACCTCAGTTTTCAGAAGTCGAGCTGCTGTTGCTGCTCCTGGGCAAACCCTTTCAACCAGGACGCCCGCATCGCAGGATGACTGTAGGGGCAGTCGAACACCCGTAGCCCTTTCCGCGCGGCCTCAGCACCAATAGCCCGTACAGTCCGGTGGGGATCGTTGAAGTGTCGTCTGTCCAGCTTGTCGGTATCGGTCGCTTTCTTTGACACACGGCTTTCCAGTCGAAGCCTTTCTTCCCTCAGTCGATTTCCGATCATTGTGGTTGATCCAGTTGCTCGAGTGTTTTTAAGAGGCTGCGGGCGGCGAAGAGTAGTGCTTGCCACCCGCAGCTTCACGAATGGGCGGCCAAAAATTAAGCCGCCTGCTACATGGGGATGTCGTCGTCGAAGGCGCTGTCGTAGTCCTGCTGCGAGTGCGCATCCTGCTGAGCAGGTTGCGGCGGCACCTGCCGAGACTGCTGATGTTGTGTCGACTGGCCGTTGGTAGACGGCAACAGGGTGACCTCGGCCAGGCGATGCGGAAGGATGGAAATGCGCGAGGCTTCGACCTTCAGCGCCTGGACTTCTTCCCCTGACTCTTTGTCGGGCCAGCGGTCCATGATCGCCCTGCCTTCGACCTTGACGCGCATACCTTTCGCGAACAGTTCGGCGAAACGCTGGGCATCCTGATGCCACCACTCAACACTGCACCAGAAGCCGCCGCGATCCTTGTAGCCACCCTGGCCATCGGGAATCGAGTTGTCGAACATCACGTTGAGACGCAGCAACTGCCGCGGGGGATTGTTGCCGTTCGGGAAGCTGCGGTGCTCCGGCGCCGAGCCGATGTTGCCTTCCCAGAAGACGGGGGTAGCCATGATGAATCTCCAGTCAGTTGAGTAGGGGGTTAGTGGGTGGAGCGTGGTTTGAAGGGGGAGCGAGTGGCGCGGCTGGCCACGTACCCGAGCAGTTCACGGGTTTGCCGAGACGTTGCAGCCAAGGTGTTGGCCATGTGCTCCTTGAACACTTCGCTGGCCAGCTTTTCGACGCCACTGTCGTAGAGGGAATTGAACAGCAGCTCCGCGTCATGAGCGGAGCGCAGCAAGCCGTAGAGCAGGTCCTTGGCGATGGAGGAGCCGGCCACGCTGGGCAAGGACTTGGCGGCCACACCTTCACCGATGATCTGGCCCTGGAGGAAGTTCAGGGCCTGCTTGATCTGCTCGGGAGTGGCCGCGTCCAAGGACTCGACGGCCAGGTAGTTGCATACGACCTGTTCTGTCCTGGGGCGAGCCGGCTCGCCGAGGGTGTGGTCGCGCATCAGGTCGAGCGTCTTGATGGCGAACTGGAGCAGGTGGTTGTGACTGAGGATCTCGGGTTGCTCGATGAGCGCCTGTTCCATCTTGTTGAAGGCGTTGATGTAGGCCTCCTTCCACCGGGCGGCTTCCTTGCCGGTGAATCCCATGCAGAGGAAGGTGAAGCCGTCTCGGGTCATGCGGAAGTACGGCTCCGGTTTGTTGTTGGAGCCAGGGCGGGTACACGGCGCAAAATTGCGCTGTGTAAACTCAGGTGAGCATTCCAGGTTCGCAATGCTCTTGAGTACATCCTTGTGCTGCTTCCGAAAATGCTTGGCGACGTCGAGACTGGTCGTGGTGGGCTTGCCGCCGGTGATCTCGACGCTGACCTCGGTGGAGGGCTGGGTGGTCGAGTGGGATACGGCCTTACCGCTTGGGTTGCTGACGTTACTCATGCTGTTTCTCCGTTGGTGATCGCTTCGAAGGTGTAGAGCGGTACAGCTACATGCCCACGGAACCGGGGCGGGTCTGACTCTGCTGCAGTCGGCCCATGAGCTCGGCCTCGGCCTGGCCCATCTTTTCCGCACACTCGGCGGCTTGCTTGCCGATGGAGTGGATCAGGCTGATCTGCATGTTGAGGGTGATGCGCTGCAGCTCCATCTCGTAGAGGTCTTGCAGCAGGTATTCCGGGGTCTTGTCCTGGCGCAGCATTTCCGCCCACACCCCGACGCCCATCCGCCGCGTTGCAATGTGCTGCCAGCGAAGAAAGGTTGTGCGGGCGGATGTGCGCTGCTCGATGAGTCGGGTGGGCAGAAGAGTGAAGGGCGGGCGACGAACCTGGGCCAGCAGTCCCTGGGCAAGTTCAAGCAATCCCTGCTCCAAGGCTTCGCACTGCTCCGCCAACTGGGCCAGCTCCCTATTACCTTTAAAAGGCTTTAAAAGGCCTTTTAGTGAGGCACTGTGTTGCAGCGCCTGGAAGGCAGTTTGTTGCAGTGGGCGGAAGGCACTTTGTTGCAGAGCGCCTTGCTGGTCCTTATCGAGCTGCCGCATTCCGATCAGTCCTCGAGCTCGACACGGTCAGCGTCATCATCGGCATCACCGTCAGAGCGGCCCCGGGTGATCGGCGGAGCGAAGTTCGAGCGTCGGGAGCCTTCCAGGATGTCCTGCGGGATCTCGCCGAACTTCTCGTACATCTTCCGCGCGGCTTCGGCGCGAGCGTTGTTCGCGGCGAAGTCGTCGCGAGTGGCGCCCGAGAACTGGTAGCTCTGGGCCAGACCAAAAAGGCTGCGCAGCACCGACGCGCCTTCGTCGAGCCAGACCTCCATGTCGCGGCGACCGACCAGCCCGACGTGCTGGGCCAGCAGGATTCGGCGAGCGAGCTCGTCATAGTTGGTCAAGAGATAGACCGCCTTGAAGCCGAGAGGGTTGGAGATGAACAACGGGACCTTGACCGGTGTGACGGACAAGTTCTCGGAGATATCGAGGGTCGCTGGCAGCTTGGCCATGACGTCATCCAGGCGCTGGTCGATGGCCTTGAGCGCGGCTTGGCAGCTCTCGACTTTCTCTTCGATCTGAACCAGCCACCAGTCGGAGTACGGATCGTCCTGTGCTGCCCCGCGGTGCATGCGATTCACGTATGCGCAGAAGCCGGAGAGGCCGAGGATGCTGTGCTTGGCATCCGACTTCTGCCGGCCGGTCCAGATGCGGGCGGCGTGATAGGTGTGAAGCGTCAGGGCGACATCGCTGCGGAGAGAGCCGATCTGAAGCCGATGGGTTTCAGCCATGGTGCAGTGTTCCTTTATAGGGAAGGGTACGGCCACATCGTGCTGATCGGGGTAGGAGCGCGCAGTAGGAAATACATAGTTCGCAGCTGGGGTATTTCCGCTGGCAGTGCGGGTTCATCATCATCCCGCTTGCGGCTCATGGAGGTTGGCTTCCTTCAGCTCTTGGCCCCCTCAGGGGCGTTGTCTATCGCTACGTCGACGCAACTTTTGAGCTTGCCGAGCAGCTCGCTCAGTTCCTGCAGCTCCGTAAAGTCGATAGGCCATTCATCGTTGTCGTTGAATAGGGTTGCCAGCCCTAGCAGCCGCTCGAATTCGAGTTCGTCCATAGGGGCATACACGATTGAGTCGCACATCTTTTCGGTTCCTATTGGGAGGGAGAAGTTGATAGCCCTCGGCGCCGAGGCCAGGACCTGGCAGAGTGTTGCGGGCCGCAACACCCAGCTTGCCGGCGGCGCCGAGGTCGATCCCTGGTGAAGTGGTTCGGGCCGAATCACCCAGCTCGCCGCCGGCGCTGGGGTCGGTCCCTGGTGGGGTGATTCCAGTGGAATCACCCAGCTTGTCGGCGGCGCCGAGGCCGGATCCTGGTGAAGTGGTGCCAGTGGCACCACCCAGCTCGCCGCCGGCGCCGAGGCCGGATCCTGGTGAAGTGGTGCCAGTGGCACCACCCAGCTCGTCGACGGCGCCGAGGC
>OKFU01000096.1_pt1 | contig 39106 bp, 48 predicted proteins | sample 1610491 | NCBI WGS metagenome assembly OKFU01 (sample SAMN04436656, study PRJEB24849) | human gut metagenome | biome: human gut; feature: NICU; material: stool | host: Homo sapiens | place: USA: Saint Louis, MO | collected 2010-05-24
GGCGGACGCTACCCGCATGCTCGCCCCGACCCCCGTCACGACGCCCGCGCCACGCGAGCGGGTGACGCTCTGGCAAGGCGAACTGCGCAGCCGCGAAGGCGCCCAGGGTATTCCCGAATACCTGGCGCAGGTCGAACCCGCCCTGCTCGACACGCTGGCGCTCGGCCAGGTGCTGGAAATGAGCCTGCCGGGTCGCGAGCGGCCCTTGCAGGCACGCCTCGCCAGCACCCATAACAGCGCCGGCCTGCCGGTCTGGCGCGGCGGCCTGGTGGACGGCGACGAGGCGGAAAGCCTGACCGTGGTGCGCGGCAGCCTGGAAACCCACATCAATGTCGCCACCCTCGACGGCAGCTACTCGATCATCGTCGACAACCGCAGCGGCAAGACCCGGGTGATCGACGAGAACGACATCGCCGCGCGTAGCGACCCGCACGGCGATCATGTCGACGCGCCGCTCGCCGAGCTGCCACCGATGCCGCCGCCCGCCCAGGGCTGAGCCCACCTTCCCAGCATGTTTCCCCAGCGGTGCCCTCGGGGCGCCATGGCTTCCTATTGTCCGAACACAGGCAACCCATGAAGAAATCCCTGCTCTGCTCCACCCTAGCCCTGGCGGTAGCCTCTGCCGCCCAGGCCGCGCCGAAGACCGTCGACATCATGGTCCTCTACACCCCCGCGGCGACCCAGACCGCAAATGGCCGCGACATCGATGCGCGGATCGCCAGCTACATCGAGTTCGCCAACACCGCCTACGAGAAGAGCGGCGTCAACCTGCGCCTGCGTCTGGTGCACAAGCAGCGCCTGGACTGGGCCGACTACCCGACGGTGACCGGCGCCAACCTCGATCGCTTCATGCGCGACCCGCAGGTGCAGCGCCTGCGCGAGCAGTACGGCGCCGACCTGGTCAGCCTGGTCAACCGCTCGCAGAACAGCGGCAACGGCTACATCACCTGCGGCATCGGCTACATGGGCTCGGGCGATAAGAACAGCGGGCGCTTCCACGGCAACGCCAAGGACATTGCCTACAACCTCACCGGGGTCGACTGCGGGCTCAACACCTTCGCCCATGAAGCCGGCCACAACATGGGCCTGCGCCACTCCTACGAGCAGGACCTGGAGTCCAGCTACTACGATCCGCGCTACGCCCACAGCGGCACCTACGAATGGAGCCGCGGCTACGGCGTGCAGGGGCGCTTCGCCACCGTGATGGCCTACCCGCATGCCTTCGGCACCAACAAGCAGGCACCGTTCTTCGCCAACCCGCGCCTGGTCAACGCCGAATGCGCCAACCAGCCCTGCGGCCGCGAAGAACACGCCGACGCCGTACGCGCGCTGAACAGCATGGCCACGCAGATCGCCGACTTTCGCCCGACCAAGGTACCCGGCACGCTCAACCCGGGCTCCGGCGGCGACACGCCGACCCCGCCGGACCTGCCATGGTGCACGAAAGCCAAGCTCGGCGGCCTGCTCGGCGATGGCGAGTTCGCCAGCATGGAAGGCTGGCGCGCATGGTCCGGCAACGCCCAGCTGAGCCTGGTGAACGTCGCCAAGGGCTGCCGCGACAATGCCTTGCTGGTCGACGTGCGTGGCTTCGATCTGCTGGTCCGCCCCATTGCCCCCCTGCGCGCCGGCAGCGGCTACCGGCTGAGCGGCAAGGTCATGCTCAAGGCCGCCAATACCCGTGAAACCGTGCGCATGGCGCTGCTCAGCGAACGCGCCGATGGCGCCCTGGCCTACAACCCGGCGCAGAGCGTCGAACTGTCGGTCAGCGGCAACGAGTTCAGTCGCCTGGAGAAGACCTTCGACTACCGTCCCGCCGCCGACCAGCGCAACCTCTACGTGGCGGTCTGGAGCGACAGCGGCGCCAGCCTGCTGGTCGACGAGATGAACCTGCAGGAAGCCCAGTCCGCGCCGCCGAGCGTACCGCCGGCGCCGAAACGCATCGCCTACGACTTCGAGAGCGGCATCGGCGGCTGGAGCGGTGTGCATGCCAGCACCCGCGCCACGCGCGTCGCCAGCGCCGGGCGGCTGGCCCTGGAAGCCTACCAGCGGCGCTACGCCGGCACCGGCGCGAGCACCAGCCTGCTGGGCAACCTGGAAGCAGGCCGGACCTACGCGTTCAGCGCGGACGTACGGGTCGGCGACGGTCGCGGCTCGCAGGCCATGACCTATGCCTACCTCTACCTGGAAAGCCAGGGTCGGCCCGGCGAATACCTGCCCCTGGGCTACAAGGTGGTCGAGAATGGCCGCTGGGCCAGCCTGCGCGGCCAGGTGCAATTGCCGAAGGGGCCGATCAAGCGTGCTGAACTGATGATCCTCAGCGGTAACCAGCAGGAGTCGATGTTCATCGACAACGTCCAGTTGCTGCAGAAGTAGGACGCTTCCCCTCCGTGCCCCCGGCAGGCACGGGGGGGATTTTGCGGAGCGCTCCAGGCCGGATGCAGCGATCTTGAAATTATCGTTTTACGATAATTTATTATTAAACTATGATCACTTCGGTTTCCCTCGTTTCCGAGGGGCCTGCCCACCTTCCCAGGAGTACCCCCGATGACAAGCGACCGCCTGGCCGGCTACAGCCGCCTGATGGCTACCCTGACCTTGCTGTTGATCGCCGGCATGCTGCTGCTCAACGCCGCGTGCTGGATCTTCCCCGACCTCGCCAGCGAGCACGGCCTCGGTTTCGCTCTCACCGCCACCGGTGTCGCCGGCGACCTCGGCGTTGTGGCGCGGGACATGCCGCTCTGGCAGGCCCTCGGCGGCATCCTCCTGTCGAGCCTGCCGCTGCTGGTCCTGGCCAGTGGACTGCAGGCGCTGCGAAGGCTGTTCCAGCACTACGGGCGCGGCGAGTATTTCTGCGAAGACGCCGCGGCGCTGCTCGGCAAGGTCGGCCTGTGCCTGGCTTGCTGGGTGCTGGCGAACTTCCTGCTGGAACCGCTGCTGACAGTCTGGGTCACCTTCCTCCAACCCCAGGGGCAACGCATCGTCAGTCTCAGCTTCGGTTCGGCGGAACTGGTCAGCCTGTTCGCCGCCGCCTCGGTGATGGTGATCGCGCGCATCCAGCGCAAGGCCGCCCTGCTCGCCGAGGAAAACCGCCAGTTCGTCTGAGGTCCGCCATGCCCATCGAAATCAGGCTGGACGTCATGCTCGCCCTGCGCAAGGCCAGGTCCAAGGACCTGGCCCAGGCCATCGGCATCACCGAACAGAACCTGTCGCTGCTCAAGCAGGGCAAGGTAAAGGGCATTCGCCTCGCTACCCTGGAGGCCATCTGCGCCTACCTGGCGTGCCAGTCGGGAGACCTGCTGGAGTACCTGCCCGGCCCGACCGAGGAGTGACAGCCGGGCGCTTATGCGCTCGAGCGAGGGGGAGCGCACCAAAGGGTATTTAGGCCAAGCCCCCTTTCGCCGCTACAGTCGCGGTTCATCCACCAGACATGGGCGAGGCCGGGCATGGCGAAATCCTCCGAACGATTCGAATCCCTGCGCCGGGATATCGACGCACTGGCCCGCCGGCTCGACGTGCCGTCGGTGCTGATCATGCGTTCCCTGCCCCGGCACATGCGCGTCGAGGCCTCCGCCGGACGCCTGGAGGACACCTACCCGATCGGCGCCGAAGGCCGCAAGAGCGTCCATGAAGACGGCGCCAAACCCCTCTACTGCGAACGCGTGGTCGACCGCGACGCCCCGTTGCACGTGCGCGACTCGCGCCAGGAGACGGAATGGGCCGGCAACGAGGATGAAGTCGAGTTCGGCCTGAGCAACTACCTTGGCTATCCGGTTCATGCGCCCGACGGCACCCCGTACGGCACCGTCTGCGTACTCGACAGCCGACCGCGCGACTATTCGGCCGAGGAACGGGCCCTGCTGGAAGAATTGCGGCGCAAGGTCGAGGCGCTGCTGGCGGAAACCGTCTCATGACCTAAGGTCAATCGGATACCGCGGCGCACAACCGCGCCGCCTCCGCCCGCCAGACGAGGACCTTCCGTGCACGCCCGCCGCCTGCCCCGCCTCTTGCCGCTCGCCCTCGCCTTCCTGCTTTCGCCCGCCGCCTTCGCTGCCGACACGCCAGCCGCCGAGCTGCTGCGCCAGGCCGAAGCCGAACGCCCGGCCTACCTCAACACGCTCCGGCAACTGGTCGCGGTGGACAGCGGTACCGGCCAGGCCGAAGGCCTCGGCCAGTTGTCCGCACTGCTCGCCGAACGCCTGCAGGCGCTCGGCGCGCAAGTCCGCAGCGCACCGGCGACGCCCTCGGCCGGCGCCAACCTGGTGGCCACCCTCGATGGCACCGGCAGCAAGCGCTTCCTGCTGATGATTCACTACGACACCGTGTTCGCCGCCGGCAGCGCGGCGAAGCGTCCGTTCCGCGAGGACGCGGAGCGCGCCTACGGACCCGGCGTGGCCGACGCCAAGGGCGGCGTGGCGATGGTGCTGCATGCCCTGGCGCTGCTCAGGCAGCAAGACTTCAGGGACTACGGACGGATCACCGTGCTGTTCAATCCCGACGAAGAGACCGGCTCCGCCGGCTCGAAGCAACTGATCGCCGAGCTGGCCCGGCAGCAGGACTACGTCTTCTCCTACGAGCCGCCGGACCGGGACGCAGTGACGGTAGCCACCAATGGCATCGACGGCCTGCTGCTCGAGGTGAAGGGTCGCTCGTCCCATGCCGGCTCGGCACCCGAGCAAGGCCGCAACGCCATTCTCGAACTGTCGCACCAGTTGCTGCGTCTCAAGGACCTCGGCGATCCGGCGAAAGGCACCACGCTGAACTGGACCCTCGCCAGGGGCGGCGAGAAGCGCAACATCATTCCCGCCGAGGCTTCGGCGGAAGCCGACATGCGCTACTCGGACCCGGCCGAGAGCGAGCGGGTACTGGCCGACGCCCGGAAGCTGACCGGCGAACGCCTGGTCGCCGATACCGAAGTCAGTCTGCGTCTCGACAAGGGTCGTCCGCCTCTGGTGAAGAACCCCGCCTCGCAGCGCCTGGCGGAAACCGCGCAGACGCTCTACGGTCGAGTCGGCAAGCGCATCGAGCCGATCGCCATGCGCTTCGGCACGGACGCCGGCTACGCCTACGTGCCCGGCAGCGACAAACCGGCGGTGCTGGAAACCCTCGGCGTGGTCGGCGCCGGCCTGCACAGCGAGGCGGAATACCTCGAACTATCCAGCATCGCCCCCCGCCTGTACCTGACGGTGGCGCTGATCCGCGAGCTGTCCGCCGACTAGCGCCGACGCCCGCAGCCAGCCTCAGGTACGGAAGCGACCGAGCACCACGCGCAAGCCAGCCATGTGCTCCTTGACCCTCTGGTTGGCCGAAAGCACTGCGGCGGTCCCTTCGTGGGCCTGCTCGGAGAGTCCGGAGACGTTGGTGATGTTGCGGTCGATGTCCTGGGCCACCTGGCTCTGTTCCTCAGCGGCGGTCGCGATCTGCTGGTTGAGGCCGTCCAGTTCTTCCACCGTGGCGACGATGCGCCCCAGCGCCTGGGCCGCGCTGTCGGCCTCGACGAGGTTGCTCTGGGCATGGCTGGCGCTACCGCGCATGGCGGCGACCGCATCGTTGGCGCCGTCCTGCAACTGCTCGATCAACCCCTGGATCTCCTGGGTCGACTGCTGGGTACGGTTGGCCAGCGAACGCACTTCGTCCGCCACCACGGCGAAGCCGCGCCCGGCCTCCCCGGCCCGCGCCGCCTCGATGGCGGCATTGAGCGCCAGCAGGTTGGTCTGCTCGGCGATGCTGCTGATCACCGTAAGCACCTGGCCGACACTGCCGGCATGCTGGTGCAGGGTGTTCAGCGCCAGGGCGGTCTGTTCCAGTTCCTCCGCCAACGCACCGGTCTGGCTGCTGGCGTGCTCCACCAGACGCCGTCCCTCGTGGGCCAGGGCCGCGGCGTCGCGCGTGGAGTGCGCCGCATGGTTGGCGTGGCGGGCGACCTCGGCCACGGTGGCGCTCATCTCGTTCATCGCGGTGGCCACCTGGTCCAGGTCCTGGTGCTGGCGCGCCACCTGGTCGCCGGCGCCGAACGCCTGCTCCAGGGCCTCGGCCACGTCCTTGTCGGTCTCTGCCGCGCTGCGCTTGACGTTCGCCAGCAAACCGCTGACGTCCTGGCGCATCCGCTCGTAGCCAGCGACGATGCGGCCGATCTCGTTGTCCGCATGGCCCGCCGCCAGGGCATGGGTGAAGTTCGCCGCGCCGACCTCGGTCAGCGCCACTTCCAACCCACGCAACTGCCGCATCAGCGGCGCCAGGCCGAACTGCCGGCCGAGCACCACCAGCACCAGGATCGCCAACAGGCAACCGAAGGCGATCCACATCTGGGTGTGCTGGACACTGTCGGCGCGCGCGCTCATCAGCGAGACCAGGTTGTTCAGCTCGCCCAACAGCTCGGTGGAATACTGCGAGAAGCCGCGCAGATCGACCTGGCTGGCAGGCTGTGCCACCTGGTCGAGCATGGCCCGGTAGCGGCCCCAGATCTGCGCCACCTTCTGCCGCTGGGCGGCGATCTCCGGCGCGCCCATCCGGCTCACGTTGCGCTCGGCATTGCCCGCATCCAGGTCGGCGGCCGAGCGTTCGTACTGGGCGATGGTCGCGGCCAGGGCCTTTGGGTCGCCGGCGCCGAGTCGCAATTGCAGCGCCTCGCGGGCCATCTTCTGGCTGAGCATGCGCTGCGCGCCGGCCACGTTGATGGTTTCCGGCGAGATCGACATGCTCAGGTACAACGCCACCGAGGCGCAGGCGGCCAGGCCGAACATCAGTGCATAGGACAGCAGGAACTGGGCGTTCAGGGTCTTCAACCCGAGCCCCCGTAGAATCCGATCGAACACCCTGGCGACGCTTTCGTTCATTGGTTTTTCCCCACTGGACTACAGAAACCGATAACCACCCCATCGGCCCGTCGCGCCTGGGCTTGAATCGGCACTTCGCCGACTCCATCCCCGAGCGCCTCCCTCTCCAGGGCGTGGCCCCCGGCGGACAAGGCCTGAAGACAGTTTGCCGCTGCGGCATCGGGACGCGCCCTGTAAACTCTGGCAGGTACCCGGCACGCCGCGCCGGAGACGTCATGGAACCCAACCCGCAAGGACGCCCGCGTGATCCCCGTCGCCCCTATTCCCCTGATCGTCCCGCTCATCTACCTGTCGTCGTTCGTCGCCGGCATCTGGCTGCTGGTCTGGCTATCGCTCCTGGCCTTCAGCCCGCGCGCGCGCCAGCGCTTGCGCCGCCGCTGGCCGAGCCGCGGCCTGCTGATGCTGCTCCTGCTGATCCCGTTGGGACTGCGCGCCTGGCTGGAGATCGGTCTCTGGCAGTACGAGCGCGAACGTGCACGCGAGGAAGCCGCGCACAGCGCCGTGCTCGAGCGCCCTACCCGCCTCGGAGGCATCGAGATGCCTGCCGGCACCCGGCTGAAGCTGGAACTCAAGCACCAGCCGGAAAGCTTCCGAGAAGCCGAATTCCCCACCCCGGTGACGATCCGCGGCGTCGCCACCCGCCACCTGCAACGCTGGCTGCAGAGCGAGCAGGACAACCCGCAGGACCCATGGAAAACCACCGGCGTCCATCCCACTTCGCTGCGCCTGCGTGGCGAGGGAGTCGCCGAGATCGAAGGCTGGCGTTGCGACGCCAGCCAGGAAATCGCCTTCGCCAGCGAGCGCGACGGGCGTCCCGCCGCCTTCGAAGGCTGTAGCCTGGCGACCGGCAACCGCGCCGACGACATCGACTTCCCCGCCGGTGCGCGATTGTTCGCCAGCGATGGCATGGTCTACACCGACGGTTACCGCGACGCCGAGCGCTGGCGGGTAATGCCGGAAACCGGGCAACGGGTGTCGGTGCGCGGCATCGCGCTGAGCGGCGGCGCCCTGGCCTTCGACCGCGACCGCCGCCTGTACGGCCTCGGCGGTACGGTCCTCGCCGAGGCCTTGCAACTGGGCGCCTGGCACTACCCGGCAGGCACCGAGGTCAGCCTTTCACCCCGCGCCGCCTGGCGCGCGCAACATCCGCACGCCTGGCTGTTCAGTCCTACCCGCGAAGCCGCTTCGCATGCCTCCGGCGAGCGCCTGGAACACGGCGTCTCGCTGTTGCAGACGCTGGACGGCCAGGAACTTGAGCGCCTCGACAACCGCGCGGCAGGGGTCATCGACTTCATCGAACTGGAGATCGGCGACGAACGCTGAACCTGCGCCGCGCGGTTATCTGAGGCTCAGCCAGCAGCGCGGCGGGAAGGGCAATCAGGAAATGGACGAGGCGCATGGACCCTCCGTGGCCATCACTGCGGTATGGCTAGGCATTTTCCCGATCCTGCGGGAAAAGCGATGCCGCTTCGCTTGCCGCACAGCGAAACAAGGCTAGCCTTATCAATGTGACTTTCTCCTATGGTGGTCACCAAAGCCCCGGAGGCCGCTCATCCCTCCGGGGCTTTCCCCCCGCCTGCTGCCTCTCCCCTCCTTGATACAGCAGCCCATCGCAGTTCAACGAGGAAACCCGATGAAACTCAGCATTGTCGCCCTGGGCCTGTTGTCCATGGCAGGGGTGCTCATCTGCACCTATCTGATCCTGAAATCGCTCAGCGCCATCTGATATCGCTCGTGCACGAAGCTGTGGATCGCCCATGGGCAGATCCAGCAGTCCGCGCGTAGGATGGGCAGGCCCGCTTCCTGCCCATTTTCCGCCAGGAAAAGAGAGGAATTCCTTTCCGAGATTTCCACAGAGGTCATGGATGAAAAAAAGCCCCCTGCTGATACTGAGCGTACTCCTCGCCGCGTGCGGCCCCGACAAGCTGATTTCCGACCTGCCGTCACCGAACGGGCAATACCACGTCGAGGTTCGGAAATGCCCGGAGAAAGGTTCGATCACCTGGGGCGAAGAAATACAGGTCTCCCTCCTCGAAACCGGGAAATCGGAAAAGTGCCATGCAGTCGTGCGGTCGCTGGCGCAATTCGACCTGCGCGCATCCGCGGACCAATTGCAACTGGAGTGGCTGTCCGATACGGAACTCAGGGCCTGGCACCCTAGCTTCGAGCCCGGGAACCAACCGAACGGCTCGCGCCTGAAGCGCGATGCGCCGGTGAAGATGGTCTTTGCGCCGAAGCGCTGAGCGACTCAAAGGACGCACCTGTATTCCGCCGCAGCAGGAGATGTCAAAGCAGTCCGCTTACTCGAGCTACACACCCGCGAGTGCCTGATTAAAGACTGGCAAATATGAAACAAAGCGGCGCCATCCACAGCGCCAGGTTGATCGTCCATTGCAGCGCTCTTTCGCGAGCGCTTCCCAGCTTTCGCTGCTGGAGCACGAATGCCAACGCAGGGGGAATGCAGCAACAGGGCGCAGGCAGGAAAGACCAGCAGGTAGGCGATCAGCCCAGGCGCATTCATATTGGGATAGCTATGGCTGACGAGCGATCGCCAGTACGCCACCAGGAAAGCGCTCGCGACCGCGAGGCTGAGTCCCAGGCTGATGCGGCTATACCACCTCATCGAGACCCTCCCGACGCGCCTTCCGGACCTACGCCGATCGCTCCGGAAAACGGCCCGATCCGCCTCGCCTCACCCTGCTTCAGTCAGAGCGGCTCAGGGCTTCCGGGGTTCGTTGCCGAGCAGACGATCGAGTTCGCCCATGACGCGATCGCTCTTGGCCTCTTCGAGCTTGCGCCGGGCCTCGGCGAGATTGGCCTGGGCGCGCTCCATCTCGACCATGCCGACGGCGGTGATCACCGCCTGCAATGGCACGCCCCTGCCGGTGGAGCGCATGCCATTGCGTTCGCGCTCCTGCGGCGCGCAGATGAACTGGAGGACAGCCTCATGGCTTTCGTTGGGCAGCGGGGTCCAGCCCTTGGCGAAGGTGAACTGGAGGTTCGTGGGTTGCCCGTTGTTGGAGAAGGTCTTGGCGTTGACCACCTTCACCTCTCGCGTATCGCAGCGGTACTGGTGCGCGCTGAGCAGATGGAAGGAGTCGAACAGCATGGCGATCTGCACCTGCCAGGCGTTTTCGATACCCGGCACGGGTGCCAGCGAATCGGCATCGGCCAGGAACACGTCAAGCTCGGCAGGGTCGTCGCCCTTGTGTACCACCCACCAGTCTTCGGCCCAGGCATGGCCGGATGCGGCCAGCAGCGCGGCGCACAGCCAAGTCGCGGCACTGCGGGAAACCTTGCGATATACGTTCATGTCACCTTCCTTGTGGGGAAATGCTTCCCTGCCGATCGTGGATAGGGGCGGCACCCGGCGCCCCCCTGAGCGAACACCCGCTATTTCAATGACAGCGGCACGCCCCAGACCGGGTCTTCCATGCCCTGCTTGCGCAGCGGCGTGATCTGCAGGGGCTGGAGTCTGGACAGCAGTTGCCGGTGCTTGTCGCTCAGGGCCCGCTGGGCGATCAGGGACTGGCTGAAGTCCATCGGCGCCGGCCAGGTGTAGACGGTCAGGTTTTCCAATGGGCATTCGATCTTCTTCGGATCGATCGCCCGGCACTTCGACTGCTGGTACTTGTAGCCGGGGGTCTTCAGGTGCATGCGCGGGGCCAGCAGCAATTGCCCGCCCTGCACGGTGAAGCTGGCCAGCGCCTTGTCGACCGGCAGGCGCGCCTGGACCTTGATCGAGGGCACGTCGCGGGAGTCGGTCTGCTGGTAATAGCCGGCCTGGGAGCCCTGGGTCGTCTGCGTGTATTGCTGCTCGCCCCAGCTCACGCAGGCGCCCGAGGCCACATGCACGGCGGTGCAGACCTTCTCGGTCTTGATCTCGCTGCCATAGGTGGCATCTTTCCAGACTTCTTCCCGGTAGTACTCGCGATACAGCTCGGGGGACAGGTACGCGGTGCCGTTGGCGCCATGGCCCGAACCGGGCGGACCGCTGCGGGCGCCGACCTGGTCGAGCAAGCCATGGATCTGGTAGTCGTCGCCGCCGGTCAGCAGGTACTTGCCGGGCGGCAGGATATGCACCTCGAAGGCCTTGAACAGATAGGTCTCGTCGGGCTTCCGCTGCAGCGCGTTGGTCTGGAACTTGCGGCCGAAGGTCACCTTCGGGTCCTTCTCGTACTCCCAGATCGCCGTTGGCGTCCACTGGGTCATGGTCAGGGCATCGCTCAGGGACTTGTGCGGCATCACGTCGGCCACCAGTACCACGGCCATGTTCCCCTTCAGCGCCTGGTCCACCAGGTCCAGCATCTGCGCGTTGCGCGGATCGTCCATGCTGCCATAGGCGCCCGAATCGAGTTCCGACACGCAACCGGAAAGGCAAAGCAGCAAGGCGGCGGAAAGGGCAAAACGCGGGCGGGGCAGTCTCATGCATCGATCCTTGATAGAGGCTGGTGCGGGTCGTCGGACGGCCCATCTTACTGGCCCCAGCCTGGATCGCAATATTTCAAATGAACTAGGTCGGCAGGGGCACACCGGCAGGGCCAGGAGCTGCCACGGCCCGCCGGCCCTCGTTGGTTCGGCTCCTCCCGATCAGACTGCCCACAACCGGCTGCAGACCTTCAGGCGTCGGAATCGGCGCCGCCTGGCATGCCCCTCCTCGGGAAACGAGACCGAATCGCCCTGCCCGGCCGGCATCACTCAGGAAGAATGGTGATTCCGCGTGCCCTGAGACTGCGCCGGTCTTTTCGGAGAGTTTCCAGCAACCGGTCCCTTGTCTCCCGGACGTGCGATTCGACCATCCCCGCGGCGCGTTCGATATCGCATGCCCTCAAGGCGGCGATGATGGCGCGATGCTCGGCCCAGCCGTGATGTTCCGGTTGGCTCTCCAACCATCTGACACGCTGGAGGCGCGTCAGGGCCTCGCCGAGCCCCCGACTGATGAATTCATTGCGGGCCAAACCGGCAATCCAAAGGTGGAATTGGCGTCCGGCAGACTCGGTCTCTTCTGCCGAGGCATTTATCGGCACCGCATCCAGTATGGCCTCCCCCTCCCGGAGATAGCTTTCTTCCGCCTCTTTTCCACCGAGGCGAACTGCCGTTACCTCAAGCATCTCCCGGTATACGAACAATTGTTCTATTTCCTGAAGATCGATGGGCGGCACCAGCCATCCCCGGCCCTCCCTCGCAACGAGACCTTCAGCCTCAAGACGAACCAGTGCCGTGCGGATAGAGCTTCGCGAGGCCCCTGTCTGCCCTTCGAGCCAGCGCTCCGTCAGGCGCTCTCCAGGGCCGATCTCCATATCCAGAATCAAGCGGCGCAGCCGCTCTTCAGCCTGCTGAATGACCGTCATTAGGTGCCTCCGATTGACAGATCCATTGGCCAACGTCAATGTATACCAAATTGGTATACCGAATTGACTGTGTGGTATCGAGTGTCTCTGATCGGAGTCTGCTGATGCAAGGCAACATGAACGAACCCGCTATCGACTGCTGGCAACGCAACCTCGCCGTGTGCTTGTTCGGAGCCTTCACCACCGTCTTCGCCATGACACTTATCCTGCCGTTCCTCCCGGTCTACATAGGTCAACTCGGGGTATCGGGCCACGCTGCAATCGTGCAGTGGTCGGGTATCGCCTACGCCGCCACTTTCGTCACCGCCGGGTTGGTAGCACCGCTTTGGGGGATGCTTGGCGACCGCTACGGTCGCAAGCCCATGCTGGTCCGAGCTAGCCTGGGAATGGCGATCACCATGTTGCTGATGGGGCTGGCCTCCGATATCTGGCAATTCATCGGCTTGCGCTTGTTGGCGGGAATCGCCGGCGGGTACTCGTCGGGGGCAACGATCCTGGTCGCGGTGCAAGCTCCGAAATCCCGTTCGGCATGGGCATTGGGTCTTCTTTCCTCGGGCGTGATGGCCGGCAATCTGTTAGGGCCGCTGGTTGGCGGCTTCCTGCCTCCTCTGATCGGCATACGAGCCACATTCTGGGGCGCCAGTGGATTGATCTTCATTGCGTTTGTCTTCACGACCTTCATGTTGCGCGAGACTGCACGCCCCTCCGTCCCCGCCGTCGAAGAACCTCCCAAGATCGGTTGGTCGAATATGCCCAACAAGGCGGTGATCCTCGCCATGCTGGCGACAGGCCTGCTGCTGATGATTGCCAACATGTCGGTCGAACCGATTATCACCGTCTATATCGAAACGCTGCTCGAGGACTCGAGGCGGGTGACGTCTGTGGCGGGTCTGGCCATGTCGGCGGCAGCGCTCGGAAGCATCATCTCCGCGACCTATCTGGGTAAGGTGGCCGACCGGATTGGCTACGGCGTCATCATGATAGCCGCGCTGAGCGTCGCGGCCGTCCTGCTGATTCCCCAGGCTTTCGTATATGCGGGGTGGCAACTCATCGCCCTGCGCTTCCTGATGGGCATGGCGCTTGGCGGCCTGCTTCCGTGCATGGCCGCTGTAATCCGCCATAGCGTCCCGGAGCGATTCGTCGGCTCGGCAATGGGCTGGTCGCTATCCGCGCAATTCGCCGGCCAGGTAATCGGGCCGGTAATCGGAGGGTTCGTCGGTGGCCAGTTCGGGATGCGCAGCGTTTTCCTGGTAACCAGCCTGTTGATGCTGGCAGGGGCGCTATTCAACTGGCGAGCCCTTGGGCACTCCACCCGCTAGACGGTTTTCCACCACCCAGAGGTCGTCATGACTGAGCTCGTGCTTGAATCTCCCTTTAATTCCGCCCTGCTGCTGATGGATTTCCAGGAATTCGTGCTGAACAACTTCGTGCCCGCACCTCGCGCAGCCGAGGTAGTGGCCCGCACCTCCAGATTTCTTTCCAGGGTACGGCAAACCGATATGCTTGTAGTTCATGTAACGGTGGGCTGCCCGCCCGATGGTCCGCCAATGGACAGGCGCAACAGGCTATTCCGCGAGCTACGTGAAAGTGGCTTGATCGAACCGGGAAGCCCCGGGTTGGCGATCACCGCCGCCTTGCAGCCGATCGAAAGCGAACCGGTCATTACGAAGAGTCGCGTCGGCGCCTTCACGGGTACGGAACTGGACGAGCTTCTCTGGGCGCATGATATTGAAACATTGCTCATCGCTGGAGCCACTACCTCAGGCGTAGTGCTGACGACGGTTCGCCAGGCGTTCGATCTGGACTACCAGTTGGTTGTGCTCAGAGACGGCTGTGTCGATGGCGATGCAGAGTTGCATGACTACCTCATGGCCAGAGTCATTTCCGACCACGCCACGATCACCGAAATCGATGAAGTGGCGAAAACTCTACGCATGTAGAGTGCGCCAGCCATACAGAAGCAACGGTCGTTCCCGAGTACCGCCGCCCAGACCCTTGGCAACTTCCCTCGCTCGATCCCACCTCCGATAAAAGCATCGGCGATGTGCTCGGCGACTCCTCGGGGCTATCGAAGCTGACCATCAGTAGCGTCAAGGCCACTCACCGGGAACGCTCCTTTGGGCTGGAACCCGCCTCCCTGCCAAAAGGCTTTCAAGATCCGGGAGCTCGATACTATCGTCGAGCGCATGTAGAGAGGCCCAGTGGAGGGTAACGACTACCTCCTCGGGTCTGGCAACCATTTTGCCTGGCAGCGCCCCAGAAAATGGCGATCGAGTCCATCCCCACGAAAGATGTACCAGGGGCGGAGATTCTGGTCAGTGACTGAAAAACGGTGGCGGCCCAGGTCGAGAGGCTGATGGAGACATCATCCGAATCGAAGTACTGATGACAGCCTACCAGCCGTGCTGGAAAGCCTCGGGTTATCGGACACCGACGCTGGGCGGGTGGAACTGCTCATTACCGACGATATGGCAAAGGCCCCATCCCTGATAAAATCCCCGCCCTGCTCCGCTCCCCTACCGAAGTCCCGATGCGCCCAGAACCGACCACCACACCCGCCACCCTCTCACGCCGCTTCTCCGTTGCGCCGATGATGGATCGGTCAAACTATAAAAAATTACCTAATAAAATCATATAGATACGAAATAAACTCAATTTGCTGTAGCAAATCCGTAGCAAAGTCATCCTAGCCGCGGATCTCCTATAGGCCCTTTCACTAGCACCAGCGGCTAGCGGGGCGGATAGGTCAATACCGCCAACGCCAGTTGCAGATCACTGTAGCGCGCAAGCTCGGCGCGCTGGCGCAAGGTGTCCAGCACCGCTTGCAGCATCGCACCGCGGATCGCGCCGTTGCTAGCCATGAAAGCGGCCGCATCGTCATGCGCCAGCTTGAGCTTCCGGTCGTAGCTGCTGATTTCCTTGGATACGTCTCCAGAGAGTTCTGTACCTTCTCTTGGGTCGCTGGTGCCGATGGTCGTTGTCGCCAGCAATATCGAACTGTAGAAACTGCTGGCAATAACGGGGTGGTCCTGCCTATCCCGCGTTAGGTCAATCCCGGCGTGGACAGGCAGGCATACCAGTAGTTTGACCAGCAGCAAGAGCTTGGATGACATGAAAAGCCCCGATTGAATGCCATCCTTTCGTTGCCATCTTTGGCCAGGCATAGTGATATCGCAGCTTTCCGCCCTAGCGCTTGCTGCCGCCATCACTGCATCTCACTACGCGCCAATAGTCCGGTAGCAAAGGAGCTCAGTTCCAGCCTGGGTTCAGGAGTGTCGGCTTGATATTTCCTCCAGGCGCGCTCCAGTTGCACGCCGTAGATTGCTCCTTCTGAGGCTACAAATGCTGCCGCGTCCTCGCGGGCATAGGCATAGCTGTTGTGCCCGAAATGATCGCTTGTGTGGCCGGTTGCTGAAGTGCCCATTACAGTGAGAATGACGGTGCCACGGGCAAGCTCCTCCAATCCGTCCGAGACCTCGGCGGCGACGCATATCTGACAGGAAAATACGATGTGGAAGAGCCAGATGCGGCCCCGACGTTTTTTCGTTTCCATAACTTGAACATCCTCTGTTCGTCATCGGCTATACACCGCTTGTCCATTACCAGACGGCCAAGCCGGGGGCAGGGTCTTGGGCTGACGTAGCGTTTTTCAATACCATCACTTCGGCCGGCCTGCGCGCCATCATTCATCTGCTTTTGAGAACTTGTCCCGTCGAAAAAAAAGGTCAACCCCGAGGATGCCAAGGCAAATCCCCAAGATGTCAAGACCAAAGCCTGCCAACTTGACCGAGGAGAAGCGAAGAATAAGCACCCAAGCCGCAACAAACACAGCGATTCCAAGCCACTTCCGGACCTCCCTGTTGCGCACTAGGTGACCGACCGCAACAATGACTACAGTCCAGATGGCGAACTGGATGACATCATTCATGCAGGTTCTCCAGCACTCTGGACGATCTCCGACTTGACAGAATGCTGGGGCCCGATCCCGCCGGACACCTCCCCTTCAACGCTGATAATGACGTCTCCAGCGTGGTAGGTCGGCAAGGCCTGCTGAGTAGCCCAACGAACTGCGAGGCCGCTGCCAACCCCAACAAAAGTGTTGATGCGTTTACCGGCTACACCCGCAAGCATACCGACCATGCCAGCAACGGTGACACGCTGCTGGTTCAGAGAGTCAGCCTGAGCTCGGGTCAGGGGCAGCGAGACAAAAACCCTCAGTATGCAAGGTCGGTCCTTTGCCTGCATCCGGTCGAAAACCTCAACCGCAAGATCAGCAGTCGCGTGACTGGCTTTCACTGACGGACAGTACTTCATGTGAAGCAGCCGGCTGCGCTCCGCCCATGCGAGGCGAATGATCGCCAAGCTGAAGTTGATGCCGTGCTGGCTGTGAATATGCGTCCGTTCGATATCCATGGCGTTCCTTCCGTGCTTCGAGCGCGCAGTTTCGGTAGCCAACAACACCGCAACCACTAGCAAAACAGCTAGCTCTCAACATCCACGCCCAGACGGAGTTAGACTCAGCGCTCCGCCTCATAGGCAGCAACGCCCGTCCCTATGGCACGCCACTCATTCTGCGGCATGCGCGCGTCGCAGATGAATACCTCGACTTCGCCGCTTTCCTTCGGCTCCGCCGGCCGGATCGCTGCATGCCGGAGAATCGTCTGCATGTCTGGGACGTAGCTGCTCTCCGAGCCGTGGAATGACCAGATGCCAAACTTCCCTGCTCCACCCACCTGGTGGTCGAGTTTCACCGACCAGCCCTTGAATCGAATGACCAGCATCGCCCTGCTCCGTAGGAAAAGGTTGTAGTCTACTCCTAATTCTGACAGGCCCTGTTGGCAGCCAGCAGTTGGGCTTCATACCCGATCCGCTGCCGCCGCTCGGCCAGCAGCGCGCGGACCTTGGTCTGTAGGTCGTCGCTCTTCTTCAGCCCAGCCGCTGCCCAGGCCGGCACCTCGACCGCGGGCGCTCGGCACGGCACCGCCACCGGAACTTCTACGCGCACCGTGCGCGGCTCGGCTTCCTGCCGGCCGGCGCATCCCACCAGCGCGACAATCATCAGCATCAGCACCACCCTCATAGACCCAGCTCCTGATCGATGACCGCCTCGGCGGCCGCACACTGCTCACCGGCGGTTCGCTGACTCAGCAGGCGTTGGGCTCCGGCATACTGCTCCGCGGCCTGCTGCCGCCCCCGCTCCACAGCCTGCGCGGCATCCCGGGCGCGCTGCTCGCCGGCCATGCGCAGCGCGGCAACCTGCCGGACCTGCTCTGCCACTGCGGACTCCAACTCTCCCCGGGAGGCACGGCAGGCAGCCAGATCCGCGCTCGCGGCATCCAACTGCGGCCGGTAGTGTCGCGCGCCGAGCCAGACACCGCCGGCGGTGCCGAGGCCGACCAGCACCAGGCAGGCCAGCGCGACCGATAAAGCGCGGGCGGAGATCACGACAGCACCCTCTTCGCCCGCTCCCACAGCGCCAGGCGCTCCGCCTGGCCGTTGAGCCCGCCGTTGATGCGCCGAGTGATGGCGGCGAACTCGCCCCGGTCGGCCAGTTCGTTCAGGCCGTGCGTCGACCACCACCAGGCCGCCGAGATCGCCGCCCACTCCGGTTGCTCGAGTAGTTCGGGTTCCTGCTCCAGCGGCTGGCCCAGCCCGGTGCCGGCGGCGCGGTAGTTCGACCGGCCGGTGATCTGCAGCAGGCCGCGCCCGCGATACCGCCAGCCGTCGCCGGAGGCCTCGTCGCCATTGCCGTTGCGCGAGGCGTAGGCGTTGTTGGCGATGGCTCGGGGGTTGCGCGCCAGGCGCTGCGCCAGGGCGTTGGGCTGGCCGTCGGCGCCGAGGTACCGGCTCGGCCAGGTCGCAGCCAGGCCACGGGCACTGTAGTTGAGGTTCTCCACCAAGCGGGTCAACTGGCCGCTTTCGTGGCCGACCTGGGCGAGGAACGCCGCCGCGCGCACAGGCGACGTGATACCGAAGCGCGTCATCCCGCGGTTCAGCGCACCAACAAAAACGCCGGCTCGAGGGCCGGCGTTCGGGAGGATATGCAGCAGTTGCTGCTCGGTGATGGGCATAGACAACCTCATTTCAGGTAGAATTCCGCCGCTTTCAGCATCGCGAGGTAAGAGATGGCCGGTAAGATCAAGGGACTTGACGGGCTCAGAGCCATTTCAGTCCTATTTGTAATTATGTCTCATGCGGAGGCATGGCAAGCATTAGGCATCACTAGCGGAGCAGTTCGTTCCGCTCTTAGCGCACAAACTGGAGTTAATATATTTTTTGTTTTATCGGGCTTCCTAATCACTTACCTACTAATAAAAGAGAAAGAAGCAACGGGCAAGATAGATATAATTTCATTCATAAAAAGAAGAGCACTTAGAATATTCCCATTATATTACCTTGCAATATTTTTTCTAATGTATATGAATTATACCGGAAGAGCGAACATCCCTAACTGCTCTTTCGTATACGCTCTAACATATACAATAAATTTCTACCCCAAAGAGTGCGCATACTCAGCAATGTCGCACTTTTGGTCGTTATCTGTAGAAGAACATTTCTATCTATTCTGGCCAATCATCTTCTGCCTTGGCAAGAGAGTCGCCATGCTTATGGCGGGTGCTGTAGCGATTGCATGCGTGATCATTGGAACTTCACTTTATCCGGACAACCAGAATTATTATATGAATCGCTGGACATTCCCAGCGATGCTGCCGATCCTGGCAGGCTGCATACTCGCATTTATCTGCACTATCCCATCGATTGTGACCGTAGCGAAAGACAAGACATCATCTAGCATCTTACTGGTATCCATAGTTTTTGGCGTAGCGACTCCAGCCTTAATTAATTCGGACGTAATCTGGCTGTTTTCCGTCTGCATGCTTGTCCTTTATATTTTCCACAATCAAGACTCTATGCTGGTAAAAGCCTTGGAGTTCAAGCCACTTGCCGTTCTTGGCGTTATCAGTTACGGACTATACGTCTGGCAGGGAATATTTACAGGAAACGGACCATATCGCTCAGGAGGAACATTCCCTCCTCCGGTTGACATTGGCGTGTGGCTAACATTCATCGTAGCGCCGCTGAGCTACGTATTCTTCGAAAAACCAATAATGCGTCTTAAGAATCGGTACTCCTGGCGGAAAGACGTTTCGAGCGAGACAGCCGGAATAATGGAATCAAAGTAATGAAGCGAATTGTAGCAATTACAATGGGTGCCTTAGCACTATCTTCCTGCGACTTCAGTAAAGAAAGCTGGCCAACACACAGCCCTACGCAAGAACAGAAAAACTTAGGCCTCTCAAACGCATATCAGTATCGAAAACAGGGCCTGAACGCAGATCATCGATCACAGGTCTATTCTTCGACAGGAGATTATCTAAATTACGGGAAGACCGTTTTCCATCGTCCAAGCAAAACCCTGAAGCTTGACGATCAAGGAATTCCTATGGTTTTCCAGGGCGGGAAGTTCAACTACTCTGCTGGCACGGTAGCTATTGCTGCACTGGCTGAACATGGACGATCTACTGAAAGTCACGAAACCAAAAAGTTCTTCATTCTCGCGGAGAAACTATTGTCACTAATGGGTGATGACGGCGCCTTGCGCTATGCATACCCATACCGACACTACACCTCTACCCAAGCACTGGCGGTAGGCTGGACTTCCGGCATGGATCAAGGCATGGCCCTAAGTGTCTTCGCCAGAGCCTATGCGATTGACAAGGACAAGAAATGGCTGGACGCTGGCAATAAGGTTCTGAAGTTCCTACAGACTCCATACCCATACGGCCCAAAGTCAACACTTAAAGACCTTGACCAATCGTTGTCAGGCCGCGTTTTTTTCCTTGAATATCCGGTAGAGCCGAACGTCTTCACTCTGAACGGCTACATGTTTACTCTCCTCGGGTTGTACGACTGGGCAACCGAAACGAACTCGGCTGAGGCCGATAAGCTATTCAAGGACGGTATCGAAACACTAGAAAAAATTCTCCCATATTACGACCTTGGGACATTTTCCGCGTATGACCTAAGCTATATAACGCACTCTCGCCTTCCGTATCTTCAACCTCGAGCGCCGCATATCGCGCCACGCTACCATGCGATCCATATTGCACAACTCAGAGCACTAAGCTCAGTCACCGGAGATAAGTTCCTGAGTGACCGCGCTGAGAAGTGGCAGGGTTATGCAGAAGGGAAAACCCAGTAGCCCGGTCATGCTGCTCCCAATCTGGAGCAGCGAAAATTTTAATCAATGCCTCTGGCCGAAATCCAGAGGCATTCAATGGCGCCACCATGGAATATCCCAATCCGATCTGACGAAAATCTATATCTCCTTGATTCCTGCCCGCCACCCTACGACCGCCTGCGCTCCAGACGTGAACGAAGAGGTTGCAGCGACCAGCCCAAGGCAGATACGCAAGTTCGGGCGATACGCGCCGATGAACCACAAGCACGGCCATGCCCCCATTCAAAATGGGTAGCCTACACGCCGCCAGCGTCCGGCCGCGGATACCTAGCCTTGATCTCCTCGACCTTGGCGATCCAGGCAGAGTAGTCCGGTTCCACGCCGGCCTTGATAGCGTCGAACTCGGCCTCGGTCTTGAGCGGGTCACTCTCCAGGCGGTAGGCATTTGCCCGCGCCGCGGTTGCGGCATCGTACTCAGCCTGCCGGCGTTCTTGCGCCTGCTGTTCAGCGGTCTTTACCTGGCTCCAGTCGATCATCGCGGTAACTCCACCGGGCCATCGGTCTCTATCAGCAACGGCTCCGGGAAGCGAGCGGCGGCACTGGCATCAGCGGCCAGCGGGAACCGCAGGGTTAGTTCCAGCCGGCCATCCCTTCGCGCCACAGGACCAGCGAACAACTCCGATCCAATGGCCTCGGTCGGCAACTCGCCGCCCTCCGGGAGCGGAGTGAAGTCGAACGCCTGGCCGTTCACGGTGAGTACATCGCCAGCCCTGCTCAGCGACAGGTGCTCGTCGCTGCCTGGCAGTGGTGCGTACGGTGACAACTTGATGATCATCAGAACCACCTCCCGATGGCGACGACCCTGTTATTCCTAGTCTGAGCGCCTGACGTGAATGATGCCGACGATATGCAGAAGAACCCCACCCCAGCCGTACCCGCGGATGGATTGAAGTAGGCCGCTCCCTGGTTTCTCGCCGACACGCCAGAGTCATAGTCTCCACCAGCACCAGAAGCGGAGACAGCCCCAGCGATGGGGTACGAGGAACTAAAGCTCGCCGGATACGACCAGTTCGCACCGACTGATGAGACCCCAGCGGTGAATGTGAGAGTGTTCGTCCAACAAATCTGCGTCCCATCCGCGAACCGCACATACTCCCCGTTCGCGTTACTCCCGCGATCAATCACCGCACCGGTCGGTACGCCGCTCGACTGCGAAACGGCGCCCAGAATGCTGTCTCGAGAGTACAGCGCGCCCGAACTACCGAGCGCCTCCCGTACCGCCGCACTGCCGAGGCCGAGATCCCCCCGCGCTGCCGCCGCATTTGCAGAAAGCGCCCAGGGCTTGATCCCCGCCAGGGTTGCCCCCCACTGGTTGGCGATCAGGTTGAATCGATCCGACAGGTCCTTGTCGTAGCCCAGGATCGGCGCCACCGCATAGGCCTGGCCGCTGGCCGTGCTGCCCTGGTAGTTGGGCTTGATCGAGATGACCGTCGAACTGGCGACGTTTGTGACCTCGTACCAACGTCCATCGGGTCCGCGAAATGCGTCGCCGACTCGGGCATTGGACGAGAACTGTGTGCCGGTACCGGTAACGGTCGGGCTATTTGCGGTCACCGCCACGGTTCCGGTTGAGTACCACGCCATAGAGTTCTCCTGCTATGCAATGGCCAGAAGAGGCCATGGGAAAGGTGTTCGTATTGCGTCTTGCCCAGGTCCGCCGACTTGAACAGTTGCTACGACTGTGTTTCGGGCCGAAGTAACAAACCCAATGGAGCACTCTCCAGTATCACCTTGGGGCGGTTGCGCCTGTACATTGAAATGACTAACCAGAAAATACCCATCAGTCCCATGCAGCCACGGTGCAGCCCATGAATGCAGGGTGTAATACCCCAGATAGTTACCATTCGTGCCGTAATAATTCAGCATCTGGGTACCACTTATGAACCGAACAAGATCCCTGTTACTGTCAAATACCACTCTCGACTGATTGTCGAATATCTGCATCCCCCATCCGCCAGTTTTCGGCATGAACACCGCGCATGCCTTCCACTTCCCTCCCAGTACGACGCCGCTTGTATCTTGAAATACCTTCACGTAGAAGCTGAAACCCGTCCAGTTCCCAGCCGAACCAGCATGCTGGAACATCGTTATGTGATGCGACCCATTAGGGCAAAAGAAAACAAACGGTGGGAGCGGGCTCCGCACCGGAGATGGGTACGAGACGTTGATGATCTGGGCATTAGTGGCTGGGTAGGTACCAGACGCAACCAGATGCAGACAAGGGTGGTCCTGATCGATTATCACCTGACCGGCATTCCCAACAAACTTCGCACCGAAACTCATGAGAACATCACCGCATATAGAGTGTAATTCGCTGTTACATCACCGGACCAACCAAACGCAATAGTCGAGCCGCTAATGGTATGCCTGGGAATCCAAGATCTAGAATCCGGCGTATTGCAGACGACAAACATGACACCTTTAGAACCGTCGAACCCAGGGACCGTAACTGAAAGTCCCTGAGGAATGTTCCCCAAGTCCCGACGATAGACCATCCTCAATGAGTAATTGTTGCTGTCAAAGAGTATTGAGCCGCCGGCCGAACGCGTTCTCATTCCGTAACTCATACATCAAGATTCCCGATCTGGACTCGAAGCACCAAGTTTCCGTCATACACTTTTATTGCCTCTGCCGTCTGACGCATAAACCCTCCCGACGTTGCGCTGTTCATTGTGAACGCGCCGCCCTTATCCAACTTCCACAGCGGCTCGCCGTTGGCACCGAGGGCGGTCGACTGAATCACGTTGCCGATCTTCGCGTTGGTGATCGAGCCGTCCTGGATCATCGCGTTGTTGATGAACATCTGGCCGCCGACGATCGAGACCGGCGCCACGGTCTGCCCGCTGGAACTGTTGAACCAGAGGAACCGATCAGCCTGGAACGCCATGGTCGTCACGCTCGTACCGCTGTCGAAGCCCAGTTGCCAGCCAGCGGCGTACTTCTGGCCATTGGCATGCGCCTGGAGCTTCACGCTGTAGAGCGCCTTGACGCTTCCATCCAGCGAGGTAACCGCTTGAGATGTGGTCTGGATGTTCGCCTCGTTGGTATCGGTGCGCGCACTGACGGTATCCACCCGCTGCCCCAGGGCGCTGTCCGCGTTGGCGCGGACGGTCTGTTCGGTGCTGATGGCCGAGGCGTTGCTCGCAACCTGGCCGGATAGCTGGTCCAGCCGCTGGACGGTCACGGCATTGTTCGACGCAACGACCGACTCCACGGTGGCGATCCTGCCCTCCGCGGTCCCGGTACGCGCTTCAAGCAAGCTCGTCCGCTTCGCCTGCGCTTCATCCTCGTTCGCCCGCACGGTGACTTCGGTGGCGGCTCGAGCAATGGTGTCCCAGCCCTTCAGCGCATCGGCCTTCTCTCCGGTCGCCGGCTCCCGGCGGGCGACAGCCTGCAGAACATCCAGGCTCGAAGCCGCCGCTTCGACCTTACCGTCGAGCTCGGTGATATCCGCGGTGTTGGTGGCCACCTGCTGGGCCAGGCCGTTGGCCGTCTCGATCGACTGTCCGATGTCGGCCCAGTAGGTCGCGTTCGGCGGCGAGGCGTTGAGCGGCACCGCCTGCTTCGCTTGATACAGCCGGCTGCCGACCCGCACGATATCGTTCTTCGCGTAGGTCTTCGTCGGGTCGTAGGCCAGCACATCGGTCAGATTGTCGATCTGGTCCTGCAGGCCAGTGATATCGACCTGCATCTGATCGATGTCGGCGAAGAACTGCTCGCCCAGCGCGGACTCGACGTACTCCTTGGTGATCAGCTCGTTGTACTCGCTCGCATCCGTCGAGCTTATACCGTCGACCCAGGCCGACCAGGGGCCGACGTTGCCGGTCCGGTCGATCAGCCGCCCGCGGAAGGCCAGGCGAGCGCCGGCCGCCAGCGAGGTCAGCGTGTGGGTGTCGGTCGGGTATGCGAACAAGCCCAGGGCAGTTGCGTTCTGTTCGCTGCCGCCCGGGGTAACCGACTGTTGGATCTCGGTGTAGGCGGTGTCCGCCGCGCCACTGGCCGGGAATGCCCACTCCAGGCCGATCTTCCACGGTCCGCTGGTGGTACGCAGGAACGCCAGCGCCGGTGGCGCGCCGGTCTTACCGCTGAGCTGGGTCAGGATCGAGCTCTTCCAGACCGACGTGATGTCGAACGCCGACACCGCGCGCACCCGCGCCAGATAGCCTCCTGCGTAGATGCCGGTCACATCGACGCTGGTGGTGCCGGCACGCGGCAGGCGGATCCAGTTGCCGCTGTCCTTCTTCCACTCGACGTCGTAGGCGACAGCCCCTTCCACGGGGGGCCAGGCGATGGTCATCGTGCTGACCGCCAACCCCTGATCGAACTGGTAGTGCGAGGTCAGCGTGACGCTCGCCGGCGGCGCCACGGTGGTGATCGGGATAACGCTGATCGGCCGGCTCTCCAACTTGGCGCCAGTGTCGATCGCTGAGAACTTCCCGGGCTCGTACTGCAGCGCAGTGATCTCGAAGACACCCCGCTCCGGCTGGCTGACTTTCATCACACGGTAGAGCGGCACCGCCAGGTCGTCGGCATCGAGGGTCCAGACCAGTTCCGGTAGCGGGGTCTCGCTGTAGGCTGTCGTCACGGTCACCGCGCGCCCGGCAACCGACTGCACGGTTCGCGCCTCAGCCTTACCGCTGGGCAGGTTCAGGAGCAGCCGGTCGCCAGCCTTTGCCTGGGTATCGCGATCCAAGGTGATCACTCGGCCAGCAACCGCAGAAACCCGCCCCCCAATCTCCCGTCCAGCCAGCAGCGCGTCAGCCACCGGAATCACCCATCCCGGCAGCGGAATCGCCCCGTCCATACCGGTACGGAACGTTACCGTGCGATCCTGGCTGTTGGTTAGGATCGCCCATTTTCCGCGCCGCTGGGCCTCACTCTCGCGGGTGCAGCCAATGGCTGCCACCTCGACCGGGTTGTCGCCGTAACGCCGCTGCAGGCGCTTATCGGTGGCCACAGCCACGTCGGTGTCGTAGTTGTTCGCCGGATTGTCGTAGCTGACCAAGGCACGGCTGTAGCGAGTGCGCTCACTGGCCGAGCCGTAGCTGAAGCGGCCGTCGATGACATTGGCCCTGGTGTAGGCGAAATCGACGTCGGTGGCGCGCGGGATATCCGCCTGGATCTTCAGTTGGCCCTGGGCCCAGTACGCCATACCACGGTAGATAGCGGTGAGGTCGCGCAGCAGCTCCCAGGCCCCGGCGCGGCTTTGCAGGTTCAGGTTGCAGGTGTGTCGCGGCTCCTGGCCACCCTTCCCATCCGGCACCAACTGGTCGCAGTACTGGGAAATCCGGTACATCTCCCAGCGATCGACCATCCAAGCCTTGATGCGTTTACCCACACCGAAGCGATCGTTGGTCACGATGTCGTAGGTGTGCCAGACCGGGTTGTCGGTCCAGGCCTGTTTCATCGTGCCGTCCCAGATGCCGAGGTAGGCCCGGGTCTCCGGATCGTAATTGCTCGGCACTTGGACCTTCCGCCCGCGGCAGTCGACTGTGACAGCCGGAATGTTGCTGAACTGCTCTGCGCTGAACTCGACGTACAGCAGGGCCGTGTTCGGGTAGCGCAGCTTCGCGTCGATCACCTCGGTGTAGCCGGCGATCAGCATGGTGTCGGCGATGCGGTTGTTGTTCTGGTTCGGCGTCAGGCGGCGGACGCGCACCTGCCAGCCATTGGTGGCCGCCGGCAGGTCGATCCGGCGGGAACGCTCGTAGCGGGTGGTGGTCTTGCCATCGACGGCCTCGCGCAGCACCTCCTGATAGGCACCGCCGTCGGTGGCCAGATCTACGGCATATTCGATCCGGTACCCGCCGATGTTGCCGTTGGTGTCCTGCTGCTGGAGCGCTGGCCAGGCGAAGCGCAGGCGCACTGCGGAAAGCTGGGTATTGCTCAGCGAGCGCACCCAGGGCGTATCGCTGCGCAACTCGACGTTGACAGACGTCTCGTTCTCAACCGCAGGAATGCCAGGGATGTAGTCCTGGTCCACCGACCCCGCGCGCCACTCCCACTTAACGTTCGGGAAGTTCAGGTTACCGCTCGGGTCCATCAGCGGGGTGTTGTCGAGGTAGATATCGCGCTCGCTCGGAACGCCGGCGAACTCGCCTTCGCCCACGGCAAGCAGGATCTTGGCCATCGCGACCGAGCGCAGACTGTCGGGTGCCTCGACCGGCTGTTTCGGCTTGCTACTGCCGCCCTTGCGGCCGGTCAGGTGCTGGTGAACTGCGCCCATGGTTTTCTCCAAGCATAAAAAAGCCCGCTTAAGCGGGCTTATCTTCTAAATTTTGTGGAAGGCAACAATCTACCAGCCAACTCTCATGATCTTCATGCATTAGAAACGAGGAGTGCAGACCCACACAAAAAGCCGTAACACTGAGCTGCCGACTAAAATTCTCATCGCCTACCGCAAGAGCATAATAAAATACTATCGCCCTTTCCGAATCCGTGAAAAGCGAGCGGTACATTCTCACTAGATTCGCATCAAAATCAAGTTGCTCCTCCAGATAAGAGAGTATCAGCCGAACGTACGCAATATAGGGCTGCAACTCCTCCCCATTATCTTCCCAAAACATATTAAATATCTGCTCAGCAGTCTTGGGATCATTAGCAGAAAGCCTTATGGCTCCTCGAAACCCGGTCTCCCCTTCCTTTCTGACTTTCGCTTGAAACATTGCATCCAATCTGTCTCTGAACACCCTCAAACAGTCCTTTCCTACAGTTCTACCGTGTTCCTTACTCACCAAATCAATTGATGAAACCAACATCATGTGATTATCTAGAAGCTTGTAAAATGTCGAAACATTAGCCTGCCGCTTAAACTGATCAACTTGTTCGTCTAACGCCCCCGCCGACCTCGCAAGCTCTTTCCTTGTCTCTTTAAGCTCCTCCTTCTGGAGAACTATTGTAATTAGCAAGCCAAAGAAAGTTAAGAATGTGAGAAGTGGATTTGCCACACCACCGAAGAAATCTCCAAAGGTACCATGCGTCTTAACACCCAAAAGAGAAAAAACGACATCAACGACTAAAACACCAACAACAACTATCAGCGCACATACAAATAAACTGAAAAGCTTTTTAACTCCCTGCTCATCATTCGGCGACACCATCCGCTCGAAGGGTCCAGAGGCTTTGTCGAAGAATCGAAGAATCCGTTTCAGCATCATGCTCTCCTTTAGAAAAGGAGGCATTTTGCTATGATTTATCTTCAGCGTAAATCGAGGCGCTGATGATCGCCCCCCCCCCAACGGCGCTTCCCGTAGCAGATCGGTACCGGATTCCCGCTGGCGGTGGTATTTCTGGCGCTGCCGAAGGCGTAGCTGGGAAGATTCTCCGGCGCCGCGCTCTGCTTCAGGCCCTGGGCTTGGGGGCTGAGCATTTGGATGACGCCGCCGGCAACCATCCCTATCCCTGCAGGCAGCGCATACGGGGCTATGACGGGAAAAGCGTAGGAAGCAGCGATCAGCACAGCCCCGACTATCGTCTGCACCAACCCGCCACGCTTCCGGCCACGCATGACCGGAGCAATGCGAATTTCCTCGGCGCCCCCGAACTGCAGCTCATCTTGGGAAATGTTCCGTTTCCCACGGAATACAGCGAACTCCATACCTCGCAGGTGGGAATTGGCGAGGAAGCGCTCGAGGCCAGGAATCTGCACGCACAGGGCCTTGATCGCTTCCGCAGTCGACCCGACGAGCATACGGTACTCCCAACCGAACTGCCGGAGCGCGCCGTAGAGTTTGATGGTGGTCATCGGAGTGTGGTGCGCTGCGGTGGTCATGCGTTTCTCCAGGTAATAAAAAACCGCCCGGAGGCGGTTTATGCGATTATTCATTCCTTCCGTATGAAGGATGATCGGCCGTACTTCGCCTCATAATCAGCAGCCAGTTTCTGGCATACCGACTTAGCGAAACGCCTAGCCGACATGTCTAAAAGTCGATCATCAACATCTTTCCAGCACAAATCGATAGCTACTCGAGCCCTATCCTTATCCCTGGACTCAGGGGTCTCTGTGCTTTCTAGAACTGCACCAAGAATTAGGAGAGCCACCAGAGCACCTATTGGTAGCAGCACTAAACAGATCAGGACTTTTTTTGCTGCCCCCATAGTGGGCTTTTTAGGATGTTGCAGTAGCCCTACTTCCTCATTAAGTGCTTCGCCACAGTACCTGCACTTGATTGCCTCACCCTTGATTATTTCAGCGCAGAATGGGCATTTTTTCTCGTCAGCTTCCATACGACTCTCCACAACAAGGATGGCACAGGATAGCAAACAGCCAGCAGCAAAACCCACCACAAGGCCGGGTTCAGGCGTCCGAAGGACAGGTCACTCGCGCTGCCTCATCCGTCGCTTGAGCAAACCTGAAAACCTTGTCCGCGATGACAGGATGATTGCCGGGAGTCGAGTCCATCGACTTGATTAGGTCACGATGGCTGCGAGCACAAGCATCGTTAGGAGGCGGGAAGTACCAAACCCGGCTAAACACCGGGCTTTTCATGGGAATCAGATGCAAAAAGCCCAGCGCGGGGCTGGGCTCTATACTGCTGGTTAGCCTTCGTACTGGAAGATCCATTGCATCTTGCAATCATTCCCGCTAATGCTGTCAGGATCCGGATCCTTCAACGAGACTTTGTTCCAGATAGGATGGCTTGCGTCTCCTAATGGCCATGAGTGACGACAAGAATTGGAACCAGCTGCCGGATTATCCCAATATACTTTGAACGACATTTTCATATTCTGGGGACCGGCATTCTTATAATCACCACATATCAGATACTCAACCCATCCTTCAGTGCCAACCGCTAAACCGTTTGACTCAGCCCCCCAGGCAACGGCTTGGCCTGGAGCGATAGACTCTGGCGGTAGAGACCCACCCATCCAATTACTATGCTCCAAGCTGTGCTTGAATAATACCAAACTATATGGACTTCTATTAACAAGCGTTATTTTTACAGACCTAAAAGCGCTAGACTTAAAGTTGACGATATTAGCAAATTTATCATCAACCTTAATATCTTCCGAAGCAAGACTGTTACTAACTGAGCTAAATGATTCCAGAGCTGACGAAGAAAATTCCTCAGATATCAACTCTTCAGGTGAAAACTCTCTGTGAGGAACTACTCCACCGCCAAAAACATTGTTAATCCAGACCATCGCACGAGCATAACGGAGCTCATCTTCTGAGTTCGACATAGCGCCTCCCTTTCCTTAGTTGGCAAGTACCGTATGAACAACAGCATAGGGAGATTAGCAGAGATTTTTAGGCGCAACCCATTATCGCTGCCTGTCCACCCATCTACCCTGGACGGAAAGCCAGTACATGGCCTGGGTCTGGGCGTAGTAGCGTTGTGCCTCCCAACGAACCGCCCCGGACCGTTGCCGGAAAGCCCATGGACTGGGGCGATCAAGACCTAGGAGGTCAAATGGTCAAGCATCTATTCATTCCTCATAACCTGAGCGAAGACTTTGACAAGGAAAAAGCTGCCGCAATTCGTCGATCGTTTGATGCAGACGATGCGGAGATGCTGCTTTCTGCGCCCACCACTAACACGGTTTCCAGCATCGAAGGCAATAAGTACTCGGGCATAGTGAAGCATCACTTTGAACGTAATGACAGCCCGGTCCATTACGAATACCGGCCAGATGCTGAACAGGGCTCGAAATTCATAATCACCAAAGACAACCGTGACTGATGGAACGAGGTTGAAATGGGAATCAGAAGTCTTGTGCAAAATCTCCCCAAAGACCCCGACAATCTTGGATGGGTTCTGGGCTGGGCAGTTGTCCAAAGCTCTCCTTGGAGGTTCGTGGATATTTACGCCTCTGAAGCCACTGCCCTAGCGGAAGCTGCGTCACGTGGCGTCGGGTTCGCAGTCGAGTACGGCTCGCATCAGGTGGGCACCGATAACTTCGTCGGCGGCCTCACCCCTCCGACAGATTAATCCGAGCCTCCTTCGGCTCTACCAACGAGAAGCCGAAGGAGCACTGTCCTGACTTCAGAACTGCCGTGAGGCCGGGCTCGCCGCAAACTAAACGGCGATAACCCGGACCTCCGCTGACCTTGCCAATGAGTCGCTCTACTCGCACCATCTGGGACTCCTTCTGCAGCGCAATTTCTGCAGATCCCTGTAAGTTAAAAATGCGCAGCTCGTAGACTTCACACATGACATCCTCCTGCGGCCAGGCCGCTCAGCTTGTTCTTGAGTCTTTGTGGCGCAGCACTAGGCGAGCCCGCTCGTGCCAGTTACCGCCGTAGACGATGATCTCGCTGGGCTTTCCGTACAGGTGGTGCAACAGGAACGGGCCAGCGCCGAAAACTTTGGTCTCCTCGCCCGGCAGCGACGGATCGTCGCCCAGGTAGATCCCGGCGTGGTTCGGATGCGCGGTGCGCCCCACCGCCATCACGATCATGTCGCCGCGCTGCGGCCGATCCACCCGGACGAATCCTGCAGCCTCGAACTGCTGCTCGTAGAGGCTCGGACCGTCTGCCCGCTCCCACCAGCCATCGGCACGCTCGAAGTGCGGGAACTCGATGCCCCACTCCCGCTGGTACCAGTCGGCGCAGACCTGCCAGCAGTCCTGCACCCCATGCACGAAGGCGCGCCCGAGCAGCGGCACCTGGTCGACGGGCTCGATGGTACGCAAGTCGCCCTCCGGCCAACTCAGGATGTGCCATGTCAGGCCCGAGGCGTTGCACATAGCGACGTCTGCGGCACTCGGTCGGCTGGCGGCATCGGGATGGCTGTGCACCACGGCGACGATCTCGCCCTGGTCCTCTGCCTCGGCATACGCCTTCGGTGCGATGCGGAACTCTTCGCCGGCGTCGGTAGCGGTGTTTTCGCAGGGAACGTATCGCTGGCTCCGGCCAGAACGGATGATCAGTCCGCAGCACTCGCGCGGATACTCTGCCGCAGCGTGCTTCTGCACGGCAGACAGGATGTGCTTGAGCATGGTCAGCTCCTGGCGATGATCGAGACGGCAGGGAAGCCGCCGAAGGGCAGTTGGTTCCCTTCACCGAAGCGCGGGATGCAACCGGTGCCCAGGCAGCCATCACACTCGTCCCGGGCTGGGTCATCGGTGGGGTTGCCGTCGATGTCGAAGTACGGGCCGGTGTAGCCGCAGTCGGGCCCGCGGTACCCGCCCGTCATCGCCCAGTGGCACAGGGTGGTCATCTGCCGGCCGACCTGCTCGCCGCCAACGTCGCCTGGCGAGGCCAGTTCCCAAGCCACGTACTGGCCGTCCTCGTTGGTTTTCTGGTCCAAGTACCAGATCTCGACGATCTCCTGGGAGGGATCAGCGTCGGGATTGCCGCCAGGGAAGTTCGCCGCGTCCAGATACTTCGCCAGCGTCGTCCGGATGGTGAGGCGGAACTGGAGCAGGTCCTCGAACGCCAGGCAGAGCGCCGTAATCCGGCCATTGACGTTGCCGGCGGTGAAGCTCGGCCGCGCCGCAGTACCATCGCTGTTCGCCTCGATGCCCTCGATCTGCACCGGCCAGGCCGCGTATTCGTGGCCCTGCCACCAGATCGGTTTCGCCGGTAACTGGTCGGCGTTGGCACCGGCGGCGGCCAGTTCCTGCGGGCTGTGCGGGATAGCGTGTCCGTGGAACCGGACCACGTCGGCGCCGAAGTCGCTGCCGTCGAGTTCGAACAGCACGACCTCGCCGCCGGGCTCCAGCTTCTGGATATCGGTGATCAGTGTCATGGATGGAATGCCTGTTCAAAGGTCGCGGTCAGCCGGTAGACCCGGCCGCCGAGGTTGACGGGCCGGTAGCCCGCACAGGTGTAGAAGCCCAGGCCGCCCAGGGGCGGCGTCCAGAGGAACGCCCGCGCTCCAGCGTGGCGGTCCAGGAAGTCCATCGCGGCCTTGATAGTCGCCGCCGGCCCGGTGATGGACACAGGCCAGCTCTGGGACTTGCTGTTCAGGCCTTCGCTCACCAACTGCTTGTAGCCGTCACCGAATTGCGCGGACCTGGTGGCGAAGGTGATGTCGCCCTCGCCACCGCTCTCGGTGGCCCAGGTGAAGGTTTCGATTGCCATGTGCTCTACCCGTTGATGGCGCGGCCGATCGCACCGTCACGCCGCAGATCACGCGCCAGGAGTTGTCGGTACTTCTGCTCGACGAATGTCCCGATGTCGCGACCGAACTGGTCCAGGCCAGGCTGGCTGCTGGAGACGTTGGCCGAACCATCCGAGGCAATGTTCACCTCGACGTTGATCTGCGAGCTACTGCCGCCCATAGCGCGCACACCGAGGGCCCCGGACGAGGTTCTGGTCAGCGGCATCACGGCCTCTGGCCCCGCTTCGCCCATCACACCCATGCGGCCGCCGCTCATGCCGAACGCGGTTGGCGTGCTGACCACGCTGTTGGTGAATGCCCCGCCAGTGGCGAACATCTGCACCCCGCCGGCGAACGCACCACCGTTGGCGAACAGCCCGCTGTTGCTCACCAGGTTGTCGACACCAGACTGCGCGGCAGCGTTTCCACCGCCGAAGAATCCGCCGAAGAGGGACGAAAGGGCCTGCGAGGCAGCGGCGCGCGTTGTAATCCGCGCCATGTCGGCCAGGATGCTCTTGGCGAAGTCGGAGAACGACAACTTGCCGGTCGTGGCGAAGGTAGCGACTGCATCCTCCATGGCGCGGAAGGCGTTGGTGAACAGATCATGCGTCTGCCCAGCAACATTCCTGGCGCTTTCGAGATAGTCGTTCCAGGCTCCGCTCGCTCCGTTGCTCCAGTCTGACTGGGCAGCGGTCATCTGGTCGTAGTTGCTGACCACGGTGTCTCGCAGGTCCTGATGCGCCTTTCTGAGCGCAGCCAGACGTTTCTCGTACTCCTCGTCCGACATTTGCCGACTGGGATCGGAACGCTGGTTCTCCAGGTCCATCAGTTGCTGGTTGTAGCGGTCGTCGAGACTGTTCAACTGCTCGAAGCGGGACCGCTCTCGTCCGCCCATGCTGACACCGGCCGCAGCGCGCTCGCCCTCCAGGCGCAACGCATCGACCTGCGCCTGCAGCGCCTGCGTATAGCGCTGCACTGACTGCTCCTGTCGCCGTAGCCGCCCCTGCTCGCTGAGTTCGATCTGGTTGAGCTGTGAATCAGCGTCCTGCTGCGCCTTGACCAGCGCCGTCTTGGAGTCGGCGATCTTCTGGTCGAGCTGGATTCGCTGGGCAGCCGAGGTTCCTTGCTTCGCCCTGGCAGTCTCCAGCGCTGCGATCTCACGCTCGTAGGCATGAGTTACCTCATCCCGCTCCTGCTGGATGATCGAGATGCGCTGCTGCGCGTAGCTTTCCGCGCTGATCACGCCTGCGCGTTGGGATGCCTCCAATTCCTTTTGCGCGTTACGGTAGGTCGCGGTGATCTCGGCCAAGCTGTTCTTCGCAGCGTTGGCCGCGCCCGGGGGCGCCTGGACGTGTTCCGTTTCGACTTGCACCTGGAGCGCCAGCGCCGGTTCAGCGAACGCACGTTCGGGCCAGGATCGCGCGCCGCCGGCGTCATCGACCACATCCGCAAGGAACTGCGCGAGATCGAGGAGAACCCCGACGACCTGGCCGAGTGGATCGACGTCGTGATCCTGGCCCTGGACGGAGCCTGGCGCTCCGGCGCAACCCCGGCGCAGATCATCGACGCCCTGGTCGCCAAGCAGACGAAGAACGAGGCGCGCACCTGGCCGGACTGGCGCACGGCGCCGGCCGACAGGGCAATCGAGCATGACCGAGCGGACGAGCCGGTCGACGACAACACCTACTTCGTCATGCGCAACGCCGGCGGCGCCGTGTTCGTGAAGCACGGCCCGTTCTTCGTGAGCCAGGGCGGCCTGACGGAGGACTGGGGGAAGAACTGGAAGCGCATCAGGGCCGGCAGCCTCAAGCATGCCCGCCAGGTCGGGGAGGAGTTGCTGCCGTGACCCAGCGCATCTACCTCGCAGGCCCCATGACTGGCCTGCCCGAACACAACTTCCCCGCGTTCCACGCCGAAGCCGCGCGCCTGCGAGGCCTCGGGTACCAGGTCGAGAACCCCGCCGAGCACGGCGAGATTCCGGGCTTCGAGTGGGCCGACTACCTGCGGCTCGACCTGCAGAAGCTGCTCACCTGCCAGGCAATCGCTCTGCTGCCCGGCTGGATGGACTCGAAGGGCGCCAGGCTGGAGTTCACCGTAGCCACCAATCTGGGAATGCGCGCTCTGCACGCGGAGCACATCACCGGTCCTGCGGAGGATGCGCCATGACCGACCTCTTCTACCTGCAAGACAGCCGCAGCAACGTCGGGAGCCGAGCAACGTTCTGGCGCGCCGGCGGCGGCTACACCACCAACCTCGACGAAGCCGAGACGTTCACCAGCGCCCATGCCGTTCGGCAGTACAAGTGCCGGGAAACCGATCTGCCCTGGCCGGTCGACTACGTGCGCGCCCGGGCCGAGTACGGCGTCGATCACCAGGACCTGGACCTGTCCCGGACGCAGGCACTCGCCGGCGCGCCGGCGGACGACCGCATCTACGTCGCCTACGACAGGGACTGGGACGGCAACTGCCTGGTCTGGGTACCCGAGGCCGCCGGCCGGACATCCAACCTGGCCGCCGCACGGACCTGGCCGCTCGACCACGCCGGCATACTCACCGCGCGCGGGCGCGCGCCCTGGCCGAAGTCCTACATCGACCAGCATGCCAGGCCTGTTGCTGTGGCGGCCTCCCTCAACCACAAGCAGGCCCTCCGGCTCTTCGGCCTGAAGCTACCCAAGCCGGAGCACCAGGGCCAGCGCCGCCTGAGCTACAGCACCAGGCTGAATTGCAGCGGCTGCGGACGCTTCATCACAGAGCATCAGCGCTTCGACGACTGCCCCAACTGCGGGGCAAGGAATGCACCATGACCAGATCCAATGCGCCGCTGGTGCAGAGCGAGGCCGAACTCTGCGCAGCGTTCATCGACGAGTTCAACCGAGTCCCCGGCTGGCTGGACAAGAGCGCCCAGCCCACCCTCTTCACCTGAGCCAACCATGCCCAACTACTACCCCAAGGGCGGGCGCTGCCGCGCCTGCGAGCGACGCCTGGACGACTGTTCGAGCCTCGACTTCAGCGCCATGCCGGTCCACCGCCGTGACGGCCCCGACGTGATCGTCATCTGCACCGAGTTTCGACAGACAGCCCGCAGACCAATGGATAGGTCTGCGCAACCGGAGACACCGCAATGTCCTCTACCCAACACCAACTGATCGAGCAGTGCGCCACCCGCCTGCGCGGCATCGTCGAAGCCCTGGACAACATCCACGACAGCACCCCGCACCCCGCACCGCTGGTCGACGGACCTCGACGACGTTCACTCCTCAGCCGAGAGCCTGCTGGCCCTGATCAAGGACCAGGCGCCGGCTCGATCGGAAGCCAGCTTCGAAGAGTGGCTGGCCAACGAACTCGAGGGCGAGGACGGCCAGCCTGTTCCGGCTGCGGTATGCGACATTGCCCTAGCCCGTCGAGCATTCAACCATTGGCCCAAGCTGGAACATCCAGCCAAGGTCTGTGGCGTCCGCTTCAGCGCTGGCGTGTCGTCGCGGCTGGTAGTCGAAGCCGCCCAGCGGCTGAACGAGTTCGAGTCCACTCCGGAGCAAGAGGCGGAGCGGCCGGAGGTTGTGGCGTACCGGACTATCGGGCGACATACAAAGCACCAGCATCCCCACTACGCACTGAACTACTACAAGCAGAACGCGGAAGATCAAGCTGCCCACTGGCGTGAGCGCGGCTGCGAGGTGAGCGAGGACGAACTGATGACCGTCGCCCAGCATGAGCGCATCGTCGGGGCGCTGCGGGCTGAGCGTGACGGGGCGATCAAACTACTCGGGCAGAGCGTCTGGCAGAAGATTGAACGGCTAACGCAAGAGCGCGACGCCGCCCTGGCCAGGGTCGAACAGCAAGAACGCACCATCGCCGGCATAAACGAGGCGCATGCGAAGTTGGCGGGTTTGTATGAAGCCGCCCAGGCTCAGCACAGCGCGGGCTATGCCGAAGCTCGCCAGTGCGTGAACTGCCGGCACATCGGTATCAACGACGCCGCCGACTACGCCGCTTGCCACGATTGCCGATGGACTGGACCGGAACCCGATGAGGACAAGTGCCCAGGTTGCGCGGGCGAGAACTGCATGGCGGCAGCTTGCCCAGAGTGTGGGGGCCGTTACGAGCTGGTCGCTGAGGCGAAAATCTCCACCCCAGCCGCCCAGGCTGGGCAGATGCCGCAGGCATGGCTCGACGTGCAGGCAGAGCGCCGCCGGCAGATCACCGCCGAGGGATGGACGCCGGAGCACGACGACGAGCACAGCCACGGCCAGATTGCCCGCGCCGCCGCCTGCTACGCCCTGGCCGGCTCCAGCGCTCCGAATGATGGAACCGCAGCCCTGTTGGTGTCGCTGGCATGGCCGTGGGACCAGCAGTGGTGGAAGCCGACCAGCGCGCGCCGCGATCTGATCAAGGCCGGTGCACTGATCCTGGCCGAGATCGAGCGCCTGGACCGCGCCGCGCCCGGCAAGGAGGTAGGTCATGAGTAAGGTGAAGCGCTTGAATTTCACCGTTGACCAGTTCGAGAGCGTTGTTCCGTATGCGTCAGAGCATGGCCAGTACGCCAGATATGCCGACTACGCCAAGCTCGAAGCCGAGGCCCAGGCGCTAATGGAGGAAGTCGCAGCACTGCGCGCAAGGGTGGCTGTTGTGCCGGATGGGTACGCGCTTGTTCCGGTTGAGCCAACGCGGGAGATGTTCATTGCCATCAACAAGGAGGACGACAAGGCCTATGCCGGTGGCTGTCATCACGGCGCACAGTTTGAATGGCTGTGGGCTGCTGCGATTGAAGCCGCTCCCCGCCCCAACGGCCTGACGGTCAGCGAATCAGCGCTCGACACGCTGCGAAAGGCCGCGTCAGGAGAGGTCAAGCACCTGAACAACGGACTGTGCCCTGATGACATTGAGGGGCACGAAGCGCGCGATCCGGACTGCCCGGTATGCAGAGCGCTGATCGAGACGGGAAAGGAGAGCGACAATGTCTGAACTAAAACTGGGACTGGTGGAGATATTCCCGATCGTTCGCACGCTGGCGGCCTGGCAGGCGGGGTGCTTCGGATGAAGCAGAAACCAGGCATCGCACTTCCCCGCTGGCTCCTTCGCACAACCACGATGCAGATGCACAGCGTCGACGTGGTACTGGTCATGGCCCTGGTGCTCCAGCACCACGGTACGGCCGACGCTGTTCGCCGCGCCGCCGGTCAGCTTCGCGACAGAGTATGTGCCGAGCACCGGCCCAAGATGACCGCGCTCATGCGCATGCAAGACGACGTGGCGGCGCTGCAGGTGGCGCTCAACATCGTCCAGCGCGCCACCGACGCCCTGGGCATCCTGGCGGGAAAGCCGTTTCCGGCCAGACCTTCGCCCAGCGAAAGCCCACCGGATCAGGGGCACATGCCCGCCAAGGCTGGTCCCGTCACCGGTGAGCCGGTACATCCTACCTGAAATCATCCATGCCCGCGGCCCAACGGAAAGGGTCGCGGAACAGCCCGGCCGGAGAGCTGGGATAGGTAACGCCCAATGAACACCCTGTTTCTGTTGATGGCTCAGTACGATGGCGCCGCCATCATTCCCCTCGAACGCGTCTGCGCCGACTACTTCAGCCACCTGACCCCCGAGAAAATGAAGATGAAGGTAGCGGCCGGCGAAATCGACTTGCCGCTGGTACGCATGGAGAACAGCCAGAAGTCTGCGCGTGGCGTACACCTGACGGACCTGGCGAACTACCTTGACGAACGGCACAGAACGGCGAAGGAGGAGCACGAAAAGCTCATGGGGCGCAGAACCCTGCGCCGTGCATCCTAACCCTCCCGCCTACCGGGCCTCGATCGTGGGGCCCTCTATTATCTGCTCCAACCACGGCCAGTCTTCGTACTTGTCGCCGTTCCCTCTCAGATGCGTGTATCGCCGCATCGAATTCCAGTCCCGGTGGCCCGAGACGCTGGCCACGCGCGGAATATCCCATCCGATCTCGAAAAGCCGACTGATGCCGTCATGGCGCAGGTCGTGAAAGTGGAGATCATCGATCTCCAAGAAGCTGCAAGCCCTGGTAAACGAAGCGCTGACCGACTTCGCGTTATAGGGGAACACGAACTCCTCGCGCCGGGGCATCGAATGCAAAATTCGCCATGCCTGATCTGGCAGGTGGCACCAGACATCATTCCCGTATTTCTGGCCCGGATTCTTCATGTCGGTGATCAGCACTGCCTGGCGTGCTTCGTCGATGGCGTCCCAGCGGATCCGGGTGATCTCTTCCTGGCGGCGCGTTGAGAAAATCGCAAAGCCGATCATCCGAACCATGTCGATCTGCTGCTTGCGACGCTCCCGCATTTCAACGAAGTAGGCAAGGATGGTGTCAAGCTCCTCCAAAGTTGGGCGCCTGTCCCGCTCGTTGCTCCTGGAAACCCCTCCCATCTTGCGCAGAACGCGCCTGGCGTCGGCCATGGCCACCGGATCCACCTCGTAGCCCCATGCTGGGCGCGCAACCGTCAAGACGGCACCGAGGTGAGAAAGATCGTTGCCTACAGTCTGCGGCTGCACGCCGCCCTTCTCGATGCGATCCATTGCGTACTCGACCAACACCTGGGAAGTCAGGTCCCGGTCCAGACTGTGTAAAAACGTTGGCATCGACCTTGCTGTGATTTGATCGATTCAAAT
>OKFU01000112.1_pt1 | contig 36007 bp, 36 predicted proteins | sample 1610491 | NCBI WGS metagenome assembly OKFU01 (sample SAMN04436656, study PRJEB24849) | human gut metagenome | biome: human gut; feature: NICU; material: stool | host: Homo sapiens | place: USA: Saint Louis, MO | collected 2010-05-24
ACAGTATCCGACCTTAGTTATCAATTGAAAAGCCTACAAATATCGTTCAGCCAATCAAGAAATTTTTTCAGCCGGAGGTGTGTACTTCAAAAAATGTGATGAATGTCACATGCAGGTGCTCTCATACACCTGCATGTAGACTATTAATCATTCAATAATCTATATTTTCTTTTGATTAAATCTTCACCTTTTTTGGTGAACACAAAACCAAATTGCGATTTTTTGTTCAGCCTAAGGACTCTGTTATCCAACGCATCGGTTGATGGAATCAATGTTTGATCATCTATCCAATTAAGTAGCGTAAGAAAGTTCAGCAGCCTCAACGTTGTTGTGCGAAGCTCTTTCGATATATTTTCAATGCTGGCAATTCGTCTTTCTTTTTTCTCAGGTGGTACAGATAATTGTTCTTGAGGTTTCGTGGGTAGATAATCAATTTCGTTTGCTGAATCGAATGATATGTGTGGCGTAATTTTGCTAAAAAAGCCTTTCGCTGACTCACTTGATAATAAACCAGACCTATTCATATCGTTTGTTATTCTGTACAGGAGTGGACTGTGTTTCATTTCAGGATAACGTTGATAAAAGTTAAGCAATTCAAAAGCAGCATTAGCACCAACAAGAAAATCAGAAGGATCGCTGACTTTCCAGAAAGAATGATTTTTCTTAGCGCCAGTGGTGTCAACAAATGATAATTCTTTTAACCAACTCATGATGTGCTCCTTTCTAACAAGTGAGCACATCATAGAATTAGTAGATAGGGGGTAAATATGAAATGTTACGGCAACCTGCTCAGTATTTCCTCTAGATCTTTTTTTGTCATATTGGAGTTCTCATAGATGCGCATGATTTTCTCACGCGTCTTAGCGGAAACCCCAACGGCAGATGTGACTTTGTCAAATTCAGCCATAGTCATCGTCTCCAGAATGGCATTGATAACTTCAGCCTTAGACATCTTGATTTTTTTCTCTTTGAGTTTTATTTGAAATTTTCCAAGTTTTTCATTGGCCTTATCAGACAATGCCACTTGGCAATAAGTTGTTTTCTTTTCGCTCATAACTAATCTCGTTTCAGAACTCCAAAATCGAATGCTCCATCAATAGGCAATACACCTTCTGCAAAGCCAGGTGTGGTGTCGATGATGTGTTTTCGCTCATAAGAGTGAGACAACAGGTATTTGTTGCTAATGTCAATGAAATCAGTGATAAAACACACGTTTGCCTGATTCTTCTTGGCTCGTAAGCCACGACCGACACGCTGTCTCATTTCAACTTCTGCTTTCCCACCACCAGCAAGAATGACCGCGCCCACACTTGGCACATCAACACCGACATCCAGAATAGTCGAGCCTATTAAAACATCTATTTCGCCAGACGCTAAACTGTTCAGCTTTGCTTGCCTTGTCGTCTGGTTAGATTCCCCATAGATGAAATCAACTCTAAGACCTGACTCCTTCATCATCTCCATCAGGATTTGCCCGTGGCGTTTAAGACGAACCAGAGTCATGCAGTTGAGTGAATGTTGCTTATAAAGCAATGCCTCGCGCACTATGGCCTCGTTACGTCCCAAATTATACACGATCCCCAACTGATAAGCCTTTTGGTAGGCGGTGCTCATACCAACTCTAAAATTGAGGTGTTTGTTGGCAAGTTCGGCCTTGATTCTGGCCTCGTCTGGCTTGTAGGCAACTTTATGATAAAGGAAGTACGGCTTTGCCAGAATGCCTCGATCAATCAGGTACTTTTCTGTGACTTTAATTTCAATTCGCCCGGCCACCGCCATCAGGCGCATGTTGGCTTCCGTCGAATCCTTCATGAACGGCGTGGCTGTAAGCGCCAGACGATAGTCTGCGTTCACACATAATCTGGCGATGTCATAGAAATTTGAGCCTGAAGACTCATGCGCCTCTTCCAGAATAAGAAGAGAGACACTTGAAAGGAAGCGTTTCACCAACTCCCGACGTTTGAGGTGGTAGCTTTTCTTATCTGGTGTTGCATCGCGTGGTGGTTCTTCGAGGAAACTTGCAAGAGTTTGAACTGTAGCGACGTTGATATGTCGTGATACCTGGAACTCACCCGAGCCAATGACTCCAACCTTTTGGTCTTTTAACCACGGTTCGCCATTTTCGGCGCGGTAGTCGATGGATCTCTGGAAGTTTTCGGCCATTTGAAACATCAGAACAGAGCGGGTTGTTAAAAATAATGTCATTCGACCGATACGTGCAGCTGCTTTGCAGGCAACGTTAGATTTCCCACCACCAGTAGCGATCTGGGCAATCATCATTCCCTCGCGAACTAGTGTTTCCACAGCCTGATCCTGATATGCATAATCAGGATTGTATGGGAATGGGTTAACCGCCGGATTTGGCTTTCCAAGCGCCGGGGCTTTGTCTTTGCGGATATGAACACATTTGATGCCCGACTTGTTCAAGTTCGCCGCTACAGGCTTGGCAAAGCCAGCAGGGAACGAGTTTTTACTCCAGTTGAACATCGTGCTTGTGCCCTTCCAGTCGCCAGTCTCGACTTCGTAGCTCAACATTTGCTGCACCAGTTGCTTTACCTTGTCATCTGCGCCAGAAATAAGCGCATTTACTGCGTTAGATACAATCCGAACAGTCATAAACCTCTTTCCTTAGTGCCTTTTGTATGTTATTTGGCTATTATAATAAGTAAGTGATTACTTAGTGTATTGTAGCAATAAAATGGATGTAAAAATCACGATTTTGCAGGTTGATGTTGCCAACCTTCGCCCGAATACCTGGAACACCAATTCGGTTGGTGCGCAGAATTTTGAAAAACTGAAAGGTTCTATCGAAAAATTGGGCTTTTTTAAGCCAATTTTGGCTCGTGAACTTGAAGATGGATTTTTTGAAATCCTCGGCGGCGAACATCGCTGGCGTGCCGCTATTGAGCAAGGAATTTCAACGGTTCCAGTGCTTTCTGTGGGCAAAATTAGCGATGTCGTAGCTAAACAGATGTCACTGGTGGACAACGAGCGATACGGTGAAGACGACCAAATCGCATTGCAACGCTTCATTGAAGAAATTCAGTCAGAACTTGACTATCAACTGTCTGAAATCGCCCCGTATGACGACGAAATCTCGATGGTTTTAGCAAAAGAGGCGGCAATCGACCTTGAAGCACTGGAGGCGTTGTCTCGTGGTAGTGATGAGCCTGTCGATACCGACAAACGAGAGAAAACCGAACGTGTGGGTGCGGAACATCAGACCATGCGCTTCAAAGTAACTTTCGATGCGTCAGATCGTGTTGCAGAAACCATAAAAAACATCATCAAAGAGCAGGCTATTAACACCGGTAATGAAATGGAGAACGCTGGTGAGGCTCTGGTGTGGCTGGTCGACTACTACAAGGAGCGTATGTAATGACCAAAAAGTTTGAAATCGTATATCGCGACCCGGCAGATCTTATTCCCTATGAGATGAATGCCAAAAAGCATGATGAACAGCAGATCAGAGATCTGGCCGCAGCCATTAAAAAGCGCGGATTTGACCAGCCAATTACGGTCGATAAGAACGACGTAATTATTACTGGTCATGGCCGCCGTGAGGCTGCAATTTTTGCTGGACTTGAGCGCGTACCGGTTATTGTTCGCGATGATCTCAGTGATGACGAGGTTCGTGCGAAGCGCCTTGAAGATAACCGACTTGCCAGCATTGATTACGATGCAATTAAGCTACAGAAAGAGCTTGAGTCGCTTGTTCTGGACGATATCGAGGTTTTCGGCTTTGAAGAGCGTGAGTTGAATGTTCTCGTTGGCAGTATGACAGAAGAAATGGACACCGACTCGCTAGTTATCGATCTTGGCGAAGAAACTAAACGACAGAAGGATGAACACACCGAGATCAGTCGTGAAGTTGCAGCGGAAGAAGTACGTGTTGTCGACGTATTGGGCTTTAAAACGCTTCCTGCTGGCTCTGCCATTGTTGTTGGTGATTTGCTTGCCCACATGGAAGAAATGACGGGAGAAAGCGGGGTAGACGCATTTGTGGCATATGCGGAGAAGATCTCTTCCGGGGAGATGGCTGCATGAGCAAATACATCATCAACGTATCGTTTCAGACACGCGTAAATAAAACCACGCGCACGTTGGAAATCGCTGAGTCGTTCGGGCTTGGTCTGGACGAAAAAGAGTGGACGCTTTACGACAATCTGGAGCTGGAAGTGAAGCAGGGCGATGTGGTGTACATCACCGGCCAATCCGGTTCCGGCAAATCCGTTGTGCTGCGCGAGTTGCAACGACAGATGAAGGATGAAGGGTTGTCTGTAGCCTCCATCGATGATTTTACCTTCGATAATGAGGTTAACGTCATCGATCAGTTGGGCAAAACGACCAGTGATGCGCTTGGGTTGTTATCTATGGCTGGTCTGAACGATGCATATCTGTTTGTTCGCAAGCCTTCTGAAATGTCAGACGGTCAGAAATATCGTCTCAAGATTGCCAAACTGATTGAGTCAGGCGCTAAAGTGTGGGCTGCTGACGAGTTCGGTGCTGTTTTAGACCGTGTAACCGCTCAGGTTGTGGCATCTAACCTCCAGCGTGTCGCTCGAAAGGTTGGTGCGACGGTAATGGTGGCGACGACTCACGAAGACCTGAAGAACGCGCTGCGCCCGGATATGCAGATCACCAAGCACTACAAAGAACGCGTGAAGGTGGAATATCACAATGGCAGTCATGATGAGGTCCATTCATGACGGACATCATCATTAAACGCTACCGCCCTGAAGAGTTTCCGCGTCATCTGGACTTTCTGGAGCGAATGACTGTCACAAAGGGAACTGTAGAGGACTGGCACGCTCTTAAGTCGCTTCACTACAAAACAGACGGCAAACCTTTCGCGCCAACTTACTATCGCTGCGAACTTGATGACCGTCTGGTGGGCGTCGTGGTTATGGCTTACCCGAAACTACTGTTGGCACCTCGCCACCGCATGTTTCCTAAGTTGAAACCAACCACTAATACCACCGTGGCTAACCAGTACTGGGGTCGGTACGTGAATAACAACTTTGCGGTGATCAGTCGCTCAGTTGTGGATACTCAGTATCGTGGCGTAGGCGTCTCTTATCGAATGATTAACCTGGTTAGCAGGATGCATGACCGGCCAATCATTGAGATCCAGTCCTCGATGAGCAAATACAATCCCTTCGCCATGAAAGCAGGGTTTAAGTTCATCCGCCCTGAGCGACCGAAGAGCTATGAAAGTGCACTGCGTGTATTCCAGCGCCATTTCCGTTCCGACCCGGGTGATAACGAGGCGATCGTCAAAGAGTTGTTCGCAATGAGCGAGTCTCGTCGTCGCCGTGCACTGCGTGATCTGGTGGCGGACTACCACAAGAACAGTTCCCTGGCAAAAGCTGGGCGGAATCGTGGCACGACGATTCAGGACATTGCCGACAGTCTGGTGGACGAGGCCAGCATTGTGAAGCTGCTCAAGGACATTCACAACCTGAGCTTTACGTCTCCGTTGTATGGTGTGTACCGAAACCCTGACTTTGGCCGTCGACTGCCTGACACGCTGCCACTGCTGGCATTCGACAAACAACCTTTGGATAAACCGTTAGAAATTGCTTTACCGGCATAAGGATTTGCCATGACGTTAACCGATAAACAAAAGGACATCATCAAAACGCTCAATCTCGGTTATGAGCGAGGTCATCTACTTGACCTGGACGAATTGCTTGAAGTTTTGCCGTACAAGACAACCAAGCAAAGTATCCAGTTCTCAATTCGCGCTCTGATAAAAAAGGGGCTGGTGGAGAAAGGGCATACGCGCCAACGCAGTGACAATCGCTATCACCGCCGAACTCTTGGGTTAACCACTTTAGGTCGAGCCAAAGCGAAGTTACTGGTGATGTAATCGGTCTGGGAGCTTATTTAAAGACCTGCTTCTGTATATATAAATAATAAGAAACTTATTAAATATATACGGAAGCAGGCTTAATAAGACATGCCCAGACCTAATTAAACACCCCAGAAAACAAGTTGGTTAGCAGATGCAGTAAACAAGTTGTTTTAGAGCGCATGGACGCGCTCTGTGTGTTTTAGAGGGATCTATGACGGTCGAAAAAGACGAGGTAAAAACTCGCCTGACACCAGCGGAGTGGGCCGAAGCTGAAGCCAAATGGACGTCAGGCGAATATACACTCTCAAAGCTGGAGGAAGAGTACGGCATTCGTCGTGAAACACTCTCCAGACATTTCAAAAAGCGAGGATTAGAGAAAGGCGCGGACTCTGTTGGGAAGATGGTTCGTGAGTCTCTTAAATCTGACGCAGAGCTTCGCGCTAAAGCCCGTGCGGAAAAGATAGAAGAACGTCGTACACGTTATGACGGCTGGGCGTATGCGTTGGGGCAGATGGTGATGGTCGAAGTCACTACGGCCAAACGTGAGGGTAAGCCTTTAGGGGCGATTGAGGATTCTCTCAAGAGCTTACAGAGAGCAAGTAATACCCTTGCAAAATGCTTTGAAGTTTCGTCCAAAGCATTGGGCATGGATCATGCGGAAAATGACGAGGAAGAAATTCCGAACCTGGTATTTGGTGAGCTTACGCCTTCCCAGGTGGCGAAATTACGTCAGGAAGACGACGAGCCTGAAATCATCGATGACGAATTGCTTGAGACGTTGGAAGAAGAAGCTCTAAGCGAATTTGATGCGACAGATGATGGAAGTGAAGGGGAGGACGAATAATGGCAATCCCGTCCTCGCTCAGTCTTGTGCAACTGCATTCTGGACAGATGAAAGTCTTCCAGTCTCCGCATCGATTTAAAGTTGTTTGTGCTGGTCGACGCTGGGGAAAATCCCGGTTGTCGATCTCCACTATTATTCGTGCGGCGGCAAAGGAAAAAAAGCAAAGGGTCTGGTATGTCGCTCCTACTTACCAGATGGCTCGCCAGATTTTGTGGGACGATCTACAGGAAGTTCTGCCTCGTAAGTGGGTTAGGAAAAAGAACGACACCACGATGACAATCGTGTTGAAGAACGGTTCGGAGATCGCCCTCAAAGGTGCTGATAAGCCTGACACTCTGCGCGGCGTAGCGTTGCATTTTGTAGTGCTTGATGAATTTCAGGATATGAAGGCTGACACCTGGTACAAGGTGTTACGACCTACTCTTTCATCGACACGCGGCGGTGCACTGATCATTGGTACGCCAAAAGGCTTCTCGGAATTTCACAAACTGTGGACTATAGGCCAGAACGTAGAGCTGCAAAGAAAGGGACAGTGGAAGAGCTGGCAGTTTGTAACTGCCGATTCTCCGTTTGTACCTACGGCGGAAATTGAAGCTGCTAAGAACGATATGGACCCGAAATCGTTCGCTCAGGAGTACCTGGCGAGCTTTGAGAACATGTCCGGGCGCGTTTACTACCCGTTCGATCGTAACGTGCATGTAAAACCGCTTCAGTTCAACCCTCGGTTGCCTATATGGGTAGGGCAGGACTTCAACATTGACCCGATGTCTTCAGTAATTTTGCAACCTCAGCCAAATGGTGAGCTATGGGCAATTGATGAATTGGTGCTCTTTTCCTCTAACACGGCAGAGGTTTGTGATGAGCTTGAGAGACGCTTCTGGCGCTGGAAATCACAGATAACGGTATTTCCAGATCCGGCAGGTGCTTATCGCCAACATGCTCGCGGGGAGTCTGACGTCGACATATTCAAAGAGAAGGGATTCTTACGTGTCGATTATTCGAAAAAGCACCCGCCAATTGCGGATCGTGTTAATGCTGTTAACCGAATGCTGATGACCGCATCTGGAGATATCCGGCTGTATATCGATCCGAAGTGCAAGCATTTGATTGATTCACTGGAAAAAGTCATCTACAAGCCTGGAACACGAGATATGGATAAGACAGGTGGCATTGAGCATAGTGCAGACGCATTGGGCTATCCAGTACATCGTAGGTATCCAGTCAAAAACCGTGTTATTCTTGGTGGTTCTCGATAGGTAAGTAATTATCTAAGGTTATTCAAATGGAATTGAACGACAAACAAATTAAGGATCTGGTGGCGCGACGCCACCCGGAATACGAAAAGAAAAAAGAACATTGGGACTTCCTCGCCAGCACTTACGCTGGCGGGCGTGGTTGGTTTACAGACAATATCTTTCGTTACTTTAAAGAGGGAGATCAGGAGTTTAAGGAGCGAGTTGAACGTGCTTATCGCTTCAACCACACTCGTGAGGTGGTAAACCTCATCAACAAATATCTCTTTAAAGAAGACATTCATAGAAATATCGAAGAGGCACCAGAGCAGATCCGCAATTTCTGGAAACGTGCGACTCGCCAGAATGCCTCTATTGACTCATTTATGGCCGCTATTGATTTGCAGTCGTCTATTTACGGTCGCATATGGGTTGTTGTCGATAGCACGATGAGTGGTGATGTTGAGTCAGTAGCTGACGAGAAAAAGAAAGATGCTCGCGCCTACGCCTACTGGATTTCACCTCAGCAAATGCTGGATGTGGCATGGGACGACGACGGGAATATGTTGTGGGCGTTAATTGTGGAAGTCGCTCGTGATGACGCAGATCCTTTTACTTCTACAGGTCAGGAATACCAACGTTATCGTCTGTGGACACAAAACGAGTGGTATCTGTTCCGTGAGGAAGTGAAGAAGGGCGCTGGTGGAGCAGGTCGCCGTCAGGCAAAAGTTATTTTAGAGGATAGCGGTGAGCATAATCTCGGCGTAGTTCCTGTGTTTCCTGTTGATTGTATTGGAGAAAGTGAATCACCGTATTTCAGCCCATCGTTGATCGATGATATCGCTTATCTTGATCGTGCGGTTGCAAACTATCTGTCAAACCTTGATGCCATTATTCAGGATCAGACATTTAGCCAGTTGGCTATACCGGTACAGTCGCTTTTACCTGGTGATGAAAACCACACTAAAGTGCTTGAAATGGGCACAAAGCGAGTCTTCACCTACGATTCTGAAGGTGGAAACCAGCCGTTTTATCTGTCACCAGACCCGAAACAAGCTCAGATGATCATCACTACGATTAAGACGGTGATTAACGAAATCTACCATTCAGTTGGTGTAGCTGGTGAGCGAACGAAGCAGGACAACGCACAGGGAATCGATAATTCATCTGGTGCCGCAAAAATGTATGACTTCCAGCGTGTAAATAGCTTGCTTGTCACAAAAGCAGAGCGTCTGGAAAGGGCTGAACGCCAAATCATGCTACTGGTTGCGAAATGGATGGGGGTAGATCTGGACGAAGACCACTCTTTAATTGCGTATCCAGAAAGTTTCGATATTCGTGGCCTTACTGATGAATTTTCTGTTGCCGAGAAACTGTCATTACTTCAGGCACCGGACTCTGTACGTCGTCACCAGATGGAAATGCTTATTGAGAAGATTTTCCCGAACATTACTGAGGCGATGAAAAAGGAATTTGATAAAGATCTCTTGAATTTTCCTCCAAAAAATGATCTAAATACCCTTGAAAATAAGTCAGTACTTACTTATGATCGTGGTGCGGCCCAAGAAAGCGGGCAAGATCAACCCCGAGGGAATGGGGACTCATCTACTCAAGAGAACGAGTGATAAGTAACAAAAGGAATTTTTATGAATCTGTGGCAAATGCTTTTGGCCCGTCGTGGTCTGATGGATGTCGCTGAAGCGCATGAGCGTGGAGGCGCTGGCGGTGTAGCTGCTGATAATGAGCAGAGTACACAAGATCCTGACAAACAGGGTGAACAAAAAGAGCAGCCGAAGGGTGATGACGAATACGCTGGCATGACTCATGAAGAGTTACTGGCCGAACTTCGCAAAACCAAGAAAGCTGGTGCTGAACTGCTGAAAGAGAACATGAAGCGCAAAGAGAAAGAGCGCACATTGGCCGATCAGCTTGCTCAGTACGGTGAAATCGACCCGGCGCGTGCTCGCCAGCTTTTAGAAGCTGAACAGGCCGCAGAAAACGCACGTCGTGAGGCGGAGCAAGCTGAACTGGAGCGTCGTGGTGAGTTCGATGCTGTTAAAAAACAGATGATCGAAGCACACCAGGCAGAGCTGGCACAGCGTGACGAACGTTATGCAGCACTGGAAAGTGAAAACGCATCACTGAAATCTCAATTAGTCGAGATGACCGTGGGCGCTTCCTTCAGTAACTCTCTCTTCCTACGTGACAAAGTTCTGATGACTCCGGCAAAAGCCCGCGTGATCTACGGTTCTCATTTTGAAGTGGGTGAAGACGGTAGCGTAGTGGGTTATGACAAACCGGCAGGTCACAAAGAACGAGCTGTTCTGGTTGACGGTGAAGGTAAGCCGTTGCCGTTTGAATCCGCGATTGAACGCATTGTGCGGGCAGATCCGGAAGCTGACGCATTGATGCGTAGCGAAGCCAAGCAGGGTGTAGGCTCACATTCCAAATCGACCTACACAATATCCCAACCGAAGAACAAGTCGACTATGGATAAGTTGGCCTCCGGTCTGGGGAAAATTGGACTTAAGTAACATCTAAATCAAAGGGAATTGATAGATGCCATTACTGCGTGAAGAAGCTGAAAAGCTGTCTAACAACGAACTTGAACAGGGTGTGATCGAAACTATCATCGATCGCGATGACCTGTTTGCCATCTTGCCTTTTATGAAAATTAATTCAAAGGCATATCTGTACAACCGTGAAAAAACGCTGAGTGAAGCTACCTTCATCGACGTTAACGACACCATCCCTGAAGGTGCAGCAACCTTCGAAGAATGCGTTGCGAAACTGCGTATTCTGGCTGGTGACGTAGACGTTGATAAATTCCTGGCGACCACTATGGCCGACACCAACAACCAGTTGGCTATTCAGGTTCGTCAGAAAGTTAAAGGTCTGGCTCGTGCGTTCCGTCGCAACCTGATTTTGGGTGACTCCAGCTCCAACAACAAAGCGTTTGACGGCATTCCACGCCTGATGCACGCAGATCAGAAGATCGATATCGCCGGTGCATCTATGACTTTCTCTATGTTCGACGAACTGGTCGATGCGGTGAAAGATCTTGGTGCTGACTGCATCATGATGCGTTCAGAGCACCTGCGTGCTTACCGTGCGCTGCTGCGTACAGTAAACGTAGGCCCGTCTGAAATCATGATGGAGAACTTCGGTCGTCCGATGCTGTGTCATAACGGCGTTCCGTTCATCATCAACGACTTCATCCCGACCGATTCTGGCAAAGCAAGCATCTACTGCCTGCATCTGTCAGAAGAGAACGGCGTTACAGGTCTGTATGGCGGCGACAACGCAGGTATCGTTGTTGAAAACATTGGTACTGTACAGAACAAAGACGCAGTACGTACCCGTGTGAAGTGGTACTGCTCTCTGGCGAATAAGCACGATAAGGCTATCGCTGCATTGACCAATGTAAAAATTTAATCAGTGCAGTAGATAAGTAATTATCTATGTTAAAGGGTGGGCTATACGCCCACCCTTTTTGTAGGAGCGAGAAATGCCAGAACAAAAGATGAAGATTACGGAAGAGGCATTTTCGGATTTTACGGGGCATATGTGCCGTGCCGGATTTACCAATTCTATCTCCGATGAACCTTTAACCGAGCGACAACAAAGTCAGCTATCTGCTTGTTTGCAGGCGGTTCCCTTCTCCCAATCCGTAAACATAACCCCGGCTTCACCGTCAGTTTTGGTTGGGAAAACTGTTCAACTTAGTGCAGGTATTACTATGGGTAAGAGTGCCAGTTCATTCACCTGGAAGTCAGCCAATGATCAAATTGCAACCGTCAACGGCACTGGATTAGTAACTGGCGTAGCACCAGGCAAAGTGAAAATTACCGCAACTGATCAGGAAACCCAGCTTTCCGCGTCAGTGGAAGTCACCGTAAATCCGGTAGCCGTTCAATCCGTAACGGTAACGCCAGACTCAACCTCTGTTGAGAAAGGGAAATCAGTCAGTCTGAAAGCGAATGTTCAGCCGTCAAATGCGACGAATAAGGCAGTTACCTGGTCTTCCAAAAATGAAGACAAGGCAACGGTAGACCAGAGCGGGAACGTTACTGGTGTAGAAGTTGGCACTGCGACGATTGAGATCGTTTCCCAAGATGGCAGCAAAAAGGCAACTGCAACGGTGGAAGTAACTGCGCCTGTTGTGGCTGTTACTGGTGTCGAAATCGACCCAAATAGCACAACCGTTGAGGCAAACAAAACTGTTCAGCTGACCGCAAATGTCGAGCCGGCAGGAGCAACAAATAAAACCGTTACTTGGGAATCCAAAAATACCGAGTTTGCAACGGTGGACAGCGAAACCGGTGTTGTAACTGGTGTTGCGGCTGGCACTGCCACAATCGAGGTTACTACCCAAGATGGTAGCCACAAAGCGACAGCGACTGTAGAAGTTACTGTCGCACAGGAATAACCGATATTGGGCGGCTTTCGCCGCCCATGTAGAGAGAAAGCGTTATGAAACCAGCAAAAATTGTTTTATTAGAACCGCAATTTTCCGGTTATTCGGGAATGTTGTGCGGCGTTCAGTTCGAGAATGGGGTGTCCGTCGCAGAGTTGCCTTTTATCGATCAGCAGAGGATTTGTGCTTCAATGCGAGCGTCAACAGTAGAGGGCAAAAATGTTTCTCCGTCTGCCGCATACAGTGATCGTGGTGAATTGACCGCAGACCTGATTACCGAGCCAGCAGCGCCTGACATTGTGCCAATGAAACGTGGGACACCAGATGAACCGGCCAAACAGATTCAGACTTTCACACGAGAAGAGCTGGAGTCCATTGCAGACAACGAAGGTATTGCCGGTCTACGAGTTATTGGTAATCAGGTTGGTGTTAAAGCGAAAGGAATTGTCGAAATGATTGACGGCATCCTGAAAGCACAAGGCGGTGAGTAATGGCGCAGATCGACTCGTATCGTAGCGGTGAAGCTGTTTCTCTTTCATTTGCCTTCAACGTGCTGGATATCGAATCTGCTACCTACACAGTAAAGGACAGCACCGGGGCTATTCTCGTTGATGGCGAGCCGCTAGAAATTACCAGCGGTCAAATGTCGATTCCGGTTGTCGTGTCGGCTGAATATAACCAGCTCTCTGAGAAAGAGCGAGATCTGCGGTACGTCATTGTGAAGGCTGTTGCATCGGGTCTGACGCATGAAGAGCGGCAAATGTATGTTCTGCTGAATAGTTTTGAACTGTCGATACCAGAACAGTCGTTTGCAACTGTCGCTGATGCTCAAATGCAGGCGATCGATATGCTGAATGGGGACACTTTGCTGTCGGATGGTGAAGGCTTAATGCGCAAGCGTCTCATTGAGGCTACCAGACGAATTAAAACTTTACCGTTCTCAATCCGCAAAATTCTACGTATCGACTTTGACCGATACGATCGCCCTCAAAATATGCTGAATGTGTATGACATTCCGTGGGGAGCAGATGGAGCGTACCGGCATGATTTAGTCGATTGGGAAAAGATGACGCAGGAGAAGTTTGAAGAGTTCCCTGACTACTTCAAAGAAGCGTTGATGCTTGCCGTTGTCAACGAAGCGTGTGAGATCGCAAATGGCAATGATGTTGCCGCAGCACGAGAGGATGGCATTTTGTCAGAGTCCATCGGTGAAACAACCAACATGTACCGTACCGGTAAAGCTGCAAACGTGCATGTGGCTCGTAGTACCTGGCGCTTGCTGGTCAGTTACATCAACAACCGTATGATTGTTCGCCGTGCGTAACGCCAGTCGCATTATTTACTTTTGGTCGAAAGGGTTTTTGGCCAGTAATGAGAGCGACCGACAACAACAGGGAGAGAGCATGAATATTTCATGGCAAACAGAAATTGCGATCTACCGCTTTGGCGCAAAGAACGTTTACGGCGAGGCGCAATTACAATTCGTCAGGAAGACGAATGTCGGCGTGGTTAAGTTCGAACAGAGTAATGAGAAATCGTCAGTTCGTGCTGATAGCTCTGGTAGTCGTGGTAAGGCGAGTCTGGAGCTGTTTGATGCTGTGTTAGTTGTCCCTTTAGAAGCGGCTGTACAACTTGATGATGTGCTGATCCTTGAAGGTCAAAAATTAAAGGTGTCCAGTGTTCATCGCCGCTGGGGGCTACGAGGAAGACCTGGGCATCTTGAAGTGGGGGCGAATATATGGGTCTGAAATACGATGCGCATCAGTTCAAACGTGCGGGGAATAGACTCAATAACAGCCAGAAAGCATTTAAGCGATATCTTATTCGGGACATGGAAAAGCTGGCGCGTTTGGTTGAGCGTCTCAGCCGTGCAATGGCCCCGCTGGAAACCGGATCTCTGGAGACAGCCATCTTTGCCAGGGTGATTAAAGAAGGTTATTCAGGGCTGCGCATTGAGCTTTCTGTGTCTGGAGCAAAACCACGTCAGGGGCATCCGGGCGTAGAAGTAGGTGACTATGCTAAGTACATGGAGCTGGGTAAATACCGACTCGGTTATCTTTCTCGAATGAAGAACGTGACAAACCCACCAATTGCCGGTGTTAAACCCCGTGTTGGGCCACACTTTCTGGAAAGAGCGGTGGAAATTAGCGAGAAGCAGTTCTCAGAAGCGATTCTTGAGGCTGCCAGAAAAGCCGGATTTACGAGAGGTTAATGTGTTTATTGAAGCGTTTGCAAGTTTGATGCAGAAGGCAAAGATTGGCACGGTCGGGACTGACATTTTCTGTCACTACTTGCCTGCCAATGTGAAATCTGGCGTCCTGCTTATTAACCCAAATACCGGCATCAGCATCGATCATGAGCTACAGGGCTTTTATCACGAATCATTCACAATCATTGTGCGTGGTTCGTCAATTACTACGACGGTTGAGAAAGCCAATAAAATCATTGAGATGTTTCCAGTAGAGGAAACGGAATCTGGTGGTGTTTATTTTCGACTTGTACGACCGATGGCGATGCCAATCATTTATCCCAAAAATGATGGGGCATTAATAGAAGCAGGCATTCCTGTTGAATTTGCTGGCTATTTATTGAATTAACTCAATTGGTAAGTATATACTTACTATTAGCACAATGAATGCGTAGAATTAACGGAAAAAGGAGTTTTCCATCAATGTCTAATACCCATGTAAAAAACATCAAACTTGGTGCCTGTAAGGTGTCGTTTGGTGGTGTGGATTTGGGTTACACCAAAGGTGGTGTTCAGGTTGAAGTAGCCACTGAAACGCTGAAAGTCACCGTCGATCAGTTGGGGCAGACCGTAATTTCCGAATTAGTTCAGGGGCGCAACATTACCATCACCGCGCCTCTGGCTGAGTCTGTACTCCAAAACATGGTTGACCTGATGCCTGGTTCTACTCTGAGCGAAGATGACAACTCTGTCACGATCACATCTGCACAGGGCGTTAACCTGATTGATGTGGCGAAGGAGCTGGTTCTGACTCCGCAGGACACCACCGACTATGTGTTGACCATCCCGAAAGCGGCAACCGCGGGCAACTTCACTATGACCTACCAGTCTGATGATGTTCGTGTGTTCTCTGTTCAGTTCAGCGCATACCCGGATGATGAAGGCGTTCTGGGCAAAATGAGCGGTCCTAAACCGGTAAAAACTGTGTCGATCTCACCGGAATCTCCAACCGTAAAAGCTGGAGAAACTGTGCAACTGACAGCCGAAATCACTCCAGCTGATGCCGCAGACAAAACCGGTGTTTGGGAATCCGAAGACCAGGAAAAGGCCACGGTAGATCAAACGGGTCTTGTGCGCGGTGTGGCGCAGGGTACTGCAAACATCTCCTTCACCAGCAATAGCGGTTCTAAGAAGGCTACTAAGTCAGTAACGATTAACTCCGCAGATTAATCAGTAATTAAGCAGAGGCTCAGGATGAGCCTCTCTTTTAAAAGGATTTTAACCAATGACCAAATTACTCGATCTCGATTCCATTCTGCCTCCGAAGAAAAGCATCAAATTTGGCGGTCAGGAATATCCCATCGTTGAAATGACGGTAGGTCTGTTCGTTTCCATCAAGCAGATGGAAGGCAAAGATCTCATGAACATGTCTCCTGTTGAGCAAGTGACAGCTTATGCAGATCTGGTTCGTAAGGTTATCCCTTCAGTACCTGACGAAGTTCTTGAAAAACTGACTGTTCCGCAACTCCAGCAGATCTTCACCTTCGCTATGGAAGTGATTGATGAAGAAAACGAAAAAGCGGCTGGCGAAGGGGCAAAGTAATTTCCCGCGATGAATCCGGGACAAGGACCGTCTCAATAGATCTCGGATTCTATTTCAGTCGTGTAGTTGCTCACTACGCCGTGTCGCCATTAGAGCTACTGAACGTTCCTCTCACGATGTTCTGGATGCTCAGTCGCAATATAGACCGTCTGCGTGCGGAAGAGGATGTCCGCAACTTACAAGTCGCTCGTGCGTCCCAGGCGGATGGCGAGGCTGTGAAGGCGTTCATGGAGGGTTTGCAACTCAGGATTGGAAGACCAGTCGTAACAGATAAAGTCTACGATCCAAGCCAGGATAAGGCAGACCCTGACGCCAAAGAGCAACTGATGCAAATATTTGGCAGAGGATGACAAGGGAATGTCACAAAACGTAGAGTTTATCCTGTCGCTGGAAGACAAACAGTTTACAGCGTCAATCGATCGTGCGGGGAAACTGCTTACTCGATTTGGTGAGCAGGTAACAAAGCCTGCTCAAAAAATCCAAACCTTTGAACGCTCTTTGGGTTCGGTCGCCCGTATCATTGGCGTTCTGGAAAGCAAGCTCGATTCTACGGCAGATAAACTACAGGATGTAGCTGCCGGTTTTGAGCTTGCTTCAGATGCTACGCGTAAAATGCGTGGCAACATCACCAGCCTCAATTCTGGTCTTAAAGCCCTGATTGAGCGCGTCGATACGACAACTTCTTCAGTAGATAAACTCACCGCGTCATTACGTAAAGTGCAATCAGAGCTAAATGATTTCTCTGATTGGGCGACCTATGCAAGCAAAAGCGCAAGCCGCTTTGGTACGGAGGTCAAAGAAGCCTCTGCGTCCGTGAGTGGCATGAATACGCGTCTTAATACCACGACGAAGCGACTCAGTAATTGGGGTGTCACGACGAGTCAGGCTGCCGAGGGACTGAAAAAGGTTCGTGAGCAGATGGACGAAGTTATCGGACGTCAGCAACTGATTAGCAAGCCGGTACGCGTTCGTACATCTGGAAGTGGCGATGGTGGTAGCGGGCGGCGTAGCGGCGCTTCTGGCCATAGCGGTAAAAGTAACGAAGGAGGTATGTTCTCTGGCCTTCGTGGCAACATTTTCCTGCTTGGCGAGATCGGAGATGCAGCCAGAACGGTTACTGACATCATGTTTGGGTGGCAGAAGCCTATTGTTGAAGCTGCGGCCGAAATGGAACGTATGCGGGTGATGCTTCGAGGGTTGAATAAGGAGAAGTCCAACCCGGGCCAGGCTGCCGCTGATGATATGAAGTACATCGTAGACATGGCGCAAAATGCGCCGTTCGCGATGCAGGCGTTAACAGATTCCTTCGTGAAGTTTCGTTCTGCTGGCTTAGATCCAACCGATGGTTCTCTGAAGGCGCTGGTGGACTCCGTTGCTCGTTTTGGTGGTGATAGTGAGCTGTTGAAACGTGCGGCTGTGGCCGTTCAGCAGATGTCCGGTAAGGGCGTTGTGTCAATGGAAGAACTACGTCAGCAATTAGGTGAAGCCGTTCCTAACGCGATGCAGGCAATGGCAGACGCCGCAGGCATCACTATGGGGGAACTGACTAAAGCCGTTGCCAGCGGTACGGTTGAGGCAAAACAGGCGTTGTCTCTGATGTTTGTTGGTCTGCGTGCGGAGAATGAGAACGCAGCGAAAGACATGATGCAAACCTACACAGGTGCGCTGGCGCAACTTCAGACGTCATTCACGTTATTTGCTGATCGGGTTGGTCAGGCCGGATATCTGGATTCTCTATCGAAGGGGATGAAAGAACTGGCTTCAATCATGAATAGCGCCGAAGGGATTTCGTTTGCCAATTCTTTAGGCTCGGGGTTAACGACGGCAATCGATGGGTTGCGTCAGCTTGCTCAATGGTTAGCAAAGAACCAAGAGCTGGTAATTAATCTCGGTAAGGTAGTGGCCGCGATGGTTGCGTTCAAACTGATGCGAGCAGGGATCATGGGGGTAGTTGGCGCAGGCAGCCAGATGGTTAGCACCTTTGCCACGATGGCGACCGCCATACAGACTCCATTTAACCTCGGCGCTACAGCAGTAACTCGATTCAATCGTGCGGCACGTATGGGGCTGGCTCCGATCCCCTCTCTTATTTTCGCCATCCGTGGGGCGATTACGGGGCTTAAAGGCGCTTTTGCTGGATTAACGGCGTTCATTGCAGCAAACCCTATAGGGGCAGCATTTACAGTTGCCACTGTAGCTGTTGCTGGCCTAATCACGTACATGACCATGCTCCGCAGCGAAACTTCAAAGGTCGTTGACGAGATTAGGAAAATACCAGAGGCGATGACGGCGGCCAAACGTGCACAGATGGCGGAGTATAAAGCGCGTCTTGAGCAACAAATCACGCAAAAGGAACAAGAGTTAAAATCTGGCGAAAAGGTGGTTTATGGGCCGGGTATGGCCGGAACTACAGTAAAGATTAATCAGGATGAACGTAAGCGTATAGAAAATGAGCTAAATGACCTTCGTAAGAAACGCGATAAAACTACTGGGGCAATTGAACGCGGAGACATTGCTGTAGCCAAACGTCTTGCAAAAGATGCGGCAGAATCACAGATAGAGAAAATACGGGAAGAGAATAGAGACTTTGCGGCAACATTCGTGAAAGCCCGGCAAGAGGCTCTGGATAAGATCCAGAAAATCTATGATGACGGTTCACTTTCAGATGACGAAAAGAACAAGCTATTGGCACCGTTACGTGAAACGGTAAACAAAAGCTATCTGGAGCCTGCGCAAAAACTGGTTGATTCACTTTCTTCTCGTAAGAATGCGACCGAGAAGCAAATTGCGACTCTTAATGATCAGCTTGAAAAAGCCAAAAAGGATGGAAATACCGAGCAGATCCAGAAACTGCAAGGCAGTATTCGTGGTTATCAGGAGCATTTGGAAGCCGTTGCTCAGGAGCTGACTCAGGCAGAGTTCGAGAGAGATAACGCGGCCAAAACTGGTAAGGGCGTAATGTCAAACCAGGGGACTGTTCTTGGGTTAGGTACAACTGATAAAGCTGCTCAGAAGGCGCTGGCGCAATATATGCGAAACCAGATGGATTCTGCGACTTATCAACGTACTTTGCCTGACGGCACTCCGATGATGGACTTCGAAGGTAAGCCGATTATTGGGCCTAAACAACTCAAGACGCAGCTTAATTTGCAGAAAGCATCCAGTGCCAGCTCTCTGGAGAAAATGAGCGATGAAGAGCGTGCCGCAGCCATTGCCGCACTTACTAAAGCTCGTGAACAGGATGCCGCAGCCGCCGAGAAAGCAGCCCAACGATCAGCTAATGCCTCGCAGCGTGCGGCCAAGAAAGAACAGGCAGCGCAACAGAAACTGGCGGCCGGATATCAGAAGGCTCTGGATAAAGCCGATCAGCTTATGGGGCAAATGGGTGAAAGCTCTAAGGCTACGGTATCGTTTGATCAGTCTCTTCGCGATACAACAAAATCGCTAACTGATTTGGCTAATGCGATTCCTAACGAGTTCATCACTCAAGAGATGATCGACAAGGCGAAAAAACGTCTTGAAGACCTCAAAAATGCGACACCTGAATATCGCGAGATGTTTAATCGCCGCAATGTTGAGCAGATGATCTCCACTTGGGCACCGGAGGCGGATTCCATTATTAGTGCTGGCTATACGCCGTCTCGTGAAGAGAAAGTTGCTGATTTCGAAGACACTTACAACCGCAATCTCAAAGCGTTGATAGAACTTCGTGATAAGGCGTCTGATCCTAAAGTCGTGGCGCTTTATACAAAGAAAATCAATCAACTTATTGCTGCTGGCAATACCGCGCTTATTAAAGAGACGGGGACTGCGACGCAGAAGTTGGCACTGGAATACGAAAGCCTGGCAGAGCAGATCGAAAGCACCTGGACTGATTTGTTTAGTGGCTTAACTGATGTCCTGACTGATTTCGTTATTAACGGGAAGATGAGCTTCTCCAGCCTGTCTCAGTCCATTTTGAAAGATATCACCAATATGGTCGTGAAGTCGCAGATCACGCTGCCTCTAATGAACATGTTGGGGATGGGAACCACCGCAGCTGGTAGTTCACAGAGTGGTAATTTACTGACCGGGGTTGCTTCCGCCGTTGCCAATCAAGGGGTACGAATGGGCAACACTGTTAACGGCGACAAGTCGGTAGGAGAAGCCACGAAGGAGACGTCCAGTTCGGTAACTGGATTGGGGCAAACAACACAGCAGACCACCAGCGCAATTGGCACAGCAACAAATGCGATTGGTAGCTGGGTATCAGGGCTATTTGATAGCACCGAAGCCAAAGATGCTGAGACAAAAGCAGTGAAAGATTCCATCTTCTCGATGCAGAACCTCAGCTCTGTTACCGGCGCGCTGTCTGCCGCGTTTGCAATGCTTGGAGCTAATGCTTCAGGCTCTGGTAATAAGTGGTTGAATTTCGGCGCGACAGTTGCATCTGGGTTGGTTTCAGTATGGGCAGGTGGTGGTTTCGACAGTGTGACATCAAGCTCTGCTAAAACCGCAACCAGCAGTGTGGCTGACGGAACTAAAGGCATTCCAGCAATCCCGAAGTTTGCAAATGGAGGAATATTCGGAAAAGACGGCGTGATCCCGCTCCGGGCATACCAGAAAGGCGGTATTGCTAACTCACCTCAATTAGCGTTGTTTGGGGAAGGTTCTATGAATGAGGCGTATGTTCCATTGCCTGATGGTCGAACAATCCCTGTAACGCTCAGTACCGATGGTATGAGTGGAGGAGGAAATGTTCTTTCTCCGGTATCAATTGAGATCAACGTCCATAGTGACGGTAGCACAACTGAATCCGGCGATACAGAAAGCATATGGAACAATGCCGCTCAACGGATGAAAGCAATCGCGCTTGAGACTATCGCTCAAGAGAAACGCCCTGGCGGATCACTCAACCCAAACACTCAACGTAACTAACTATCGACTGCCCCGACCGGGGCAGTCTCACAAGGATGTGAGATGGAAAGACAAACGTTTAATTGGTATCCAGATTACGAATCTGAAAAGAGCGTAAAACCGAATGTAACGGTACTTAATTTTGGTGATGACTACGAGCAGCGACAGGCTCAAGGTCTTAATCGTATTAAAGAAGAATGGTCGTTAACCTTTACCAGATCATACAACGAAATTAATGCAATCGATGACTTCCTGACTGAGCGATCAGGTGTTGAATCGTTCTATTGGGTTAATCCAAGAGGCAAGCAGATTGTAGTTGTATGTGACAGTCATACGGTCAAGCGATATCAGGGGTACTGTGTCTTAACTGCTACATTCAGACAAGTATTTGAGGCTTAAGCATCTGGATAAGTAAGTACTAATTTACTATCATTGTGGCGCTGACAGGATGTTAGCGCCTACTTATTTCAAGGATGAAACAATGGGAATTAAAGCTGATATTCAGAGCTTATCTCCCTCTGCACTCATTGAGTTGTTCGTACTGGATATGTCGAACACAACTTCAGGGGGGAAGCTATTCTTCCACGCCGGAACAAACGAACTGATGCAACCGGTCGTCTGGCAAGGAGTGACATACGAGCCGTGGCCAATCAAAGCATCAGGCTTTGACAAAACTGGCCAGGGAACGTTGCCACGTCCAAAAATTCAGGTATCGAACTTTGCCGGAACCGTCTCTGCGGAAGTTCAGGCAAACGACGATCTTGTTGGCTGCCGCATTATTCGCAAGATGACGCTGGCTCGCTTCCTCGATGCCGTTAATTTTAAAGACGGCAACCCAACAGCAGATCCAAACCAACATTTCCCGGATGAAATGTGGTTTATCGAACAGAAAACTCTCGAAACTCATCAGGTTGTCGAGTTTGAATTGTCCAGTGTGTTCGATTTGATGGGGGTGCAACTGCCGTATCGTCAGATCATTAAAAACACCTGCCCGTGGAAATACCGAGGGCCAGAATGCGGCTATACCGGCCCATATTTCGACAAAAATAACCAGCAGACGTCTATGTCTGGTGCTGATTACTGCACAAAACGTTATGACGCCTGTAATGCGCGTCGGAATTATTTTGCCGACGGTGTGATCCATTTTGGCGGATTTATTGGAGCTACGCGGTATGGGTAATAAAGCAATCCCTGAGCTTGGCTCTGACGTTATGCAGCAAATCTATCTCTGCGCCATAAATCGCTACCCTAATGAAGCGTGTGGCTTTCTGGTTAGAACTAATGGCGACAAATATCGCTTTATGGAAGCGCGGAATGTATCGGAGAACCCGCAGAACACTTTTGTAATGCACGTTGACGACATTATAGCGGCAGAGGATGCAGGTGACGTAATTGCAATCTGGCATTCACATACTGATGAATCAGCAGAAGCATCTGATGCCGATCGTGCTGGCTGTGAAGCGACGGAAGTTCCGTGGATGATTCTGGCTATTCGCAAGAATGTTGAGGGAGATGCCCCTTTCCATTTTAGCGAGATGAATGTGATCACACCTGATGGTTTCGAAATGCCATACCTGGGCAGACCGTATATATTTGGCGTATTCGATTGCTGGATGTTGTGTCGGGACTATCTGAAGCGTGAGTTTAACGTCGAGCTTAACCCGAACGCACACCTGCATATCCCATCATGGTACACCGGCGATAACGACATTCTCGACAAGAACTACCGAAACGAAGGATTGGTACGGCTTGCGCCCGGAACAGAGCCTCAACGTGGGGACGTCTTCTTTATCCAATACGGAAAAATGCCCGATCACTGCGCGGTTTATATCGGCGATGGAATGATTCTTCATCACCAAATCGACCGTCTTAGTTGTCGTGCTTATTACGGCGGAATGTATCAGAAACATACGACGCATCACTTGCGTCACAGAGACTTGCTCAAGGGAGATGAGACGTGTCTGAGTTAGTTCATGTGCAGCTTGGTGGCCCTATGGCCAAACATTTTGGCCGCCACTGGCATCTAAAGGTGCGCAATACAAAACAGGCTCTGGATTTAATTGAGGCCAACAAGCCAGGGTTTAAAGCATGGATGAAGCGCAACATCAAAACCTATGACAGATACCACATCCAGATCACCAATAAACAGGGCCACAAGTGGTCTGTGGACGAGAGTGAATATCAGATGATGGGGCAGTCTGACAACATTGCCAAAATCCGCATTACCCCTGTTCCGCGAGGAAGCGGCGGATCTGCTTTTGGGTGGTTTCAGACGGTAGTAGGGGCCGCTTTGTTGGTTGTATCGGCGGTAATGATGCCTGCTTTAGCACCTCTCGGTTTGTCACTAATGATGGGCGGCATATCACAAATCATATCGCCGCAAGCCACTAACGAAAGTGTGAGACAGGCAGATAACTCGAACTCTTATTATTTCGACGGCCCTCAAAATACAGAAAACCAGGGCAACCCAGTACAACTTATCTATGGCGAGGAAATTCTGGTTGGCTCACAGGTTGTGAGTTCTTCAATCACGATTGACCAGCTAATGTAAACAAGGATTTTTTGAACATGGAACAGTTCAAGAAGAAAAAGCTACCGCTGTTTATTGCCGGTGCGGGTGGTAAAAAAAGCAGCAAAAGCTCCAGCCGTACACCGGTTGAAGCCGACGATACCGTAAATTCTCGTGCAATGGCCGCTATCCTCGATCTTCTTGGGGAAGGGGTAATTGGCGGTTTAGTAAATGGCGCAAGATCTATTTTTATCGACGATCTGCCGATTGTAAATGAAGACGGTTCCTCCAACTTCAGCGGAATCACATGGGATTTTCGCGACGGTTCGCAAGACCAGACTCCAATGTCTGGCTTTGATTTCGTTGAAACGCCTAAATCCGTCAATATCCAGTTAAAAAAAACACATTATGTAACGGTTTCAATCGATAACGATGAAGCTGATCGGGTTCGTGTCATCATAAAGTTTCCTTCTTTGCGAAGCATAGATAAAAAAACTGGTGACACGAACGGTACAACCGTTGAGTACAAGTTCCAGATAGCAAATGGCGACTCAACATTTGTAGATGTGGTCGCAGAAGGTGAAAAAAGCGTTGGCATTAAGTTAACAGCAAAGAAGACAGGTGTTTATTACCGTAGCTATGAGCTGAAGCTGCCTAAGCCTGGACGCGCATACAAGGTTCGTGTAGTCCGTATTACCGATGATAACAGCAGCCAGTATCTCTATAACGATACATGGGTGGATTCAATAGGTGAGATTGTCGATACACCGATGAACTACCCAAACTCTGTGCTGGTGGGGTTGAAGGTTAATTCTGAGCAGTTCGGCAGCACTATGCCTTCTCGCTCTTATCTGGTGCGTGGCCTAAAAATTCGTGTGCCATCAAACTATAACGAATCCAGTAACACTTACGTTGGAGTATGGGACGGTACGTTTAAGCTGCTGTCTTCATCCAATCCAGCCTGGATTCTTTTCGACCTGTTAACGAATGAACGATATGGGCTTGGCCAATTTGTATCAGAGTCCATGATTGACCTCGGCCAGCTGTACCAGATCGGTCGATATTGTGACGAAGAGGTTGATGATGGCTTTGGTGGCAAAGAGAAACGTTTTGCAATCAATACGCAGATTACCAGTCGACAGGACGCATACCGACTAATTCAGGATATTGCTGGAGCATTCCGCGGCATGGTGTTTTGGGCTGGTGGCATGGTTAACATCATGCAGGATAGCCCGTCAGATCCGGTAATGATGTTTACCAACTCTAACGTCAAAGATGGATTGTTTACCTATAAAGGTTCTGCGCGTAAAGATCGCCCATCCGTTGCGCTCGTAACCTACAACAACAAGGAGGACGGTTATAAGCAAAACATCGAGTACGTTGAAGATCAGGACGCAATGCGCCGTTATGGTGAGCGTAAGACAGAAGTCGTAGCATTTGGCTGTACAAGCCGAGGCCAGGCCCACCGAGTTGGTTTATGGCTTTTGTATACAGCCAGAATGGAGTCGGATGTAATTACATTTACTGCCGGCTTAGATGCGTCATTCCTGATGCCTGGTGAAACCGTTCTGATTCAGAACAAATATCGCGCAGGCAAACGTAACTCAGGTCGAATTGTGGCGTTTACCAAAAACAGCGTCACACTCGATGCGCCTGTGTCGTTAGCCAAAGGCGGCTGCTTTATTCGAATACTGAATCAGGAAGGCAAAATCGTTGAACGCGATGTTCTTGAAACTGGCGAAAATATAACAAAAGTTACGTTTTCAAAAGCCCTGTCTTCGGCTGAAACGCCTGTTTTGAACGGCGTCTGGACTATTACAGAACCAGACCTCGAACCTATGCGCGTTCGCATTGTTAACATAGCACAGGGGGAAACGCCGGGTAGCTTTGACATCACCGCTGTTGAGAACAATCCGTCTAAATATGAGGCGATCGACAATGGTGCAACGCTTATCCCGCAGAATACGACGGTATTGGACCCGACTTATTCCAAGCCGTCTAATTTGCAAATCACTGAAGGGACTTATCTCTCAAGCCCTGGCAACCTGTCAGTAAAACTGACTGCAACATGGGAAGGGAAATCTCCAGAGTATTGGATCAGTTGGCGACGTTCTGATGAAAACAATGTATCGAACTGGCAATCGGCGCGTGTAACCGAAGAGCAATACGAAATCGTTAATGTTGCGGAGAATGGACGCTACGACTTCCAGCTGTATGCGGTTTCATTCAACGGTAAAAAAACAGAGATTATCAGTACCGTTTATCAGGTGCTGGGCACAATGACACCGCCAGATGCCCCAACGTCATTAACGGCCGTTGGAGACTATCGTAATGTGATACTGAATTGGGTTAATCCAGATTCGGTAGACCTTGATCACATTAATGTTTACGCATCCCAGACCAACAATCTGGATACAGCGAAACTGATCGCAGAGTCTGCAAGCACCACCTTTACACATGCTGGTCTTGGGGATAGCGAAACGTGGTATTACTGGGTTCGTGCGTCAAACAAGCGCGGTATGTTGAGTCCTCCGAACTCAAACTTGGGTACAGAGGCGACGACTCGCGATGTGCTGTCGTTCCTGACAGGCAAAATTACGTCTTCTGAACTTGGCCAGACTTTACTTGAGGAAATCGACTCAAAAGTATCTCAGGAGGCGGTGGATTCCATCTATCAACAGATGGAAGAAAGTCTGAAAATCCTCGATGACAAATTTACAGATGCCGATCAGCGGCTTGAAGAAGCTCAAAACAATCTTAAAACGGAAGTTTCCGGTACTGTCAGCAAGGTGGAAGACGCGCTTAAGGAGGTTGCAAACTCTAACGCTGCCTTAATTCAGTTGCAGGAAACTGTATCAGAGCAGGGTAAAGCTGTAGCTGGAGCTGTTGAGGCGGCAAATGCAGCACTTGACAATTCATCGGCTTTAATTGCGGAGGAGCGTGAAGCACGAGTTGAGGGTGACTTGGCAAACGCGAAAGAAATCGAGGCGATGAAGTCAACTGTAGATAGCAGTTTAGCCACCATTGAAGAAATGAAAAAAACCGTGGCTGAAGTTGAACGTTCTAGTGCCGAAGTTACGACAAACATTGAGGCATTGGCTAAAACAAACATCGATCTTGCTTTGCGTCAGGATGAAGATCAGCACAAGCAGATGGTGAGTAATGCGAAGATCACCACAACTCAGAAGGCTTTTGCAGACGATATATCTGCAATGGCTACGAAAATGGAGGAAATTCGCGCTGAAATAAATGAGGATATCAGAGCTTCAATCACTGAAGAAACAACGGCTCGTGTAGATGCTGATAATGCTATTGCAAGCAGAATCACCAAACTTGAATCAAAGATTAACGATGATATTTCTGCCGCAATTGTGAGTGAACAAGAGGCACGAGCTAGTGCCGATGAAGCACTTTCAAAAGAAATACTATCGTTACAAGCCAAAATTGAAGGCGATATTAGTGCAGCTATATCTGAAGAAAAAATTGCCCGAGCAACTGCTGATGAATCTTTAGCACAACAGATAACCACATTGAAGAGCCAGACGGGTAAAGATATTAAGGCGGCTGTAGCAGAAGAGACGAAAGCCAGAACTGACGCTGATTCGGCTTTGGCTTCTAGTATCACTAATCTACAGGCGCAAACGAGCAAAGATATTAATGCCGCGATTACGTCTGAGGCAACTGTGCGCACAAACGCCGACAATGCTCTAAGTGGACGAATTGACACCTTAAAAGCATCAGTTGATGGAAATACAGCGACAATTCAAGAGCAGGCAACTGCTATTGCTGATACTAACAAAAAGGTTTCAACCGCGTGGACGTTGAAGATGGAAACGTCAACAAGTGGTGGGCAAAAATATGTCGCAGGTATTGCGCTTGGAATTGACACCACGGGGCTTTCCCAGTTTTTGGTGCAAGCAGATCGATTTGGTCTAGTTAACTCAGTTAACGGAAAGATCACCACACCATTTGTTATCGAAAACAGCGTTGCATACATGAATGGTGCGTATATTAAGGATGGTACTATCACAAATGCAAAGGTAGGTGACTTGCAATCAACAAACTTCGTAAGCGGACGAGTCGGATGGCGATTTGGTAAAAATGGAACGCTTGAGATCAACGGCAATAGTGGCGGCAATGGGAGATTGGTTATAAATGGTCAGAGGATTGACGTTTATGATGACAATAATGTCCTTCGAGTGAGGATTGGTCAGCTTTGATTGTGGAAAAAAATAATCATTTCTGTAAAAATAGGTAGGTACTAACTTAATGGTGGGCATGGAACGCCCACCATATCTAGGAGCAAAGGATAAATGTGGTACAGGGAAGGTACAATAAATCTCACTAAAGGAAATAAAACTGTAGTGGGAACAGGCACAGCCTGGGGAGTGACGGCGAACGGCGTCCTTCCAGGTATGATATTGATTGGCCCCGATAATAAGTTATATGAAATAAAATCAATCGAGAGTGACACTTCGTTAACTCTTGTTGAAGCCTACGGTGGTAGCACCCAAACAAATGTCCCGTGCAGAATAATTACGACCTATGAAGGTGATTTAACCCAATTTAGTGCTCGTTTTACTGCGCTTATGTCTCGCATGTCAGCCGATTCAAAAATGATGCGTAGTTGGTTGACTGCCGTGGATGAAATAACAATTGAGCGTGAAGATGGCACGGAATTAACCGTAAAATCCCTTACGCAGATCGTTAATGAGCACAATGAGAACCTAGAATGGTATAAAGAAAATACTCCCATAATTAACACCGCTGCACAAAAAGCTAAAGAGGCGGCAGCGAGCGCAACAGCGGCCAAAAAATCAGAAACTAACTCAAAAGCGAGTGAGACAGCTTCAAAGACTAGCGAAACTAATGCGAAAAATAGCGAGGTAGCTGCAAAATCGAGTCAGAGTGCTGCCGCAAACTCCGCTACCGCAGCAAAAAACAGCCAGGATGCAGCAGCCGAAAGCGAGAGTGCTGCAGCTGGTTCTGCGACTTCAGCAGCTGGATCAGCAACTGCTGCGGCTAACAGCCAGAAAGCTGCGAAGACGAGTGAAACTAACGCAAAGTCCAGCCAGACGGCAGCAAAGACCAGCGAAACGAATGCCAAAGCCAGCGAAACTGCGGCGAAAAGCAGTCAGGATGCAGCAGCCGAAAGCGAGAGTGCTGCAGCCGGTTCTGCAACAGCGGCAGCTAATAGCCAAAAAGCTGCAAAAACCAGTGAAACTAACGCAAAGGCGAGCGAAACAAAAGCAGCAGCCAGCGAGACAGAAGCAACGTCAGCCGCAACAAGAGCAGAGAATGCAGCCAGGATTGCAGAAGATGCCGCTGATCCTGCTTCTGTCCCTCCGCTTCCTGATATCTGGCTACCCTTGAATGATTCTCTGGAAGCGATAACAGGGTATGCGCCGGGGTATAAAACAATAACCATCGGCAGCGATGAAATCACTGTGCCAGTTAATGGCATATGCCAATTTAGCCGGGCTTCATCTGCAACGTATATTGATAAGTCCGGGCATATTACCGTGGCAGGGAATAACGTTCCTCGTTTTGAAAAATATGGTTTGCTGATAGAGAATCAGCGAACAAACATGTTCGTAAATAGTTTTAATCCTGATGCGTGGAATAAAAGCGGTGGTATATCTGTAACATCATCAACAGATGAATTTGAGTTTAAATATGGACGTTTCACAGTAGGAAGCGACATAGCAGGAACGACAACAGGGAGAAATATATGCACAGTTGCTGGTAATAGAGGCATAGATGTGACTGGCGATGATCAGTACAGTAAAGGTCCGTATGTTACCGCGTCGTTCAGGGTAAGAAGTGATCTCAATGTTCGCGCACGTATCCGTTTTGAACGGTATAACTCGGAAGGATACACTTTCCTTTGTGACGCCTATTTGTCATTACAGACCCATGAACTACAAATTACGGGTGATAATGCCCAGCTATTAACAGCAAACTTTGAAATCGATCCAGGTAGTGGATGGATATATTTTCAGGCAACCCTGAAATGTCTGCCAGAATGGGGAATGGTTGGTACGCAGTTGCAAATTGCAGCCGACAGAGCTGTGGGGTCTTTTGCAACAGGTGACTGGATAGAAGTAACCACCCCGCAATTTGAGTATGGTGCTTGTGCAACTTCCTTTATCATAACGACAACAGAGCCAGCTACTCGTGCATCAGATTTATGTAAATTTCCGCTGATGAAAAATATGTATACCATGCCTTTTACGTTCATGGTGGAAGTCCATAAAAACTGGTTTATTTCTCATAATGCTGCACCGCGAGTAATTGATACAGAAAACCATCAGTCAGGTGCTCCATTTATCATGGGATTTGGCTCTTCTGGAACTATCAGTCAGGACGGTTATCCCTATTGTGATATAGGCGGGGCTAACCGACGTGTATATGAGTCATGCGGAGTAAGAGATCTCGTTATGGGATTCAGGGTTAAGGCTGACGGCATGACATGCTCATTTGCAAATAAGCATATAAGCACAGAAACAAAAACAGTATGGAAATATATTCGTGAAGCTGCTGTGATTCGTATCGGGGGACAAACGACGACAGGATTACGACACCTTAATGGACATATAAAAAACCTCCGTTTCTGGAACAGAGCATTGTCAGATACGCAGCTTAAGGAATACGTATAATGCGGGATATAACATTACGATTCGATAACAGAGAACAGTTTAACGCAATTGTATATGACAGTGGCCTGTTCAGTCTTGAAGAAGAAAATGGGGTTCTTGTTGATGTTATTGGCTGCATTATTGATTACGAGGAGCCAGAAAACGAAAGATGTACAGGCATTGATCGCGGTGGTTTTTTCGTAAACATGAGGATTGTTGATAGCAGTAAAAACATATCTTCTTTAATGCCTTTCATTACGACAGATCAGCATGTAAGGACATGGGCTTAATGGAGTAAGACAATGGTTACAAAAACAGTAATTCCTGATGACATCAAAACGCTAAAATCGGATGTTAGTAAATTAAAAACCGATCAAGGAAACTACGCAACAAAATCTTATGTAGACAATAAAACAACATGGAATGGTTATTGCAATTTAATCTATGATCAAAAAACATTGCCAACAACTGGAACTATATTCAGCGGTAAGCTGCATTTGTCAAATAAGACTGGTGAAACGGAAAACGCTTATAGTGACATATATACCAGAAAAAATATTGATGGTACTAAAGATACAATGACGAGGATCGTCACACATAACGGGACAAAAGGTATCTTTTGGGACTTTAGTGATCTTAACGGAGGAACTTTAATTTTTCCAGGCAGTGGTGGTTATCTTAAGATGGGGAACTGCCTCATGTCGTATGGTGTGCGGGGAAGTAACGCGCTTATTAAGTTTGATTACACCGACACATTACAGATCAAATATGCCAATCATGGGTCAACCATGACATTAAACACACAGGGAACCGCTTATGCTGGTGTTACTGCTCAATTGTGGGGCAACTCCAGTCGTCCAGTTGTTTATGAAATTAGGGATGATGGCGGGCTTTTTTTGTTTTATGCACAAAGGAACCCAGATAAAACCTATCAGCTTGAGATAAACGGGCCATGCAAGGCTACATCATTCGACCAGGTGTCGGACAGAGATCTTAAAGAAAACATTCAGGTTATTGATAATGCCACTGAGCGCATCAGATTAATGAATGGGTATACTTACCGTCTCAAGTCTAATGGTATGCCTTATGCTGGCGTTATTGCGCAAGAGGCACTTAATGCAATCCCTGAATCAGTTGGTAGCACAATAAAGTACAAGAGCGGGGACAATGGGTCTGATGGAGAAGAGGGAGAAAGATACTATACCGTCGATTACTCAGGCGTAACGGGTTTGCTTGTTCAGGTAGCCAGAGAGTCAGACGACAGGATAACAGCACTGGAAGAAGAAAACGCAGAATTAAGACAAAGATTATCTGCAATTGAGGCGGCGCTTGCGTCTAAATAATATCAAGGGGCCGAGCGCCCCGTTTTATTGGGTAGGATGAAAATGGATATAACACCTTTCCTTCATGCGCTTTGTGCTGTGGCTGCGCAGCTACTGATTGGTCTTTTTACCGGGAACTGGGTTTACGGGGCGATAGCCGGTTGTACGTTCTTCATTGCGCGTGAACACACCCAGGCAGAATATCGCTGGATTGAAATGTTCGGGCATGGCAAGCGTATGAATATGCCGTGGTGGGGCGGTTTTGATCCGCGCGCTTGGGATGTAGCAAGCCTGATGGATTTTGCGATTCCACTTTTAGCGTGCACATTATTATATATTTTTATTTAATATAAGATTAACTGAGATATAGCTTACGCAAAGAAGGTAATAAATATAAAGAGAGATGTTCTGAGGTAATTTATTGTTGGTGTTTAAGGTTATTTACAGATAGGTAAGTGCATACCTATATAAAAAAGATAAAATGTGATATAAATCCGCCATCCCGATTTGACTTTTCATGGAGGAAAATATGTCGAACGAGATGGCGGGCGTAACAACAGAGCAAGTTGAGCGCATTGCCGCGATCGTTGCTCGGGAGGTTGTCGGCAAATTAGGTAAAGAGCTACGTGAAGAAATTGGCCAGGAGGTCAACGATCAGCTGAAAACCTACTTTGGTGATATGACCCCGGCGCAACATAGTATTCAACACTCCAACCTGGACAAACTCCTTAACCGGTTAGATTCCATCTCCAGTGGGTTCTTTGGCGGCATTGTTTCTAAAATAACGTCGTTCATTATTACCGCACTGCTTTTGGGGTTAGCCGCGTATGGCGTGAAAAATGGACTGCAATAACAGGAGATCAAGGATGAAGACTCCGAGAGGCATTCGTAACAATAACCCCGGTAATCTTGATAAAGGATCGCCGTGGCAAGGTCTGGTTGCTAATCCAGACGAACCCCGCTTTTGCACGTTTAAAGACCCTGTTTGGGGGATTCGTGCGCTGGCGGTGACTCTAATTACCTACCACGACAAACGTCGCGCAAAAGACGGCTCAAGTATCGATACCATTCGTGAAGTTATTGAACGCTGGGCACCGCCGAACGAAAATAACACTGACGCCTATATTAATGAGGTGTCCAAAGCAGTTGGTGTAACCGCAGACATGATTATCGATCTGCATGATTACGACATCCTTCGACCTTTAGTTGAGGCAATCATTCGCCACGAGAATGGCCGAGGCCCGCTAAAAACGCTGAACACCTGGTATGCGGCAGAAGTTATTGAGGAAGGTCTGCGTCGAGCTGGCGTCGTTAAGCCGGTGAAAACGGTGAAGGCTGTTCCTGTAACGAAAGAAACCGCAGGCGCAACTGTTACAGCAGGTATTGGTCTGGCGCAGCTTGCCGATGTTATGCCGCAGATTTCCGCTGCTATGGATAAAGCACAAGGTCATATCTCTAGCGGGGATACAGTACGCATCATCTTCGGTATTGCCACTATTGTTGTGGCAGGATTCATTGCCTGGTCGCAGGTAAGAAAACACCAGAAAGGGATGGTCTAATATGCTAGGCAGCCTGATGACAAAGCTAAAAGTTGCTTTGATTATGCTGGCTGCCGTTCTTTTCGTTCTTGTCGGCGCTTACACGATGGGCGGAAATGCGGCGCGACGAGCAATGGAAGAGAAGGCAAAACAGGAAGACAGAAAACGACTTCAAAACACAGTGAAAGTGGTGAATGAGACGAGCAGTAAAATACGTCAGAAAGATGCTTCTGCCGTTCATCGTGAGTTGTATGATAAGTGGGTGCGTCATTAAACCACAAACAGCCAGCGTGTTGTTCTGCGATGGGGCTGAGCCTATCTATATCAGCAATAATGATGTAATGACTGAAGAAACCGAACGCCAAATCCTTTTTCACAATACGATGGGAGAGAGGGTTTGTGGTTGGTGATGTCGAAGTTCCCCTCAAATGAGGGGAACACATTATTCTTCGAACAATTTTTCGATAGATTTTGTAGGATAGAACAAAGAACGCTCGTTGTTACCAACCAGCTGGATAAAGCCTAAACTTTTATAAAACGCCTTGGCTTTGTCATTTAACGCCTCAACGAAAAGTCCATGAATGCCTACAGCAAGAGATGCATTGTACACAACGCGCATTGCATGTGTTACAAGCATTGAGCCAAATCCTTGACCTTGAAGGGACTTGTCCAAAGCCAGCCTACCCAAAGTAACACTTGGAACATTCCGATAAGGAACCTTCTTTTGTTTGCTTCTTGAAGGTAAGGACTCCTTTTCAAAACAACTACCTGACAAAGTGTAATATCCTAACACTTTTGGCCTTTCTTCTTGAGTGCAAAGCACATAAGCACGAAGAATTTTTCCCTCATGCTGCCTTTTTAAGTGGTTGGCTAAAAAGGCGTTTAGTGACTCTTCGCCGCAATCAAAACCGTTTAGATCATAATCTTTCTCTCCAGAGAAAATCTCTATCGTTGTATTGCTCACGAGTAAACTACTCCATGCTTTTCAGACGATCAGCAGCTCGTTTCAGCTTGTCGTTCGGTGCCGGAGGATTGCTTATAGCGTCCATAACCAGATTCCAGGATTCTTCATTCAGAACTAGTCTACGGTGTTGCTCTATAACTTTCACGGCACGTTCAGATGCACTGCTAACCATAAACTGAGTAATGCTCTGGTTAGACATTGCGGCAGCTTCCTCGATGATGCTTTTATCGTCATCGGTTAATCTCAAATCGATGCGCTGCTTTTTTAGTGCTGACATGTATTCCTCCTGATGGCCGTGATGTAGGAAGGCCATCAATCTCCTCTGTTCAAACTGAGTTTTCGACTCAAAAATTACTTTAAAAGGCTATAGCCCATTACGTGTGCATTATCAAATTGTGTACGGCATATCACCGTACTTGTAATATAGAGGTCATTGTTACTTTTTTCAACAGACAAATACAAGCTATGATTGCCAATTGTTAACCACAACCTACCATTTAACCTTTACACCGCAGCCGTAGGCATTTAGGCTATATCACATATAAGAAAACAAGTTGTTTCAGACGATAATTATATACGCAAAGGGAACTCTCCAATGACCAAGATCTTTGTGGTTGGCGGCACAAAGGGCGGGCCTGGCAAATCCACCGTTGCCCAGCAAATTGCCGTTTGCCTGAAAGTCAAAAAGAAGAAGAAGGTTTATATTACCGATATAGATATTCAGCGCACGACAACGAGCTGGTGTGAAGACCGTCGACAGAACGAAGACCTTGAGCTGATTCCTTTTGCATACGTTCAGGATGACATCATTAAGCACCTAAAATCGCTTCAGGGTAGAGCTGAGTTTGTAGTGGTAGATGCTGGTGGCTTCGACTCCGAAATTCAGCGACAAGCGATGCTGATGGCTGACGTTATCATTATCCCGCTGCGTCCTAAGCGTCGTGATTTGAAATCTTTACGTGACATCGATCCTATTATCGACAATGTTCGCAATGTAAACGATAAAGTGAAGGTCCGCGCGGTCATGAACCAGTGCCCGGCTTTGCCATCACAAGTGTCTCGCATTCTGGCGGCTAAAGAGATTGTTGAGACGTTTGGAATCGAGTCTGCGCCAGTCAATCTATATAACCGCAACGTCTATGATGATGCGGAAGAGTCTGGTCGTTCTATCTTTGAAATGACCGGTAGCGAGCGCGACAAAAAGGCGGAAGCCGAGTTTGAAGAATTTGTAGATTATCTGTTGAGTCTGGAGGAAGAAGAATAATGTCCATGAAAATGGGTGACCTAGCAAAGCGCAAAGAGCCTGATGCACCGGCTAAGAACACAACTCCTTTGCGCCAACCAGTCAGACCACAAGGACGCCCGACTCGTGGCAAAGAGAAAATTAAAAGCCGCACTATGTCACTGGAAGACGAATACTTCGAGCTTCTGGAAATGATGAAGTTTATCCCTCGTTTCGAGAAGTTCACCCGCTCTGATGTGATTCGTGCTGCTATTTTCCATCTGGCAGAGAAGTCACCGCAGGAAATCGAGGACATCGTAAAGCTGAACGAGGCGATCACAGCTGCCGATGTCACGATGCGTACCGATGAAATTAAACGCGAGTTGATGAAGAAAGGTTAATAATGTGGGCTGTCTAGCCCACATTATTTTAATTAAAGTGGAGTGATAATTATGCATTCGTTAGTATTTGCATTTAAAAACATACTCAAGAATGTTATAAACATACTAGGGATGTTAAATATTTTTTTGTCTGTGAGGGTGAGGAGAAAAGATATAAAAGATAAATTAAAGGAACTTAACAAAGAAAAAGAACAATTAAAAAGCGAAGAAATTATTATTGATTTATACAAGAAAAAACTCGCATCTAGCAAGGGGAAAGCTAATAATAAAATCAAAGGAAAAATAATTCACTATATTATTGCTAGAGAGTTGGGGAATGATCCTGATAATGAAGATTTGCGACATAATCTTTTTACAAAGATAAAAGAATCAGAAG
>OKFU01000137.1_pt1 | contig 32763 bp, 34 predicted proteins | sample 1610491 | NCBI WGS metagenome assembly OKFU01 (sample SAMN04436656, study PRJEB24849) | human gut metagenome | biome: human gut; feature: NICU; material: stool | host: Homo sapiens | place: USA: Saint Louis, MO | collected 2010-05-24
TGGTGATTTTGAACTTTTGCTTTGCCACGGAACGGTCTGCGTTGTCGGGAAGATGTGTGATCTGATCCTTCAACTCAGCAAAAGTTCGATTTATTCAACAAAGCCCGCAGCCTTTGTAAAACTACGTTCCTTTGCAACGGCTATAAATGCCACAATGTCACGAAAATCATCGCCTAACATGACTTACCTCATTCAGGTCTGGAGCAGACAACACATTATCATTTTTACTGGAACTTACAGATGCTAGACATTGTAATTAATGGAATCAAGTCTTTAATGAATTTTATTTATAGCCTTTATTATGAGTAGTGGATAGACCATGCTGTGTAAGAATGATACAAAAAGAGAATTGACAGCTTATATAGCATTCATTATTTCAGGTCATATAAATATGCGGAGCGAGGTTTATGAAAAATATCTTTTTTATTATTACATTCTGTATTGTGATGGTGTCAGGTAATGCACAGGCAGATGAAATATCAGTAAATAAAATGGAAGTAATAAGCAATGGTTCTCAGCCATCAATTAAAGGGAGTGCTGATTATTTCACAGGGTCTGTGCGGGTTGATCCGCTTTTTAATCCAAAAGCACCGTCCAGAACCAGTGGCGGTTTTGTTACTTTTGATGCTGGTTCTCGCTCGGCATGGCATACACATCCGTTGGGGCAGACGCTAATTGTCGCTTCCGGAACGGGCTGGGTTCAGCAGTGGGGCGAGAAAAAAATAGCAATTAAGCCTGGTGATGTGGTCTGGTGCCCACCAGGAGTAAAAGGGGTCTGAGGTCCAACCATGCGAAAAACCACGTTAAGAAAGCAACCTTCTGAAAAGGCGACGTTTATCAGTTTTTTTTCCGGCCATAAAGGGGGCGGAAATTATTCCCTGCACGGGTATTCGCAAGGATTTCGGTAGTGCTCTGGCTCTGCCCCCCATAACCTGGCGGACAGAGCATGATTGGGAAAGCGGTACCCTCACGGCAGAAACGATTGACGCAGGCTATATTTCTATTATTCTGGAAATATAGATAAAGGAGGTATTATGGATTTAAACACTGCTGCAAACGCACTTCGAGAACTGGGCCACCCGACACGTCTCAGCATATACCGGGAGCTGGTCAGGGCGGGTCATGAAGGCCTGCCGGTTGGCGAACTGCAGAAGCACCTTGAGATTCCTGCCTCCACGCTCAGCCATCATCTTTCAGCGCTGATATCCGCTGGACTCATAAGCCAGGAACGGCAGAGTCGTACCCTGTTCTGCAGGCCCTGCTATGCGCAGCTTGAGCAATTGATGGCCTTTCTGACAGAAGAATGCTGCGCAGGCGGCAGCTGCAGTCTGTCACCCGCAAAGACTCCCGAAGAGACCCCATTGTGAACAACCTGACTGATGCCCTGAAAAATATCGATCCGGCCCTCCTGGACGCGCCGCTGACGGAAGATAAGCTGAAGGCCAGAGAGATAACGCATCCGCCCCGCATCCTGATGCTCTACGGCTCGCTGCGGGCGCGCTCTTACAGCCGGCTGACAACGGAAGAAGGTGCCCGGCTGCTGACGGCCATGGGCGCGGAGGTGAAAATTTTCAACCCGTCCGGCCTGCCACTGCCCGATGATGCGCCGGAGACGCACCCGAAAGTGGCTGAGCTGCGGGAGCTGGTTCTCTGGTCGGAAGGCATGGTCTGGTGCTCTCCGGAGCGTCACGGGGCCATGACCGGCATCATGAAGGCCCAGATTGACTGGATACCGCTGACGTCAGGCGCGGTCCGCCCGTCACAGGGAAAAACCCTGGCCGTCATGCAGGTCAGCGGCGGCTCACAGTCGTTCAACGCTGTAAATCAGATGCGTATTCTTGGACGCTGGATGCGGATGATCACCATCCCGAATCAGTCATCCGTGGCAAAAGCCTGGGCCGAGTTTGATGAGGATGGCCGCATGAAGCCTTCTTCGTATTATGACCGCATAGTGGACGTCATGGAGGAACTGATGAAGTTCACCCTGCTGACGCGCGGTCGCAGTGATTATCTCACCGACCGCTACAGCGAAAGGAAAGAGAGTGCCGCGCAGCTTTCTGAGCGGGTCAACCAGCGCAGCATATAAAAAAGCCGGCAGATGCCGGCTTTTTCCACACTGTTATGCCCGCAGCCTGGTAAAAAATCAGTGGCTGACGCGGTTCCCGTGCTCATCAATGACGGCTTCGCCGTCCTCTTTGGTAAACGCGCCCTGCTGCGGGTCCGGCAGTATGTCCAGAACCACTTCGGAGGGACGGCACAGCTTCGTGCCGAGCGGTGTCACTACCACCGGGCGATTAATGAGGATCGGATGAGCCAGCATGGCATCGAGCAGTTCGTCATTGCTGAAGCGGTCTTCTGCCAGGCCGAGCTGTTCGTACGGTTCGGTATTTTTGCGCAGCAGGTCGCGCACGCCGATGCCCATATCCGCAATCAGCTTCTTCAGCTCATCGCGTGACGGCGGCGTTTCCAGATACAGAATAACCGTGGGTTCGGCGCCGCTGTTACGGATAAGCGCCAGGGTATTGCGGGATGTCCCGCAGGCCGGGTTGTGGTAAATGGTAATGTCAGTCATAAGCGGTACTCCGTAAAGGGGCTGCACGGGCGCAGCCCCGGGGTTAAAGTTAAACAGACAGGCGCAGGGCCAGCGCGGCCAGCGTGACAAAAAGCACCGGCAGGGTCATCACGATGCCCACGCGGAAGTAATAGCCCCAGCTGATGGTGATGTTTTTCTGTGCCAGCACGTGCAGCCACAGCAGGGTTGCGAGGCTGCCGATAGGGGTTATTTTCGGGCCGAGGTCACAGCCGATGACGTTGGCGTAAATCATCGCCTGCTTCACCACGCCCTGTGCGCTACTACCGTCAATCGACAACGCGCCAACCAGCACGGTGGGCATGTTGTTCATGACGGACGAGAGTGCCGCCGTCAGGAAGCCGGTGCCGAGCGTTGCGCCCCATACGCCGTGCTCTGCAAACCGGTTCAGGGCGGCGGAAAGGTAATCAGTCAGTCCGGCGTTACGCAGTCCGTATACCACCAGATACATGCCCAGCGAAAAGATAACGATCTGCCAGGGCGCGCCTTTCAGCACCCTGCCGGCGTCAATCACGTGTCCTTTGCGGGCAACCAGCCAGAGAATAAACGCCGCCACCGCCGCCACCAGGCTGACCGGCACGCCGAGCGGCTCCAGAGCAAAAAAGCCAACCAGCAGAAGAACCAAAACCACCCAGCCAGCCTTAAAGGTTCGTGCATCCCGGATGGCTTCCCGCGGTGCCTTCAGCTTCGCCAGGTCATAGGTGACCGGGATGTCCCTGCGGAAAAAGAGATGAAGCATCACCAGCGTGGCCGCAATGGAGGCAATGTTCACCGGCACCATGACGGATGCGTACTCGCTGAAGCCCAGCGTAAAGAAGTCAGCCGTTACGATGTTCACCAGGTTCGATACGATGAGCGGCAGGCTGGAGGTGTCAGCGATAAAGCCCGCTGCCATCACAAACGCCAGCGTGGAGCCGGGAGTGAATCCCAGCGCCAGCAGCATGGCAATAACGATCGGCGTCAGAATTAGCGCGGCTCCGTCATTGGCAAACAGCGCCGCCACTGCGGCACCCAGCAGAACGATATACGTGAACAGCAGCCGGCCCCTGCCGCCTCCCCAGCGGGAAACGTGCAGCGCGGCCCACTCAAAAAAGCCGGACTCATCGAGCAGCAGGCTGATAATGATGACCGCAATGAACGTGCCCGTGGCGTTCCAGACAATCTGCCAGACCACCGGAATATCACCGATGTGCACCACGCCGGTCAGCAGCGCCAGCGCCGCACCGATGACGGCACTCCAGCCAATGCTCAGCCCCTTCGGCTGCCAGATGACCAGTACCAGCGTCAGGATGAAAATCGCACCTGCCAGAAACATACCCGCTCCTATTGAATACAAATGCCTGTTAAACCGGACTGATAAATTTTCGATGCGTAATATATTCGATAATCCAGATATATACCGGTAAATTTTTAAATGCAGACAGGCTTGCCGTTGGTGGTGGCGTTATCGCGTTCAGCCTGCCGGCTGAGCTGGCGGATATCATCCCGCTGGCAGAGATAAGCCTGTTCGATAACCGCCGCTGCCCACGCCGGCATATGAGGCGACAGACGATAGTGGATCCATTTTCCGTCCCGCCGGTCGGTAAGCAGCCCGTTTTCTCTCAGCAGAGCCAGATGCCGTGAGATTTTGGGCTGAGTTTCTTTCAGCACGGACGTAAGTTCACAGACGCAGAGCTCCCCTTTTTCGCGTAGCAGCAGCACGAGGCTGAGTCGGGTTTCGTCGGAAAGGCTTTTAAAAAGCTGCAGGGGGGACACGGGTGGCATGGTGACTCCTTATTGTGACTGACCTGAGTGTACCTGTGAAACTTTCTCCGTCAAATTTATATTCACTTAATCATATGTATGTGCGAACGCCGGACGAGCCTGAGCATGCAGAAGGACTTTCCGTCCGGATGCGCCTGACCGGCATTCCATGAACAGCGTTTTTGCCCTGCGCGTTGACCCCGTTAACAATTCGTGTAGAGTAAAAAGCGCTTTTTGCCGTGGTTCATCTGCCCGGCGGGCATTTGTGGCCGGTACTGAACGTCTGTTCATCCGGTCTTTCTGATTACCCGCGCTGCTCTGTCAGCCGTGAAGGAGTGATAAACACCACCATGCGTCTTACGCCACCCTGAGTCGTACCCCTCCTCTGTCGCACTGAATAAACTTCGGCGCGCACTCAAAAACATCCCGTCTGCGGATGTGCTTTTTCGTACGTAAAATTTTTGCCCTCACGGGCTGACCGTAATCAAAAACTGAGAAATGACTATGCTGCTGTCCTCGACGCGTAAGGACTGGCTGGGTAACGTCCGTGGTGACGTCCTTGCCGGTATTGTGGTCGCGCTCGCGCTTATTCCCGAAGCGATCGCCTTTTCCATCATCGCCGGAGTCGACCCGCAGGTCGGGCTCTACTCTGCGTTCTGTATTCCCCTGGTTATGGCCTTCCTCGGCGGCCGTCCGGCAATGATATCGTCCGCCACCGGTGCGATGGCGCTGCTGCTGATCACGCTTGTAAAAGACCACGGCCTGCAGTATCTGCTGGCGGCCTCGGCGCTGACCGGCGTACTGCAGCTGGCGGCCGGCTACCTGAAGCTGGGCAGCCTGATGCGCTACGTCTCCCGCTCGGTGGTCACCGGTTTCGTGAACGCGCTGGCCATCCTGATATTTATGGCGCAGCTGCCGGAGCTGACCAACGTCACCTGGCACGTTTATGCCCTGACCGCTGCGGGCCTGGGCATCATTTATCTCTTCCCGTATCTGAACAAAACCATTCCCTCGCCGCTGGTCTGCATCATCGTGCTGACCGCCATTTCCATGTGGCTGCACCTGGACGTGCGCACCGTGGGTGACATGGGCAAACTGCCGGACAGCCTGCCGGTGTTTCTGATCCCGGATATCCCGCTTAACCTCGACACGCTGATGATTATTCTGCCGTACTCGGCAGGACTTGCCGTGGTGGGGCTGCTGGAGTCGATGATGACCGCCACCATCGTGGACGACATGACCGACACGCCGAGCGATAAAAACCGCGAGTGCAAGGCGCAGGGCGTGGCCAACATCTGCACCTCCTTTATCGGCGGCATGGCGGGCTGCGCGATGATTGGCCAGTCGGTGATCAACGTCAAATCGGGCGGGCGCGGGCGGCTTTCCACGCTCACCGCCGGCGTGGTGCTGCTGCTGATGGTGGTGTTCCTGCGCGACTGGGTGTCCCGGATACCCATGGCGGCTCTGGTGGCGGTGATGATCATGGTCTCCATCGGCACCTTCTCCTGGCGCTCCATCAGCAACCTGCGCAGCCATCCGCTGTCAACCAGCGTGGTGATGCTGGCCACCGTGGTGGTGGTGGTGGCGACCGATAACCTGGCGTTTGGCGTGCTCACCGGCGTGCTGATTGCCTCGCTGAACTTCGCCACCAAGGTCGCCCGCTTTATGGCGGTCTCCTCTGAGCTGAAGGACGACACCCGCACCTATACCGTAGCCGGCCAGGTATTCTTTGCCTCATCCGATCGCTTTATGAGCCACTTCGACTTCCGTGAAGCGGTGGAGCGCGTGGTGATTGACGTAACGCACGCCCACTTCTGGGATATCACCTCCGTGAGCGCGCTGGACCGGGTGGTTATCAAGTTCCGTCGCGAAGGCACGGAAGTGGAGATCAAGGGTATGAATGACGCGACCCGCACCCTCGTTGACCGCTTCGGAGTGCATGACAAGCCTGAAGAAGTGGAAAAGCTGATGGGTGGCCATTAATTTACTGGAGAAAGCATCATGAATAACACCGTTATTGCCTGCGTTGACGGCTCGCCGTCAACCCGGCCGGTCTGTGAGTATGCTGCCTGGGCAGCCGGTAAACTTGGCGCGCCGCTGGCGCTGCTGCACGTGCTCGAAAAGAGTGAGACTCCCGCCGTGTCTGACCTGACCGGGAGCATTGGTATTGACAGCCGGGAGCAGCTGACCGAAGCGCTGGTCCGCGTCGAGGGTGAGCGCAGCCGGCTGCTGATGGCGCAGGGCAAGGCCGTGCTGGCCGGCTGTGCGGAGCTCCTGAAGCAGACCGGACAGCCGGACGCACAGCTGCTGCAAAAGCACGGCGCACTGGACGAAATCCTGGCGGAGCTGGGCGAAGTCCGGCTGATGGTGCTGGGGCGCCGCGGGACGCAGAATCAGGTAGGCAGCCATCTGGAAAGCGTCATTCGCCTGCAGAAAAACCCGGTGCTGATTGTGCCGGAGACGTTTACGCCGCCGGCGCGGGTGATGTTTGCGTACGACGGCAGCAGTGAGAGCCGTAAAAACCTGACGCGCCTGACGGTCAGCCCGCTGCTGCACGGCCTGAGCTGTCATATCGTGATGGTCAACGGTGACATGTCAGCCCTGCAGGATGCGCAGGCTGTTCTTCAGGAAGCCGGTATCACGACCGAGACACGCCTGCTGGAAGACGAGTCCGTAACCGGGGCGCTGTGCCGCTACGCGGACGCCCATGATATCGACCTCACGGTAATGGGGGCCTGCGGGCACTCCCGGTTACGGCGATTCTTTATTGGCAGCCACACCACGGAAATGCTGTCTGAAAGCCGTCAGCCCCTGCTGATGCTGCGATGAAACAGGCGGGCCTGATATCAGGCCCGCCTTCACAGGGGAAAGAGGATGACGGGTATGAAGGTAAAGGCGCGTTATTGCGGCGCATCCGTCCTGATACCGGTGGCCAGCAGGCTGGCGCCAAGAATGTAGACCAGGCAGAACAGGGCCTGAAGATGCAGGGTGACATGGTTATCTATCAGCACGCCCATGATTACCGGGGATGCCCCGCTGGCAATCACCGTCCCTGCCTCAACCGCCGAGCGCACCCTGGCCAGCTGCGCCGGACCAAACAGCTGTACCCAGAGCGCGGTGGCAAGCGTTGAGGCAATGGCCGACGATACGCCGGTCATAATCAGGTAAAAAGGCGTCACCCACTGACCGTTGCTGAGCCATAGCGCCAGCATGGCCAGGGCCTGTGGCATCAGAAACCACGGCAGCAGCCTGCGTGGTGAGAGCCGGTCAATCAGCGGGCCAAACGACAGCAGCGATACCGCCTGGGTAATGGCATAGGCAATAAACCATACCGCCACCCACGACAGCTCCCAGCCTTTCTCCTGTGCCAGCCTCGCCTGGTGGAAGAAGAAGCCGGTGGTGATAAAGGGGGAGGCCAGCACGACAGGCAGCGCCAGCAGCAGGTTGCGGTTTCGCCATACCGGCGCCTCTTTTTCTTTCTCCTCACCCCGCTTTCTGAACGTACGCAGCGGCTTCTCTTTCCCGCGGGGCAAAAACATCAGCGCGACCCCCACGCCGGCAACAAGCATTCCGGCATTGATGCCCCAGGCAGCGCGCCATCCCGTCAGCGCGCTTATCTGCACCGCAATCACAGGAAAAACGGCCTGCGCCAGCGAGAGCCCCAGCGCGATGGCGCCGAGCGCCTTGCCTGCATCAAGGGGGAACTGGCGCGCCGTTGCGGTCAGCGCAGTATGCACCATCAGTCCCTGGCCGCCGAGGCGCAGAAAGTAAAACCCGATGCACAGCATCCACGCCGCCTGTGCGCCGGAAACCAGCAGGCAGGCCGTGAGCAGCAAAAGGGTGACCGCCAGCGTGAAGCGGCGGGTCGTGGTGTAGTCAATCAGCCGTCCGGCCCAGGTCAGCGTGATGGCGCTCATCACCGTTCCGATTGCGTACAGGCCGCCCAGTCCGCCGTCGGTGAGCCCAAAGGCCTCACGAAAATCCTGCCCGTAAAGTGAGACAAAATAGGTCTGTCCAAAGCTGGACATGGCCATCAGCATCGCACCGAACGTAAGGTGAGAGGCGTGATGAAACATAAACCGAAAAAGCTGACGCATGAATATCCCTGAAGGCGGGCTGCAGCCCGCCGATTAATCACGACGTGTCCGTACCGGCTGCTGCGGACACGGCGCCTGCGTCCCTGAAGCAGGTACACGCGGGTTCACCGTGAAAGGTGGCAGTCCCGTAACGGATATGAGAGAACGGTACCCGGCGCGGACTGGCTGTCGCGGCAGGCTCTCTGATAAAGGACGGGCGAAGAGAAACTCAGGGTGGCGTAATGTGCATGACTCACAGTCAGATATAAAATGCTGCCGAAACGATAATTTTTAATGCTCTTCAGGTCAAGCCTGAAAACGGGCTCCTCATGCCCGCCGCAGGGGGAGTCGCACAAAAACAGTGGATAGCCGCTTGATTAACGCCCGTGACCGGGCCAGAATTGCGGCGAGGTGATGGCGTTCCACCTTACCCAACCGCTTCCCCTGAGAAGCTGATGACGCCTGATATTACTCCCCTTTAACCGGGAGTATGTCAGGCCGCCCCGTATCATCAGCCTGCATACTCCCTCTGACACAGAGGTAAACCCCGTGAAATCTTATCTGGCCATTATCATTGGTGGATCCGCTGGCTGCCTGATCCGCTGGCTGCTTGGCGCACGCCTGAACAGCCTGTTTCCTGACCTGCCACCGGGCACGCTGGTAGTGAACCTTGCGGGCGGATTTATCATTGGTGCGTCGCTGGCCTGGTTCATGCGCCATCCTGACCTGGATCCGGCCTGGCGATTACTTGTTATCACCGGGCTGTGCGGTGGGCTGACCACGTTTTCCACGTTTTCCCTGGAAATATTCTCACAGCTGCAGTCCGGTAATTATTTCTGGGCGTTTACTTCACTGCTGGTACACGTAACCGGCTCCATTCTGATGACTGCCCTGGGTTTTTTTGTCGTCACATGGCTGCTGTGAGCGTGTGGCTGATGACGGATAAAAATGCCCCTGCCTGCGGCAGCTTTACAGGGCTTTACCTCTTCCGCCTGAAGCGGGCCGGACGTTATGATAAAATTAACGTCACGCTAATTCGTTAATTTATCAGCAATTAATTATCGTATTTTTTATATCTTCAGCGTAGCTCAGCCGGCTTATCCTCTGATAACCAGCGGTTGTATATCAGGGGAAGGCCTGTTTTTTTTGAATAAAGGGAGGGAGTGTGTCAGAAATCCCAGACAGAAATAAAAAGAGGATGTCAGAAGTGCCATCTGCATTTTTCAGCTCGCCCGCAGCCGGCGGCATCGTGCTCATCATCGCCTCAGCAGCCGCTATCATCGTGGCTAACTCTCCGCTCAGGGAGGGATATGAGGTATTCCTGAAATACAACGCCGCCGGCCTCTCCGTTGAGCACTGGATAAACGACGCCCTGATGGCCGTGTTCTTCATGATGGTCGGCCTGGAAATCAAGCGCGAGCTTCTCACCGGTCAGCTTGCCACCTGGGGCCAGCGCGCGCTGCCGGGATTTGCCGCGCTGGGCGGGATGGCCGTGCCTGCGGCCATTTACGTATGGTTTAATGCGGGCAGCGATGAAACCCTCGCTGGCTGGGCAATTCCTGCCGCCACGGACATTGCCTTTGCGCTCGGGGTACTGGCACTGCTGGGCAGTCGCGTACCTGCCTCGCTGAAAATTTTCCTGTCGGCGCTGGCTATTCTGGACGACATGGGCGCAGTGGCTATTATTGCGCTCTTCTATACCAGTAATATTTCGTTTCTGATGCTGGCCGGTGCGGCGGTCACGGTTGCTCTGCTGTTTATCATGAACCGTGCCGGGATTACCCGGCTGTTTCCCTATCTGCTGGCGGGGGGCGTGCTGTGGTTTTTCATGCTTCAGTCCGGGGTGCACGCCACCATCGCGGGTATCCTGCTGGCGCTCTTTATCCCGCTGCGGGTAACCGATCCGGATAAACAATCCCCTCTTGCCCGGCTGGAGCACGGCATCAATCCGTGGGTGACGTTTCTGATACTGCCGCTGTTTGGCTTCGCAAATGCGGGGGTCGCGCTCTCCGGTATGACGGCTGATGACCTGATGTCGCCGGTACCGGTCGGCGTTGCGCTGGGCCTGTTTGTTGGCAAGCAGGCGGGCATTTTCGGCCTGTCGCTGCTGGCCGTCAGCCTGGGCCTGGCAAAACGGCCTGAAAAAAGTACCTGGCTGCAGGTTTACGGCGTATCGGTCCTGTGCGGAATAGGGTTTACCATGAGCCTGTTTATCGGCAACCTGGCGTTTGCAGAAAGCCCCCTGTTGGTGGACGAGGTCAAGGTGGGGGTACTTGCCGGCTCTGTACTGGCAGCACTGGCGGGTATGCTGATACTGCGCTTTTCTCCTTCGCATCCTTCCCGGTAACGCATTCGGGTCCGGAAAATCCCCGTGATGACGGGGATTTTTATTTCCCTGCAAACTTATTAATCAACAGGGCCACCTTCATTACCGTCGGCATTTATTCAGGTGCTTATCATCACACTGGTGCCCGCATTTATAGTTTGCCGAAAAAATTCGCACCGTTAATCATGCAGGTACAAACAAAAAGCAGTCTTTTTGTCAATCATGGCAACTTTTCCTGGCCGCCCCCGGTTATGTCGGTTCTCTCGCCTGTTATTAATGTAGCGGGTAATGTCCCATTTCAAAAAGGGGAAAGGGAGAGGCATGCTGATGTCTAAAATCAGAATGCCCCCGGAGTTCTGTTTATGGATGAGAACCTACAGCTGCTTGTGTCCTGCCAGAATTTTCAGGCCAATGATACCCGCCAGAATCAGTCCGAAACAGGCAATGCGTAACAGGCCCTTATCTTCATTTAAGTAAATTATTCCGTACGCTGCTGTCCCTAAAGCACCAATCCCGACCCAGACCGCATAAGCGGTTCCTACAGGAATAGTCCGTGTTGCCAGGGACAAAAAGTACATGCTCACACCGATAAATGTCAGGCAAAAAATACTGGGGTAGATCCGGGTAAATCCCTCAGTCCGGAGCATTGACGCGGCATAAAAGACTTCGGCTATGCCGGCAATCACCAGATACATCCATCCATTCATAAAACTCCTTTAACGGCTCATCAAAACCAGCAATATTGTGGGCAATGTTAACTCTGTTTTTAAGCAGGGGATCATCAGCATCAACCGCGAAACCCTTTCCGGCACAGGAAAAAATCGCTGCCTGCGTCGGGTTAACTGCCTGGGCCCAGTTTTTTTAACCTGAAATAGGTGGCCCTGGATATGCCGGTTTTCTCCATCACCAGTTTAATGGGCGTTTCGTGCCGGATAAGCTCCAGTGCGGCGGCCGATTTGTGATGAGGTTTCCGTCCAAACCTGACGCCTGCCGCCATGGCGATGACCCGGCCTTCGTTTGTGCGCTCCAGGATCCGCTCCCGCTCAGCTTCAGCAACGGCAGCAAGGATCTGAATGACCATTTTACCCATCGTGCCTTCAGTACTCAGTCCATTCTCCAGAAACCGGATGGCTATTCCCTTTTTATAGCAGGCATCAACAATGTGGATCATATCCGCTGTGTTGCGGCCAAGCCGGTCCATTTTGGTACACATGATAATGTCATCTTTTTCGGCACGGGCAAGCAGCCGTTGTAACCCTTCACGTTCGTCCGTGGCGCCCGACATCATGTCAGTAAAAATCCGGTCATCTCTGACGCCTGAAGATTTCAGCTCCATGATCTGCGCCGTCAGTTTCTGATGGCTCGTTGATACCCTTGCATATCCCAGTAATGCCATATTGGTCTCACAAATCGATACTGATACTGCGTAGTATCATAAAGCATAAAACACGATTTTTGATACTCATGTAAGCACGCACTTTAAAAGGTCTCAAAACTTATAACATTTCGGACGGTTGCAAAAATGTTACTAAATGCCCGTCAGGCAGGGAGGCCGATATGCCCGTTGACTTTCTGACCACTGAGCAGACTGAAAGCTATGGCAGATTCACCGGTGAACCGGATGAGCTTCAGCTGGCACGATATTTTCATCTTGATGAAGCAGACAAGGAATTTATCGGAAAAAGCAGAGGTGATCACAACCGTCTGGGCATTGCCCTGCAAATTGGATGTGTCCGTTTTCTGGGCACCTTCCTCACCGATATGAATCATATTCCTTCCGGCGTCCGGCATTTTACCGCCAGACAGCTCGGGATTCGTGATATCACCGTTCTTGCAGAATACGGTCAGAGGGAAAATACCCGCCGTGAGCATGCAGCGCTGATACGTCAGCACTATCAGTATCGTGAATTTGCCTGGCCCTGGACATTTCGCCTTACCCGTCTTTTATATACCCGGAGCTGGATAAGCAACGAACGTCCTGGCCTGCTTTTCGATCTGGCGACAGGGTGGCTTATGCAACATCGTATTATTCTCCCCGGAGCCACTACGCTGACCCGGTTGATTTCAGAGGTAAGGGAAAAGGCGACGTTGCGCCTGTGGAACAAACTGGCACTGATACCGTCAGCCGAACAACGTTCACAGCTGGAGATGCTGCTGGGGCCAACTGATTGCAGCCGCCTGTCTTTACTGGAATCACTGAAAAAAGGCCCTGTGACCATCAGTGGTCCGGCGTTTAATGAAGCAATTGAACGCTGGAAAACTCTGAACGATTTTGGCTTGCATGCTGACAACCTGAGTACACTCCCGGCTGTGCGCCTGAAAAATCTCGCACGTTATGCTGGTATGACTTCGGTGTTCAATATTGCCAGGATGTCACCGCAGAAAAGGATGGCGGTTCTGGTTGCCTTTGTCCTTGCATGGGAAACGCTGGCGTTGGATGATGCACTGGACGTTCTGGACGCCATGCTGGCCGTTATCATCCGTGACGCCAGAAAGATTGGGCAGAAAAAACGGCTCCGCTCGCTGAAGGATCTGGATAAATCTGCATTGGCGCTCGCCAGCGCATGTTCGTACCTGCTGAAAGAAGAAACACCGGACGAATCGATTCGTGCTGAGGTGTTCAGCTAGGGGTCGTCTCAGAAAACGGAATCTATGGTCACTCCCGTTTTTGCAACACCGATTTTGACGACAAGTTGGCTTGCTTGAATCTATCCGGCGTCTGAATGGGATTTTATTCCCGCGCCTTGATGAGTTCCGCGCCTGATGAACCTCCAGAAAATATACGGCTTCAATGAGCCTTTCCGTTTTACAGGTTCCTCAACAGGCCGGTGGGCCGTTAGTATCATCAATATTAGTATTCGCAAAACCAGATGAATGATTGTTTAAACTGGTGTATTTCTGCCTTTATGCTTCGTAAGTTTGCTGTCGCGCCGTCAGTGCCCAGGCTATTCTGGCCAGCTTGTTTGCCAGAGCACAGGTGACGACAAAGTTGCTTTTCCGACACAACAACTCCCTGACCCAGTCGGCCAACTTGCCAGACTGGTGTTCCAGTTTTTGTATGAATACCCTGGCACACTGAACCAACAAAGTTCGGATCTTTTTGTTGCCCCGCTTGCTAATCCCTAACAATGTCGTCCGACCTCCCGTGCTGTACTGTCGGGGTACCAGCCCTGTTGCCGCCGCAAAGTCACGGCTGCTGGCGTACTGCTTCCCGTCGCCAATCTCAGTTGAAATAGTACTGGCAGTCAGCGTTCCAACGCAGGGAATACTCAGCAAGCGCTGTCCAACCTCATCTTCGTCCAACTTTCGTTTCAACTGAGATTCCAGATCTTTAATCTGCTCAACAAGATAGTGATAATGCTGTTGTAATTTCAGCAGTAACTGGCTGAGATAAAGAGGCAAACTACTGTCCTCAAGAAGGGTACTCAGTCGACTAATAACGGCAGCACCTCGCGGAACGCTGATACCAAATTCCAGCAGAAAAGCATGCATCTGATTAGTTGTTTTCACCTTATCCTGAACCAGGGATTCACGGACACGATGCAGAGCTCGCATTGCCTGCTGAGATTCGGTTCTGGGCTGCACGAAACGCATAGATGGACGTGATGCTGCTTCACAGATAGCTTCAGCATCAACGAAGTCATTTTTGTTGCTTTTAACGAATGGGCGGACAAATTGCGGTGATATCAGCTTTGGAAAATGCCCTAACTCTGCCAGCTTGCGTGCCATAAAGTGAGAACCGCCACAGGCTTCCATCGCGATGGTTGTTGCCGGGCATGTCGCCAGAAATTCGATTAGCTTTGGTCGGGTGAATTTTTTACGGTAAACGGCCTTCCCACGATGATCCTGACAATGAATATGGAAAGAGTTCTTACCCAGATCGATACCAATAAGCGCAATGTTTTCCATGATGGTTCTCCGAATGAAAGCCTGTCCTCAGCATAGTACTGGGAAGGAGGGAGTGACCATCTCATTAAATAAAGCACGCTAAGCGTGCGTGGAGGCTGGCACCCAGCGGTACAGCGTCGGAATGGACACGCCGAGGTTCTTGGCCACGTCCTTGGGCGGCACCCCGCTGGCCAGCAGCTTCTTGGCCGACTCGATCTTGCTGTCGGTCATCTTCGGCTTGCGGCCGCCTTTGCGGCCGAGCTGCTTGGCGACTTCCAGCCCGGCGCGGGTGCGCTCGACGGTCAGCTCGCGCTCCATTTCGGCAAGGCTCGCCATGACGTGGAAGAAGAACCGCCCGGATGGTGTGCCGGTGTCGATGGAGTCGGTGAGGCTCCTGAACTGGACACCGTGCTTGTGCAGATCGCCGACCAGATCGACCAGTTGCTTGACCGACCGGCCCAGCCGGTCGAGCTTCCAGACGACCAAAGTATCGCCTTCGCGCAGCATTTCGAGCGTCTTGGCCAAGCCAGGCCGGTCTGCCCGCGTGCCACTCACCTTGTCCTCGAAGACCTTTTTACATCCGGCCTTGCTCAAGGCTTCGCGTTGCAGCTCCAGGTTCTGATCCTGCGTCGAGACGCGCGCATAGCCAATCAACATGGCTTGTCTCGCGCCCGGTCGATGCGTTCCTGCATCGCCTGCATCACTTCTTCGTGGGTGTACGATCTGGCGTTGGCGTCGGTGGCTTGCCGCAGGGCTTCCTCAACCTCGCGCGTCATCCGCTCGTAATCCTCCGGCCACAGCGCTTGCTCCATGCGCAGCGACGCCTGACCCAGCAGGCTGAACAGCCGCATGTCGTTGGTGGCGACGATGCGCTCCCGAATCTGCTCCTGAATAGCTTCGCTAGCCCGATGCGCTTGTGGTGTGGCAGTCCCCTCGTAGTCAGCGGGGAATTCCGCTTCCTCGGCAATCCTTGCCCAGGCGCTGGCCAGCGCCTCGATGGTTGACGTGCTCATTTCCGCCGCTCCTGTGCTCTTTGGCGAATCAACCGGCCAAGGGGCCTCGACGCGAAAACCAGCAGCATCACGCCTATCGGATACCAGGTCGAGAAGACCACCAAGGCATCGAAGGCTGGCCGTCCGGTGTTGGTAGGCAGTACGGCGGTCACAGCCATCAACCCGCCGACCGTCCAGATGATGCGCCACACGTAGGGCATCACGCGGGGCACGTAGCCGTCATCGAAAGCGGTCTGGTAGTAGCGGCGCAGGCCGCGCTCGGCAAGCGCCTGGCGCTGCCGCTCCGACAGCGCATCCGTCCGGCCATACCAGCGCCGGAATGGTGGACAGCGCAGCAGCAAAGGGGTGAAGAGGATCATCACCGCCACGATCGCGACACCCCACGCCATGACGGCGCCGGCATCGGGCCGCTTGGCGTTCTCGATCACGGGCGCGAAGACGCCCGGAGCACCGATCATCCAGAACAGCGCAATGTGCTGATGGAAGGAGAGCTTCATTTGCTCATCCACTTGCGCAGCAGGCGCTTTTTCAGGGAGGCGCGTTCTTGCGGGTTGCGTCCCTTGTGATTGGCGATGCGATCCGCCGTGGCGGCCTGGCGCTTGACGGGCCAGTAGGAGCGGCCATCCTTGCCCATCGACCAGACGCTGCTGGCCTGGTTTTCCAGCAGGGGCAGATGGGCGCTCAGGGCTTCGGGCGACGCGCTGGTCAGCGCCGTGCGCTCACGGGTGCGCCAGCGCTGATGCCAGAGCTTCTTGTCCTCGCGCTCGCTGCCGCAGGTCGTGTGCCCGACGATGGGTGTTTTGCGGCGGCTGCGGCTCATAACGTAGTGGTCTCCAAGAACATTCAGGACTGATCCCAGGCGTCGATGGTCAAGACCTGATCGGCAGGACAGGCGGCTACGCGGTCGGGAACTGGATGGTGTTCAGTCTCATGCCGACCCCATTCGATTGATCGCGTCGCTTGCGGCACGCTGCGACGCAAGGAGGTTTGCGACCTGGTTTAGCAGCCGTGTCCGCTGCATGTCTGTTACCTATCTCCCCGACCGCTCATTGGACCAACTCCAGAGATTGGGCTCTATCGCTCAGCCAATACGAAACCGGCATTGGCTGATGCCACAACCGAGACTAACACAAATGGCTCGGTACCTGTATTTCGCGCCCCGTGCACTTGGCCCGGTCTTGCCACGGCTATCTCACCTTCCCTGAGGGCACGAACAATCCCATTGCCCTGAAAGTAATCAGCCATTCCCGACAAAACAGTCCACGTGTCTTGGCCGTGAGGATGAATGTGAGCCGCAATTTCCTGCCCGGGATGGACATGCCAAACCACGATAATTGAGTCTCGGGTTTCAAGCACAACGGAACGAATAGGCTCGCCTTCGGACGGCTGAACATACTCGGCTACAGAAAATATTCTCGATTCAACAGTCATCGGAGATCCCTCTTTCACAGTTGTCGTTACGGTCTTCATCGTCGGCATCCTGACGCACGGCGGGCAATTGCTGGAGCAACGCCGGCAGCCATTCCTGTACCGTCTCCCACACCACATCGAGGTTGATGTCGAAATAGCCGTGAGCCATGCGATTACGCATATTGCGCATGCTGCGCCACGGCACGTCGGCATGCGCCTGGGTGAACTCGACGTAGCCATCCATCACCTTTGTGGCCGCCTCGCCGATGACGATCAGGCTCATGATGACGGCCTGCTGGGTGCGCTTGTCGGCCAAGAAGTCGTCCTTGGCCATCCCTTCCACGAAGCTGCGCGCATCGGTTGCGGCCTGCTGAATGTGGTCGAGGTAATCGGGCAGGCGGTTCTCGCTCATATCGGTTGCGCCTCCGCGAGCACCTTGGCCCGGAACTTCGGCGGCAGGTCGCCGGGAGTCAGCAGATCGACGTCAACGCCGAGCAGCGATTTCAGTTCTTCTTCCAAATCGCCCAAGTCCAACAACGTGGCACCGGGCAGCGCATCGACCAACAGGTCGAGGTCGCTGCCATCCCGGTCGGTGCCATGCAGCACCGAGCCGAAGACGCGCGGGTTCGCGGCGCGAAAGCGGCCTACCGCTTCACGCACTGCGCTTCGCTTCATGTCAAGCACAACAGACGGTCGCATGCGCATCCTTTCTTATCGAAACTCGTTGAGATGATATGCAATCAAGAATAGAATTTCAAGAACTATTTTCGAGAATCGCAATGCCTTGATTCCCGTGCCGCGCCGGTTGCCTTGGCGGGCTTGTCACAAACCTACGTTTTCAAGAAGAAGGAAACCGCATGCCCCGCCGTTCGATCCTCTCCGCCGCCGAGCGCGAAAGCCTGCTGGCGTTGCCGGACACCAAGGATGAGTTGATCCGTCACTACACGTTCAGCGAAAGCGACCTCTCCATCATCCGGCAGCGGCGCGGCCCGGCCAATCGGCTGGGCTTCGCGGTGCAGCTCTGCTACCTGCGCTTTCCCGGCGTCATCCTTGGCGCTGATGAGCCACCGTTCCCGCCATTGCTGAGACTGGTCGCCAACCAGCTCAAGGTCGGCATCGAAAGCTGGGACGAGTACGGGCAGCGTGAGCAGACCCGACGCGAGCACCTGGTCGAGCTGCAAACGGTGTTCGGCTTCCAGCCGTTCACGATTGGCCACTACCGGCAGGCTGTCCAGTTGCTGACCGAGCTGGCCATGCAAACCGACAAGGGCATCGTGCTGGCCAGAGCCTTGATCGAGCACCTGCGGCGGCAGTCGGTCATTGTGCCCGCCCTCAACGCCGTCGAGCGGGCGAGCGCCGAAGCGATTACCCGCGCCGTGTTCTTCAACCGCCTGGGGGAAATCCGCGACCGCAGCTTCGAGCAGCAGCGCTACCGGGCCAGCGGCCTCAACCTGGTGACGGCGGCCATCGTGCTATGGAACACGGTCTATCTGGAGCGGGCCGCGAACGCCTTGCGTGGCCACGGTCAAGCCGTCGATGACGGCCTGTTGCAGTACCTGTCGCCGCTCGGCTGGGAGCACATCAACCTGACCGGCGATTACCTCTGGCGCAGCAGCGCCAAGATCGGCGCGGGCAAGTTCAGGCCGCTACGGCCGCTGCAACCGGCTTAGCGTGCTTTATTTAATGAGATGGTCACTCCCTCCTTCCCGGTACTATGCTGAGGACAGGCTTTCATTCGGAGAACTATCATGGAAAACATTGCGCTCATTGGTATCGATCTGGGTAAAAACTCTTTCCATATTCATTGCCAGGATCGTCGCGGGAAGGCTGTTTACCGTAAAAAATTTACCCGGCCAAAGTTGATCGAATTTTTGGCGACATGCCCCGCTACAACCATCGCAATGGAAGCCTGTGGCGGTTCTCACTTTATGGCACGCAAGTTGGAAGAGTTGGGGCATTCCCCAAAGCTGATATCACCACAATTTGTCCGCCCGTTCGTTAAAAGCAATAAAAACGACTTTGTCGACGCCGAAGCTATTTGTGAAGCTGCATCGCGTCCGTCTATGCGTTTTGTGCAGCCCAGAACGGAATCTCAGCAGGCAATGCGGGCTCTGCATCGTGTCCGTGAATCCCTGGTTCAGGATAAGGTAAAAACAACCAATCAAATGCATGCTTTTCTGCTGGAATTTGGCATTAGCGTTCCCCGAGGAGCTGCCGTTATTAGCCGACTGAGTACCATTCTTGAGGATAATAGTTTGCCTCTTTACCTCAGCCAGTTATTGCTGAAATTACAACAGCATTATCACTATCTTGTTGAGCAGATTAAAGATTTGGAATCCCAGTTGAAACGAAAGTTGGACGAAGATGAGGTTGGACAGCGCTTGCTGAGCATTCCCTGCGTCGGAACACTGACAGCGAGTACTATTTCAACTGAGATTGGCGACGGGAAGCAGTACGCCAGCAGCCGTGACTTTGCGGCGGCAACAGGGCTTGTACCTCGGCAGTACAGCACGGGAGGTAGGACGACATTGCTGGGAATTAGTAAGCGAGGTAATAAAAAGATCCGAACTTTGTTGGTTCAATGTGCCAGGGTATTCATACAAAAACTGGAACACCAGTCTGGCAAATTGGCCGATTGGGTCAGGGATTTACTGTGCCGGAAAAGCAACTTTGTCGTCACTTGTGCTCTGGCAAACAAGCTGGCCAGAATAGCCTGGGCCCTAACGGCACGACAGCAAACTTATGTAGCATAACGGCAGAAATACACCGGTTTAAAGAATTACTGATCTGGTTTTGCGAATACTGATATTGATGATACTAACGGCCCACCGGCCTGTTGAGGAACCTGTAAAACGGAAAGGCTCATTGAAGCCGTATATTTTCTGGAGGTTCATCAGGCGCGGAACTCATCAAGGCGCGGGAATAAAATCCCATTCAGACGCCGGATAGATTCAAGCAAGCCAACTTGTCGTCAAAATCGGTGTTGCAAAAACGGGAGTGACCATAGATTCCGTTTTCTGAGACGACCCCAGCTACATCCCCAGGCAAAAGCTGGCTGAAATCATCACGCTTGTCCGTGAAATTTCCCGGCCCTCAGACGATAATTTTCATGAAGAAATGGTGGAGCAGTACGGGCGCGTTCGTCGTTTCCTGCCCCATCTGCTGAATACCGTTAAATTTTCATCCGCACCTGCCGGGGTTACCACTCTGAATGCCTGTGACTACCTCAGCCGGGAGTTCAGCTCACGGCGGCAGTTTTTTGACGACGCACCAACGGAAATTATCAGTCGGTCATGGAAACGGCTGGTGATTAACAAGGAAAAACATATCACCCGCAGGGGATACACGCTCTGCTTTCTCAGTAAACTGCAGGATAGTCTGAGGCGGAGGGATGTCTACGTTACCGGCAGTAACCGGTGGGGAGATCCCCGAGCAAGATTACTACAGGGTGCTGACTGGCAGGCAAACCGGATTAAGGTTTATCGTTCTCTGGGACACCCGACAGACCCGCAGGAAGCAATAAAATCTCTGGGTCATCAGCTTGATAGTCGTTACAGACAGGTTGCTGCACGTCTTGGCGAAAATGAGGCTGTCGAACTCGATGTTTCTGGCCCGAAGCCCCGGTTGACAATTTCTCCCCTCGCCAGTCTTGATGAGCCGGACAGTCTGAAACGACTGAGCAAAATGATCAGTGATCTGCTCCCTCCGGTGGATTTAACAGAGTTGCTGCTCGAAATTAACGCCCATACCGGATTTGCTGATGAGTTTTTCCATGCTAGTGAAGCCAGTGCCAGAGTTGATGATCTGCCCGTCAGCATCAGCGCCGTGCTGATGGCTGAAGCCTGCAATATCGGTCTGGAACCACTGATCAGATCAAATGTTCCTGCACTGACCCGACACCGGCTGAACTGGACAAAAGCGAACTATCTGCGGGCTGAAACTATCACCAGCGCTAATGCCAGACTGGTTGATTTTCAGGCAACGCTGCCACTGGCACAGATATGGGGTGGCGGAGAAGTGGCATCTGCAGATGGAATGCGCTTTGTTACGCCAGTCAGAACAATCAATGCCGGACCGAACCGCAAATACTTTGGTAATAACAGAGGGATCACCTGGTACAACTTTGTGTCCGATCAGTATTCCGGCTTTCATGGCATCGTTATACCGGGGACGCTGAGGGACTCTATCTTTGTGCTGGAAGGCCTTCTGGAACAGGAGACCGGGCTGAATCCAACCGAAATTATGACCGATACAGCAGGTACCAGCGAACTTGTCTTTGGCCTTTTCTGGCTGCTGGGATACCAGTTTTCTCCACGCCTGGCTGATGCCGGTGCTTCGGTTTTCTGGCGAATGGGCCATGATGCCAACTATGGCGTGCTGAATGATATTGCCAGAGGGCAATCAGATCCCCGAAAAATAGTCCTTCAGTGGGACGAAATGATCCGGACCGCTGGCTCCCTGAAACTGGGCAAAGTACAGGCTTCAGTGCTGGTCCGTTCATTGCTGAAAAGTGAACGTCCTTCCGGACTGACTCAGGCAATCATTGAAGTGGGGCGCATCAACAAAACGCTGTATCTGCTTAATTATATTGATGATGAAGATTACCGCCGGCGCATTCTGACCCAGCTTAATCGGGGAGAAAGCCGCCATGCCGTTGCCAGAGCCATCTGTCACGGTCAAAAAGGTGAGATAAGAAAACGATATACCGACGGTCAGGAAGATCAACTGGGCGCACTGGGGCTGGTCACTAACGCCGTCGTGTTATGGAACACTATGTATATGCAGGCAGCCCTGGATCATCTCCGGGCGCAAGGTGAAACACTGAATGATGAAGATATCGCACGCCTCTCCCCGCTTTGCCACGGACATATCAATATGCTCGGCCATTATTCCTTCACGCTGGCAGAACTGGTGACCAAAGGACATCTGAGACCATTAAAAGAGGCGTCAGAGGTAGAAAACGTTGCTTAACGTGAGTTTTCGTTCCACTGAGCGTCAGACCCCGTAAAGTCAATGAGCTTGCCCGCCCGCAGGACACAAATTTCCAGGATGAAATGGTCGAGCAATATGGACGGGTTAAGCGCTTTCTGCCAGCGATGCTGCGTGATTTACATTTTCAGTCTGCCCCTGCCGGCGAAAATACGCTATCGGCCATACATTACCTGGCCGAACTGAGTGGTTCGAAAAAACGCCTCCTGGAGAATGCGCCTGAGCAGATCATTACAGGTCCCTGGAAACGTCTGGTGTACGACTCCGAAGGCCGGATACAGCGTGCAGGATACTCATTGTGCCTGCTGGAACGCCTTCAGGATTCGCTGCGTCGCCGCGATATCTGGCTGGAGAACAGCGATCGCTGGGGCGATCCGCGTCAGAAGTTTCTTCAGGGGAAAGAATGGCAGGCTCAGCGGATCGCCGTATGCCGGGCGCTTGGACACCCCACCGATGGTGGAAATGCCGTTAAACAGCTGGCAACCGAACTGGACGAAACCTGGAAAACGGTGGCCTCACGCTTTGAGCTGAATGCTGCCGTGAGCATCTGTCATCAGGGTAAATATCCGTCCCTGACCATCAGCAGTCTGGAAAAACTGGAAGAACCGCAGCCGCTGATTCTTCTGAACAGCCGCGTCAGGCAGCTGGTCCCCCCTGTTGATCTGACAGAGCTGCTGCTTGAAATTGACGCCCGGACTGGTTTTACCCGCGAATTCACTCATGTGAGTGAGTCTGAAGCCCGTGCTCAGGATCTTAACATCAGCCTGTGTGCCGTACTGCTCGCTGAAGCCTGCAATATCGGACATGAACCGCTGATCAAACACAGTATTCCGGCACTGACCCGCCACCGTCTGAGCTGGGTAAAACAAAACTACATTCGGGCTGAAACGCTGGTCAGCGCTAATGCCCGGTTGGTCGATTTTCAGTCCACGCTGGAACTGTCTGAGCGCTGGGGCGGCGGAGAAGTGGCTTCTGCAGATGGGATGCGCTTTGTCACTCCTGTAAAAACGCTGAACTCTGGCCCTAACAGAAAATACTTTGGCTCAGGGCGTGGGATCACCTGGTACAATTTTGTTTCTGACCAGTATTCCGGCTTTCACGGCATCGTTATCCCCGGTACGTTGCGTGACTCTATCTTTGTGCTGGAAGGGCTTCTGGAGCAGCAGACGGGGCTGAATCCGGTGGAGATTATGACGGACACTGGAGGGTCCAGCGACATTATCTTTGGCCTGTTCTGGCTGCTGGGCTACCAGTTTTCGCCCCGCCTGGCAGATGCCGGTGAGGCGGTATTTTGGCGTGCAGATAAAAATGCGAACTACGGGGTACTGGATGAGCTGGCGCGGGGATGCGTTGAACTGTCAAAGATAGAAACCCAATGGGATGAAATGATGAGGGTTTCCGGTTCTCTGAAGCTGGGTACAGTCCACGCCTCAGAACTTGTGGGCTCGCTTTTAAAAAGTTCCCGTCCGTCAGGGCTGGCGCAGGCGATTATGGAGGTGGGACGGGTCAACAAGACGCTGTACCTCCTCAACTACATTGATGATGAAGAATATCGTCGCAGGATACTGACTCAGCTTAACCGGGGAGAAGGCCGTCACGCCGTGGCAAGGGCGATCTGTTACGGCCAACGTGGTGAGATTAGAAAACGTTACCGTGAGGGGCAGGAGGATCAACTGGGTGCGCTGGGGCTTGTCACTAACGCAGTTGTATTGTGGAACACGCTTTATATGCAGGAAGCGCTATCACATTTGCGCAGCGCTGGTGAGATCCCGGAAGACGAGCATATCTCACGCCTGTCGCCACTGATGTACGGTCATATCAACATGCTGGGACATTATACGTTCACGCTGCCGGAAAATATTCTGAAGGGAGAGTTGAGGCCATTAAATTTCAATTCAAACAATGAATTATTGCCTTAACGTGGTTTTTTACACGATTGAACCTCGAACCCCTAAAACACTGGCATGGTGCTACTGCCACAAACGGCATGTCACATTACGCCATCCAGGAGTCTCTGGATGGGAAAAATGTGGAATGGCTGGAAAAGGTTAGCGATGAACAATATCTAAATTGAGCGACTGCTCCCCGTCTGCACCTGGCGAGGAGTAGCGGCATAATTGTTAACTTTCTTTGTAGCGTAATGCTTCGACCATCAGGGTCATAGCCCTTGAATGCTGGCGACGGTTCGGATAATAAAGATGGAAACCTGGCCATACCGGGCACCATTCCGGAAGAACAGAGACCATCTTTCCCGAATCGATGTACGGCTTAACCATGTCCTCCGGAAGGTAAGCCAGTCCAAATCCATCTTTTGCTGCCTCCAGAATGTCGTAAGCGTTATTACAGATTACGGACCCACTCACTCTGATATCGAAAGAACGTGTTTGATCAATAAATTCCCAGTCGTAAAGTCCACCATAAGTCGATGTTCTCAAACGGACACACTGATGTTGCCCCAGTTCAGATGGTGTTTCTGGAAACGGATGTTTAGCAAAGTATGATGCCGAGCCCACGACAGTATTTTTTATATCCGCACTTATGCGAACAGAGATCATATCCTGAGCCAGTTCCTGCCCAAACCTGACACCTGCGTCATATCCCCTTGCTGCGATATCAATACTTTCATACTCACTTATAAGTTCAACGGTAATATCCGGATACTGGGTCAGGAATGTCGATAACTTAGGCCATAATACCGATCTGATTGCGTAATCGATGGCGGTTACGCGTAGTGTACCCGTTGGTTTATCCCTCAAATCGCTTAATGCCCTGAGTTCGTAATCAATCTCTTCAAACTCCGGAACAATTCTGTCGATCAAGTGCTGGCCGGCAGATGTCAGTGTGTAGACTGGCCCCCTGAATCTCCAGACAACCAATATCACTTAAATAAGTGATAGTCTTAATACTAGTTTTTAGACTAGTCATTGGAGAACAGATGATTGATGTCTTAGGGCCGGAGAAACGCAGACGGCGTACTACACAGGAAAAGATCGCTATCGTTCAGCAGAGCTTTGAACCGGGAATGACGGTCTCCCTTGTTGCCCGGCAACATGGTGTGGCAGCCAGCCAGCTATTTCTCTGGCGTAAGCAATACCAGGAGGGAAGTCTTACTGCTGTGGCTGCCGGAGAACAGGTCGTTCCTGCCTCTGAACTTGCTGCCGCCATGAAGCAGATTAAAGAACTCCAGCGCCTGCTCGGCAAGAAAACGATGGAAAATGAACTCCTCAAAGAAGCCGTTGAATATGGACGGGCAAAAAAGTGGATAGCGCACGCGCCCTTATTGCCCGGGGATGGGGAGTAAGCTTAGTCAGCCGTTGTCTCCGGGTGTCGCGTGCGCAGTTGCACGTCATTCTCAGACGAACCGATGACTGGAAGGACGGCCGCCGCAGCCGTCACACGGATGATACGGATGTGCTTCGCCGTATACACCATGTTATCGGAGAGCTGCCCACATATGGTTATCGTCGGGTATGGGCGCTGCTTCGCAGACAAACAGAACTTGATGGTATGCCTGCGATCAATGCCAAACGTGTTTACCGGATCATGCGCCAGAATGCGCTGTTGCTTGAGCGAAAACCCGCTGTACCGCCATCGAAACGGGCACATACCGGCAGAGTGGCTGTGAAAGAAAGTAATCAGCGATGGTGCTCTGACGGGTTTGAGTTCCGCTGTGATAACGGAGAAAAACTGCGGGTCACGTTCGCGCTGGACTGCTGTGACCGTGAGGCACTGCACTGGGCGGTCACAACGGGTGGCTTCGACAGTGAAACAGTACAGGACGTCATGCTGGGAGCAGTGGAACGCCGCTTTGGCAGCGAGCTTCCGGCGTCTCCAGTGGAGTGGCTGACGGATAATGGTTCATGCTACCGGGCGAATGAAACACGTCAGTTCGCCAGGATGTTGGGACTTGAACCGAAGAACACGGCAGTGCGGAGTCCGGAGAGTAACGGAATAGCAGAGAGCTTCGTGAAAACGATAAAGCGTGACTACATAAATATCATGCCCAAACCAGACGGGTTAACGGCAGCAAAGAACCTTGCAGAGGCGTTCGAGCATTATAACGAATGGCATCCGCATAGTGCGCTGGGTTATCGCTCGCCACGAGAATATCTGCGGCAGCGGGCCAGTAATGGGTTAAGTGATAACAGGTGTCTGGAAATATAGGGGCAAATCCAGTGTGACATTACGGGTACTTCTCATTAAAAGCCTTACCCCCAGCCGTTCTTCCAGCCCTTTGATGCTGTAGCTTAATGCGGGCTGTGTGACGCCAAGCTGGGCTGCTGCACGTGTGAAACTCCCGGTTTGAGCTACTGTGATGAGTGCAATGAGATCGGTGAACCCTTCGCGTGCCATTGTGCACTCCTTATGCAGATGTTAATCGCGATAATTGCGTAATACCAGATTACCACAAAGCCCGTTGCTACGCGTGTCAGTGGCAAGATGATTAATGAACCAGTCTTATAGCTCCAAACATAAATATAAGCTGGCACTCATCGATCACACGATATAGAGTAATAATCAACGAGAACGGCAACGCAGTATACTAGCCCCGTAAAATATTTCCATTTAAAAACCTTCAGCTTTCATCAAGGCTTTTAATCAAGTCATTACGTTATTTTATTTTCATCAAATGCAGTACAGGAAATAAAGTGCCTGATGGTAATTTCTCTGTTGAAGGCTGGCATCGTTTAATCTCATACTGAAGAATTCAAGGTGTATTTATGTCATTATTCAAAACGTCACTGCTTTGTGCATCGATACTGATCTCTAATTCAGTTTTTGCTGATAGCACCAACCCTAAAACGGTCGCTGAAGGTATAAATGTCATTGGCTCTCAGAAAGTATCATTCCAGAATGGTACAGTCAGAATGGCCGCTAACCTTTATATGCCTCCTGACTTTGACAATTCAAAAAAATACCCTGCAATTGTGGTTTCACATCCCTGGGGCGGTGTGAAAGAGCAGACATCAGGTCTATATGCTCAACAGCTGGCTAAACATGGTTTTATCACGCTGGCTTATGACGCATCTCATTATGGCGAAAGTGGTGGTGTTCCACGTGACCTGGAAAATCCAGCCGATCGTGTTCAGGATATCCGTAGTGCCGTTGGCTATCTGAGCAGCCTTCCTCAGGTTGATGCCTCGCGCATCGGTACTTTAGGTGTGTGTGCAGGTGGCGGATATACGCTGAACGAAGCCCAAACTGATTTACGAGTAAAAGCCGTAGCCGGTGTTGTTAGCTATGACATCGGTGATGCTACGCGTAATGGGATCACCGGAATGCCAGTTACTGCAGCAGATCGTCAGAAGCTATTACAGAGTGTGGATGAACAGTTAAACAAAGAAGCCGCTGGCGCACCTCTTCTTGTGCAGCAGTTGCTTCCTTCCCGCAATACCGTAAACGCCAGCACACCTAATTTTGTGCGAGAAGCAACTGAGTATTATCTGACGCCAAGAGGTGCTCATCCTAACGCAGCAAACCGTTATGTAGTGACAAGTCCAGGTCTGCATATGGCCTACTATCCGCTGGAACACATGGAGCTTATCTCGCCACGACCTGTTCTTCTTATCGCTGGCTCAAAAGCTGAAACATTAAGATTTAGTCAGCAGGCCTATGATAAAGCACAGCAGCCGAAAGAGTTAATGATTATCCCAGGTGCTTCACACTTTGACTTATATGATAAACCTCAGTTTGTTAATCCAGCACTGGATAAACTGGCCGAATTCTTCGGCAAGAATCTTTAATTATATCCATCCTGTTTAAAGCAGGATGGAAGATTTATGTAAAAGCTAAGTAATTAAAAAGGTAATATTATGAATTTCTCTTTTGAAAATAAAGTGGCGCTAGTCACAGGTGCCGCTTCTGGTATTGGATATGCAACAGCTGAAGCCTTCGCTAAAGGAGGGGCCTCAGTTGTCCTGTCTGATATTAACGCTGATGCTGTGAACGCAGCAACTGACAGACTGAAAGCAAAAGGGTTCCAGGCAACTGCGGTTGTGTGTAATGCAGCTAACCTCGATGAGGTTGAAGCGATGGTAAAGACGACGGTCGAAACATACGGCCGTCTGGACATCGCGTTCAACAATGCGGGGATTCAGAATAAATTAGCTGAAATCGCCGATGCCACAGCAGAAGACTTTGATCGCGTAAATTCGGTTAACCTGCGCGGTGTCTGGGGATGTATGAAGTACGAATTGCAGCAGATGCGTAAGCAGGGTAGCGGCGTTATCGTTAACTGTTCCTCACTGGGGGGACTTGTTGGCGGCGCAGAGCGGGCAAACTATCATGCTGCGAAACATGGTGTGCTGGGATTAACCAAAAGTGCAGCTCTCGAATATGCGACCCGTAATATCCGCGTAAACGCAGTGTGTCCGGGACTCATCTGGACGCCAATGGCTGAAAGCATGGTCGCTTCCGGCCAAAAGGAGGCTCTCGATGCGATGGTACAAAGCGTACCTATGCATCGTCACGGTCGTGCTGATGAAATTGCTGACGTTGTACTTTGGCTTTCAAGTGACACATCGTCATATGTTACAGGCCAGTCTATTTCAGTCGATGGTGGGCTGATTATGCGATAATTACCCATTGTCTGCAGGGATGCTTGTTAGATGAATTATCAAGACAGGGAAAACTGACGTATTCGTCACCTTTCCTGAGTCTGTCCCTGATTCTTTCTAACTGGCATCCAGGCATTGTACACAGCGAACTTCATCGGGCTACTAGTAACTAAAATCATAGCTGGTATGCCATGACCGCAAATAACCACCGTGATCCCAGCTTTTCAAGTAGGCTCATCATTTTTATAAAGCGATTGTATCCTACAAACCTGCGAAGCACTGTAGCCCGTTGCTTCTGCGGTTTCGCGGATGCTCAGTTTCTTGATCTGTCGATAGTACAGGACTTTCTGATGTCGCTCCCGATCGGCCTGCTTACCCCGGTATTTCCCCAGTGTATGTGCCCGTTCAATTCCCTGCTTCTGGCGCTGGCGGCGGCTCAGCCAGTCCTTATGCGACATCGCGGCCATCAAGTCGATAAGCATGTTATTGATGGCGGTTATCACAGCGCGGGTGATTGGGTCAGCCTGCGAAGGGTCTTTATCTGACAGCGCCTGCCATGAGGTGGGCACATCCAGGCTGACAATCCGCAACTCGTGTTGTTCTATCTGCTTTTTCAGCGTCATCCAGTCGCTGTTACTCAGACGGGTCAGGCGGTCTATTTGTTCGACCAGCAAAATATCATTGTGGTGACTGTCCATCAGTAAGCGTCCCAGCTCAGGACGGTCAAGTTTTGTCCCACTGATGTTTTCACGATAGTAGCTGGCTATTTTATGTCCTCGCTCCTGAACGAACTGCTCCAGCATCTCTTTTGCTCGATCGGCGAACTGATCTTCCGTCGATGCCCTCAAATATGCTCTGATGAACATTTTTTCACCACGTTATCGCATTTAGGTTATTGCATTAAATCTATCGCATATAGGTTATGTCATTCATCGTGCGCCGTCACGTTTTTGTTATGGCATCAGGGTGTACCCTTATGCGATAACCATTTTTGCTAAAAATACCGCATCGGATAATTTATGAGGGAAACTATATGGCAAGGAGGCAGATTCTTTCTCTGTCGGAAAGAGAATCATTACTGGCATTACCGGACGATGAGTTAACGCTGACACGAATGGCCTATTTCAGTGAGCATGATCTGGCGCTTATCAGTGCTCACCGTAAACCTGCCAGCCGTTTTGGTTTTGCCGTCCTTCTTTGCTATCTGAAAAATGTCGGCTTTGCACCGGATAAAAAAATCCCACCCTCTGATGCGCTGCTGAAGCATATCGCCAGCAGGCTAAAACTTACCGGGGATCTCTGGCCTGCTTACCTTTCCGGCAGGGATACCACCCGGCGCGAGCATTTAACCGAACTGTACCGCTATCTTGGCGTAAAAGCGTTCACCGGCAAAATACAGCAGGACTGTATTACACACCTGCTGCCGATGGCGACGCGCACCGATAAAGGTATTCTCCTGGCCGAAGAACTGCTGGTCTGGCTCCGGAAGAACAACGTGATAATCCCCGCGATTGATGTCGTGGAGCGTACCTGTGCGGAGGCCATGGCTGGCGGCGATAAAATCGTATTTCAGACCCTGAATGCCCCGTTAACTCCGGCTCACAGGGATGCCCTTGATCGTTTACTTGAGTCCTCAGATAATCAGTTTTCCAGACTGACATGGCTTCTGCAACCGCCAGGTAAAATCAATGGTAAGAACGTGCTACAACACCTTGATCGGCTCAGTAGCATTGAATCGCTGGCGTTACCGGAAGGTATAGATCGTACCATTCACCAGAACCGGTTGCTGAAACTGGCGCGGGAAGGCCGGAAGATGAGTAGCCGGGATTTGACCCGATTTTCAGCAGCCCGGCGTCATGCGATCCTGGTGTGCGTGCTGGAAGAAGCCCGAGCCACACTGACAGATGAAGTGATTGAGCTGCATGAACGCATGCTGAACAGCCTGTTCAGCAAAGCCAAAAGAACACAGGCTGAGCGCCTTCAGCAGACCGGAAAGCTGATCCAGTCAAAACTGAGGCAGTACATCGATGTCGGCCAGGCACTGTCTGAAGCCCGTGATTCCGGTGGCGATCCATGGCTCGCAATAGAAAACATACTGCCATGGCCTGAATTTGTCGCCAGTCTGGAGGAAACACGCCATCTCGCCAGGAAAAATAATTTTGATCCGCTGCATATTATTACTGAGAAATACAGCACATTACGGAAATATGCCCCGCGCATGTTATCCGCTTTACAGTTAGTCGCCACCCCGGCAGCGCAACCTCTGGCTGATGCGCTGGTTGTGATCAAGGATATGTACCGGAAGCAGTCACGTAAAGTTCCGGCGACAGCGCCGCTTGAGTTTGTCCCTGAAAGCTGGCGCAAGGTGGTGATTACACCTGCGGGTGTTGACCGGCAGTACTATGAATTTTGTGCGCTCAGCGAGCTTAAGGGGGCATTGCGCTCCGGGGACATCTGGGTTAAAGGCTCACGCCGCTACAAAAACTTTGATGATTACCTCATTCCCGAAAAGGACTTTGACAAACTCACACCGGCGCTACCCCTGCCCGTATCTGCTGATTATCATGAGTACATTACCAGCCGTATGACCCTGCTTCAGTCCAGACTTGAAGAGGTCAATGCCATGGCTGCCCTTGGTGAGCTGCCCGATGTGGAAATATCTGACAGGGGAGTAAAAGTATCTCCGCTGGATAATTGCGTCCCGGTGCTGGTTTCACCGCTGGCAGAGCTGGTTTACAGCATGCTACCGCGTCCTAAAATCACGGAAATTCTCGATGAGGTAAACAGCTGGACGACGTTTACCCGACATTTTTCGCATATAAAAAATGACATTACCCGTCCCGATACCCGCCTGCTCCTCACCACCATCCTTGCGGATGGCATCAATCTTGGTCTGACCAAAATGGCGGAAGCCTGCCCCGGAAGCACCAAATCATCACTGGAGGATATCCAGGCATGGTACATCCGCGACGAAACCTATTCAGCCGCCCTTGCAGAGCTGGTAAACGCGCAGGGGAAAAGACCACTTGCGGCATTCTGGGGAGACGGGACAACGTCATCATCAGACGGACAAAATTTCAGAACAGGCAGCTCAGGCCGCTACGCAGGGCAGGTTAACCCGAAATACGGGCAGGAGCCCGGACGTCAGTTTTATACCCATATTTCGGATCAATACAGCCCGTTTTATACCTGCATAATCAGTCGAGTCAGGGATTCAACCCATGTTCTCGATGGCTTGCTGTACCACGAAAGCGACTTGGAAATCAGGGAGCATTACACCGATACAGCGGGTTTCACCGATCATGTCTTTGCCCTGATGCATCTGCTGGGATTTGCGTTCTGTCCGCGAATCAGGGATCTCCACGACAAGAAGCTGTTTATCCAAGGGAAAGCAGACCGGTACCCGGCGCTTCAGTCACTGATATCAACGACCAGCCTGAATCTGAAAGAGATCGAAATTCACTGGCGTGAAGTGCTGCGTCTGGCGACCTCGATAAAGCAGGGAACCGTGACAGCATCTCTGATGCTGAAAAAGCTGGCCAGCTACCCCAAGCAAAACGGACTTGCCAAAGCACTGAGAGAAATTGGCCGCATTGAGCGAACGCTGTTTATGCTCGACTGGTTCCGCGATCCTACACTGCGTCGGCGAGTACAGGCGGGGCTGAATAAAGGAGAAGCCCGTAACGCGCTGGCGCGGGCGGTATTCCTGCACCGGCTGGGTGAAATCAGGGACCGAAAACCGGAAAATCAGAGTTATCGCGCCAGTGGGCTTACGCTGCTGACGGCTGCTATCTCACTGTGGAATACCGTCTATATGGAAAGGGCGATCGATGCCCTGAAGCGTAAAGGGGTGAAGATCAACGAGCAACTGCTGTCACATTTGTCGCCGTTAGGCTGGGAGCACATTAATCTGACAGGGGATTATATCTGGAAAAGCAACCGAATACCGGCTTCCGGTAAGTTTCGGCGCCTGAGACCAGCTAAAGTCGAAAGGTCAAAAAATAGCCTTAACGAAAGGAAGGGACTTCCCCTGATTATGCGCCTGATTAACTCTTGTGCAATCATGGGGTACACATCGTCCCGGAGGAATTCGTTATGACTATCACGACTGTCGGTTATTAGGCGACAATTACCCCGTCCGCATCGCGACAATTACTCTGGCCTGTTTGTA
>OKFU01000144.1_pt1 | contig 31942 bp, 27 predicted proteins | sample 1610491 | NCBI WGS metagenome assembly OKFU01 (sample SAMN04436656, study PRJEB24849) | human gut metagenome | biome: human gut; feature: NICU; material: stool | host: Homo sapiens | place: USA: Saint Louis, MO | collected 2010-05-24
CGATGTGCAGGCGGCTGCCGGGAAAGGCATCGTCCACCGCCTCGTCCAGCGCCGCCGCATCGCCGATCTCGCGGATGGTCTGCAGGGCCGCGGCCAGGTCGGCGCCGTCGGCGCCCAGCACCGGTGTATGGGTGCCGATCTGCGGACACCGCGCCGGCGCCTCGGCGTCGCTGCGGAAATGGTCGTAGAAGCGCCAGGAGCGGATCCGCTCGCGCAGGCCGAGCAGTTCCGGCACCTGTCGCGGGTCCACCGCCGCGCCCAGCATGCTGTCGAAGGTGGCGAGGTGCTGCGCCGCCACTTCCCAGCGACCGCCGCCGCCGCGTGCGCGCAACAACGGCCCGCGACGGTCGACGAGGACATTGGCCGGGCGCAGGAACGGGCCGGCCCAGATGCATTCGCGCTTGATCACCGGGTCGAGACCGAACTTGCTCTGGCTTGGCTCCGGCAGGCCGAGGTCGATGCAATAACCGAAATCCTCCCCGGCGAAGCCCAGGCGCAGGTTCACCGACTGCCGGCGCACGCTGCCTTCGATCGGCTGGGCGCCACTGCGCATGGCCCGGCTGATGTCCTCCGGTCCCGCCCACAGGGTCGATGGCAGGCCGCCCTCGCGCGCCAGCGACGGGATCACTTCGCCGCGCGCGCTGTCCGCCAGCAGGCGCAAGGCCCGGTAGACGTTGGACTTGCCGGCGCCGTTGGCGCCGGTGATCAGGTTCAGGCGCCGCAGCGGCATCACCAGGTCGCGCAGGGTGCGGTAGTTGGACACCGCCAGGGTGGTCAGCATGGCTGCTCTCGAAGGAACGGAAACGCGGCCGATTGTAGGCCAAATGCCGCATCGCTTACTTGAGCCCGGCTACCCCGGCGACGATCAACCCGACAGAAACCAGCTTCACCGCCGTCAGGCTCTCGCCAAGCAGCAGGACGCCGAGGAACACCGTGCCCAGCGAGCCGATCGCGGTCCAGATCGGATAGGCGACGCTGACCGGCAACTCGCGCAGCGCCAGGGTCAGGAAATAGATCCCGCCGATCGCCGCGACCACCGTCAGCAGCGACGGCCAGAGTCTGCCGAAGCCGTTGGAGAACTTCATGCCCATGGCGAAGGCGACCTCGAAGGCCGCCGCCACCAGCAGATGGAACCAGGCCATGGCGGCTCCTCAGGCCGACCGCGCCAGCGCCAGCAGGCGCTGTTCCGCCTCGGCGCAGGAGTCCTCGAAGGACCTGCCGCCGGATTCCTCGCCTTCCGCCGCGACCACCGTGACCTCGTCGATGCCGATGAAACCCAGCGCGGTGCGCAACCAGGGATCGGCGTGGTTCATCGCCTGGTTCTCGCCGCCCGGGCCGAAGCCATGGCCACCGCGACTGGTGACGATCAGCGCACGCTTGCCACGCAGCAGCGGCCGGTACTGGGCGACGCCATTGTCGAGGACGAAATCGAAGGCCACCCCGAGGCGCACGATCTGGTCGATCCAGGCCTTCAGGCCGCTGGGCACGCTGAAGTTGTACATCGGCGTGGAGATCACCAGCAGGTCGCTGTCGAACAGTTCGCCGACCAGTTGGTCGCTCAGCGCCAGGTCGGCCTGCATCGCCAGCGAACGCTGTTCCGGCTGGGGATGGAAGGCGGCGGCGACGAAGGCCTCGGTGACCGCCGGAAGCGGTACCCGGCCGACTTCGCGGCGAGCCACGCGGGCCTGCGGATGGGCTTCGCGATAGGCCGCCAGGAAAACCTCGGCGAGACGCCGGGACTGCGAGCGCTCGCCTCGCGGACTGGCATGCACTGCAAGAATTCTACTCATCTGTATCTCCTTGGATTCGGCTAGACTCGAATGGCCTCAAGGCCCTTCTCCTGGAGCCAGAAATTATTGGCAGCGGGGGTTCCCGACAAATGAGCAATAGTTGTTCAGGGTGAATTCAGTTCACCCATGGAGATTCCAATGTTCGCTTCCCTGCCGCTGACCGCGTTGCGCACCTTCGAATCGGCGGCCCGCCAGTCGAGCTTCAAGGCCGCCGCCGAGGAGCTTGCGGTAACGCCAACCGCGGTTTCCCACCAGATCCGTTCGCTGGAAGCCTGGCTCGGCGTTCCGCTGTTCCAGCGCCTGCCACGGAAAGTGCGCCTGACCGACTGCGGCGAACGGCTGTTCCGCAGCCTGCACGGGGCCCTGCTGGAAATTTCGCAGAGCGTCGACACGCTGCGTCCGCAGCGCAGCGTAGGCAACCTGACGGTCTCCACCACCCCGGCCTTCGCCGCCCTCTGGCTGGTGCCGCGTCTCGGCCGCTTCTACGCCGCGCACCCGCAGATCAACCTGCGCCTGGACACCAACTGCGAAGTCCTCGACCTGCACCAGGACGCCAGCATCGACCTGGTGATCCGATACAGCCTCGACGACCATCCGAACTTCTACGGTCTCTGCCTGTTCGACGAATGCTTCGCGGTCTACGGCTCGCCGGCCCAGGTCGCCCTGGCCGCAGAACGGCAGCCGACCCTGATCAGCGTGCGCTGGCACAACTCCAGGCTCTACGCCCACGGCTGGGAGGCCTGGTGCGCGCAGGCCGGCGAAGACTGGATGGAGGGCCAGCCGGTGATCCGCCAGTACGACGAGGAGCACTACGCCCTGCAGGCGGCCATCGCCGGCCAGGGACTGGTGCTGGCCAGTTCGATCCTGGTTTCGGAAAGCGTCGCCAGCGGCCTGCTGCAACCCTACAGAGCGGATATCAGTGTCGACGGCGCCGGCTACAGCGCGCTATGCGTGCCCGGACGGGAACGTCATCCGCCGGTGAAGGCATTCTTCGAATGGCTGAGGCTGGAGGCACGACAGTCGGGGCACGCTTGCCGGCTGGAGCGGGACGCCTGAGCGGCGCGGCGGGACAGGGACAAGGCGGCTGCCGTTATCCGTCCTGCGCGGCCAGGCGCAGCAGCCGCCGGACAAAACGACGGCCCGCACCTTGCGGGGCGGGCCGTCTCCATGCGCGGGCGCTTTACCCGCCCGCAGGCTCGATCAGCGCTGGGTTACCGGAGCGGCGGAACCCTGGTGCGCCTCGCGGTACTCCTGCTCCGCATCGTCGAAGCGCTTGAGCATGCTCGTCGAAGGCGCCTTGCCGAGCAGGCTGAAGACGACGATGGCGACGCTGGCGAAGAGGAAGCCGGGGATGATCTCGTACAGGCCGGTCCAGCCCAACAGGTTCTTCCACAGGATCACCGTCGCCGCGCCGACGATCATGCCGGCCAGCGCGCCGTTGCGGGTCATCCGCTTCCACAGCAGGGAGAACAGCACCAGCGGGCCGAAGGCGGCGCCGAAGCCGGCCCAGGCATAGGACACCAGGCCGAGCACGCGGTTTTCCGGGTTGGAGGCCAGCCAGATGGCGATCACCGCCACCAGCAGCACCATGGCGCGACCGACCCAGACCAGTTCCAGCTGGCTGGCGCCCTTGCGCAGGAAGGCCTTGTAGAAGTCCTCGGTGAGCGCCGAGGAGCAGACCAGCAGCTGGCAGCTCAGGGTGCTCATGACCGCGGCGAGGATGGCGGACAGCAACACGCCGGCGATCCACGGGTTGAACAGGATCTTGGCCAGCTCGATGAATACCCGCTCGGGGTTCTCGCTGACCGCGCCGGCCTGCTCCGGATGCGCCTGGAAGTAGGCGATGCCGAAGAAGCCCACGGCCACGGCGCCACCGAGGCAGAGGATCATCCAGGTCATGGAGATGCGGCGCGCGGCCGGGATCGATTTCACCGAGTCGGCGGCCATGAAGCGCGCCAGGATGTGCGGCTGGCCGAAGTAGCCCAGGCCCCAGGCCATCAGCGAGATCACGCCGATGAAGGAGGCGCCCTTGAGCATGTCGAAGCTGGTCGCGTCCTTCAGCTCGATGGCGGTGAAGGTCGGCTCGACGCCGCCGGTGGCGAGCATCACGATCACCGGGGTGAGGATCAGCGCGAAGATCATCAGCGAGGCCTGCACGGTGTCGGTCCAGCTCACCGCGAGGAAGCCACCGATGAAGGTGTAGGCGATGGTCGCCGCGGCGCCGGCCCACAGCGCGGTCTCGTAGGAGAGGCCGAAGGTGCTCTCGAACAGGCGCGCACCGGCGACGATGCCGGAAGCGCAGTAGATGGTGAAGAACACCAGGATCACCAGGGCCGAGAAGATCCGCAGCAGGCGGCTGTTGTCCTCGAAGCGGTTGGTGAAGTAGTCGGGCAGGGTCAGCGCGTTGCCGTTGTGCTCGGTCTGCACCCGCAGGCGGCCGGCGACGAACAGCCAGTTGAGGTAGGCGCCGACGATCAGGCCGATGGCGATCCAGCTTTCGGACAGGCCGGACAGGTACACCGCGCCGGGCAGGCCCATCAGCAGCCAGCCGCTCATGTCGGAGGCGCCGGCGGACAGCGCCGTGACGAAGCTGCCGAGGCTGCGGCCACCGAGGATGTAGTCGGAGAAGTTGTTGGTGGAGCGATATGCCGCCAGGCCGATCAGGACCATGGCCGCGATGTAGATCACGAAGGTGATCAGCGTGGGCGTATTGACACTCATAGGGACTCCCCTATTGCTTGTTTTTATCCGGGCCCTTGCGTGTGCAAGCAACGGGTAGCGGGCCCTTGGTTGGCAGAATGGCGCTTGTGGCGTCACTCCGTGAGCGCTTGCCGGAGCAAGCCGGAAACGTGGGTGGCCTCAAACGAGGCCGAACAGGCCCACGCCTCACGATCCCTCCCCTGTCGGGCAGGGAAAATCGTCCTTTATGGTCCGTTCCGGGCACGCACCGGAACGGCGGTCATTTCCCTTGGCGTTCGCTGCGGCGAACCCCGGAAACCGACCCGGGCGCCAAGGCGCCCGGGAACGGAGTATCACTCGGCGTCGGCCAGCGACAGCAGCGACGCGTTGCCGCCCACCGCGGTGGTGTTCACCGACGTGGTGCGCTCGCTGACGAAACGCAGCAGGTAGTTCGGCCCGCCGGCCTTGGGACCGGTGCCGGACAGCCCGTGGCCGCCGAACGGTTGCACGCCCACCACCGCGCCGATCTGGTTGCGGTTGATGTAGAGGTTGCCGACCCGCGCCAGCTCTTCGATGCGGCGGGCGGTTTCCTCGTTGCGGCTATGGACCCCCATGGTCAGGCCGAAACCGGTGGCGTTGATCGCCTGCACGACCTTTTCCAGGTCCTGCGCGGCATAACGCACCACGTGCAGCACCGGGCCGAAGTTCTCTTTCTTCAGCTCGTCGATGCCGCTGATCTCGAACGCGACGGGAGCGACGAAGTGACCGTTCAGGTTGCCCGGCACCTTGGTCTCGGCGATCAGCTTGCCGGCGGCCTTCAGCGCGGCGATGTGCTGCTCCAGGCCGGCCTTGGCCTCGGCGTCGATCACCGGGCCGACGTCGCTGACGCGCACGTCGGTCGGGCCGACCTTCAGCTCGGCCATGGCGCCCTTGAGCAACTCGATCACCCGCTCGGCGATGTCCTGCTGCACGTACATCACGCGCAGCGCGGAGCAGCGCTGGCCGGCGCTGGTGAACGCGGATTGTACCGCATCCTTGATCACCTGTTCCGGCAAAGCGGTGGAATCGACGATCATCGCGTTCTGCCCGCCGGTCTCGGCGATCAGGGTGGCGATGGCGCCGGGCTTCTCGGCCAGTTGGCGGTTGATGATGCGGGCGGTGTCGGTGGAGCCGGTGAAGGCCACCCCGGCGACCCGCGCGTCACGGCAGAACACGCCGCCGAGGGTGGCGCCGTCGCCCGGCAGCAAGGCGATAACGTCCTTCGGCAGGCCGGCTTCGAACATCAGTTCGACGGTGCGCGCGGCGATCAGGCTGGTCTGCTCGGCCGGCTTGGCCAGCACAGTGTTGCCGGCCACCAGCGCGGCGCTGATCTGGCCGAGGAAGATCGCCAGCGGGAAGTTCCACGGGCTGACGCAGGCGAAGATGCCGCGGCCTTCGTAGAACAGCTCGTTGCGCTCGCCGGTCGGGCCGCGCAGTTCCTCGCGGACCAGGCGCTGGCGGGCCTGCTGGGCGTAGTAGCGGCAGAAGTCGACCGCCTCGCGGATCTCGTCGATACCGTCCTGCAACGACTTGCCGGCTTCCAGGGTGCACAGCGCCATCAGCTCGCCGCGCTGGGCTTCCAGCAGGTCGGCGAGACGCTCGAGGATGCCGGCACGCTCGTCCACCGGGGTGGCGCTCCAGCGCGGCCAGGCCGCCTGCAACACGTCGAGGGCCTTGCCGGCCTGCTCGGCGGACGCGTACTGGACGCTGCCGACCAGCCTCTCCAGGTCGTACGGGCAACGCACTTCGTGGGCCGGGCCGGAAAGTTTCTCGCCGTTGACGATCGGCGCGGCTTGCCACTGGCGGGTCAGGTGCGGCTTGTAGGCGAGCTCCAGCTCGTTCCACTGGTTCTGGATGTTCATGTTGATGCCCTGGGAGTTTTTCCGCCCGGCGCCGAAGATCGCCTGGGGCAGAGGGATACGGTCGTTGGCCAGCGTCTTGAACTGGCGCAGTTGGGTAACCGGGTGCTGGATCAGCGTCTCCACCGGCACGCGCGGGTCCACCAGCTTGTGCACGAAGGAAGAGTTGGCGCCGTTCTCCAGCAGGCGGCGGACCAGGTACGGCAGCAGGTCCTTGTGCGCGCCGACCGGGGCGTAGATGCGCACGTTGCGGCGGTACTTCTCGATCACCGTGTCGTACAGCGCGTCGCCCATGCCGTGCAGGCGCTGGAACTCGAAGTCGCGCTCCTCGCCGCCGGCGGCCCTGGCTTCGTCGGCCAGGGCGAGGATGGCGGTCACGGTGTGGGCGTTGTGGCTGGCGAACTGCGGGTAGATCACCCCGCGGGTGTGCTCGCTGAGCAGGTAGCGGGCGCAGGCCAGGTAGGAAGTGTCGGTGCCTTCCTTGCGGGTGTAGACGGGGTAGCCGTCGGCGCCCTGCACCTGGCACTGCTTGATCTCGCTGTCCCAGTAGGCGCCCTTCACCAGGCGCAGCGGGATGCGTGCGCCAAGCTCGCGGCCAAGCAGGGTCAGCCATACCAGCACCGGCAGGCAGCGCTTGGAGTAGGCCTGGATGACCAGGCCGAACTCGCCCCAGCCGGCGATGGCCGGGTCGCGCATCAGCTTCTCGTAGAGTTCGAGGGACAGCTCCAGGCGATCGGCTTCCTCGGCGTCGATGGTGATGCCGACGTTCAGCTTGCGCGCGCGCACCGCCAGTTCCAGGACGTTGGCGAACAGCTCGCTGAGCACCCGCTCGCGCTGCGCCACTTCGTAGCGCGGATGCAGCGCCGAGAGCTTGATCGAGATCGACGGCCGCGGCCCCGGACCGACCTGCGGCTCGGCGCCGACGGTGTCGATGGCCTGGCGGTAGTCGGCCATGTATTTCTCGGCGTCGGCGGCGGTCAGCGCGGCCTCGCCGAGCATGTCGAAGGAATAGGTGTAGCCCTGCTCGCGGCATGGACGACCGTTCTTCAGCGCTTCGGAGATGGTCCGGCCAAGCACGAACTGCTTGCCCATCAGCTTCATCGCCTGGTTCATCGCGGCGCGGATCACCGGTTCGCCGGAGCGCTGCACCAGCCGGCTGATGACGCTCGGGGCGCGGCCGTCGGTGCGTTCGTCGATGTTCACCACCTTGCCGGTCATCACCAGGCCCCAGGCGGCGAAATTGACCAGAACGTTGTCGCTCTGGCCGAGATGGCGCTGCCAGTCGGCGGCGGACAGCTTGTCGCGGATCAGCGCGTCGGCGGTCGCCGCGTCAGGCACACGCAACAGCGCCTCGGCCAGACACATCAGCATCAGGCCTTCCTGGGTGTCCAGGCTGTATTGGCGCAGGAGTGCGTCGAGGGTATCGACGGCGTTGTCCCGGCTGCGCACGGTTTCGATCAGTGCGCGGGCGTTGCGGCGGATAGCCTCGATGCCGTCGGGACCGGGGTCGGCGAGCTGCAGCAGTTCGCCCAGGTAGGCTTCCTCGTCGACCGCGTAGTTGGCGCTGATGACAGGGAAGAATTCGGCTGCGGACCGGGTCTGGTCCTCGCCCTGCAAGACGTGACTGGCTTTGAACATCACGCCCTCCTCTTGTGGAGCCATTGTTATTGAAAGAAGTCCGGCCAGGCGTCCATTGCCCGGGGCACCGCCGCCGGCGGGTTGTGCCGGCGGCGCGGCACGTCCTGTGGCGCGGGAATACGGATCAGTATGGGTCAGGCCCATTCCGCCGGCGCGAGGCACCAGCGGATAGCGGAATGTAGTGGCTGCGAGAGGGGCGATTCTTGCGAAAGACTCTGGAGTTTTTGCGGAAAACTCCTGGCTGCGGAACTTTCCCGTTCCTCTTCGCCGGCAGGCATGCGGACATTGCCGCTGCACGTCGGCACGACGCCATGCAGAGTGGCTACGCGGGTCTACCGACACAAAAAGAAATAATATAACATCCCAATAAATACGCCGATCCGACCCCGTCGCCCTTCCTCCGGGAAGGGCCTGGGTTCGCTTTGGCCTGAAAAAAGTCCGACCCATGACCATGGAGCCCGCAATGTCCTCTTCCGGCCTTTTCCCTTCCCGTCCGCTCTGGCCTCTCACGCCACTGGCGCTGGCCTGCCTGATTGTTTCGGGGGAAACGCTCGGCGCCGACGGCCGCCCCAGCGAATTGCCCTCCCAGGTGATCACCGCCAACCCGCTGGGCAACGAATCTCCCGCCACGCCCAGCAGCGTGCTCGAAGGCGACGAGCTGACCCTGCGACAGAAAGGCAGCCTCGGCGAAACCCTCAACGGCCTGCCCGGGGTGTCCTCCACCTACTTCGGACCGGGCGCCAGCCGACCGGTGATCCGCGGCATGGACGGTGATCGCATCCGCCTGCTGCGCAACGGCGTCGGTGCGCTCGACGCCTCGTCGCTGTCCTACGACCACGCGGTGCCGGAAGACCCCAACAGCGTCGAGCGCCTGGAAGTGGTACGCGGCCCGGCCGCCCTGCTCTACGGCGGCAATGCCATCGGCGGGGTGGTGAACAGCTTCGACAACCGCATCCCCAGCGAACCCGTCGACGGCATCCACGGCAGCGGCGAACTGCGTTACGGCGGCGCCGACACCACCCGTAGCCGCTCCGGCGCACTGGAGGCCGGCGACGGCAACTTCGCCCTGCACGTGGACGCCGCCAGCCGCGAGTTCAACGACGTCAGGATTCCCGGCTACGCCCATTCCAGCCGCCAGCGGCAGATCGACGGCGACACCGGCAAGCATCGGGTGCAGAACAGCGACGGCCGCCAGGACGGCGGCGCCGTCGGTGGCTCCTATCACTGGGAGCACGGTTACGCCGGCCTCTCCTACAGCGGCTACGACAGCAACTATGGCTCGCCGGCCGAGGACGACGTGCGCCTGAAGATGCAGCAGGACCGCTACGCCTTCGCCTCCGAGATCCGCGACCTCGAAGGCCCGTTCACCTCGCTGAAGCTGGACGCCGCCTATACCAAGTACGAGCACAAGGAAATCGAGGACGGCGAGACCGGCACCACCTTCAAGAACGAAGGCTACGAAGGCCGCATCGAGGCCCGCCACCGCCCGCTCGGCCCGCTGAACGGGGTGGTCGGCGCGCAGTTCGCCAACAGCCGCTTCTCCGCCCTCGGCGAGGAAGCCTTCGTGCCGCACACGGAAACCGACAGCGCCGCGCTGTTCGCCCTGGAGGAATGGAAGCTCAGCGACCGCCTCGACCTCAGCTTCGGCGCCCGCCTGGAGCACACCCGCGTGGCCCCCGACGCCAAGGGCAACGAGCGCTTCGCCGAGAACGACGGTTCGCAGAGCTTCACCACCGGCAGCCTGTCCACCGGCGCGGTGTACAAGCTGACGCCGACCTGGTCGCTGGCCGCCACCCTCAGCTACACCGAGCGCGCCCCGACCTTCTACGAGCTGTACGCCAACGGTCCGCACGCCGCCACCGGCACCTACGAGGTAGGCGATGCCGACGCGGACAAGGAAAAGGCGGTCTCCACCGACCTCGCCCTGCGCTTCGACAACGGCGTGCACAAGGGCAGCGTCGGGGTGTTCTACAGCCGCTTCTCCAACTACATCGGCCTGCTCGCCAGCGGTCGCCATCGCAACGAGGAAGGCGAAGTGGTCGCCGCCGGCGATGACGAGGCGCTGCCGGAATACCTCTACAGCGGCGTTCGCGCGGACTTCTACGGCGTCGAGGCGCAGGACCGCATCCACCTGCTGGAAAGCCCGTACGGCAACTTCGACCTGGAACTCTCCGGGGACTACACCCGCGCCAAGAACAAGGACACCGGCGAACCGCTGCCACGCATCGCCCCGCTGCGCCTGAACACCGCGCTGATCTGGGAGTTGCAGCAGTGGCAGGCGCGGGTCGACGTCGAACACGCCGCCTCGCAGCACCGCGTGCCGGAGGAAGAACTCTCCACCGACGGCTACACCACCCTCGGCGCCAGCCTCGGCTACAACTTCGACCTCGGCGAGAGCCGCTGGCTGGCCTTCGTCAAGGGCACCAACCTGACCAACCAGACCGTGCGCTACGCCAGTTCGATCCTGCGCGACCGGGTGCCGGCGGCGGGACGCGGCATCGAGGCGGGGGTGAAGGTGGCGTTCTGAGACAGGCCGTGCGGGACGAATTCGCTCGGCGGATGACGTCCGCGCCGTTATCCGTCCTACACCACTCCCGGTAGGGCGAATAACCGCCTGCGGTTATCCGCCGAAGGTGGCGGATGGCGCTCAGCCCTTGCGCAGCGACTTCGGCGTCAGCCCCAGGTAGCGGCGCATCGCCGTGGTCAGCGCGCTCTGGCTGGAGAAGCCGCATTCCTCGGCGATCCGCACCAGAGGCAGGCGGCTTTCCCGCAGCAACCGCGCGGCGCAGTCGAGGCGGACCTTGAGCAGGTACTGGTGCGGGGTCAGGCCGACGCTGTCCTTGAACTGCGCGTGGAAATGGCTCGGGCTGAGACAGGCGACCTGGGCCAATTCGGCGACCGTGATGCGCCGCGCCAGGTTCCGCACGATATGCGCGTCCAGGCGCTCCAGGTCGAGCGGCCCGCTGGCCGCCAGGGGCTGCTGCTCGCCGAACAGGCGCAGGTGCAGGGCGCGGATCAGCACTCCGCCGAGGGCACGGGTCAGCAGCGGGTCGCTGCCGTAGCGGGCCAGTTCGGCGCCGGCGTAGCTGAGCAGGTTCTGGAAGTCGGCGTCCAGGGTCGGGTAGCGCGGCGCCTCGAACAGGCGCGCGAGCAGGTCGGGGTCTTCCGGGGTCGGGTTGTCCTCGCCCAGGTCGATGATCAGCATGCGGTTGTCGCCCACCCCGGCGAACACGTGGCCCGCCTCGCCCGGCACCAGGCAGGCGCGCATCCGGCAGACTTCCCCGCCACAGCCGTTGACCTCGAATTCGGCGCGCCCGGCCAGCGACATCACCAGTTGGTGATGCTCGTGGGCGTGGGTGTGCGACTGGTCGGGCAGACGGATGAGGCGGGTGTCGAACATGAACGGCAACTGCTCAATTTTTGCGCACTCTACTCGACTTGCCCGACGCTGCCCAGCACCTTGCCGCAAGTGGTACCCGCGTACCGCGTGCTGCGTGGAAACCTTCGGCAACATCCTTGAACGGACAGGGATTGAAACCCGCCCCCGGGGCCCCATCTAGACTCTCATGTTTCAGTCAGTCAGGTGCCTCATGAGCGACCAGGACGTTAATCCCGAACACATCAGCGACGCGCAGCCCGCCGGCACCGGCCTGGTGCTGCCCGGCCAGACCCTGCCGACCACCCTCTACGTGATCCCGATCCACAACCGCCCGTTCTTCCCGGCGCAGGTGCTGCCGGTGATCGTCAACGAAGAACCCTGGGCGGAAACCCTCGAACTGGTGGCCAAGACCGACCACCATTCGCTGGCCCTGTTCTTCATGGACAATCCTCCGGAAGACCCGCGCCACTTCGACGTCAACAGCCTGCCCGAGCACGGCACGCTGGTCCGGGTGCACCATGCCTCGCGCGAGGGCGGCAAGCTGCAGTTCGTCGCCCAGGGCCTGTCGCGGGTGCGTATCCGGGGCTGGATCAAGCGCCATCGTCCGCCGTTCATGGTGGAGGTGGACTATCCGAAGACCCCGATCGATCCCAGTGACGAAGTGAAGGCCTACGGCATGGCCCTGATCAACGCGATCAAGGAGCTGCTGCCGCTCAATCCGCTGTACAGCGAGGAACTGAAGAACTACCTGAACCGCTTCAGTCCCAACGACCCGTCGCCACTCACCGACTTCGCCGCGGCCCTGACCACCGCGCCCGGCGGCGAACTGCAGGAAGTGCTGGACACCGTGCCGATCCTCAAGCGGATGGAGAAGGTCTTGCCGCTGCTGCGCAAGGAGGTGGAAGTCGCGCGCCTGCAGAAGGAACTGTCCGCCGAGGTCAACCGCAAGATCGGCGAACACCAGCGCGAATTCTTCCTCAAGGAACAGTTGAAGATCATCCAGCAGGAGCTGGGCATCACCAAGGACGACAAGAGCGCCGACGCCGACGAATTCCGCGCCCGCCTGGAAGGCAAGGTGCTGCCCGAGCAGGCGCGCAAGCGTATCGACGAAGAGCTGAACAAGCTGTCGATCCTCGAGAGCGGCTCGCCCGAGTACGCCGTCACCCGCAACTACCTGGACTGGGCCACAGCCCTGCCCTGGGGCGTGTACGGCAAGGACAAGCTCGACCTCAAGCATGCGCGCAAGGTCCTCGACAAGCATCACGCGGGCCTCGACGACATCAAGGATCGCATCCTCGAGTTCCTCGCCGTGGGTAGTTTCAAGGGCGAGATCGCCGGCTCCATCGTGCTCCTGGTCGGCCCGCCGGGAGTGGGCAAGACCAGCATCGGCAAATCCATCGCCGAGAGCCTCGGCCGGCCGTTCTACCGTTTCAGCGTCGGCGGCATGCGCGACGAGGCGGAGATCAAGGGCCACCGCCGCACCTACATCGGCGCCCTGCCCGGCAAGCTGGTGCAGGCGTTGAAGGAAGTCGAGGTGATGAACCCGGTGATCATGCTCGACGAGATCGACAAGCTCGGCGCCAGCTACCAGGGCGACCCGGCCTCGGCGCTGCTGGAAACCCTCGACCCGGAGCAGAACGTCGAATTCCTCGACCACTACCTGGACCTGCGCCTGGACCTGTCCAAGGTGCTGTTCGTCTGCACCGCCAACACCCTCGACTCGATCCCCGGACCGCTCCTCGACCGGATGGAAGTGATCCGCCTGTCCGGCTACATCTCCGAGGAAAAACTGGCCATCGCCAAGCGCCACCTGTGGCCCAAGCAGTTGGAAAAGGCCGGCGTACCCAAGGGCCGCCTGAGCATCAGCGATGCCGCGCTGCGCGCGGTGATCGAGGGCTATGCGCGGGAAGCCGGGGTGCGCCAGTTGGAGAAACAGCTCGGCAAGCTGGTGCGCAAGTCGGTGGTCAAACTGCTGGAGGATCCCGAGTCGAAGGTGAAGATCGGTCCCAGGGACCTCGAGGACTACCTCGGCATGCCGGTGTTCCGCAGCGAGCAGGTGCTTTCCGGGATCGGCGTGATCACCGGGCTGGCCTGGACCAGCATGGGCGGCGCCACCCTGCCGATAGAGGCGACCCGCATCCACACGCTGAACCGTGGCTTCAAGCTCACCGGCCAGCTCGGCGACGTGATGAAGGAATCCGCCGAGATCGCCTATAGCTACATCGGCTCGCACCTGAAGAAGTATGGCGGCGACCCGACCTTCTTCGACCAGGCGTTCGTCCACCTGCACGTGCCGGAAGGTGCCACGCCCAAGGACGGTCCCAGCGCCGGCGTCACCATGGCCAGCGCCCTGCTCTCCCTGGCGCGCAACCAGGTGCCGAAGAAAGGCGTGGCGATGACCGGCGAACTGACCCTGACCGGCCAGGTCCTGCCCATCGGCGGGGTCCGCGAGAAGGTGATCGCCGCGCGCCGGCAGAAGATCTTCGAGCTGATCCTGCCGGAAGCCAACCGCGGCCACTTCGAAGAGTTGCCCGACTATCTCAGGGAAGGGCTGACCGTGCATTTCGCCAAGCGCTACGGCGACGTGGCCAAGGTGCTGTTCCCGGCCTGAGCCGGCGGCGGATGGCCGACCGGTTCGGCCGTCCGCCGCGCCAACCTTGGCACTCGGGCGCCAGCAGGGTTTATGCTGGCGCCCTTTCCATTCGAGCCGAGGAGCGCTGCATGTCCTTTTCCCCCTCCCGTCTGCTGCTGCCATTGTCCATCGTGGTCCTGGCCGGCTGCGCCGGGCAACAGAAGCCGGTGGTCACCCTGGACGACGCCGACGACTGTTCGCCGCTGAAGCTGACGCAAGGCCAGGAACTGGTGCTGACCCTGCCGAGCAATCCCACCACCGGCTTCCGCTGGGAACTGCGCAACCCTGCTGCCAGCGTGCTCAAGCGCCTTGGCCCGGAGGTCTACAGCAATTCCGAAGAAGACAGCGGCCTGGTTGGCAGCGGCGGCGAATCGACCTGGCGCTTCCGCGTCGCCGCCAGCGGCGACGACCGCCTGGAACTGGTCTACCGGCGGCCCTGGGAAAAGGACGCGGAACCGGCGGAAAGCTTTTCCTGCGCGATCCAGGTGCGCTGAAACCGCTGCCCGCGGCGGACACATTCTGTACGAAGACCGACGTCCTGCGCCGTGGCGACCTGGCCTATCCTGACAGGCCCCGTCGCCCCGAGGACTCCATGCTCCGCGCCTCCTTCGTCCTGCTCGCCCTGTCCTGCGCCGCTCCTCTGCTCTCGCTGGCCGAACCGTTGCGCTTCGCAGGCGACGACGGCTGCCCCTACCTGTGCCCTGGCACGCCGCAGCGGCCCGGCTACCTGGTCGAGGCGCTCAGCCAGGTCCTTCGGGAGCCACCGCACTTCGACAGCCTGCCCTGGCCGCGCGCCGTGCAGATGGTCCGCGACGGCCATCGCGACGGCCTGGTCGGCGCCTATGGACTCGACGGCCTGCGGGTCGGCAGCGAGCCCATCGGCTGGGTCGGGCTGGCCTTCTAGACCCGCCACGACAGCGACTGGCACTACTCCGGCGATGCTTCCCTGCTCGGCCAGCGCCTGGGCCTCGCCCAGGGCTACGTGAACAATCCGCGCTTCGAAGCCTGGCGCAGCCAGGCCGGCGACGACGACCTGCACCTGCAGGTCCTCGGCGGCGAGCGCGTGCTGCCGCGCAACCTGCAGAAACTGCTGCTCGGCCGCATCGACGTGCTATTGGAAGACTCGAGCACTACCTGGAGCATCATCCGCAGCTCGCCGGACAGATCCGCCGCGCCGGCGAACTACCCGGGCGGCAGCCGCTGCACGTCGGCCTCAGCCCGCACCTGCCGGAGGTCGACGCGCGTCTCGCGGAACTCGACGAAGGGCTACGCCAACTGCGTCGCGAAGGCACCCTGAAGGTCCTCGGCGAGCGCTATAGGCTTTCTTTCGAATGACTTTCCGGGCCGCCGGAAATCCGCCGCCAGACCAGCAACCACGCTGCTTTCAGCCGATTGAATAAATTCCGGCAGGCCTTTTTGGCGTCGTCTATTACTCAATCTACGACGGCACCGAAAGGAGGCGCGTCATGGGCACCGCTCTTCGTTACTCACTGCTCTGGGCATCCACTGTCTTCGTTTCCTCCTGCGGCAGCCTGCTGCCCAGCGAACGAGCGGAAGTCCAATCCCCCTTCGTCGACTACCTCGATGCCGAACTGCGCTATTCCCAGGCGCAACCCGGCAGCACGACCCGTTCGCAGCTGTTCGGGCTGGGTTTCGATCCATTGACCCAGGGCAACGGCCGCATGCTGTCGTTCATCGACGTGCGGCTCATGTTCATCCAGCCGAACATCCCCATCGATTACCTGCCGGGCGGCCTGGTGCAATGCCTGGAAGCGAAGGACCGTTGCATCGGCTACGCCTTCGATTTCAGCAAGACCGACACCCAGCGGGTCGGCAGCTTCTGGGCGGACGTGTTCAACTTCCGCAAGAAACGGGAGTTGCAGGGCTGGTCGTTCAAGGCGGTGTTCGTCTTCGTCAACGACGTGCTGGTGCACAAGGTCAGCAACGGCGAACCGAACATCCATCGCCTGGAAGACAAGAAGAACCCGCTGGGTCCGCTGCAGGGCGCGGGAGAGTACTTCTCCGACAAGCTCAGGTGATTCGCCTGCGCGCATGGGTGAATCGTCGCCGCGCAGTTGGGCGACGCTCGTCCCTCGGCTACAATTCGGCCCCCTGAAAAGCCGTGATGCCCGAGGTCACCCGCGTGAGCGAGTCCGATCGCCTGTTCGCCCAGCCCCAGCAACGTGTCGCCGACTTCGTGTTCAACGAAGACGTGGTGCGCGTGTTCCCCGACATGATCAAGCGCTCCGTGCCGGGCTACCCCACCATCGTCGAGAACATCGGCGTACTCGGCGCGCAGTTCGCCCAGCCGAACAGCGTGCTCTACGACCTCGGCTGCTCGCTCGGCGCGGTCACCCAGTCGCTGCGCCGCCACGTCCGCAACGACGGCTGCCGGGTGATCGGGGTGGACAACTCGCACGCGATGATCGAGCGCTGCAGTGAATACCTGCATGCCCAGGACGCCATGTACCAGGAGCTGCTGCCGGTCGAGCTGATCGAGGCCGACATTCTCGCCCTGGACCTGCAACCCACCTCGCTGGTGGCGATGAACTTCACCCTGCAGTTCGTCGCCCCCGACCAGCGCCTCGGCCTGCTGCGCAGGATCCGCCAGGCACTGCTGCCCGGCGGCGCGCTGATCCTCTCGGAGAAACTGCGCTTCGCCGATGCGCAGGAGCACGCGCTGCTCACCGACCTGCACATCGCCTTCAAGCGTGCCAACGGCTACAGCGAGCTGGAGATCGCGCAGAAGCGCAGCGCGCTGGAAAACGTCATGCTCCCCGACACCTTCGAGGAACACCGTGAACGGCTGCTGGCCGCCGGCTTCAGCCGGGTCAGCCAATGGTTCCAGTGTCTCAACTTCGCCTCGATGATCGCCCTGCCATGATCCAGCACCTCGCCCTCGACGCCCTCCAGCGACACCTCGCCGGCTCTCCGCTGTACGGCTGGGCGACCAGCCTGCCCGCGCAGATCGCCGCGCGCATCGAGGAAGGCCACGGCGACCTGGCCCGTTGGTGGAGCGCGGTCCAGCGCCTGCCCCAGGTGCCCGCGCCGAAGGTCGAACTGGCCCAGCGCTTCGCCCTGCACAGCGACCACGATGCGGCGCTGCAAGCGCAGGTGAAGGAAGCGCTGCAAGGGCTGATTCCCTGGCGCAAGGGGCCGTTCGACTTCTTCGGCGTACAGGTCGATACCGAATGGCGTTCCGACTGGAAATGGGAGCGTGTCTCGCCACATGTCGAACTGCGTGGCAAACGCGTCCTCGACGTCGGCTGCGGCAACGGCTACTACCAGTGGCGCATGCTCGGCGCCGGCGCGGAAAGCGTGGTCGGGGTCGATCCGAACTGGCTGTTCCTCTGCCAGTTCCTCGCCGCCAAGCGCTACCTGCCGGAGCTGCCGGCCTGGCACCTGCCGCTGGCCCTGGAAGACCTGCCGGAGAAGCTCGAAGGCTTCGACACGGTATTCTCCATGGGCGTGCTCTATCACCGTCGCTCGCCCATCGACCACCTGCTGGCGCTCAAGGACTGCCTGAAGCGCGGCGGCGAACTGGTCCTGGAGACCCTGGTGGTGGAAGGCGACGCCAGCACCGTGCTGGTGCCCGAGGACCGCTACGCGCAGATGCGCAACGTCTGGTTCCTGCCCTCGGTGGCAGCCCTGGAGCTCTGGCTGCGCCGCGCCGGGTTCGCCGACGCGCGCTGCGTCGACGTCAGCCTGACCAGCGTCGAGGAACAACGCTCCACCGAATGGATGCGTTTCCAGTCGCTGCCGGAATTCCTCGATCCACAGGACCGTTCGCGAACCGTCGAAGGCCTGCCGGCACCGATGCGCGCCACGCTGGTGGCGCGCAAGCCCTGACAGCGGGTAGGGTAAAGCCCATCCTCGGATGGGCTTTTTTTCGTGCTTTCATCCGCCCCGCAGGTCGACGGGAAGCGGGGCGCGATTGCCTCAGCGCTTGGTCGCCGCGGCCAGCATCAGCGCTTTCATCTCGGCCACCGCCTGCCTGAAGCCGACGAACAGGGCGTGGGCAACGATGGCGTGGCCGATGTTCAGCTCGTTGATGCCGTCGATGGCCGCGACCGGCTCGACATTGTGGTAGTGCAGGCCATGCCCGGCGTTGACAATCAGGCCGAGGGAACGCCCGAGGGCCACGCCCTCGCGTACCCGCTGCAGCTCACGGGCCTGCTCCTCGGGGTCTTCGGCGTCGGCGTAGCGACCGGTATGCAGTTCGATAGCCGGCGCGCCGACCCGGGCGGAGGCCTCGATCTGCCGCGGATCGGGATCGATGAACAGCGACACTTCGCTGCCCACCGCAGCCAGGCGTCGCACCGCGTCGCGGATGCGCTGTTCCTGGCCGGCGACGTCGAGGCCGCCCTCGGTGGTCAATTCCTCGCGGCGCTCGGGGACCAGGCAGCTATGCGCCGGCCGGATCTCCTCGGCGAAGGCGAGCATTTCCTCGGTGACCCCCATCTCGAAGTTCATCCGCGTCTGCAGTACTTCCTTGAGCACTCGCACGTCGCGTTCCTGGATATGCCGGCGGTCCTCGCGCAGGTGCACGGTGATACCGTCGGCGCCGGCTTCCTCGGCGTCCAGGGCGGCCTTCACCGGGTCCGGATAGCGGGTGCCCCGGGCCTGGCGCAGGGTGGCGACGTGATCGATGTTCACGCCGAGCAGAATTCGAGTGGCTTCAGTCACGGGGTGACTCCTTACGGTTCATGAACAGCTCGCGGCTGACCAGCGGCCGGCCGCCCAGATGGGGAGCGAGCGCCTGGCGCATCAGGCGCTTGGCCGCCGCCAGGGCGCCGGGGGCGCTCCAGTCGGCGTCGGCCATGGATAACAGTTCGGAGCCCTGGAACAGCCCGGGTTGCAGTTGCGCCACCGGCTCCAGGCCGGCCTCTGGCAAAAGCTGGTACAACGCCTGCGGCTCGATCGGGCGCCCATCGATGTCGAAATCGAGAGCGAAACCATAGCCCAGTTGCTCCAGCAGGCGCCATTCGAACGCGCGCAGCAGCGGTTCGATGGGGCGCCCCGCCGCCAGCAGCGGCAGGGTCGCGGCGTAGTGGGCGAAGATTTCCGGCTGCGGGTCTTCCGCCGGCAACAGGCGGATCAACAGCTCGTTGAGGTAGAGACCGCTGAACAGCGCCTGGCCATTGAGCAGGTTGGGAACACCGGCGCTTTCCAGGCGGGCCACGGTCTTCAGTTCGCCGCGCCCGCGCCACTCCGCTTCCAGCGGCACGAATGGCCGCGCCAGGGCGCCAGCCTTGCCGCGGGCGCCGCGCAGGACCGCGCGCAGGCGACCCAACGGGGTGAAGAAGTCCACCAGGGCGCTGGTTTCCTTGTACGGCCGGCTATGCAGCACGTAGGTGGCTTGGGCGGCGGCGAAGGACATGGCGGGTCGACCGGGCGCGAGAGGAATGGCGCCCGGCTGGCGCCGGGCTGCCGGGAACGGTCAGAGGTCGCCGTAGCCCAGCGAGCGCAGGGCGCGCTCGTCGTCGGACCAGCCGCCCTTGACCTTGACCCAGAGGTTGAGCATGACCTTGGAGTCGAACAGCACTTCCATGTCTTTGCGCGCGTTCTGGCCGATGCTTTTGATCCGCTCGCCCTTGTCGCCGATGATGATCTTCTTCTGCCCCTCGCGCTCCACCAGGATCAGCGCATGGATATGCAGGATGCGACCTTCCTGCTTGAACTCCTCGATCTCCACGGTGATCTGGTAGGGCAGCTCGGCGCCGAGCTGGCGCATGATCTTCTCGCGGACCAGCTCGGCGGCCAGGAAGCGGCTGCTGCGGTCGGTGATCTGGTCTTCGGGGAAGAAGTGCTCGCTTTCCGGCAGACGCTCGGCGACCAGCTTCTCCAGCACGTCCAGGTTGGTCCCGTGCTGCGCCGAGATCGGTACTACCTCGGCCTTCGGCAACTGCTGGGTGAGCCATTCGAGGTGCGGCAGCAGGTCGGCCTTTTCCTCGATGCGGTCGGTCTTGTTCACCGCGATCAGCACCGGGCAACTGACGTACTGCACGCGCTCCAGGACCATCTGGTCCTCTTCGGTCCAGCGGGTGCGGTCGACCACGAAGATCACCACGTCGACATCCTTCAATGCCGCGCTGGCGGTACGGTTCATGTAGCGGTTGAGGGCCTTCTCGCCGCTCTTGTGCAGGCCGGGCGTATCGACGTAGACGGCCTGCACCTCGCCCTCGGTCTTGATCCCGAGCATGTTGTGGCGGGTGGTCTGCGGCTTGCGCGAGGTGATCGCCAGCTTCTGCCCGAGGATGTGGTTGAGCAGGGTGGACTTGCCCACATTGGGGCGCCCCACGATCGCCACGTAGCCGCAACGGCTGCCGGCGGGGATGTCGTCGTGCATGTCAGTCATGGCCATTCTCCACGCCCAGGGCCACCAGCGCGGCGGCCGCGGCCACCTGCTCGGCGATGCGGCGGCTGCCGCCGTGCCCGTGGGTCTTGTCGCTCAGTAGGGCCACTTCGCAATCGACGAAGAAGGTCCGGCAATGGGGTTCGCCCTGGATATCCACCACCTCGTAGCGCGGCAGGTCGCAGCCACGCGACTGCAGGAACTCCTGCAGGCGGGTCTTGGGGTCCTTGTTGGTGTCCACCGGGGTCAGCTCGCGCAGTTGCGGTCCGAGCCAGGCGATGATCCGCTCGCGCGCGGAGTCCATGCCGGTATCCAGGTAGATGGCGCCGATCAGGGCTTCCATCGCATCGGCGAGGATCGACTCGCGGCGGAACCCGCCGCTCTTCAGCTCGCCCGAGCCCAGCCGCAGGTAGTCGCCCACCTCGAAGCCGCGCGCCAGCAGGGCCAGGGTCTCGCCCTTGACCAATCGCGCGCGCAGGCGCGAAAGCTGACCTTCGCGAGCCTGCGGGAAGTGGTGGAACAGCGCCTCGCCGATGACGAAGTTGAGAATGGCGTCACCGAGGAACTCCAGGCGCTCGTTGTTGCGCCCGGCGTAGCTGCGATGGGTCAGGGCCAGGACCATCAGGTCCCGGTCTTTGAAGGTATAGCCGAGCTTGCGCTCGAGTCGGTCCAGCGAATTACTCACGGCATGCGTACACGGAATTCTTTGTCGAAGTGGACCACCAGGTCGATGTTGCTGATCAGTGGCTCGCGTTTTTCATATTTCAGGTGCGCCCGGAATTGGTTGTCTTCCAGTTGCACCTCCAGGGCCTTCTCCAGGTCCAGGTTGCGGATGCCGTTGATCTGCATCCCCTTGCCGACGTAGCTGTAGAACTCCGGCACGGAACGCACCTCGGCCGCCTTGTCGGTCTCCACGGAAGTGATCACCTTCTCCAGCGAGTAGTAATCCATGTAGTGCGGGATGATCTTGAACGCGGCGCTGGCGAAGAACGCCACCACGCCCAGCACCACCAGCCACCCCAGCAGGGACATCCCCTTCTGCGAACGCGCGAACCTCATGTCGGACCTCATGTCAGTGTAGTTATTCCGTCCAGCGAGCGGTAACGCCATCGGGCAGGGCCCTGCGGCGGCGTTCGCGGAAGTGAAAGCGGGGCTGCCCTCGGGAGCAGCCCCGCTTCGCGATTATTCAGCAGGAGCGCCCTTCCGCGTGGCGAACCTGCGCACAGGTCAGTGAATCACGCCGACCCGGGAGAAGTTCGGCAGGTTGCTCATCTTCGGATCGGGCCAGCTCATCCATACAGCGAAGGCCTTGCCGACGATATTGCGGTCCGGAACCATGCCCAGCAGATCCTTGGGGATCTTCGGATCGTTCCAGTAGCGGCTGTCGTTGGAGTTGTCGCGGTTGTCGCCCATCATGAAGTAGTGGCCGGCGGGAATGGTCCACTGGCGGTCGGGCTCAATGCGATAGCGGCTCATTTCCTTGCGGATCAGGTGCTCGGCCTGGCCCAGCTTCTCCTGGTACAGGGTCACGCTGCCCAGGGTGCCCGGTTCCTCGCCGACCAGTTTCTCCGCCACCAGCTCGCCGTTGACGTACAGGCGCTTTTCCTTGGTGTAGCGCACGGTGTCGCCGGGCAGGCCGACCACGCGCTTGATGTAGTTGATGTTCGGTTCGCTGGGATAGCGGAACACCATGACATCGCCGCGCTGCGGATCACCGATCGGCATCACCTTGGTGTCCAGCACCGGCAGGCGGATACCGTAGGCGAACTTGTTGACCAGGATGAAATCGCCGACCTCGAGGGTAGGTTTCATCGACCCCGAGGGAATCTGGAACGGCTCGACCAGGAAGGAACGCAGCACCAGCACGATGAACAGCACCGGGAAGAACGACTTGCCGTACTCCACCAGCAGCGGTTCCTTGTTGAGCTTCTCCAGCACTGCCGGATCGGGCTCGTTCACCTGCCCTTCGTAGGAAGAGATCGCGGCCCGCCGACGCGGCGCGAACAGCACCAGGTCGACCAGGGCCAGGGCGCCGCATACAGCCACGGCGATGACCAGCAACAACGGGAAATTGAGTGTCATGGGTTCTAGCTATCCACTTTGAGCACGGCGAGGAAGGCTTCCTGGGGAATTTCCACGCTACCGACCTGCTTCATCCTTTTCTTACCAGCCTTCTGCTTCTCCAGCAGCTTGCGTTTACGGCTCACGTCGCCACCGTAACACTTGGCCAGCACGTTCTTCCTGAGCGCCTTGACCGTCGAGCGGGCGATGATCTGCCCACCGATGGCTGCCTGGATCGCCACGTCGAACATCTGCCGCGGGATCAGTTCCTTCATTTTCTCCACCAGCTGGCGGCCCTTGTAGGGGGCGTTGTCGCGGTGGACGATCAGGGCGAGGGCGTCGACCTTCTCGCCATTGATCAGCACGTCGAGACGAACCAGGTTGGACGGCTCGAAACGATCGAAGCTGTAGTCCAGGGAAGCATAGCCGCGGCTGGTGGACTTGAGGCGATCGAAGAAGTCGAGCACCACCTCGTTCATCGGCAGGTCGTAGACCACCTGCACCTGGCCGCTGAGGAAGTGCATGTCGCGCTGCACGCCGCGCTTCTCGATGCACAGGGTGATCACGTTGCCCAGGTGGTCCTTGGGCACCAGGATGGTGGCGCGGCAGATCGGTTCGCGCATTTCCTGGATCGACGCCAGGTCCGGGAGCTTGGACGGGTTGTCGACGTAGATGATCTCGCCATTCTTCTGCACGATCTCGAAGACCACCGTGGGCGCGGTGGTGATCAGGTCCAGGTCGTATTCGCGCTCCAGGCGCTCCTGGATGATCTCCATGTGCAGCATGCCGAGGAAGCCGCAACGGAAGCCGAAGCCCAGGGCTTCGGAGCTTTCCGGCTCGTATTGCAGCGACGAGTCGTTGAGGGTCAGTTTCTGCAGGGCGTCGCGGAAGTCCTCGAAATCGTCCGAGCTGACCGGGAACAGGCCCGCGTAGACCTGCGGCTTGACCCGCTTGAAGCCCGGCAGGACCTCGACGTCCGGCGTGTTGTTCAGGGTCAGCGTATCGCCCACCGGCGCGCCGTGGATATCCTTGATACCGGCGATGATGAAGCCCACCTCGCCCGCCTTCAGGTCGACGGTCTCGGTGTGCTTCGGAGTGAATACCCCGACGCTGTCCACCTGGTGGACCTTGCCGGTGGACTTCACCAGGATCTTGTCGCCCTTCTTCACCCGGCCGTTCTTCACCCGTACCAGCGAGACCACGCCGAGGTAGTTGTCGAACCAGGAGTCGATGATCAGCGCCTGCAGCGGCGCCTCGATCTCGCCTTCCGGGGCGGGGATGGCGGTCACCAGGCGTTCCAGCACCTCCAGCACGCCCATCCCGCTCTTGGCGCTGCAGGCCACGGCGTCGGTGGCGTCGATGCCGATGATGCTCTCGATTTCCTCTTTCACCCGCCCCGGCTCGGCCTGGGGCAGGTCCATCTTGTTCAGCACGGGCATCACTTCCAGCCCCTGCTCGATGGCGGTGTAGCAATTGGCGACGGACTGCGCCTCGACGCCCTGGCCGGCGTCCACTACCAGCAGCGCGCCCTCGCAGGCGGCCAGCGAGCGGCTGACTTCGTAGGTGAAGTCGACGTGGCCGGGGGTATCGATGAAGTTGAGCTGGTAGGTCTTACCGTCCTGCGCCTTGTAGTGCAGGGTCACGCTGTGGGCCTTGATGGTGATCCCGCGCTCGCGCTCCAGGTCCATGGAGTCCAGGACCTGGGCCTCCATTTCGCGATCGGAGAGGCCGCCGCACATCTGGATGAAGCGATCGGCCAGCGTCGACTTGCCATGGTCGATATGGGCAATGATGGAGAAATTGCGGATATGGCTCAGGTCGCTCACGGCTCAACACACTCGAAAAGGGCAAGGGCGGCAATCCGCCGAAAAATAGCCGGGGAGTTTACCTGATGCTCGGGCAAGGCGTCACGCAGGTAACGGATTGACGGGCATGAAAAAGGGCGGTGGAAACCGCCCTTTTTTCGCCAGCCGGCTTATTCGGCCAGCTTGAAGGTAATGAAGCTGGCGCGTCCCTGGCGCAGCACCCGCATCGAAACCGAACGGTTCTTCGGCAGGGCCTTGGCCACGTCGGCGAAGACCTTGGTCGAGGTCACCGCCTTGTTGTCCAGGTGGGTGATGACATCGCCCGGACGCAGGCCGATGACCGCGGCCGGACCGTCCTGGACTTCCTTGATCACCACGCCGCCCTGGATATCCAGGCTCTTGCGCTGCTCGGCGGTCAGGTCGGCGACGGTCACGCCCAGGCGGTTGCTGCTGCGCTCGGCGCCCGGAGCGCCCATCGAGGCGATTTCCTCGTCGTCGTCCGGAAGGCTGCCTACCGCCATGCTCAGGGACTTGCGCTGGCCGTTGCGAATCACGTCCAGGTTGATCTTGTCGCCCGGCTTCATGTTGCCCACCAGGTGCGGCAGGTCGGCGGACTCGTTGATCGACTGGCCGTTCAGGCTGAGGATCACATCGCCCACCTGCAGGCCACCCTTGGCCGCCGGGCCGTCTTCCACCAGTTGCGCCACCAGCGCGCCGGACGGCTTGTCGAGGCCGAAGGACTCGGCGAGATCCTTGTTCACTTCCTGGATCACCACGCCCAGCCAGCCGCGACTGACCTTGCCGGCTTTCTTCAACTGGTCGGCGACGTTCAGCGCGACATCGATCGGAATGGCGAAGGACAGGCCCATGAAGCCGCCGGAACGGGTGAAGATCTGCGAGTTGATGCCGACCACTTCGCCCTGCAGGTTCAGCAGCGGACCGCCGGAGTTACCCGGGTTGATCGCCACGTCGGTCTGGATGAAGGGTACGTAGCTCTCGTTCGGCAGGCTACGACCCTTGGCACTGACGATACCGGCGGTGACCGAGTGATCGAAGCCGAACGGCGAACCGATGGCCAGGACCCATTCGCCCACTTTCAGCTTGTTCGAATCGCCCAGTTTCAGGGTCGGCAGGTTCTTCGCCTCGATCTTCAGCACCGCCACGTCGCTGCGCGGGTCCGCGCCGACCAGCTTGGCCTTGTGCTCGCTACGGTCGGACAGGCGCACCAGGATCTCGTCGGCATCGGCCACGACGTGATTGTTGGTGAGGATGTAGCCGTCGTTGGAGATGATGAAGCCGGAACCCAGCGATTGCGCCTCGCGCTGCTGGCCGCGCGGATTGCGCGGAACCTGCGGGATGCTGCGTTCGAGGAAGTCGCGGAACATCGGCGGCAGCCCTTCGAGGTCGGGGATAGACAGCTGCCCGCGCGCCATGGCGCGATCCGGCAGCTTCTGCCGCGTACTGATATTCACCACCGCCGGCGACGCCTGTTCGACCAAAGGCGTGAAGTCCGGCAGTTCTGCCCGGGCCGTCATCGCCAGGCTCAAGGCCAGCAAGGCCACCATCGCAGCCATACAGCGTTTTAGGGTATGCATCGACTACAGCTCCCGTGATGTTCGAGGGAAGAGAAAGACTCAGGCCGAATCGGACGGCCCGGAAATCAGCGCTCGCAGAACCACCGGCTGCGAGGCTGGATCATCGGCATGACGACGAGCATGCCGACGCACCAATAGCCAGGCCGCCAGCAAACCCGCCAGCCCGGACACGATGATCAGAGGTTCGACAAGGCCCGCCCGGGTCGCCAGCAATGCTGCCACGAAAAACCCGAGCAGAGGGAAAAGATAGAAGAGGACGGAGGCGCGCAACAACAGGTCTTCATGAATTCCTAGGACGACCGCATCGCCGACCCGCAGGCTCAGGTCGCTCAACGCGCGCACCCGGGCACGCCCCGCGCCGACGCCCAGGCGCTGCATCAGCCCCTGGCCGCAACCGGCATTGGCCGAGCAGGACGAGCAGGTACTGCGGCGCACGGTCTCGACCCATACCGCTCCCGGCTCGGTCGCCACCACTCGCCCCTGCTCCTCGATCATTTCTGGGCGGCGGCCTCGGGCCGGATGGACAGCGCCACCCGCTCGGCGGTGCCCAGCGGCACTTCGCCGACGACGGTCACCATCTGGCCGCCGTCATCGGTCTGCAGGCGCTTGGAAACCACCACGGTCGGGCCGAGCTGGCTGCGCGCGTCGCCAACCATGGCACCGTGCAGCGGCTCGATGAACACCGAGAATCGTGCCAGGCCATCGCCATAGGTCAGGCAGGCGACCGGATCGGGGGTGACCGGACTGCGACGCATGAAACTGCGGGTCAGGGTGAAACCTGGCGGCAGCCATTCCGAGCGCCAGGCCACGGTCTTCTCGCCGTCGGCCTTGGCCGGGCCGACGACCTGGCATTCGGCGCCCGCCTGCAACTGGTCTTCGGCAGGTGCCGCGCCGGTATTCAACTGGGTGAACTGGAAGCGCTCGAGCAACTGCCCCTTCTCGTTCAGCAGCAGCGACTTCAACGGCAGGCCGGTGTCGCGGTCCAGGTGCAGCTCGAAGCCGTAGCGATGCTGGTCGCGCGGAGTCACCGCAAGGACCACTGCCGGGCGGCCGGCGACACGGGATTCGCCGACCAGGCGCAGGTCGTACCAGGAAGCCAGCTGGGAGGGATCGAACTTGCGCACCGGCCACAGCTGGGCATCGGCCAGTTGGTCGGCAAGGCCGCCGCTGATGCACTGGGTGCGCCCGTCGACCCGGACCACTTCCTGGCGCGCGCCGTCGAGCTGGAGCAGGCGCTCGCGAACCGCACCATCGCTCTCCACGCGATGCCAGATCTCATGGGTGGAGAAGCTGCCATTGCGCTCGTAGACGAAGGTGCCTTGGAAACTGTTCTGGCGATCGGCCTCGGCGAGACGATTCAGCCAGTCGGAAGCGTCGGCAGCCTGAGTGGCGGGAACCGCCATCAGGCTGCCAAGCAAAAGCAACAGGGAGGTGGTGCGCATGTCTCTCCTCAGCGGTTTTCCAGGCTGGCTGCCCGAGCGTAGGGCAGCGCGCTCTCTGTACCACTGACGGCGGATTGTTGCACGTGCTGACGCAGGTAGATCGGCAGACGCTGCTCATGCCAGCGGGTATCGCTGGACGAGGAGTTGGTGATCACCTGCGGCGCCCCCTGCTCTTCGCTGTAGCCGGCCAGCACGGCCGGGCCTTTCACCTGAGGCAGGGCGATCTGCGGGGTGGTCCCCTGTTGCGCCATCTGCGGCAGGGCGTCGTTCTGGTTGTACAGACGCACGCCGGCCAGCACCGCCAGGGTCACCGAGGCAGCGACCGCCAGGCGACCGACCATCCGCCACGGTCCCTTCTCCGCTTTCGGCGGAGCGGCCTCGTCGGCCAGGGCAGCAGAGACCGCCGCAGCGATATCCAGCTTCGGCAGGGTAGGCTCGCGGTGCATGACGGACCGCGCCAACTGGTAACGCGACCAGGTGGAACGCAGCTCGGCATCCTCGCCGCAAGCTGCGAGCACCCGCCGCAACTCGAGTTCATCCGCTTCGTTATCCATCACAGCGGACAGAGTTTCCTGCAGGGCTTCACGACTCATAGCGATACCTCTCTTGGCATTTGCCGCTGTGTCAGGCTTCTCGCAACAAAGGCTGCAGAGCTTTGTCGATTGCTTCACGAGCGCGGAAGATCCGCGACCGTACCGTCCCCACCGGACACTGCATCACGGTGGCGATATCTTCGTAACTCAAACCTTCGAACTCGCGCAGGGTCAGGGCCGTGCGCAAATCCTCGGGCAACTGCTGGATGGTCTGGTGCACGGTGGCCTCGATCTCATCCCGCAACATCGCCCGTTCCGGCGACTCGATGTCCTTCAGGGCGTGGTCGCCCTCGAAGAACTCCGCATCCTCTGCGGTCACATCGCTGTCCGGTGGCCGACGCCCGCGAGCGACCAGGTGGTTCTTCGCGGTGTTGATGGCGATCCGATACAGCCAGGTATAAAAAGCACTATCGCCGCGGAAATTGCCGAGCGCACGGTATGCCTTGATGAAGGCTTCCTGCGCTACGTCCTGGGCTTCCTGAGCGTCGTGCACGAACCGCACGATCAATCCCAGTATCTTGTGCTGGTATTTCAGTACCAGCAGATCGAAAGCCCGCTTGTCTCCGCGCTGTACCCGTTCAACCAGTTGCTGATCCTGTTCCTGGGTTAGCATGAAAGCTCCTCTTCGAACCTGGAGGAGCTTCGAGCGTCCCAGCGAATCGTCTTGCCAAGATAGACTCGGGCTTCTTGCAAAAGTTCTCCCCTCCAAGCATGCGTCACGAGTTTTTTCCTCGCTCGTGACGTGCGGCCCCGGACATCGTGTCCGGGCCCCGCGAAAATGGATTGCATCGGGCTCAGGGCCCGGCCTCTGTGCCGCTGGGTAGGCCAACCGGACGAGGTCTTCAGGCATCCTGCTTTGGAACCGATGCGTCTAAGAAAGTTCCAGCACTACATCGCCCCGCTCTGATGACGCCTGCCGATGACAGGCCCGCAGCTCATCCGCCGGACCGGCAGCGGGGGTGCGCTATTGTGCCGCCAGGCCCTTCTATATACTAGGGCTCCACCACGGGGAAATGCGGGCATGAGCCAACATTATCAACACGATGTACTGGTCATCGGCAGCGGCGCCGCCGGCCTGAGTCTGGCCTTGACCCTTCCGGAACACCTGCGCATCGCCGTCCTCAGCAAGGGCGAACTGTCGCAGGGCTCGACCTACTGGGCCCAGGGCGGCGTGGCCGCCGTGCTGGACGATACCGACACCGTGGAATCCCACGTCGAGGACACCCTGGTCGCCGGTGGCGGCCTGTGCCGCGAGGATGCGGTGCGCTTCACCGTGGAGCATAGCCGCGAAGCGATCCAGTGGCTGATCGAACAGGGGGTGCCCTTCACCCGCGACGAGCAGCACAACCACGAGGAAGGCAGCTTCGAATACCACCTGACCCGCGAAGGCGGGCACAGCCACCGGCGCATCATCCATGCCGCCGACGCCACCGGCGCCGCGATCTTCAATACCTTGCTGGCCCAGGCCCGGCGGCGACCGAACATCGAGTTGCTGTCGCAGCGGGTGGCGGTCGACCTGATCACCGAGCGCAAGCTAGGCCTGCCGAGCAAGCGCTGCCTGGGCGCCTACGTGCTGAATCGGGAAAGCGGCGAAGTCGATACCTTCCGTGCCCGCTTCAGCGTGCTGGCCTCCGGTGGCGCGAGCAAGGTCTACCTTTATACCAGCAATCCCGACGGCAACTCCGGCGACGGCATCGCCATGGCCTGGCGCGCCGGCTGCCGGGTCGGCAACCTGGAGTTCAACCAGTTCCACCCGACCTGCCTGTACCACCCGCAGGCCAAGAGTTTCCTCATCACCGAGGCATTGCGCGGCGAAGGCGCCCTGCTCCGCCTGCCCAATGGCGAGCGTTTCATGCCGCGCTTCGACCCGCGTGGCGAACTGGCGCCCCGGGACATCGTGGCCCGCGCCATCGACCATGAAATGAAGCGTCTGGGGATCGACTGCGTCTACCTGGACATCAGCCACAAGCCGGCCGAGTTCATCAAGGCGCACTTCCCCACCGTCTACGAGCGCTGCCTGGACTTCGGCATCGACATTACCCAGCAACCGATCCCGGTAGTGCCGGCCGCTCACTATACCTGCGGCGGCGTGCTCGTCGACCAGCACGGGCATACCGACGTGCCGGGCCTCTACGCCATCGGCGAAACCACCTTCACCGGCCTGCACGGCGCCAACCGCATGGCCAGCAATTCGCTGCTGGAATGCTTCGTCTATGCCCGCTCTGCCGCCGCCGACATGCTCCAGCGCCTGCCCGGCACGCCCGTGCCGGAAAGCCTGCCGAGCTGGGACGCCAGCCAGGTCACCGACTCCGACGAGGACGTGATCATCGCGCACAACTGGGACGAACTGCGGCGTTTCATGTGGGACTACGTCGGTATCGTGCGCACCAACAAGCGCCTGCAGCGCGCCCAGCACCGGGTACGCCTGCTGCTCAGCGAGATCGACGAGTTCTACAGCAACTACAAGGTCAGCCGCGACCTGATCGAGTTGCGCAACCTGGCACTGGTCGCCGAACTGATCATCCGCTCGGCCATGCAGCGCCGCGAAAGCCGGGGCCTGCACTACACGCTGGATTATCCGGACCTGCTGCCCGAAGCCCGCGACACTATCCTGGTGCCGCCCATCTACGGCGACTGAAGCGCAGGCGGACACGCAGGCGCCGATGGCTGTCGGCGCCCAATGCATCGGCCGGGATACAGCAGCCGAGGATGCGCCAGCGGCCCGGCAGGCGCACGCGCAGTACGATCAGCCAGGGCAACGCCAGGCTGTCAGGGCGCAATTGCACCGCTTGCCAGCCGCTTCCGGCGCTCCACAGCTGCCAGCCCCGCTCGTCATGGCGCACGCCGCGGAAGGCCCGCGAGCCGCGCAGCAGTACCTGGCGGTACAGCCCCCAGGCACCGTAGGCCAGGCAGACCAGCGCAAGCGGCGGCTTCAGCCAGACCGGCAGCGCCGCCAGCAGGATCGACAGCAGCGCCAGGGCCCACAGTGCCAGGCTCGCCGCCAGCAGGATCGGAGAGACCCGCCAGCGGCATTCGAACGGCTCAATCCGGCTGGACACGGTCCAGGATCATCCGCACCATCCGCCGCAGGTCGGCGTCTTCCGGCTCGCCGCGCTGCATGAACCAACCGAACATGTCCTGGTCCTCGCACTCCAGCAGCTTGCGGAAGCGCGCCTGGTCCTCGGCGTCCAGGCCCGGGTAAACCTCCTGCACGAAAGGCACCAGCAGCACATCCAGTTCCAGCATGCCGCGACGGCTGTGCCAGTAGAGTCGTTTCAGTTCGGTTTCATCTGCCATGTTCGGGCTCCTCGAAAACGCCCGGCATTATAGGGCGGTTGCGCTCGAATGGCGCGGCCCGATGACGAGGCGTCGCTCCGCCGGCGTCCGCCCTTGGTCGTATTGCCCGGCAAACCAAGGGTATCCGCGCGGGACGCAGGCCCATGCCGACGGCGGCCTCGGAAGTGTCCGACAACCGCCAAGGCGGATGCGCCAGGCATTCTTGCCCGCTGACAAGCCTCGGACCGAGTTCTATGATGACGGTCCTGACTGACTGACCGCGCAGCATCGCAATGGCCGACCCCGCTTTCCACACCCCGCTAGTCCATGAAGGCATCCTCGCCGTCCGCGGCCCTGACGCCGCCAAGTTCCTCCAGGGCCAGCTGACCTGCAACCTCGCCTACCTCAACGACGAGACCTCCAGCCTCGGCGGCCGCTGCAACATCAAGGGCCGCCTGCTATCGAGCTTCCGCATCCTGCCCGAGGGCGACGGCCTGCTGCTGGCGATGGCCGGCGAGCTGCTCGAGGCCCAGTTGGCGGACCTGAAGAAATACGCCGTATTCTCCAAGGCCAGCCTTGCCGACGAGAGCGCAGCCTGGCTCCGCATAGGCTTGCGCGACGCCAGCGAGGCACTGCGCGCCCTGGGGATAGACACCCCGGCGGAGAGCGGCAGGATCGCCCGCCACGGCGACCTGCTCGCCGTCGCCCTGGGCGACGCCCGCGTCGAGCTATGGGTTCCGGCGCAACGCGCCGAGGCGGTGCTTGCCACGCTCCGCGAGCACAGCCGCGAGGCGCCGCT
>OKFU01000147.1_pt1 | contig 31819 bp, 18 predicted proteins | sample 1610491 | NCBI WGS metagenome assembly OKFU01 (sample SAMN04436656, study PRJEB24849) | human gut metagenome | biome: human gut; feature: NICU; material: stool | host: Homo sapiens | place: USA: Saint Louis, MO | collected 2010-05-24
TACAGCCACCGAATCGGCACCCAAAGCATCGGCCTGACGCTCAAACTGCCGATGAACCGCCATGGGAACGGCGTCAAGCAAGCGTCTACACCCGCTCAGCAAGTGGCTATGTTCCTCGCGAGTCACCAATGAAAGATCGCGCACGGTTATTTGAGGCCGTTCGATGAGCGTTTCCAACACCGTGCGCAGATCGCTCAACATACGCGTTATCGTACTGCGGTTAAACAAATCGGGGTTGTAGTTTAAGGTAAACAGTAAACTACCGCGGCTTTCTTCAACCCACAGGTTTAGATCCAGTTTGGATACGCCATAATCGATTTTAAGCGGTTTATAGGTAAACAACGTGTTGTTATGAAAATGAGGAAATACCTGATACGTCAGCGCCGCCTGAAAAAGCGGATTAACCTGCGGATTTCGGATATGGCCAATTTCCTCAAGAATATCATTGAGGGGAATAGCCTGGTGCAGCTGAGCTTGCTCACTCTCTGAGCGAACGTCGCCAATGATTTCTCGTAACGTCGCCTCTGGAACGATATCCAGTTTCAGGGGTAAGGTATTCATAAACAACCCCAGCATATTCTGAGTCTCGGGTTGGTTACGATTGGCAAAAGGACAACCGATAATGATTTGCTGCTGGTTGCTGTATTTGTGCAACAAGAGCATATAGGCCGAAAGAATCATGTGGAAAGGCGTCGCGCCCAGCTGTGCAGCCTGCATCTGCAAACGCTGGGTGAAATCCCGATCAAAAGTGTGGCTTGCCATACTGCCTTTGGTGCTCATTTTAGCTGGCCGTGGGCGATCGGTCGTTATCTCAAGCAGGCCTTGCGCGTCATCAAACTTTTTAGCCCAATACGCCAAACCCTTTTGATATTCTGCCGTGGCATACCACTGTTCTTCTGCCAATGCATAGTCGGAGAATTGCAGAAAATCGTTTGTACGCGGTGTCTCGCCATGGAGGATTTGGAAATACATCTCCATGAACTCTTTAAAGAACAAGCTGACCGTCCAGCCATCTGAGATAATATGGTGAAACGTCAGCAACAATACATATTCATGTCGATTGGTTTTAATCATGCGCCAATAGGAAAGTGGCCCACAAGTCAAATCGAAAGAACGCTGTCCTTCCTGACGCGCAACGTTTTCTACCCATTCGTCACGCTCGTACTCAGGAAGAGACAAAATATCGTCATAGTGGAAATTGAACAGGACTTCATCACTCACGCACTGGCAGAGTTCGCCCTCCACCACGTTGAATGTGGTGCGAAGAATGCCATGCTTTTTCGTCAGAAAGGTCAGCGCCTTTTTCACTACCTCCATGTCGATGTCATGCTCGACGCGGCAAGTGACGGCATAAGGATTGTTGTACGCCTTACCGTCGTCAAGGTACTGATCCAATACCCAAATACTGCGTTGTGAACCGGTCACAGGGAAGTGCCGCCTGGCCGAGTCAGCTTGTTTTCTGATGATTTTACCGGAAGCCAACACCACTTGCGTTTTCTTCTCCCTGGCAATTTTTTTCAACTCATCCAAACTCAACGATTTGAGCATGGCGCTACTGATTTTAGTCATCATCAAATCCCGCTTTTGCCTGATTGGCATGTTTGCCTACGTGGTTTCCCCCAGGCTCGCACCTGGGGGGAGCCGGGTTATTCGCCTTGCAGCAATACTTCCAACTCAGCAAGGATCAGTTTTGACAATCCTTTAACGGTCTGCTCCTGGTAAAACAGATCGACGCGAATATCAATTTCAAAAATACCTGATACCGTCGACACAACCTGAACCGCCAACAGTGAATTACCGCCGAGTTCAGTGAAATTATCGTTCACGCCAATCCCAGAAATACCGAGGATGGACTGCCAAACTTTGACGATTTCCTTCTCGATGTCGTTTTCGGGCGCCATATATTCCACAGACAACGCGGGCCGCACATGGCCATCAGCGGCTTTTTCCTCCTCATTCTCCAATAAGGTTTCATTTTGAGCCGGGATAGACTCATCGATCAGTTGCCCAAGGTCGCTGGTGACAATAACCAATTGTTCAAATTCCAAATGCGCCAGCTGGCGTTTCAGCGCATCGAGCCCTTCATTGAACAAAATATCCTTGTCCGCAAGATTGACTTTCACCGCCGCGGGCGCCGCCTTCTCGTCCGACTCCACCACCTGATTGACTTGGGTCATTTTAATCAGAGTGTAATTTTCCAACGTCAATAACGGCACGCCGGCATGTGACAGGAAGACAATATCCATCGTAATGGCATTGTCCGTATGCTGATACGGCCCCTTCAGTTTGAGGTGCGCATAGCAATCCGTTTCCAGCGGCGCGTGGTAGGTTATTTTGCCGTAACTGATCGGCAGGAAGTTTTCCTGGGTGATATAAGTCAGGCAGCGGATCGCCGTGGCGTCGATCATCGCCGGGTGGAATGGATAGCGCGCAAAATCGTCATGGAAATCGGAACCGATAACTTTATGCATCAACCATTCGTTTTCCCCTTGCAAAATGTCTTGGTGGTTGTCCCACCGCGGGCTCAGCGAAAGGAAGACATCGCCAGTATTGGCGTTGCCCAGCTCGCACTCCAGCGGCTCGTACGCCAATGCTTTCGTACAGCGCTGGCGAAGAGACTCAAGCGATGCCGGTTCATCCTCTGACTCAGCCACTTTTGAGCTGACTAAACCCAGCGCATGCTCCTGCCAGGCCAGATCCAACAGGCCTCTGCTTCGCAGGCTAAACTTGTAACCATGACTCTCTGCGGTGACCAGCAACTGCATGTTGCGCGGCCAGGCATGATGATAAATGACGGGTTGCGTCAACAGCAGATTCTTAACCTGCAATCTCTCTTGAGGTTTAAAATGGCTCATCCATTCGTACAGCATCGATAATATCGTCGCGCCGACCAATGACGGCTGATGCGTCAAGCGATGCTCATCAATGACCCAGTCTTTTTGCACCGCCAGGTTGACCCGATAACGCTCTTGCATTCCCTCACGGCCAATCAACGTCAACAAATCGCCCTCTACTTCTTCAAACTGTGCGGATTTACTATTTTTTTGCTCAATCAGATGATTGCTCCAACGCACCGCCATACCGATATCCCCCCACTTACCCCAGTTGAGAGAAACCGTATGCCCAGAACGTTGCTGGTTGCGGTAATGGGCGAAAGCGTCCATAAACGCATTGCCCGCGCAATAATCGATGCGCGCCTCATCGCCGACAATCGAAGTGATCGAAGAGAAAAGAATGAAGAAATCAGGCTGTTTATCTTTAAGCAGCTCGTCCAAAATCAAACTGCCGTTCACTTTGGGATTCAACACGCCAGCACAATCGGCGTCATTTTTCAGCGGAATAATTCCGCCGCCGGCAATCCCCGCGGTATGGAAAACGCCATCTATGCGGGTAAACCCGGCCAGCACATCGCGCATACCGGCATAATCGCAGACATCAACCTGCGCAAGATGCACGGTGTTTCCACGTTCTTCCAGCCGTAAAACCCCCGCGATTTTCTCACTCACCGAATCGTCCACCGAATGCTGCTGCAGCCACGCTTGCCATTGATCGCGCGGCGGCAGCTCAGTGCGATAAGTCAGGATCAAAGTCGCATTGCTGACCTCTGACACATGGCCCGCAACCAACATGCCCAGTCCGCCCAAACCACCGGTAATGAGGTAGACACCCTCATCCTTCAGCTCCGCAGCAATTCCCGTATCATCTTGCTTCAGATGAACGGCCTGATAATCTTCCTCCCACCGGTTGCGCCCGCGATAAGCCACCAGATTGCCATGCGTATCGATATGGCTTTCGTCAATCAATTGCTGTGCTAAATCATGGGGCGCCGTGTAGCCGAATAAATCCACATCCACAACGTGGCACCGCACTTCGGGATACTCGTGATAAAAGACGCGCGCAGGCCCAACGACCAACGCTTTTTGCGGTGAATACAGCCGTTCCTCCGTCACATTGAAAATATTGTTGGTCACAAACAAGAGGTGCAGGTTTTCCAGCAGGTTTTCACTGACCAATGCCTGCTGCAAATAAAGAGGGCTGTAAAATGCGTCGACCTGCAGCGCATAGCCATCACCATGGCACTGCGGTGCGCCGTTATCGGCAGAAAGGTTCCACATATTAATGATGCGAGTGGGACGCAGCGCCAGGTTCTTCACACTTTTCAGCAGGCGAACGTAGTCTTCGCGTTTGGAGGGATCGATAACGTAACACCCGTTCGCCGCATCCTCCTCATAGTGAGTGCCGCGCCAGACGGTCAATACGCGCTGTGCGCTTTCCGCCAGCTGCCTTTGAATATGTTCGGCGATAACCATGGCGTCCACGAACAGCAGCCAACATTCCGAGTCTGGATCGATGCGGCTACCTGCCATGAACCTGGCGGGAATGGTGCGTTTCCAGGCCGGCATGTGAAACCATTCGCCAATATCCGCTTTTTTGCGTTTGAGGGCGCTGACGGAACTGGCGCTCTGTCCTCCTTCGGCTCCTCGCTTCAGCGCCGGCAGCTTGAATTCCTTACGTTCGAAAGGATAGCCCGGCAATGGCAACCGGCGGCGATGTTCATCACCGTAAAATTGAGCCCAGGAGATTGTTACACCGCTGGCCCACAGGCATCCCAGCGAGGTAAGTAAATATTCTCCCGTCAATTCCACATCCTTCGCGGTAGGCAGCGAAGAGTAAATCAACGCGCTTTCATCCGCCTTGAAATGCTGCTTCGCGGCCGATTCAAGAGAACGGCCTGGCCCCACTTCCAGGAAGATATAATGCTGATGTTCTTCAGACATCAACGTTTTGAATGCGTGAGAGAACAGCACTGGATTGCGCACATGTCTCACCCAATAATCGCTGTCAGTGGCTAGCGCATCGGTTATCCAATCGCCACTCACCGTAGAGACGAATGGGATTTTTGGGGCGTGCAATTCAATGCCGTCGATGACCTCTTTAAAAGCTGGCAATGCCGGTTCCATCATGTATGAATGGAAGCCATGGGAGGTATCCAGATGCTTGCAAAACACATTGTTGTCTTCAAGCTGCCGTTGGAATACCTCAATCTCATCCAAATCGCCGGCGACCACGCAGAGCCCCGGGTAATTGACGGCGGCAATCTCCAATTTGTCGCCCTGTAACCGCTGACGCAGCGACTCTTCATCCATCAGCACGGCAAGCATTGCGCCAGCCGGCAGCGCTTGTACCAGTTTGCCGCGTAACGCCACCGCGCGCAGCGCATCTTCCAGGGAGAACACGCCGGCAATACACGCTGCGACATATTCGCCAACGCTGTGGCCTATCATGGCATCGGGTTTGATCCCCCACGACATCCATAATTGCGCCAGACTGTATTCGACAATAAATAGCGCAGGCTGCGTAAACTGGGTTTCATTAATACGGTTTTTTCTTAATCCTTCGTCGCCTTGGAAAATTATCGACAATAAATTTACGCCCAAGATCGGGTCCAAATAGCGACAGCAGCGATCCATCACTTCGCGGAATTTCGGGTAAGTGGCGTACAGCTCACGGGCCATATTGATGTATTGGTTGCCCTGGCCGGGGAACATAAACACCACGGCCTTATCGCCTTTCGTCAACGTTGAAATATTGGCGGACGGCTGGTTCAATTTCTCCAGTAACGTTTCACGATCCTGCCCTACGACGACCGTGCTGTGCGCAAACGGCTGGCGGCCCACCTGTAGCGTGTAGGCGACATCGCCAAGATTGACGTCCTTGTTTTCAACCAAGAAATCGTGCATACGTTGTTTCATCGCTTCCAACGCAGTTCGGCTCTTCGCCGAGAATGGCAGCATAACCAAGCCATCATGGCGAGTGCTTGGCTCCGTTCGCGGCGGAGCCTCAAGAATGACACAGGCGTTCGTCCCCCCTACGCCAAACGAATTCACCAATGCACGATGCGGTTCGTCAGAACTCGCCAGTTTGCTCAATTCGGTATTCATCACAAACGGGCTGGTTTCAAATGCAATATTGGGATTTGGCGAAATATAATGCAGTGAAGCAGGAAGGTCCCCTTTCTCCAATGCCAATGACGCCTTAATTAAGCTCGCCATGCCGGAAGCAGCATCCGTATGCCCGATATTCGTTTTTACCGAACCCAGCCGGCAATATTGTTTTCTGTCGGTAAATTCACTGAACGTCTGGCTGAGCGAAGTGAACTCGATAGGATCCCCCAACGCAGTCGCGGTGCCATGCGCCTCGACGAAACTGATGGTATCCGGATGAACCTGCGCGTTGTCGAACGCCTGTTTCGCCACCGAAATCTGGCCTTCGATACTTGGCGCGGTATAGCCCGCCTTCAGATTGCCGTCATTATTAATCGCCCCGCCTTTCAATACCGCATAGACATGGTCGCCATCACGCAATGCGTCACTCAAGCGCTTCAATATGACAACGCCGGCTCCGCGACTGAATACGGTGCCATTGGCACGAGAATCAAAAGCATAACAACGCCCATCCGCGGACTCCATTCCGCCTTGCATGTATTGGTAGCCACGGCGTTCAGGGGTATCGAGGGAAACGCCACCGGCGACTATCAGATCGCTTTCCCCATTCAACAGACTATTAATACCCATCACCACGGCGACCATCGCGGTAGAACACGCCGTTTGCACATTAACGCTGGGCCCTTTTAAATTCAGCTTGTACGACACCCTGGTGGTAACATAATCCTTATCGTTATTGGTCACCACTGAAGCACCGCTCACGTACTTTTGCACATCAGGATGCGTATTGACTTTATTCAAATGCCACGCAGTACCGGTTCCGCCAAAGACGCCGACTTTACCGGGATAGGTACTGGGTACATAACCCGCATCTTCAAATGCATGCCAGCTGCATTCCAAAAATACCCGATGTTGAGGATCCATAATTTCCGCATCACGAGGTGTGATATCGAAGAAATTGGCGTCAAAATATTGCGCATTACCCAAGATGCCTCTGCGACGAATATAGTTTGACGAGGCGATCATTTCCTCTTCAATGCCGCTGGCTCTAAGCTCCTCTTCAGTGAACGTACTGATCGTTTCTACACCATCTAGCAGATTTTTCCAGAACATTGCCTTATCTTCTGCACCCGGGAAGCGCGCAGACATTCCCACGATAGCGATATCCCTATCACGGCACGTTGTTTGATATTTCATCTTTACCTCACCATGTGTAGCACAATTAAAATTAATAAATTATTTGTTTTTTCCTAATAGCTCAGCATTTTTCTCTGCAATGCGTTGACTTAGCATCTGTACGGTTGGGTATTGGAATAAATCCATAATGGTAATGGGCGTGGAAAACTTATCTTTTATTTCCCTGTGTACTTTAGACATCAATAACGAATTACCTCCAGCGTCAAAGAAATTATCTTTCGTTGACAGCTCCTTGTTTTTTAAAATCGTTCTCCATACAGAAATGATTTGCGCTTCTATATCAGAACTCATCTTGCTTTTTATATCAACCATCTCTCTCTCTCCTTTATTTTCATGCGAACTAAGGTTAGATTTATCGACTTTGCCATTTGGATGAATCGGCATCTTATCCAATGAAATAAATCTGGAAGGCAGCATAAAGAAGGGCAGAGACTTCGCCAAAGCGCTCTTTACCTCCTGAACATTAATAGGCTGTTGATGACGAGAAACATAAAATGCAGATAGCGTTGGTATTTTATTATTTTGGTTGAACTCTACAATAACGGCGGCATGCGATATCTGGGGCAAAGCCTGCAAATGCATTTCGATTTCAGCCAGTTCAATCCGATGCCCACGAACTTTTACCTGATCATCAACCCTGCCGATAAATTCCAAGACATTGTCATCAAGGCATTTGACCAAGTCGCCGGTTCGGTACATTTTATGATTTTCGCCCGGGATAAAAGGATCTTTGACGAAACGCTCGAGGGTCAACGTTTCAGCATGCAGGTACCCCTTGGCCAGAATGTCGCCGCCCAAATAAAGCTCACCGCAGTTTCCGGGCTGAACAGGTTTAAGCGCGTTGTCCAACACATAGGCGCGCGCATGGGGAATCGGCCGTCCTATGGGAACCATGCCCTCTCCCTGCTCTGGCAAGCACGGCCAATGGCAGGCAAAAATAGTCGCTTCCGTCGGCCCATACAGATTGTGGATCTGCCCGGAGAACTGACGGCTCAAATCGTCGACCAAACTCTGCGGCAGCGCTTCGCCACCGGCGAAAATATGCGTTAAAGTTCGACAATCGCCCACCACATCGGCATCAACGATAATGCGTAACGCAGTGGGTACAAATTGGGCAACGGTAACCCGGTGGCGGCGAATGAAATTTGCCATTAGCAGGGGATCATATTTCATTTCCTCATCGATCAGCGCGCAGCTTGCGCCAGTCATCAAAGGCCAAAATATTTCCCAGACAGAAACATCGAAACTGAAGCTGGATTGGTTCAGTACCACATCATGCTGGCACAGATTGAACGCAGCCTGCATCCATTTCAAATACTGTACAACCGTGCGATGACTGACCATCACCCCCTTCGGCTTACCGGTTGATCCGGACGTATACATGACATAACAGAGATTGGACCCACTGACTTTCGGCAAAGCCGATGCCAAAGGTAAAGTGAGGTCCAGGCGCGTGATGTCCAACCATTCGCAACGCTGGGAGGCGTCTTTCAACGCCTGATCCAGAACACCGCTCGTAATGACCAGTCTCGTACCAGCATGATCAATCATGTATGCCAGACGGTTAACAGGATAATATGGGTCCAATGGCAAATAGCAGGCGCCTGCCTTGAGTATTCCTAATAAACTGATAACCAGATCCATTCCCTTATTAAGGTAAACGCCGACGATATCCCCTGGTTTTATCCCATGACTAATTAATCGCTCCGCCAATGCATCCGTATATTGGTCCAGTTTTTGATAGGTCAGTGCGTTATTATCACATCGCAACGCCACCAAATCCGGCGTAGCATTACTCTGCCATTTAAATCTAGCATGAATAATATCTTCAGATACCATGATCTGAACCTCTAATTTATATTGTATTGTTTGAAAGTAGATTTCTTAAAAACAGGATGCATCAAAGAGTCATTCTTTCAATTATCCCGATATATTCTTTTGACAGCCGTATCACTTCATCTTTTTTTAGCGCTGCCATATGATAGTTAAAGCAAACATTTAGACATTCTCCTTCATGAATAGACAATGTCATATCGACTTTTGCGAAGTCGCTTTCTACCGCTTTGACGTCAATATCAACTCCACCACAATTGACCGGTGATGGCATCGCACTTAAATAGTTAAAACAGACCGGCGCATACAAGAGATCCATCCAGCCATGCGCGCGAATGTCACTATTCAAAATATCATAAGGTATCGTTTGATTTTCCAATAACCCATACACTCTTTTTCGACAACGATCTAAAAGCGATCCGATATCATCTTCAGGACTGTACTTATCGTAATAAGTCACTCTATTTACGAAACAACCCAACAGCGAGGTTTCTTCATAAAGCATGCGATTGGAGACAGGGATGCCAATTGGCACATGGCGATAACGCGTAAAAGTATTTAGCAACACATTGAATGCCGTCAGCATACAAACAAAAACTGTGGTTTGGTGGCTTCTCGCAAAGGCCATGAGCGATTGCGTCAACGCTTTCGAGATCGTAAACCACACATTTTTTCCCTCCAACGTATCTCGGGGGGAGAACAGGGAAGCATCTGCGCCGGTATGTACGTAATGAGCAAAAGTTTCCAGCCAAAATTCTCTTTCCTGCGGGTAGCGCGTCGGCTGGATGCACTGCTGTTGCCAGCAACGATAGTGCTGATACCCCTTGCCTTGGCCTAGCTCAAAGCCACGATCGCCCGCGCGGTAGGCCTGAAAATAAGCAATGAATTGCTTGAAGAATAAACCGATAGAGTCATGGTCAAAAACGGTGTGGTGGACCTGTAGCAAGAGAATGTGCCAGCTCGCCGGTAGGGACATGAACCGGATATGAATGAGCGGCATGAGTTCAAGATCCATCTCGGGTACGCCGGCGGCGGCCAACAGCCCTTCGTCGCTCAGCTCATCGAAAGTGCAGATCTCCGCCGCGCACTCCTGGCGCACGATCTTCAAATCCGACGCGGGATAGTCTCCCTCACTGCAACTAACGTTGTTTAGATTAAAGCGACTGCGCAATACTGGATTATTCTTCAAGATCTGCTGAATACTCCACTCCATGGCGGAAATATCCAGCGGCCCACCGAAGGCCAACCTAAACGCAATCTGATAAGCGCCAGGCGCCGGGCTGATTTGATCTAAAGTTAAAAAATAGCGCTGTTCACTAGAGATAGACGGGAGCCTAAAATCATTTTCAAGCACAACCGGGTCAGTATCATTGACATAGTAAGGCACGATAAACGATAGCAGATGAGGCGTTGCATTATCGAAAAACAAGGTGTAATCAATATCGCTAAATAATCGGCGCTTAATTAATTGCCTTATCTGAATCACCTGCAACGAACCGCCACCCAGATCAAAGAAATTATCATCTGCGCCTAAGTCACAGAAACCTAATGCCTCCTGGAATATATCAATGAGTTCTTGTTCCAATTCGTTGGCGGCGGGACGAAAAGCATAACTCAGCGCAGGGCGTGATGGAACGGGTTGGGGCAATCGCTGGAGGTCCAGTTTTCCGTTAGGAAGTTTTGGCATGGTTTCGACAAAAATAAAGTGCGAAGGAATCATGGCTGCCGGTAACGTCAAACGCAAAAAATTCCTGATTTCGTTTGCCGAAATAGTCCCCTCAGATTCCGGAACCAGGTAAGCGATCAATCGTATGCCCCCCGTGCTTTCCTCTGTCTTCCGCACCAAGGCGTGTCTAATTCTGTGATCTTCACGTAAGGCGATTTCAATCTCTTCCGGATCGATTCGCACTCCATTTATCTTGATCTGGCGGTCGATGCGACCCAGATAGACAATCTCGCCATGCGAATTGAATTTTCCCAAATCACCGGTTCGATGGCCACGATAGCACGCATGATCGATTTCCTGCGTAAAGAAACGTTGGTGAGTTAATGTATCGCGATTGAGGTAACCGCGCGCCACGCCTTTCCCAACAATACAGATTTCCCCACACCGATCGCCGCTGACAGGTGAACAGTCATCATCAACAATCAGTATTTTACTGCCTCGCAATGCCTTACCCAGAGTGACCGCCTTCCCTTTTTCCAAACGAGCGAAAGAGCCGTTTGCCGTCGTTTCCGTAGGGCCGTATAGGTTATACACCGTTGCGTCTGGACATTGCGCAAAGGTTCGCTCTTTTAGATCAAAGGGAACCGGCTCACCGGAAAGAAATACGGTTGTTGGTAAACGCGACGCGCCGCCTGCTTGACGATCGTAGCGCAGCAACGCATCCCATACCGTCGGCACACAATAAAGCGCTCCTGAAGGATGTTGTTCGTACCAAGTCAGCAATTTTTCAGGCTCATGCAAAATATTGGCAGGTAAAATATGCAACGTATCGCCACGCAGCAAAGGGGCATAAAGTTGCGTAACCGCAGCAGCAAAACTCAAGGTTGAAGTCAGCGGTAATACTGCCTGAGTTTCAGGCCAAAGTGCTTGGTTGAACCAATCCAGGTAATAACTCAAATTCCCGTGCTCAATGACAACCCCTTTTGGTAACCCGGTAGAGCCTGAGGTATACAGCACATAAGCGATATCCGTTTTCTGTACCACGGGCAGGCTTATCGTAGCCGGCATATCTGCATAGGCGATATCCTCTAACGCCAGCGTAGAAGGGAAATTTTTTCCTATCCCCGTTTTACGCATGATGGAAACCGTGGTCAGCAACAAAAAGGCTGCAGCGTCATCGAGAATTTTTAATACTCTCTCGTTAGGCAAAAAATCTGATAAGGGAATATAGGTGTAGCCCGCTTTGAGAATTGCCAACAGCACCACAGGCATCATTAGACCTGGCTCCAGATAGACAGCAATTCTTCCTCGTGGATGCATCGGATATTTTGATAATAAATAGCGCGCTAGTAGATTGGACTGGTATTCAAGCTGGGCATAACTCAACGTTTGCTCGCCAAAAACGACTGCACGCTTAGCCGGTCGTTGGGTTGACCACGTCGAAATGGGTTCAAAAATAGGCTTTCTGTCATTCATAACAGCTCCTTCCATATTTTCCGCCTAAACTCAACAGTAAAATCCAAAGAAACTCAGGTTCAAACCTCGGTATGTTTTTTGATCAAAAAATGCCCGAAGGTTGGCCATCAGATTCTTAATAAAGCTGGCGTTTTTTTTGCAATCAAAAGACAGTCATTACGACAACTGACATATGCAGAGGAAAGCATGATCGCGCAGTCTTGCCACGATTCATCTGAAATTTAAAATAACCTAGCCTATTTAATATCTCTAAATAGTTATAATTATGGATAATTCCTACTGAATGATTACGTTAAGTAATTAGTTAGGAATAATAATACCATGAGAATGATACTCAAAGACCAAAATGATTCAATTTGTAAAATATAAAAATTTTCGCATACTTTATCTGATTAAAATTTAACCGATATAACCGCAATAAGTTGATTTTAAAAAAAATAAAAAAACAACCTAATCAGAAAGCATTTGTTACATATGATATTTACTTTTGATTTTTTTGGCATTTGACAGAAGATAAAGTTAAACAAACATAAACAAATTGCGGTGTGAAACTCACTTTTAGAATAGGGGTATAAATATAAAACCGTGATGCAATCGACATTTTATCAAATCGTCTAAACAATTATTTTTGTAATTATTAACATATCAATATCTGGGTATCGAGATAAAATCGTCGCATATATTCTCACTGTTAATGCATAACCATGTTACTGACGGGTGATAATTCAACGTTCCCTTTGTATTACCCCTTTCCTTGTCGCTACATGATCAATCCTGCTTCAATGCTCACTTCACAGGACGTGACAGCGTTTGCGCTCAAAACCACCCCACGGATGGCCATGCCCTTATGGCCGCTAATGCTTACTTATTCCCGCAGGAGATTCCCGTTATTTACTCCGTATATTACGAATAAATATCCAAAATCTGGCGACAGGTTTTAAAACATTTTAGAACGTTTCATCACGCTCATTCAGGTGTAGCCAACGCTGAACTTAACAACAGCGAACAAATGATAAAAGATATCCGCTATTAACACCGAAAATGGTCTACTCTGAGCGTTAATTTTCCCTATAGATTGCGAGCCGGAATGCATGCCCAGAACAGCCAAAGCCGTTGACGTCCCCGCCCTCGGCGAGCTCGATCGTCAGGCGGGTCAACTTAGCCACCAGCTGGCGCAGGCCCTGCGCCAGGCCATCCACCGGGGCGATCTGAAAGCGGGCGACCTGCTGCCCTCGACGCGCCGGCTGTCGGCGGCGTTGAATCTGGCGCGCGGCACGGTATTGGAGGCGTTCGCTCAGCTAACGGCGGAAGGTTTTCTCGAACCGCAGCCCGGCTCCGGCACCCGGGTCGCCCACTATCAGGCGCCGCGCCGCACGCCGCACGCCACGGTGCAGGCCGCTCCGTCCACAGCCGTGCCGCTTTCCGCACAGGCGCAGCATCTGGCGCGCTTTGCCGCCCAGGCGCGGGCGTTGCCGCCGGTGCCGTTCACCGTCTCGGTGCCGATCGGCGATACCGCGCCCGACGATATCTGGCGGCGGCTCGGCAACCGCATCCGGGCGCGCGGCCCCGGCGCCCCGTCAGGCTACGGCGATCCGCTGGGCGCGTTGCCGCTGCGCGAAGCCATCTGCGACTATGTGCGCCGTTCCCGCTCGGTAAACTGCACGCCGCAGCAAATCCTCATCACCTCCGGCACGCAACAAGGGCTCTATTTGGCAGCACAGATCCTGCTGGACGCCGGCGACAGCGCCTGGGTGGAAGACCCCGCCTACGCCGGCATCACCGCCATTTTCGACAGCCTGTTTCGCGATCGGCGCATGATTAGGGTGCCCGTCGCCGCCGACGGCATCGACGTCGCCGCCGGTATCCGCCTGGCCGCCGACGCCCGCGCCGCCTTTGTCACGCCATCGCATCAATATCCGCTGGGCATGCCGATGAGCATGGCGAAAAGAAGCGCCCTGTTGGGCTGGGCCAAAGAGCGGCAGGCCTGGATCGTGGAAGACGACTACGACAGCGAGATGCGCTACGCCGGCCACCCGTTCCCTTCGCTGCAGGGGCTGGCGCCCGAGCGAACGCTCTATCTCGGCACCTTCAGCAAGGTGCTGTTCCCTTCGCTGCGGCTGGGTTACGCCATCGTGCCGCCACCGCTGGTCGACGCCTTTTGCGGCGCCAGGATCCTGATGGATCGCCATCCGCCCAGCGCGGATCAACACGTGCTGGCCGCCTTTATCGCCGAAGGGTATCTCGACCGGCATATCCGCAAAATGCGCGGCGTCTACGCCGAGAAACGCCGGGTGCTGATCGAGGCGATCAACACGCACATCCCCGCTGAGCTGGCGATAGTGCAGCCCTGCGATCAGGGCATGCACATGGTGCTGTGGCTGAGGAAAGATCTCGATGACGTGCGGGTCGCCCAATGCGCCAACGAAGCCGGATTGGCGCTGCGGGCGGTGTCGCCGATGTATGCGCCCGGCCACGGTGAGCCGGGTCTGGTGCTGGGATTGGGCGGTTACGCCGACCGCCAGGTGCAACAGGCGGTGGAACGGCTCGGCGAGGTGATCCGAGCCTGCGCCGGCAACGGCGCCTAGCGGGAAAAGCGCTTGGCGCCGAACACGCAAACCACCACGCCGGCCATCACGGCGATCATCATCGGCTGGACGGTTTCCTGCAGCAGCCAGCCCGCCAGCGCCAGGCCGAAGAACGGCTGCAGCAGCTGCAACTGCCCGACGGCGGCGATGCCGCCCTGCGCCAGGCCGCGATACCAGAAAATAAACCCAATCCACATGCTGAACACCGAGACGTAAACCAGCGACAGCCAGGCGGCGCCGCTGACGGCAGGCCAACCGGCCGGCGCCGCCAGCCAAGTGGCCGCCAGCGTCAACGGCAACGCCGCCACCAGCGCCCAGGAGATCACCTGCCAGCCGCCGATCCGACGCGACAGCACCGCCCCTTCGGCATAACCCAGGCCGCACAGCAGCACCGCACCGATCATCAGCGCATCCCCTTGCCAGGCTCCGCCGCTCCCCTGGCTTAGCGCGAAAGCGCCCACCAGCACGGCGCCGACGCCTGAAAAAGCCCAAAAAGCGGGCTTGGGCCGCTCTCCGCCGCGCAAAACGCCAAAACCGGCGGTCGCCAACGGCAGCAGGCCGATATACACCAGCGAATGCGCCGAGGTGGTGTGCTGCAGCGCCAGCGCCGTCAGCAGCGGAAAACCGATGACCACGCCAAGCGTCACAAACAGCAGCGGCGGCAAATCGGCCCGCGTCGGCCGCGCCTGGTGGGTGATCAGCAGCGCACACAGCGCCAGCAAGGCAGCGATCGCCGCCCTGACCGCCGTCAGAAACAGCGGATCGAGTTCCAGCACCGCCACCCGCGTGGCGGGCAGCGAGCCGCTGAAAATAATCATGCCGAGGAAGCCGTTCATCCAGCCCTGGGGCGAATGCCCGGCGACGGGATGCGCAGGGGGAACAACGAGAGTTTTTTCAGACTGACTGTCCGTCATGTGAACGCTCCGCACGCCTGAGGCATACCGAAATCGGCAACCCGCGAGGCGATGTCATAGTGAAAGAGAACATCGTTCCCCGGCGTCACTTGCCGGGGCCAGGTTCTATTTTTCAGATAAAGCGGTTCACGGACAGGTCCGGATAGCGAGATTTTCACTGTGCCGGTTCCGCTAACGCCAAAGAAGGGCGTTTTTCGGGCTGTCCTTGGCCGTTTGGCGGCTCTGCCGGCGGGGTATCATGGACTTTTATGCGTTTTTGCAGAATAGGACAAGGTGCGGTGCCGTGGTGAAACCCTTCTTACGCAGTGGCAGTTTGGATGATGTGCTGGCTTTAGGCGAAAACGGGCAACCGATCTACGCCTGCGCGCAGCAGCTGCGGGAAACCCTGCGTCTTCGCCGGCAGCAGCAGGCCGCCGACTGTCTGGCGATCCCCCAGCCGAACGAAAGCGGCACCCGCATCGACTGGTATGCGCCCTTCCCCGGCAAGGTCACCTCCTGGCTGGCGGCGAGCGACGCCCAGCGCGCGCAGGCGGTGCGCCACCTGGAACACTGCCTGACGATCTTCCGCAGCCTGACGGAACAGGCCCAGGCGACCGATCACCCCAGCCATCGCCTGTTCGGCGCGCTGCTGGCCAAAGCGATGCACATGCCCGACCCCAACCACGTTTACCTGGTGGACGATCGGCCGGTGCTGACCTTCTGGGGCTTTATCAAGCCGCAGGCGCAGAGCCCGGACGATCCGCTGGCCTGCCTGCGCCCGCCCGAATCGGAAGTGGAAAAACCGGCGCCGATCGCCGCCGCACCGCGCAAGACGGCCGTTGTCGAACCGGTAAAACCGGCCCCGGCCGCCGAGCCTGAACCGGCGCCCGCCCCGGCAGCGCCTATCGAATCCTCTGCCGTCGTTCGCCCGCGCCGGCGCTACGCTCTCTGGCTGTTGCCCGTACTGTTGCTGGGCAGTGCGGCGCTGGCCGCCTGGCTGCACCGCTCGCCGCCGCCGCAACCGGCGATGCCGGCGAAGGTCCAGCATCCGGCGCCGCCGGAAAAAACCGCCGCGCCGTTGCCCAAGCTGCGCTTACCGCTGGCGCACGCGACGCTGATGCCGCCGCCCCCGGCGCCGGTCATCCCGCCGCCGCTGGACAAAAATGCGCTGGTGCTGCCGCCCGAGGCGGTGAAGGCCGGCTCCACCCGTTTCCTTAATGGCAAATGGCGCGCCACCGTGGCGCTGAAAGACCCGATTACCGGCAAGCGCCCCAGCCTGCAATATCGTCTGAACGGCGGCAAAGGCAGCGCCGTTATCGCCTACGGCGACGGCGTCAGCTGCCGGGTGGCGGTCGAAGCCGGGCTGATGCAGTCCGGCAATCTGGTGATCAACAGCCGCACCAAGGCGCGCTGCAGCGACGGCAGCCGCTACCAGATCCCGGAGATCGTCTGCCGCCAGGGCGAAACCGGCGCGGCGGAGTGCACCGGCCGCTACGATGCGGACACCACCTATCCCATGACGTTCAAGCGCGAGAGTAAATGATGCTGGCACCCCTTACGGACTACAAACACGGCATTACGCTGATTCAGGACAGCGGCATTCAGTTTCTGGACTTTGCCCTGACGCCGCTGCTGGACGCCGAGTTTCCCGGCAAATTCGTGCGCAAGACCGCCAGCGGCCCGCTGCTGCGCCTGCAATGGGAGGCCGAGAGCGGCAAATACCAGCTGCCGGCCGTGGGCGACCAGGCCGCCGAAGTGGTGCGGCCGGAGTTCAGCTATCCGCTGCAGCAGTCGCTGCACCTGCTGGATAAGCTCTGGTTGCCGCTGCCCTGCTTGCGCCACACCCCGGCGGGCCTGTTCTTGTCGGGCCCGGACAACTGGGCGCGCCTGCAGGTGGTGCAGTTGGATGAACCGGATCAGGACGGCAACCTGCTGCGCGTGGTGCTGGCCTTCGACACCCGCGCTGCGGCGCCCGGCCAGGAGGCGCTGGCGCCGGGCGAAAGCGATCTCGGCACCGATCTCCGTTTCGCGCTGGCGCACCGCAACCACGAGCTGGGCGAGTTCCTCGATCTGACCTGGGTGGACGGCTGGCTGCGCGAGGCGTTCAGCCAGCGCGCCGCCGAGCGGGAGCAGCGCGCCGAAGTGGAGATCAACGCCGGGCTGAAAACCTTCGAGTATCAGGCGCACTACCTCAATCTGTTGCACATGCTTGGCCATCAGCTGGCGGTGCCGCAGATAAAGATGGTGGCGGCGACGCTGCAGCAACCGGCGATCGACGTCGATCTGGTGCTGGACGTCGGCAACTCCCACACCTGCGGCGTGCTGGTCGAGGATCATCCGGAGGAGAGCAACGGCCTGAAGCAAACCTACGAGCTGCAGCTGCGTTCGCTGTCCGAACCGCACCGCGTCTACAACGAACTGTTCGAGAGCCGGGTGGAGTTTTCTCGGGCCGGCTTCGGCAAGCCGCATCTGTCTTTCCAGAGCGGGCGCGACGACGCCTTCCAGTGGCCGTCCATCACCCGCGTCGGCCGCGAAGCCGCGCAACTGGCGCAGCGGCGAACGGGCCATGAAGGCACTACCGGCATTTCCAGCCCGCGCCGCTACCTGTGGGACGAGGAGCGCTATGCGCCCGGCTGGCGCTTCAACGAGCAGCACGAGCCGATGGCCGCCGCCGCGCCGTTGACCACCCTGATCAACGACAAAGGCGTGCCGCTGTTCGCCCTGCCGACGGCGCAACGGCTGCCGGTGTTCGCCGCCCATTACAGCCGCAGCGCGGTGATGACGCTGATGCTGAGCGAGCTGCTGGCGCAGGCGCTGATGCAGATCAACAGCATCGCCCAGCGCAGCCGCATGCCGAACGCCGCCGCGCCGCGCCGTTTGCGCGCCATCATTCTGACGCTGCCTTCGGCGATGCCGAAACCGGAGCGCGAGATCTTCCGCCGCCGCATGCAGGAGGCGATCGGGCTGGTGTGGAAGGCCCTCGACTGGCACCCGCAGGATGCGCCGTTCGACGGCGCGCACGCCCGCTTCCCGGCGCCGCAGGTGCAGATGGAGTGGGACGAGGCCACCTGCGGCCAGATGGTCTATCTGTACAATGAAACCCAGGTGAACTTCGCCGGCCGCACCGACGCCTTTTTCGCCGCCATGGCCCGGCCCGACCGGCCGCTGGCGCCGGATGAGCAGGCGGGCAAAACGCTGCGCATCGCCTCCATCGACATCGGCGGCGGCACCACCGATCTGGCGATCACGCACTATTCGCTCGACGACGGCGTGGGCAACAACATCAAAATCAACCCGCGCCTGCTGTTCCGCGAGGGCTTTAAGGTCGCCGGCGACGATATCCTGCTGGACGCCATCCAGCAGTTTATCCTGCCCGCCGTGCAGCAGGCGTTCGAAGCCGCCGGCGTAAGCGCCGCCCCGGCGTTGATGGACAGGCTGTTCGGCAACGAAGGGCGTATGGACGGGCTTTCCACCCTGCGCCAGCAGGCCGCGCTGCAGATTTTCATGCCCGCCGGGCGCGCGCTGCTCGGCGCCTATGAAGAATACGACCCGCTGGACAGCCGGGCGGAAATCGCCGCCAGCCTGGGCGATCTGCTGCCGCAGCCGCCGACGCCGCAGGTGCTGGCGTTTATCAACGGCGAGGTGCAGCGCGAAGCCGACAGCGACGCCTTCGAGATTCTGCACACCCCGCTGGTGATCCGCCTGGCCGATCTGCACGCCGCCTTCTTGTCCGATCGCATCGGCATCGGCCGCTGCCTGCGCCTGCTGGCCGAGGTGGTGGCGCTGTATACCTGCGACGTGCTGCTGTTGACCGGCCGCCCGGCGCGTTTCCCTGGCGTGCAGGCGCTGCTGCGCCACCTGCAGCCGCTGCCCGCCAGCCGCATTCTGCCGCTCGAGGGCTACCACACCCGCAGCTGGTACCCGTTCAACAAACGCGGCCGCATCGACAACCCGAAATCCACCGCCGCGGTGGGCGCCATGTTGTGCCTGTTGGCGATCGACCTGCGGCTGGAGAGTTTTTACTTCAACGTCGGCGATTTCCAGCCTTACTCCACCATTCGCCACCTGGGCATGCTGGACGGCAACAACATGCTGGCGGACGATAACGTCTATTACCGCGACATCGATCTGGATCGCGCCGACTTCGCGCTCGACCCCGCCGGCAGCTTCCAGCTGCGCGGCCCGCTGCGCCTGGGCTTCCGCCAACTGGACAACGAACGCTGGCCGGCCTCGCCGCTCTATACGCTGACCATCAATGACGCCCAGCTGGCGCGCAAACTGGCCGGCGACGCGGTGATCACCCTGCGGCTGGCCATTACCGCCAGCGCCGAACAGGGCGCGGAAAGCGTCAGGATCGCGCAGGCGTTGCTGGCCGACGGCAGCCCCGTCCCGGCGCACCATCTGCAACTGAAACTCAATACCCTGGCTGCCAGCGCCTCCGGCGCGACCCACTACTGGATAGACAGCGGGAGCATTTACCCACGATGAAAGCTATCACTACCGCCCAATCGGCCCCGAACCACGCACTCAGCGCCGGCATTCTGCAGGCGATCGCCTGGGTGGACACCGCGCGCCGGCAGTCCACCCGTTTGGAACGGGAAGCCGATCGCCTGACGCTGCGCCTGCGCCGTTGCCATAACCGCGCACTGCAATTGGCGAAGGCACAACCTGCGCAGGTCGCTATCGGCCTGTACGGCCACAACGCCGCCGCCAAGGCCCACCTGCTGGCGGCGCTGGCCCCCGGCGCAGAAAGGCTGCACGGCGACGCCGCGCTGGCGGTGCGTTACTGCGCCACCGCGCCGACGCCGTCCACCGAGTATCCTCTCGCCCTCGCGCTGCTCGATGAAGCGCAGTGGCTGGCCATCACGCTCGATGCCGCCGCGATGGGCGGCTTCCGGCTGGACTGGGACGCCCGCGCGATCGCCGGCCATCTGCAAGCGTTGACGCGTCACCGCCAAGCCGTCGCCCTCGACGGCCTCAGCGACAGCGATGTGCTGGCGCTGTGGGATAGCCAACGCCGCCACGGCGACAAGGGGCAACAGACGCTGGACAGGCATTTCTGGCCGCAGGCCGTGGCGCTGGCGCCGCAGCTGAGCATCGACGATCGCGCGCGCCTGTTTGCGCCGCTGTGGGGAGAGGAAACGACGCTGACGGCGCATTATCGCCAGCTGGCGCACACGCTGCATGCCCTCGGCGGCAGCCGACAGGTTCATGCTCCGCACCGCGCCTTACCGCTGCTGACCGCGAGCGCCGCAGCGGAAAACGCCGCGATCGTCGTGATGGCCGAACACGGCGGTGAACGGAAGATCGCGTTGAGCGATCTGACCTGGCTGACCGCCGAAGTCACCACCGTTCTGCCGCAGACGGCGCAGGCGGGCCTGCCCGCCGACGTGGCGCTGATCGACCTGCCCGGCAGCCGCGCCTGCCCGCAGGCGGAACCGACGCAGCGGCTGCAACAGGCGAAACGCGCCCATTTGCTGACCCGCTGCGCAGACGGCCTGCACGCCAACCTGCTGCTGGTGGCCGATGCCGCCGCCACGCCGCAGGACGCCGCCCGCGTCGGCCAGGCGCTCGCCAACTGGGTCAATCAGACTCAGGGAGAAACCCCGGCGCTGCGCCAGCGCCGCAAACCCGGCCTGATCTGGGCGATCACGCCGTTCGATCAACGCGGGGAAGGCAAAGCGCGCCCCGACGACGCCGTACAGCGCCAGGTCGGCGAGCCCGGCGACAGCTGGGCCACGCTGCTGGCGCTGGATGAACAGGATTGCCGCCGCATGGTAAGTTACCTGGCCACCCAGGCGCGCCCGGCCCAGAAGCAAGCGCGCCTGCTCGAACAGCGCGAAGAGTTGCAGCGTGAGCTGACGGAAAGCCTGCTCGGCAACTGGCTCACCGCCGCCGCTCCGCACGCGGCGCAGCAACGCGGCCAACAGCTGCTGCGCGCGCTGCAGGCGCAGGCCGGCCGCCACGGCGAACTGCTGGAACGGCTGTTGCCGCAGCGCGATACGTTGCGCCAGCTTTATCAGCAACAGCAGCACGCCGCGCCGGCCCCGACGACGACGCCAGCGCCGTTCGGGCTCGACATCGATCTGTTCGGCGCACCGGAAACCCCGGCACCCGGCGAGCCCTCCGCGTCGCCCTTTGCCGCGCGGGTATTCGCGGATTGGATCAACCATCTGCGCAGCCTGCCGGACAGCCGCCGGTTGCTGGAGCTGCTCGGCGTCGAAAAGCCGCACCTGGAACTGCTGGTCGATGCGCTGATCGGCGCCGCCTGCCGCCTGCGGCTCGATGATGAGCTGGAACGCGCGCTGTGCGCCGGGGGCCTGCCGGAACAGAGTGAAGATCGGCAAATCAGCCAGGCGCTGGCGATACTGGGCGACTTCGTCGCCTGGCTCGGCTTCCAGCGGCGCGATGCGGCAACGCGCCCCGAGAGCCGCGTCAACCCCGGCCAGCCGATCTTTACCCCGCCGCCGCAGCCGGCGGTGGACTGGAGCAGCCAGCAGCGGTTAACCCGGCTGGCGCCGACGCCGACCAAAAACACCGCGTTTTATATCTATGACTGGCTGATCGGCCTGCAAACCCTGCTGGCGGAGAATGCGGCGACGGAAAGCGCGCTCGGCGAGGCGCAGCGCGCGGCGTTGGAAGAGATCGTGGCGACTCTGCGATAAGCGGCGGCTCTGGCAGCAATAGGGGGCGAAAACAGGATAAATCGGGCGTTGCCGATTATGCTGATGAGTAACGCAGCGATTCTGGGAGAAAATCATGCCCCCTTTCAGCCTGAAGACTATCGATCATGTGGTTCTGCGCGTGCGCGATGCGGAAAAAAGCCTGCGGTTCTATACCCAGACGCTGGGTTGCGACATCGCCAAACGGCGGCCCGATTTGGGGCTGGTGCACCTGCGCGCCGGAACGGCCATGATTGATCTGGTCGACGTGAACGGCCAGCTTGGAAAAAAAGGCGGCGACGCGCCCGATCCTCACCGGCAAAATGTCGATCACCTCTGCCTGCGCATCGATCCTTTCAACGAAGACGAACTGCTGGCCTATCTGCGATCGCAGGGGATCGCCGTCGAGCCCGCTGAATCGCGCTACGGCGCGGAAGGCGACGGGCCATCGGTTTACTTCAGCGATCCGGACGGCAATCGCATAGAGCTTAAGGGGCCGGCGATCGGCTAGATCCTGGCGCTCCCGTTGATGTCGGCCAGCCGTTGGCTATCCACCACCCGCAGCGATTTGTTTTTAAACTGAATAATACCGTCCGCCGCGAGCTGCGCCAGCGCGCGGCTCAGCTGCCTGACGGAGATCCCTAATCTGCCCGCCAACAACTCCCTGTTTTCGAGCTGAATCTGCACACCTTCCTGCTTTATTTTAAATAACAAAAATTTGCGCAGCTTATATTCTGCCGTTAAGCCGCCGCTCGCATGCAGCAATGAAGCGTTAAGCAGCTTGTCGCTCAACTGCCGGCACATAAAGGCGAGGAAAACAGGATCGTGCATGGCCCGCTCTTTGATGACGTCGATAGGCAGCGTGAAGATCAGCGCGTCCGTGACCGCCTGAACGGTGCTGAACACCGCCCGCTGCGCCCGGGAGAACAGCTCCAGATCGCCTATCACCGAGAAATCCGTTTCGAAGGAAAAGACGATGTGCATGCCGTTCACATCGTAATTCTCAACCTGCAATTTTCCCTGCACGAGAAAAAACAGGTGGGTCAACCGATCGCTTTGCGTCACCAGGTATTCACCGGCCTCGACCCTGACCAGACGCAAGACGGCCAGCAGCGGGGGCGAAAGCGCCGTTCGCAGATCGTGAGCTTCGATAAACGCTTCTTTTAGCTTGCTGTCACCGACAGTTTTCACGGCGATTCACTCCCAGGGCTTATCCGTTAACGTCTTGCATCCTATCTTTTCGGCTGCGCCCAGAATAGCCGGCGCGCTTCAGAACGAAACAGGACATCTGACCTTTTTTGCCTCGGGCCGTCTGGGTATTTTCTCCGCAGACCCCACCCAAGGAGAGTGCCATGCGACATATTTTGATAGATACCGATACCGCCTCCGACGATGCCGTCGCCCTGCTGATGGCATTGCGCGAGCCTGACGTGAGGGTGGAAGCGATCACCACGGTCGCAGGCAACTGCCCGCTTGAACAATGCGTCAAAAATGCACTTATCTGCGTGGAAAAAGCGGGAACCTATACGCCACCGGTTTATGCAGGCATGGCGAAACCGCTGTTCCGAACGCGTTATCACTCGCACCACATTCACGGTGAAGACGGCATGGGCGACATGGCCTTGCCCGATCCACAGCTGACCGCCGCACCCATGCATGCCGTAGACGCCATCATCGACTGTGCCGCACGGCTCAATGGCGAGCTGGAAATCGTCACCCTCGGGCCGCTGACCAATCTTGCGATGGCGGTGCTGAAAGCGCCCGCGCTGGCCGAACAAGTGAAAAGGGTTTATGTCATGGGCGGTTCCGGGCTGACGCCCGGCAATATCACTCCGCTGGCCGAATTTAATTTTTACGCCGACGCCGAAGCCGCGCATTTGGTGCTCACTGCCGGGCTGCCCCTCACCCTCGTCGGTTGGGAGATCGGCATGGGGGAAGCGTTTATTGGCGAGGACGATATTGAACGATTGCATCATCTCGGCGAACTGGGGCGCTTTGCCGTGCGCTGCAACCGCACGCTGATGGCGTTCAACGCCGGGCGCACCGAGCGTAAAGGCTTTGATTTGCCCGATCCGACCACCATGGCGGTGGCGCTCTACCCGGACATCGTCGAGACCAGTCTGGATGCGTATTCCTGGGTAGAATATAAAAGTGAACGGTCTTACGGCCATTACGTCATTGATTCCACCCACCTGACCGGCGAACCGGCCAATGCCCGCGTGATTACCCGTATTAAACCCGGCCTGTTTAAAGAAAAACTGTTCTCACTGTTATCTCACCGCGAATGAAATAGGTGGCTGTCATGAATTTCGATCCGAGCAAATTAAAAAAAGTGGAATTGCACGTCCATTTAGATACGTGCTTGAGCTACCACTATGTCAAAAAGATCGACCCGCAATTAACCAGAACGGCCTTTAATCGGCAATTTATCGCGCCGAAGCGATGCGCCGATCTGGGGGACTTTTTAAGCAAGATCGCGCCGCAAATAGACCTCTTGCAGACGCGCCAGGCGATAGCGCTGGCCGTCGATGACTTGTTCGCGCAGCTGGCGGCGGATAACGTCATCTATGCGGAAGTGCGCTTTGCCCCGCTGCTGCATACCCGGATGGGATTAAGCGGTGAAGCGGTGGTCGAGACGGTGCTCGCCGCGATGTATGACGCCGCGCAAACTTACGGCGTCGCCGCCGGGCTGATCCTGTGCACGCTGCGGCATTTCGATGCGGCCGCCAGCCTGCAAACCGCCGGGCTCGTGGTTAACTATCTGGGCCGCGGCGTGGTCGCGCTGGATTTAGCCGCCGACGAAGCGCGTTACCCGCTGGCCAATCACGTAGCGGCCTTTCGAGCGGTGCGCGAAGCCGGCGGTAACGTCATCGCCCACGCCGGCGAGGCGAAGGGCGCCGACAGCATACGGGAAACGCTGGATAGGCTGCAGGTGTCGCGCATCGGCCACGGCGTCAGGAGCATCGAGGATGCTGCGCTTATCGAGCGCCTGATAGCCACCGGCGTCCTGCTCGAGATCTGCCCCAGTTGCAATCTCGTCTGCAATCTGTTCGACAGCATCGACAGTCACCCGATAGACCGGCTGAAAAGGATGGGAGTGCGGCTGAACGTGAATACCGATGCGCGCACCGTCGCCGATACCACGCTGAACAAGGAGTACCGGCTGTTGCATGACGCCTTCGGCTGGCAGGATGAAGATTTTAACCGCAGCAACCGACAGGCGCTGGAGGCGAGTTTTCTCGACGGCGACACTAAAATGAAATTAATGAATCAGCTCAAGGCCGGGCCAATGTGACCCGGTACGTTTCAAGGCTGAGCGGGTTTTAACGCTCCTGCGCCGCCAACGCCTGGGCGCAGGCCCAGGCCGAGCTCCACGCCCACTGGAAGTTGTAGCCGCCCAACCACCCGGTCACGTCCACCACTTCGCCGATAAAATAGAGCCCCGGCGCCTTGTGGGCTTCCATCGTCTTGGAGGAAAGTTCGTTGGTGTCGACGCCGCCGAGCGTCACTTCCGCCGTGCGGTAGCCTTCGGTGCCGTTCGGCTGCACGCGCCAGTTCTGCAACAGCTCCACCAGCGCCGCCTGCTGCGGCGTATTCAGCTGCTTCAGCGTGGCCTCCGGCAGTTGTCCCAGGGTTTGCAAGCACTCCACCAGCCGCTTCGGCAAGTGCAGCGCCAGGGTGTTTTTCAGACTTTGGTTCGGGTGCTCTCGGCGTTGATCATCCAGGAAGGCCGCCAAATCCAGCTCAGGAAGTAAGTTAACGCTCACATACTCACCCGGCTGCCAGTAGCTGGACAGCTGCAGCACCGCCGGGCCGGACAGGCCGCGATGGGTAAACAGGATGCTTTCACGGAAGCTGACGCCGTTCTCGGCGGTGATCACCGCCGGCACCGAGACGCCGGACAGCGTCTGCACATGCTCCAGCAGCGGCTTATGCAGGGTAAAAGGCACCAGCCCGGCGCGCGTCGGCAGCACCCTGAGGCCGAACTGCTCCGCCAGCTTGTAACCGAACGGCGAAGCGCCCAGCCCCGGCATGGACAAACCGCCGCTGGCCACCACAAGTGATCGAGCACTCACTTTTTCACCATTCAGCGCCAGCGCGTAACCATGTTCGGTTTTCTCCACGCCCAGCACTTCGCTGCGCAGGCGCATCGTCACCTGGCCCAGCTCGCACTCTTTGACCAGCAGATCCACCACCTGCTGCGCCGAGTCGTCGCAGAACAGCTGCCCCAGCGTTTTTTCATGGTAGGCGATGCCGTAGCGGTTGATCAGATCGATGAAGTCCCACTGGGTGTAGCGCGCCAGCGCCGACTTGCAAAAGTGCGGGTTGTTCGACAGATAGGCCGCCGGTTCGGCGTACATGTTGGTAAAGTTGCAGCGCCCGCCGCCGGACATCAGGATCTTGCGGCCCGGTTTTTTGCCGTTGTCGAGCAGCAACACGCGGCAACCGAGTTGCCCCGCCTGCGCAGCGCAAAACATGCCGGCGGCGCCCGCCCCAATCACTACGACATCAAACTGTTCCACCTGAGCCTCACTTATCAAAACCACAATCGCGACAAAAGGGCGCCATATTACGCCGTTTCGCCGCCGGTCACCGCCAAATTCACGGCGGCAGATTGTAAAGCCCCGGCGCCGCCAACGCCATAGTAAGAAAATATTACAGAGGTCAGAGGAGAATAACGCATTGATATTCCATATTTTTGTTATAGGCGCGTCATCGTTTCGTCATGTCCAAATCAAAAAAACGTCATATTTTCCTTTTCCCCGGCCCCGGTTGTCACTGATAATGCGCGGCGTTCATGTCCACAAACTGGCGTAACGCTTATGCTGCATTTGTTCGCTGGCCTGGATTTCCATACCGGCCTGATGTTAATTCTCGCATTGTTGTTCGTGTTGTTTTATGAAGCCATCAACGGTTTTCATGATACGGCCAATGCGGTCGCTACAGTTATTTATACCCGCGCCATGCGCTCGCAACTTGCGGTCGTGATGGCAGGTTTGTTCAACTTTCTTGGCGTAATGCTCGGCGGTTTGAGTGTTGCTTACGCCATCGTCCACTTGCTGCCTACCGATCTGTTGTTGAACGTCAGTTCAGCACACGGATTAGCCATGGTCTTCTCCATGCTGTTGGCGGCAATCATCTGGAACCTCGGCACCTGGTATTTCGGTCTGCCGGCCTCCAGTTCCCATACGCTGATAGGCGCAATCATCGGTGTCGGTTTAACCAACGCCCTGATGACCCACACTTCGGTGGTGGATGCGCTTAACGTCCCGAAAATGATTGGTATTTTCCTTTCTCTGCTGTTCTCGCCGCTGGTCGGCATGATGGTGGCGGGAGTGATGGTGTTCGCCTTGCGCCGCTATTGGAGTGGCACCAAGAAACGCCAGCGTATCCACATGACCCCTGCGGAACGTGAAAAGGTCGACGGCAAACGCAAGCCGCCGTTCTGGACCCGTATCGCGCTGATCCTGTCGGCGATTGGCGTCAGCTTCTCGCACGGCGCCAACGACGGCCAGAAAGGCATCGGCCTGATCATGCTGGTGCTGATCGGCGTTGCGCCGGCCGGCTTCGTGGTCAATATGAATGCAACCGGTTATGACATCACCCGTACGCGTGACGCCGTGACCCACCTGCAGCAATATTACCAGCAGCACGGCGACGCGCTGTCGCATGCGGTGTCGTTGACGCCGCTGGTGCCAAGCCCGGATGACGAAGCTGCGCCGAACAAGCCGGCCGAGTTCCACTGCGACAGTTCGCGCGCCATGCCGGCGATCGAGCTGGCTCAGGGCATGCTGACCAACCTGCAAAGCTACGATCAGCTGACGGTTGAGCAGCGCAGCCACCTGCGCCGCCTGCTGATGTGCGTGACCGACACGGCGGATAAAGTCGCCAAGCTGCCGGAAACCTCATCCGCCGACCAGCGCTTCCTGAAGAACCTGCGTCAGGATCTGCTGCAGACCGTCGAGTACGCGCCGATGTGGATCATCGTCGCCGTCGCGCTGGCACTGTCACTCGGTACTATGGTGGGCTGGAAACGCGTGGCCACCACCATCGGCGAGAAGATCGGCAAGAAAGGCATGACCTACGCCCAGGGCGTATCGGCCCAGATGACCGCGGCGCTGTCTATCGGCGTGGCGAGTTATACCGGCATGCCGGTCTCCACCACCCACGTCCTCTCTTCGGCGGTTGCCGGGACGATGATCGTGGACGGCGGCGGCGTGCAGAGCAAAACCGTGAAGAACATCCTGTTGGCCTGGGTACTGACCCTGCCAATCTCGATTCTGCTTTCCGGTGCGCTGTATTGGGTTGCGTTGAAGCTGATCTAAGCGATAAGCATCATGAGGAAGGCGGCCGCAGGGCCGCCTTTTTTTTGCCTGCATCAAGGGAAACAGGAAGGCATTAATACCAGATCATCAGCGCTATCAGGCTGATGACCACCAGGCCGCACAGGGCCGAGGTCAGCATGAACTGCCCGCGCACCCGCTCGCAGCGGCGAATAAACTCCGGATCGTGGTGCTCGACATAGCGTTGCGCAAAGATATAGCGCACCAGCCTCAGCTGCTTGCTGGGTTGCCCGTGGGCGGTGAAGAAACCGCCGCCGTCGACGTATTGGTACAGCAACGGGTCACAGCCGCGCAATACCACCAGCAATGCGCGCAGAGAAGAGTAATACCGCACCATGTTAACCACACACACCACACATAAGGCCCAAAACAGCGCGACGGTACTGATCATGATTACCCCCTCAAGGCGTTGTTATCCGCGGCCATCCGCCGGGTCCAACCGCCCTACCTCATTACCCGATACTCTGCTGGAGCTTACCGCTCTCATCCCCTTTTTTGCCTGCACGGGCCATGCCCATAACCCACCGCCTCCAGAGACGTTACCGCACCGCACAGAGAGATTTGCACGGCGTGATTCCACTCAGAGGGGAAATGGTGAGGCCCATATTCATCATTGTAGGTTAATGAAACGCAAACTGGCCTGATCAGTGGATAAAATTTACCGCCACGCGCCGAAACGCCCCCGCCGGGGCGTTATAAGTGATAACCGTTCGTCTGCAATTAGTCGTTTTTCCTGGATAGTCTATCCCGCCCCACGCCGCTGATCTTTCCCCCCACGCTGGCTAGACTCAGGTTTCCGTTACGCTCATCCAAGGAAACTGTTATGGCAAACCATTCAATCAAGGGAAAAACCGTCCTGATCGCCGGCGGCGCCAAAAATCTCGGCGGGCTGATCGCGCGCGATTTGGCTGAACAAGGCGCCAAAGCGGTAGTGATCCACTACAACAGCGCCGCCTCCAAAGCCGAAGCGGATAAGACCGTCGCCGCCATCCAGGCCGCCGGGGCGCAAGGCGTCGCGCTGCAGGCCGATTTAACCACCGCGGGCGCGGTCGAGAAGCTGTTCGCCGATGCTGTCGCCGCCGTCGGCAAGCCGGATATCGCCATCAATACCGTCGGCAAAGTGCTGAAAAAGCCGATGATCGACATCAGCGAGGCCGAGTACGACGAGATGACCGCGGTCAACGCCAAAACCGCGTTCTTCTTCCTGAAAGAGGCGGGCAAACACCTCAACGACAACGGTAAAATCTGCACGCTGGTCACCTCGCTGCTCGGCGCCTTCACGCCGTTCTATGCCGCTTACGCCGGCACCAAAGCGCCGGTGGAGCACTTCACCCGTGCCGCCGCCAAGGAGTTCGGTGAGCGCGGCATCTCCGTGACGGCGGTCGGCCCCGGCCCGATGGACACCCCGTTCTTCTATCCGGCCGAAGGCGCCGATGCGGTGGCGTATCACCAAAGCGCGGCGGCGCTGTCGCCGTTCAGCAAAACCGGCCTCACCGATATCGAAGACGTGGTGCCGTTTATCCGCCACCTGGTCAGCGACGGCTGGTGGGTTACCGGCCAAACTATCCTGATCAACGGCGGCTATACTACCAAGTAACACCGCATGGGGGGCGCGCGTCTGGCGTCCGCCCCCGCCAGGAGGCGCAGCGTAGAGGATATTGCAATGCACATGCTAATGGTCATTGGCGGAGGCGTGGTTCTCCTGGGATTGTTTGTGCTGTTCGGCTGGCTCTGGGGCGCCAGCGCGGCGGGCATGGCGCTGGCGGCAAAAATTTTCGTCCCGGCCTGGTTGCTGATCGCGGCGGTCAATATGTGGGTGGGCGTCGCCCACGCGGGCTACAGCCTGCGGGCGGAGTTGCCGATCCTGCTGCTGGTGTTCGCGATCCCCGCAGCCATCGCCGCGTTCGTATTCTGGCGCCTCGCCCATGTCTGAAAGCGCCGGCGACCTGCTCAACGTGGTGACGCTACTCGGCGCCGCCGTGGTGGCCGTGCCGCTGTTCAAGCGCTTGGGGCTGGGCTCGGTGCTGGGTTATCTGGCAGCCGGTTTGGCGATTGGGCCGTTCGGCTTTGGTTTGTTCAACGATGCGCAGACCATCCTGCACACCGCCGAGCTTGGGGTGGTGATGTTTCTCTTCATCATCGGCCTGGAGATGCGGCCTTCTCATCTGTGGAACATGCGGCGCGATATTTTCGGCCTGGGCAGCCTGCAGGTATTGAGCTGCGGGCTGCTGCTCACCGCCATCGGCATGGCCTTCGGCTTTTCATTGGCCATCTCCTTCATCTGCGGCATGGGATTCGTGCTGACGTCTACCGCCATCGTCATGCAACTGTTGGGCGAGCGCGGCGACATCGCCAGCCCGCGCGGTCAGAAAATCGTCGCCGTATTGCTGTTTGAAGATCTGATGATTGTCCCGCTGCTGGCGCTGGTGGCGTTCATCGCGCCGGCCGGTTCATCGACGCCGGTATCCGGTTCCGCCTGGGGCGGCATCGCCATCGCCGCCGGTGCGCTGGCCGCGCTGGTGGCGGCCGGCATCTGGCTGCTGAACCCGCTGTTTCGCATTCTGGCGCACGCCAAAGCGCGCGAAGTGATGACCGCAGCCGCGCTGCTGGTAGTGCTTGGCGCCGCTTTGCTGATGCAGCTGGGTGGCCTCTCCATGGCCATGGGCGCCTTTTTGGCCGGCGTGCTGCTGTCGGAATCGACGTTCCGCCATCAGCTCGAAGCCGACATCGAGCCCTTTCGCGGTCTGCTTTTGGGGCTGTTCTTCCTCGGCGTCGGCATGTCTCTCGATCTGGCCGTGGTGGCGCGCAACTGGCCGCTGATCGTCAGCGGCGTGCTGGCGATGATGTTCATCAAAGGCCTGTGTATTTACTGCGTGGCCCGGTTGACGAAAAGCTCGCACGGTGATGCTCTCGACCGCGCCGTACTCATGGCGCAAGGGGGAGAATTTGCGTTTGTGCTGTTCGCCGCTGCGCTGGCCAATCAGGTGCTGCCTGCGGAAGCCAACGCCAACATGACCGCCGTCGTGGTGCTGTCGATGGCTTTGACACCGCTGGCGGTGTTGATCCACCAACGCCTGCGCGTCTCGTCCGACGCCTCGTTGGACGGCACGGAACAGCCCACCGGCTTGACCAACAGCGTGCTGATCGTCGGGTTCGGCCGTTTTGGTCAGATCGTCAGCCAGCACGTTTTGGCGATGGGCGCCGATATCGCCATTATC
>OKFU01000150.1_pt1 | contig 31692 bp, 41 predicted proteins | sample 1610491 | NCBI WGS metagenome assembly OKFU01 (sample SAMN04436656, study PRJEB24849) | human gut metagenome | biome: human gut; feature: NICU; material: stool | host: Homo sapiens | place: USA: Saint Louis, MO | collected 2010-05-24
ATCACCTTCGGCGGCGGCTTCCACGGCCGCACCTACATGACCATGGCGCTGACCGGCAAAGTGGCGCCTTACAAACTGGGCTTTGGCCCATTCCCCGGCTCGGTGTTCCACGGCCAGTACCCGAACGCGTTGTACGGCGTGACCACCGAAGACGCGATGAACAGCCTGGATCGCCTGTTTAAAGCGGATATCGATCCCAAGCAGGTGGCGGCGATCGTGCTGGAGCCGGTGCAGGGCGAAGGCGGCTTCAACGTGGCGCCGGCCGAGTTCATGCAGGCGCTGCGCGCGCTGTGCGACCAGCATGGCATCCTGCTGATCGCCGACGAAGTGCAGACCGGCTTCGCCCGTACCGGCAAGCTGTTCGCCATGGAGCACTACAGCGTTAAACCGGATCTGATCACCATGGCGAAAAGCCTGGCGGGCGGCATGCCGCTGTCGGCGGTGGCGGGCCGCGCTGAGGTGATGGACGCGCCGGCGCCGGGCGGGCTGGGCGGCACCTACGCCGGTAACCCGCTGGCGGTGGCCGCGGCGCATGCGGTGCTGGACGTGATCGACGAAGAGCAGCTATGCCAGCGCGCCCAGCGCTTGGGCGAGCACCTGGTGGAAGTGTTGCAGCAGGCGCGCAAAACCAGCCCGGCGATCGCCGATGTGCGCGCGCAAGGCTCGATGGTGGCGGTGGAGTTCAACGATCCGGCTACCGGCAAGCCTTCGGCGGAGATCACCCGTCAGGTGCAGCAGAAGGCGATGGAAGAAGGGCTGCTGCTGCTGAGCTGCGGCGTGAACGGCAACGTGATCCGCTTCCTGTATCCGCTGACCATCCCGGACGATCAGTTCACCAAGGCGATGGGCATCCTGTCCCGCGCGCTGGCTCACTAAGGAGCGAACGGCATGAAATTGAACAATCCCGAGCTGTTGCGCAGCCAGTGTCTGATCAACGGTGAATGGTGCGATGCCCTGAGCGGCAAGCGCGAAGCGGTGATCAACCCGGCCACCGGCGCCGAACTGGCCAGCATTCCGCTGGTCAGCGAAGAGGAAACCCAGCAGGCGATCGCGGCGGCGCAGCGGGCGCAAAACGACTGGAAACAGCTGACCGCCAAGCAGCGTTCTGCGCTGCTGTTGGCCTGGGCCGACAAGGTGCTGGCCGCACAGGAAGATCTGGCGCAGCTGATGACCGCCGAGCAGGGTAAATCGCTGGCGGAAGCGCGCGGCGAAGTGGCCTACGCCGCGTCGTTCATCACCTGGTTCGCCGAAGAGGCCAAGCGGGTGGACGGCGCGGTATTGCAGGCGCCGCAGGCTTCGCAGCGCTTGGTGGTGGTGAAGCAGCCGATCGGCGTGTGCGCGGCCATCACCCCGTGGAACTTCCCGGCGGCGATGATCACCCGCAAGGTGGCGCCGGCGCTGGCGGCGGGCTGCACCATCATCGTCAAACCTGCCGAGCAAACGCCGCTGACCGCGTTGGCGCTGGCCAAGCTGGCGCAGGACGCCGGCATTCCCGCCGGCGTGTTGCAGGTGGTGACCGGGGAAGCGGCGCAGGTGGGCAAGGTGCTGTGCGACAGCCCGGTGGTGCGCAAGCTGAGCTTTACCGGCTCGACCGAGGTCGGCCGCATTCTGATGGCGCAGTGCGCGCCGAGCATCAAGAAGCTGTCGCTGGAGCTGGGCGGCAACGCGCCGGTCATCGTGTTCGACGACGCCAATCTGGACGCGGCGGTGGCGGGCATCATGGCCTCCAAGTTCCGCAACAGCGGCCAGACCTGCGTTTGCGCCAACCGCATCTACGTGCAGGACGGCATCTACGAGCGGCTGGCAGAGAAACTGGTGGCGGCGGTCGAGCAGTTGAAAGTCGGCGACGGCAGCCAGGAAGGCACCACCCAGGGGCCGCTGATCGACAGCGATGCGGTGGCGAAGGTGCAGAGCCATATCGACGACGCGCTGATCAAAGGGGCGCAGATCGCCACCGGTGGCCAGCCGCACGCGCTGGGCGGTACCTTCTTCCAGCCGACGGTGGTGACCGGCGTGACGCAGAAAATGCGCTTCGCCAAAGAAGAGACCTTCGGGCCGGTGGCGCCGCTGTTCCGCTTCCATGACGAGGCGGAAGCCATCGCCATGGCCAACGACACCGAATTCGGCCTGGCCGCCTACCTGTTCACGCAGAACGCCGCGCGCCAGTGGCGCGTGCCGGAAGCGCTGGAGTACGGCATGGTCGGCATCAACACCGGGCTGATTTCCAACGAAGTGGCGCCGTTCGGCGGCGTGAAACAGTCAGGGCTCGGGCGTGAAGGATCGCGCTACGGGATAGAAGAATATCTGGAGCTGAAATACCTGTGTATCGATGTGAGCCGTTGAGCGTCAGGACGTTAACCCATCCCGGCGGCCAGCGTCGCCGGGCGATAAAGGATGATGCATGTCTGATAATACCTCTGTTTCTCCGGCGCTTGCCGCCGGGGTGCGAGCACCTGCACCCGCCAAATCGTTAAGTTTCCTTGAAGGGGTGGCGATGATCGTCGGCACCAATATCGGCGCCGGGGTGCTCTCCATCGCCTACGCCTCCAGCAAGGCCGGTTTCCTGCCGCTGCTGTTCTGGCTGGTGCTGGTGGGGAGCCTGACCACCATCACCATGCTGTACGTCGCCGAATCCACGCTGCGCACCCGCGCGCATCTGCAGCTGAGCGGGCTGGCGAAGCGCTATGTCGGCGGCCTGGGCGCCTGGCTGATGTTCGCTTCGGTGTGCGTCAACAGCGTCGGGGCGCTTACCGCTTATATGACCGGCAGCGGCAAGCTGCTGCAATCGCTGTTCGGCATTTCGCCGGCGCTGGGCAGCCTGCTGTTCTTCGTGCCCGCCGCCGGCGTGCTGTACCTCGGTTTGAAAGCGATCGGCCGCGGCGAGAAGTTCATCAGCATCGGCATGGTGGTGATGCTGACAGCGCTGGTGGCGGCGACGCTGCTGAAAGACACCACCCAGATGCGCAACCTGCTGGACGGCGACTGGCGCTTTATGGTGCCGGTGTTCAACGTGGTGGTGTTCTGCTTCTCGGCGCAGTACATCGTGCCGGAAATGGCGCGCGGCTTTGCCGACAAGCCGGAGCAGTTGCCGAAGGCGATCATCGTCGGCATGGCGGTGACCTTCATTTTGCTGGCGGCGGTGCCGATGTCGGTGATCGCGCTCAGCGGGCTGGATGGCATCTCCGACGTGGCCACCATATCCTGGGGCCAGGCGCTGGGGCAGTGGGCGTTCTTCTCCGCCAACATCTTCGCGCTGTGCGCGATGCTGACTTCCTACTGGGGATTGGGCGGCAGTTTCCTGACCAATATTTTCGACAAGTTCCGGCTGGGCAACGACGAGCTGCCGCTGCGCCGCTTCGGCGTGCTGCTGCTGGTGGTGGTGCCGCCGTTCGCGCTGGCCTACAGCGGGCTGGTGTCGTTCGTCAACGCGCTCTACTTCGCCGGGGTGTTCAGCGGGGTGATCCTGTCGATCATGCCGATGCTGATCCTGCGCGGCGCACGCAAACATGGCGACCAGACGCCGCGCTGGCAGTGCAACTGGATCACGCACCCGCTGCTGCAGATCAGCATTGTGCTGCTGTACCTGGCCAGCGCGGTGTACGCCATCGCTTCATTGTTAGGCTATCTGCCCTCTGGATGGTGATTTGCCTTCCCTCAAGCAGTGATGTTGTTTCTCGGCATTGAGAACGGCGGCGTCGTGGCCGCCGATTTTTTTCTCAGGCGCGCCGCTTTGCCGACAGCGCCAGCCAGGCCTGCACCGACGGGCGCTGCCACTGCTTGTGCGCATAGTGGCGCAGGCGCTCCGGCACCGGATCGCCGTGCATCACCAGCCGGTTGAGCATCAGCGCCAGATCGGTGTCGGCGATGCACCACTCCCTGAACAGATTGTCCTGCCCGTGGCTCAGCAGCTTTTCGACGGCGTCGATCAGCTTGCGTGCGGCCCCCTGTGCGGCTTCGGACAGCGGCGGGAACTTGCCGTTGTTGAACACCACCTCGGTCGAGCGCTCGGCGCGGATCGGCAGCAGATCGCTGCGCAGCCAGGCCTGGATCTCGCGCGCCTTGGCGCGCAGCTTCACGTCGCGCGGGTACACGGCGTGGGCCGGATGGATGTCCTCCAGGTATTCGGCGATCGCCGAAGACTCCGAGAGCTGAAACTCGCCGATGGCCAGCGTCGGCACCCGGCGGGTGAGCGACAGCGCCGCGTAGGCCGCCTCTTTATTCTCTTCTTTCGCCAGATCCACCGTCTTCACGGTGAACGGAATGCCTTTTTCCGTCAGCACGACAAAGGCGGACATGGCGTACGGGCTGAAAAATTCACTGTCGGTGTAAAGCTCGGTGATCGGTTGAGACATCGGCGGTTCCTCGGGGTTAAGGGGAGAACATTCATCATTGTCGAGGGATGGCTAAAAATCAATCTGTTAGGTCAAAAGTTGTTTGATGCCGCGGCCTGCAGCGCCGTGAGTTCCTTCCGGATGATGTGATATATTTGTTGCCAACACGTGAATTGAGCCGTATTGGGTAACATGAAGACGCAGTGGATAGAACGAGTAAAAGTGGGATGCGCGCGCCTGTGGCCGCACCCGCTGGCGGTGGGCAAGCGAGAGATGCTGATTTCCAGCGTCGGCGCCGGTTTGGGGCTGATGCTCGCCGGCTGGATCAGCCACTTTATTTTGGGCGAGGTGAACCTGTGGTTTATCGCGCCGATGGGTGCCTCGGCGGTGTTGCTGTTCGGCGTGCCCAACAGCCCGCTGGCGCAGCCCTGGTCGATCGTCGGCGGCAATGCGGTGGCGGCGACGGTGGGCGTCAGCGCCGGCCTGCTGATCCCCGATCCGGGGCTGGCCTGCGGCATAGCGGCGGCGGTGGCCATCGGCCTGATGTTCAGGCTGCGCTGCCTGCATCCGCCGGGTGGCGCGGTGGCGCTCACCGCTATCCTCGGCGGCCCCGGCATTCATCAGATGGGCTACCACTTCGTGCTGTATCCGGTGCTGCTGAACTCGGTGCTGCTGGCGGCGCTGGCCATTCTGTTCAATAACCTGGCCGGGCGACGCTACCCGCACGCGCTGGCGCCGGCGGAGGCCAAGCCGGCCAATCTGCCGATCGATGCCGTGTCCATCACCCGCGGCGATCTGCACGAGGCGCTGATGGAGGGGGATCTGTTCGATATCGACGAGGACGATTTGCAGGAGATCCTGCTGCGCGCCGAGCAGCTGGCGCATCAGCGGCAAAGCAAAACTGCCTGATCAGCCCAGCGTTTTGCGGTAAAACACTACTCGCTCCGTTTCGGCAAAGCCCAGCGCCGCATGCAGGCGCTGGGAGTCCAGATTGGCGATATCGGTATCCGACGCCAGCTCGCTGCACCCCTGTTGCTTCGCCCACTCCTGCACCTGCGCGATCAGGCGCGCGGCCCAGCCCTGGCGGCGGGCGCGTTCGGCGGTATAAATCCCTTCCAAAAACGCCACCGGCGACGATTCGCAGCCGTTGACGTAATCGTAGCGCAGCGCGACCTCGGCAAAGGCAACGAAAGTGCCGTCCAGCCCCCGCGCCATAAACGCGGTGTGGTGCGGCGAAGCCAATATCTCGCGCATTTCCGCGCGGTGCTCTTCAGGCGAGCCGGACGGCCACAGCGCGGTGCGCAACGCCAGCCAGGCGTCGAGGTTGTCGTGGTCGCAGATGACGATCATGCGGGATCCTTATGAGTCGGAATAAATCAGGAATGCCGAGAGAGAAGTGTGGCACGCAGGCGGGAAACAAAAAAGCCACCCCGGACAGGATGGCTTGTAAGGCTGTGAAAACAGCAAAAATTTGGTGGCCCCTGTTGGGTTTGAACCAACGACCAAGCGATTATGAGTTCCTACCGGAATAACCGAAAATCAATGGTTTGCTTTACTTATCATTGACATAGATTGTCATTGTTTGCCAATGATTACCCATTATTCGCCATTTCTATCGCCACTTTATCGCCACTATTCAAGGTTTTTTATGTTAGAACGGCGTGCTTTCATCTATCTCAAAGTCGGAGAGTGAGATGGGGGCTTGAGGAATTTCATTTCTTTCCATCTCCATCATTTGAGCCTCATTCTCTCCATCATCGTACCAAGAAGAAGTGTCTACCTCCAAAGCTTCAGATATGACTTCGAATGTTTCAGGGGAGTCAAGATGAGAGGACATGTGCAACGTGAACGGATAACTTTCGTCCAAGCTAACCCCATCGTTCCTGGAACCATACTCTTGAGTAACATAGACAGTGCCGCTTGCATAGATATTGATGTAGTCATCATCAATGGACGTGATTCCAAATTCCTCAACCTCTGTGTAATCTACATACGCATGATTCGCGATAGTTACAAGATTTTCAGGCATTGTGCTTACTGCTGTGTCGATCACTGCATCTCTGATTTTACCTTCGAGAGTACGGATTAATTCATCTCTACAATTATGTATACCATTTAGTATCTCTGTTGCGGTCTGAAGTATTTGTTTGGCCTTTACAAAAAATTCTCGAGGAGATGGATGCATATACTTTTCTGTTATATGCGTGTACCTGTTTAGGAAGAAATAGAGTTTAAGCATCTCATCTATTCTTTCATTCGACTCTTCTAGGAATTCTTTCCCTAGGTATGCATCTGAAATTTTAGCTTGGGAACAGTACTTTAAACGCTGTTTCCTAGATATTTCGTAATGTTCATGTTCTCTTTCATACCATGATGCTTGTAATAACTTATCATTCGGAGATTTTTTCTCGATGATATGTGTTATTAGTTCGCGAATTGAAAATGCAAAGTTATGGAAGCGTAATGGGTTTCCATGTGAGGCATAGTTCCGTAAGCAAGCTGTGAATAATTCTTTTTCAAAATTAGTCTCTAGGTGGCTCAGAAAGTCATTTACAAAATCAAGAGACTGTAACTTTTTAAGTTTCATCGTTTAACCTTACATTCATATCTCAGATTTGATATCGGATTCAATCGAACGGCATCTTCTAAATGGTCAGGTGCAAAGTGCGCATATCGCATTGTCATTTTGATGTCGGTATGGCCGAGGACTCGCTGCAAGACCAGAATGTTACCGCCATTCATCATAAAGTGGCTAGCAAAGGTGTGGCGCAAAACATGGGTAAGTTGTCCCGCTGGTAGCTCGATGCCTGTTCTTTCCAGCGCAGACCTGAACGCGCCATAACAATCACCAAACAATCGACCTTTTTTGTCATGAGGCAGAGAGTCATAAATTTCTTTGCTAATAGGAACGGTGCGGTTTTTTCTGCTTTTTGTGTTGGTGTAGGTGATTTTGTATTTCGCAAGTTGGTTTTTTTTTAGGCTCTCGGATTCAGACCACCGCGCGCCAGTGGCGAGGCAAATTTTTACTACTGTTTCTAAATCAGGATGGTCATGCCGTTTGCATTCTCCAAGCAGCAACGTAATCTGATCTTGAGTTAGCCAAGCCATTTCCATCTCTTCCGTGCGGAAAGGGCGCATATTTTTAAGAGGATTTTCGCTTTTCCACTCACCGAGGCGATTTAGTTCATTGAATACCGCCCGAAAGTAAGCTAACTCAAGGTTAAGGGTGCGAGGGGATACCTCTTTTACCCTGTTTGAGCGGGCATAGTCACCTTTCAATCTTCTCTCTCTGTATCGAGAAAACATCTGCGCATCAAAATCGTATGCGAGTGGTTCGCCCATACATTCAAAAGCATGATGCATAGCAAGCTGGCGCTTTAAGCCGTCTTTTAGGGTGATGCCGTGAGCGTTATACCATGCGTCAACCAGCTCTTTTAATGTACGTCTATCTTCTTTTTCTTCCTGCCATGGATATTGTACTGTGTGCTGCTCAAAGGCTAACGCCTCGCCTTTAGTGGCGAATTTTTTTCTGATGCGTTTGCCTTTTGCCCCGTTTGGATAAAGTTCGCAAATCCACCCGCCAGAGGGATACTTACGGACAGTCATCAATTAACCTCGCTGTATACACCTACTACACGACCAATCGTTTTTATCTCATCAATCCCACACTCAAAAGGCACTTTACCGCCAGCAACATGCAACTTTTTCCCAGGGAGTATCGTTAGATCGCGGAGGCTTATAGCGCCTTCAACGTCCACTACCCACAGGCCATCAGCTAATGACGCTTCTTGCTCTGTGATGTAGCTACCGTTTTCATTCCTGATACAGATAGCTTTTCTAAGCTGTTTACCGAAAAGTTGAGTATCGATGCTTAAATTTCCAACATTGACTAGTTTTCCATCACTTAAAGTGAATAATGGTAGTTCGGTTGAGGATTTTTCTTCTTTAGATGAAAGGTTTTTCTCACCCTCACCAGTCATGAGCCACTTTAGATTAACCCCTGTCTCAAGCGCGCAATGGACAGCAAAGTCATACGACATATTGCCGCGTGTATAGCGATTCTGTAAGGAACTGGCGGCGATGTTGAAGTGCTTAGCTAGTTGAATTTTCTGCGTAAACCCATAGACCTCACAAATCCTATTTAGCAATTCTTCGTTATTAAAATTACTATCTATCATTAAAATTAGCATTCCTTGTGTTGCATGATATTAAAATTGGAATTAATATCATTGTGAATGATGGCAGTTGATGGCAAACGTCGGCAGAACTTTGGCAATCACTGTCTGAAACTTTTCAAAAAAGGAATCATGCAATATGGCTTCAGAAATCGCAATCTTCAAAGTACCTGCGCCGATCGTAACTACCGAACAATTTGCCGAGTTGGAGGGGGTCTCTCTTCGAACTGTTTATCGTTGGACAACAGGAGACAACCCGCAGTTACCCATCGAACCCCGCACTATCCGTAAAGGCTGCACAAAAGCAGGTGGCCCGATCCGTATCTACTACGCCCGCTGGAAAGAAGATCAGTTACGTAAAGCGCTAGGCCATTCACGTTTTCAACTCGTCATCGGTGCGTGATTCACTTTAAGTGAATTCATGGGGGCAAAGTATGTTTGATTACGCCATTTCTAAACATCCGCACTTCGATGAAGCCTGCCGACAGTTTCCTGCTCGCCACAATGTGACGGCGCTTGCTAAACAGCTCGGCATGAACGCCCAGACGCTGCGCAACAAATTGAGTCCGGGCCAGCCGCATCAGCTCACTTGTGCTGAACTGCTTGCGATCACTGACGCTACAGAGGATTCCAGCCTGATTGATGCCTTGCTGGCACAAATCAACTGCATGCCGTCCGTGCCTGTCAATGAGGCTTGCGCTGGGAATATTCCAACGTATGCACTGCAGGCTACGGCCGCAGTTGGCAACGTTGCCGCCGCCGCCGTTCAGGGCGACCACAAAACGCCGGTACGCAAAAGCGCACTGCTTGAAAGCGTCAACACGGCGATCCGCCATTTGTCGCTGATCGGCTTGACCGTTCAGAACCGCATCCAATCCACCCCGGCTCTGGCCTCCACCGTTGACGTGATCAGCGGGCTGAGTGCCGTTGCTGGTTTAAGCTGAGGTGATCACCGTGGTTATTTCTATCGCTCCACTGCTGAAACAACAAAGTCCATCGCGGCATTTTGAACACGGTTTTATTGAACTGCCGGGCGGAAAGCGCTGGCGCCCACGTCACGATCAGGCGGCCTTACTGCGTGGCCTGTCAACGGCTAAGCCTGTTTCACCGCTGCACCGTTTGTTTTGCCGTTAATTGGGGCTGTCATGTTGTTGGCTACTGAAACACAAAAAGCGATCGGCATTAAGCGCATTTCACAGATTAAGCGTGAGCTGTTCCCGCATAAGCGGAATCAGGCGCAAGAGGCTTTTGATAAGTCGCCGGAACATATCCGCAGAACTGTTTGTTTTCATGCCGGGCTGAAAGAGCGGCATATAAAAATGAAGTTTGCAGAAATGAGTTATTCAGAGCGTAAACAAATCGTGTGGGCGCTGAATGACCTGATTGATTTATCAAAAACCTTACCGCGATTTATCAGTGATGATGATTGCGAATTAAACGTTAATTAACCGAATTGCGTAATTCTGGCGTTAACCCGCCGGGCATCGCTTTGTCTGAAATAAGGAGGTTACTATGAAAGAAAATTTGCTTCTTACTCCAACTTTAACCAGCTCGGCAAATAACGCCTTTCAGCGTGGTGTTATCGCTGGTACTTGCCGCGCGGTATCTGCCTTAACAAATGAGTTTCAAGATTTGTTAGATAGCGCACGTATTGATGAACGTAAAAACCAATCTCAGGTAGCGGCTGCGCGTTTGGTTCGGCTGGCGGCCCACATCACCCAAGAGGGGTTAACAGCGGTCGAGGCTGTGGAGCTGTTGCGCCAAGAGGCTGAAGCCATCGAGCATCAAGCGCAGGAGCTGCACTAATGACTAACGTCGTTGAAGTTAATGGCACTTTCGCCATTATTAAAGTTGAAGCGCGAGACTCTAGCGCGGAAGCTTTAATTTTGGCTGACGTAAAAACCGATAAGGAAACTAAAAAGAAATATTATCCCACAAGAGCGGTTTACTCTAATGAGTTAAAACTGATCTCTGACCTGATTAATTTATCCGTTAATCGAGGCGTATTTCATCAATCAATTACAAATATTAGCGATGTCATTAAAGAGTCGCGCCGTGTCGCGGAATTAGGGCGGCAGGCTCTAATTCAACTGAATAAAAAATCGGAGTTGCACTAATGGCAGACTTGATGGACTACGAACAGGAACGGCAGGCGCTGGTATTGGAGGCGCAGATTATCAATGCTCGCAAATCCTCCGCGCTGCCTTCTGCCTTTGTTTGCGAAGAATGTGATGCTCCGATTCCTGCCGCGCGTCGCGCTGCCGTTCCCGGCGTTGATACCTGCGTAAGCTGTCAGCAGATCCGCGAGACGCAAAGTCACCTTTACGCGGGGAAGGCATGACGGAGTTCTCTATTTTGTTCGGCCTGCTGGCATTGCTGGCAGGTCATTTTATTGCGGCTGATTTGAGTGATTCAGAATTTGCACGCAGACCAGAAAACCAAAAATACGACTGAGGATATTATGAAGATTGATATTGAGAAAGTGCTAATAAAGACGGGGGAGTTAATTGCCTTACGTGAGCGTGTTTCTTCTGCTGAAAAGGTTGCGGGTGATCTGGTGCTGGAAAATATCAGGCTACGCAATCGTGCAATTATCGCAGAAGAGAAGCTTGATGAGTTAAAAGACGAACAAGCTAAAGCCGTTGAGATTTTAAAGGGTGCAAATTCAAATCTTGGTTATGTAATAAAGTATTTAAGCAAGCAAGTACAAGATAAAACTTGTTCAAATTGCCTTGAGCGCTATTGCGGCAACTGCGCCCACGCGCACGGCGCGAAAGTGCAATGAGCCAAGCGGCTACCGCCTACGCTTACCCATGGAACGAACCGCGCCCGGCAATTGCCGGGCCGGTAAGACCGCTTACCCGTGAGGAACTCGCTCAGGGGCAAGCTGTTTTAACCAATATCCGCCGCCTGCCGCGCTTCCTCAGCGCCATGTTCCTGACGCGTTACACCAACTTGCTCAAGAGCAAAGGGCTGCACGACGCCAACAAATGGCTGGTGTTCCAGTTCGATCGCCGCATTTGGCCGCGTCTGCAAACGGTGAGCGCCAAGAACGCGATGAACCTCGCCGCGTCAATGCGGTTTTCTGCTGAAGTTGATAATTACGCAGCTCTGCCCGGCATGGATGATAAAGAGTTACGCCGCCTTGCCGATCGAGTGGCCGGTCAACTTCTGCAGAATTACGCAGATTACTGCGATGAGTTTGTGGCGGAGAACGGTGGCGACAATGCCGGGCTTTTCGAAGATGCCACCCAAACAGAATTTTATGGCCGCATTGCCGGTATGGCGCGCGCTTTCAACATCATCCCTATGCATTGGCGCAAATACCGCAAGGGCAAGCTGGATGCCCGGTCAGCGATTGCCAGTCTGTCACGATTAGTTAATTCAGAATGGTGGGAGCGCCAGCTGAAAGCCCAGCGCACGCAATGGCGCGAGGCGTTGTTGATCGCCGTTGGCAATGTGAACCGCGGGGCGTCGTCGTATGCCAGTAAGCAGGCTATTCGGGATGTTAAAGCGCGCCGCCAGTCCAATTTTGATTATCTGAACAGCCGCGAGCTTGAGAACGTCGAAACCGGCGAACGCTTCAGCCTCATCGACAAGGTGATGGCAAGTATCTCTAACCCGGAAATTCGTCGTATGGAATTAATGGCGATGATCGCCGGTGTTGAGCAGGCCGCCTCTATCCGTGGCGATAAAGGGATGTTTATCACCATCACCACCCCATCCAAATATCACCCGACGCGCGCCGTCGGCAAGAACAGCCCGAAGGTGCATTTTAATCACAAATGGGATGAAGAGGCGTACACGCCAAAAGACGGCCAGCGCTATCTTGTGAAGCTGTTTAGCAAGATCCGCACAGCGTTTAAAGACGCGGGCCTGCAGGTCTACGGCGTGCGCGTTGTCGAACCGCACCATGATGCGACGCCGCACTGGCATATGATGCTGTTTACCTCCAAAAAACAGCGCCAGCAGGTGGTCGACATCATGCGTCGTTATGCCATGGCTGAAGATGGGGACGAGCGCGGCGCCGCCAAAAACCGGTTTGACTGCAAGCACCTGAACAAAGGCGGTGCGGCGGGCTATATCGCCAAATACATTGCAAAAAACATTGACGGCTACGCGCTGGACGGCGAACGCGATCATGAAACCGGCGAGCTGTTGACTGATACGGCCGCCGCCGTCACCGCGTGGGCGTCAACATGGCGTATCCCTCAATTCCACTTTATCGGCCTGCCGTCGCGCGGCGCATGGCGTGAGTGCCGCAAGATCCGCTCTGTCAGTCTGGCCGATGAGTTTGACGAAACCGTTGAGGCGGTACGCGCTGCTGCTGATGCCGGTGACTTTGCCGCTTACATTCTGGCGCAGGGTGGCCCTAACGTTGCCCGCGACGATCAGACCGTGCGTGTGGCTCGCCGGGTTGCCGACGAGCGCAACGCCTATGACGAAGAAGTGCAGAAAATTGCGGGGATTTTTGCCCCGCACATCGGCGCCGATCGCGTTTATGAAACCCGCACCACGCAATGGCGCATCGTCGCTAAAGCCGTTGCCGTTGAGCCTTTGACTTTGAAAAGCGCCTCCGGCGCGCCTCGGAGTCCTGTCAATAACTGTGGGTTGGTCGGCAGCGGTGGCGCTGAAAATGCGCAGGATGGGGGGCCTGTAGAGGCCGTGGCGGTGATGGAACATGCACCGGAAACCCAGATTGACTGGGATGACATGACCGTTGCACGGTCTGTTATGACGCGTTTACGGGCAAATGCCCCGCAGATAAACAGGCAGCAAAGAGGAATTGACCCATATAAGCGTATAGAGCCTGCTGCATCGGCCAGATTGACCACTGCCGAGCGCGATCGCGTATCCAAAATTTACTCAGAGCTGGCACTACACGGCATCGAGCCGACGCGCTGGGAACTTGAGGCACTGGCGCGCGGCGCTAAAGTCAAATTTGCTGGTATTTCAATGCACTATCCGGCGGTTAGCGATTGGGCGGGCTTCCAATAATTTCTTGCGCAATTAAATCCGATAGGCATATACTGTATATGCATACAGTAATTAAGCATCGGAGGGAAAGGGTGCAAGCAGTGGATGAAGTGGTTGTTTTAGAAAGAATTGAACTCATCGCCCGTCTGGGGGTTTGTTATGAGAGCCAAGCGAAAGACAAAGACATTGCACTGATATGGATTTCAGAACTGGCGGGGGAGATGAAAAGCAGCATTGCCCCTGAAAAAGCAGAAGTGATCAGGCAGCTTGCCGCGATCTCTTAATCCATAGGTGACGTATGAGACGAGATTTAAACTTAGCCGGGGCGTTTATGGAGGCGCTGAACTTCAACGAGAACGGCAAGGGCCGCCGCATAAAGACCGTTGATTTCATTCACGCCGCAAACCGGCTCGGCACACACCTAACGCCTGAAGAGGCGAATTACTACATCAAGCACCAGTCCGGCCACGTTTTCAGGCTGATTGACGAGGGGCGTTATCAGCACAATACATACCTTTATCTGGGCTAAAAATTGTATTAGCTCAAACTTGAGCTGGCATTGTCACAGCACAGAGCGCAACCTAAGCTAACGGGGCAGCTCTGTGCCAAATGCGGATCTTTGCAAAAGCGTGTTAAGTATTTCACTACTTAACATTTTAGTATGCTATTTATGCGGATCAGATCATACTTGCTGTTTTCTGACGAAAGTATCTATGTAATCAATCGTAACATCAATGTCGCGCGGTGCTGCTTGTAATTCTGCACGAACATCCTGACTTAAGAGACGCTCTCTTGAATGCCGCAAACTGTCAAATATTTGAGCTGGAAATAAAGTTTCTTTAGCTTCTTCAATCACATTCGCAATACTAATCATGTCTTGTGGATGTTTAAGTACTGTATTCCTATCGTTGATTTTATTTTCATCAAAGAGGGCTTGATTGCTGTGCCATGCAACTGACTTAAGTCCGAAAAGGCACTCGAGGTTTACTGTTGAAATTCCTTTCAATTGAATTCTTGATGATCTTATAAATTTATACACATCATCATCAAGTAAAATAGCAGAGAAATTTGAGATCCCTTGACCTGTTCTTATCTGGGTAATGTGGGGGCTTTTGGCAAGGGCTGCATCGAAGTAATCCGGCTTCCTAGAAAAAAGCTCTATTTGAGCAGGCACGTTTGGCACACGATTGTCTTCAGGTTGGATGAAACGATAGGCTGAACCTCCTGCATTGCTTCCCCGGTATACTTTTCCCTCATAACCATGTTCGATGATGTAATTCCATAAATGCTCGTAAAATTGGTCATTGGTACTTTCAGTTATAAGAACTATATCCAGATCAACAGTTGCTCTGAAGTTAGCGCCAATGTTTTCAAAGTTTAATACGCACGCATTACCACCGATGAGAATATAATCATCGGCATATTGCTGCATATACGTTGTTAAAAAATCTTTACCTTCCATACTAAATTCCTTTTTTATTAATCTTTGAGATTAGAGTACACCTGATCTTCAAGTTCATTATATGATGACTTCACCCTCAAATCAGTTGTATTGAACCTCGAAAATAGAAGAAATACTTTGTTCAACGCATCATTTTGAATAGCTGGTTGATAAGGAAAAACTTGAAGCATTGCAAAATTTTCGATATTAGAATGGTAGTACTCAGCATCATCCAAAACGTTAAGTATTTTAAAGAAATAGTCACCTTTCATAGTCGCCGGTGTTACAGGCCTCATATATCTGTCTTTATCCGTCAAACACATTCCCAAAAAAGGTCTGGATGGTGAACCTAAAAGGGTATACTTTGACAGAGCAGATTCTCCTGAAAGAAAAACTTCCGCTGCTTTAAGTGTTTCATTTCTGACAGGTACAAATCCTGTCGAGAGAGGAGAAACTCTGCGCCGATAATGGTTCCAAACTCTTTTCCTCGATTCTGTGAATCGAAAATGCGAACTGCGTCCGTATGAAGTTTCAGATATTAATTTATGAGATAAAAGCTCTTTAACAGCCCGAGAAAACGCCATTTTTGATACACCCAGCAGATCCAAGATATCTAAGCTGTTGAAACCATCATCAAAATAACCTGAAAGATAGTAAGTTAATAGGTATGAAGGAATGATTCCATAGCTGTTTTCGGTATCGACCCAGAGACCGGAAGGAACGTCTTTCGATTCACTCTGAAGCATCAGAGACGGCATTGAAACATAACGGCCAGGAATGATTAATCCATTTTTTAGTTGTTTGGATATGTTTTTTAATTCAAGGTTTAGTTCTGATGTCACTATAATTAACGATAATTTTGACTTTGCCTCTAGCCGTTTGAGATGTACAAAATTATTAGATACCAGCAGCTCAGGATCTTCTACAGTCAAAACCATAAACTCTCTGTTATCGATACTTACGATGCACAAAGTAGCGCTCTTACTTAGCTGAAATGGAAGATATTCATCTATTTCCTTCAAAATTTTCGTATCGATCAGAAATGATGACTCGATGTATTTAAGCGCATCAGCTAACAAATTCTTCATTTCATTACCTCAGTAACGTCCTTACTCATAGTAACGCATATGCGTTACTAAAACAAAAAAACCAAGAGTTATCCATTTAACTTTATGTTTTTATTGTGTTTATTTTCTTTATTGACGCCTTTGCTACCATCGCCAAGCAACCGAACACTAACTGATGCGTTACTCAACTCTTCCTGCTCAGGTTCTTGGAAAAACTACTATGGTGCTCGAAGTGACAGGTGACTTTGACCTAACCTCCAAAGTCAATGGCACTATCTCGCTTGTAGAGTATTAATTGTACACAACAACCGAATCATGAGCAGCTATACCAGCTTTTCGCTCGGAGCGGAATGTCGGATTTGATTGTGTGCTGTCAGCTCAAGTCTGAGCTAATACAGCTAAATATCCTATGCATGCATTAGATGCATGAAATCGCATGATGATCCGGTGTTACGTTTAACCCCGCAGCGCCAGCACTGACACGGATCGCGTTGGGTCATGCAACTGCATCAAAAGCGACACATGAAGCGGGCAGGCGAGGCGGGGATAGCATTGCGCGCAAGCCGTGTTGAACCCCTCCCAAAAGAGCCGCCAGCGTCCCGTCATGGCGATTTATCGCAATACTTGCATGAGAATGGGGTTTGATGTCGTGGCGCCATGATGGCGCTCTCAGGCGCTTACAGCGCACTGCATAACATTGCTAATCAATGACACCAAAAAACGACACCATAATATTCTTGCAATGGTGTCATAAAGTGATACTATAAACCCCATGAACAAACGACACCAAAAAACGCTGTCAGATGTGTTTGCCCGGCCTGTCAACGGTTCTATAAAGTGGTCTGATATTGAGGCGCTTTTTACCGCATTAGGGGCGGAGATTCACGAAAGGGAAGGTTCTAGGATCGCGGTGCTGTTGAAAGGTGAAAAAAGAGTCTTTCACCGGCCACACCCCAGACCTACCACTGACAAGGGGGCGGTTAACTCCATTCGGATCTGGTTGGATAGCTTAGGAATAAAACCATGATGAATAACACACTGAAAATTGACGGCCATACGGCCGTCATCAACTTCGACCCTGAAATTGAAATGTTCCGGGGCGAGTTTGTCGGGCTGAACGGCGGCGCCGACTTCTACGCCTACAGCGTGGACGAGCTGAAGAAAGAAGGCGCGATCTCACTCGCGGTCTTTCTCGATGAATGCCAAAAAGACGGCATCGAGCCTTACAAGTCGTACAGCGGAAAAGTGACCACCCGCCTGTCGCCGGAACGTCATCAGGCGCTAGCAATTGCAGCACAGGCCACCGGTCAGTCGATTAATGAGCTACTGAATGAAGGTGTTGATTTAGTTATCGAAAAACATTCTTAATTCTGTTCAAATAGGGGCTATGGCCCCTATACATAGTATATAGAAAGGATATATATGACGCATCAGCTTGGCGGTTTAAACTCTCTTTTGACATCTCCCAGTACACCTACAGGTCTTTCTTCAGGGCTTGGACTAGGCGTATATAAAATGCCTGAAATGAAAAATGCTTGGTATAATAATCAAGACATTATTATTGATGGTTGGACTTTTATATCTTGCCGCTTTGATAACTGTAGGTTGTATGTTTCTACAGGAAACTTTAAGTTTGAAAGCTGTTTTATTGACGATAGTACAGTTGTTCACTTCCAAAATAATGCGTTGAGTATAATTCAACTTTTAAATCGTTCTAATGCATGGGTTAGAGAAAACTATCCAGTCTTTGCGCCAAGCTTAAACCCTGATGGCACAATAACAGTAGGGGGTTGATGATGAAATCCCCGTCTGTTAGCATGAAAACGAAAGTAGAGTTAAAGCCACTAAGAAGTCAAATATTTGTTATTTTAACAGCATTAATGGCATTCGTTTTTTTTATAATTGCATGCTTGTTTTCATGGTTTGAAAAAAAAGGGGTTATACTTCCGATTCTCGGTTCAATTGTGTTGATATTGATTTCATTATGGGCATATTTCAAAACATATTTGAATGCTGGTCTAGATGATGCCGCGCCTTTAAATATAGCATTAAATGGACTTAATTTAAGAGTGGACTCCAAGCTGGTCGAAACGCCAGAAAATCTAAATAAGTTAATTGTATTGCTTCAAGGAGCGAAAGAATTGCCGGCCCCTGCGGGTTTGGTGACAGATGATGGTGCAATAATACCAAACTCTAAGGGGGATGCTATAAATAGAGTGAATATAGCTAATGCATCGATTCACAATACTATTATTGAAAATGTCGATAGGTTCAACAAGGGTGAGCTAAATAGTGATGATTCGACATTTTATAGGGAACCCCCCCAACAAAAAAATCAAAAAGTAATATTTACAGATATTGCAGATGCTGAATGAAGGTTAGAACCGCCAATCACTGGCGGTTTTTTATTATTCTGTCGGCAACTCATACGGCGCGAATCTAATCACCTCCTCCCCGATCCAGTCGTTCACTTCCTTCATGCGCTCTTGCAGCGGTGTTAACTCGTTGCGCACAAACACCTGAGCGGCCTTTTTCACATCCCCGAAGCCGCCGGTATTGTTCGGGATAATCCCCATCATCTGCGGCGGTACGCGGTGCGCGCTCAGCAGATCGTCGCGGCTGGCGTTCTTGATGTTAAAAAAGTCGTCTTTGGTGGCAACCTCGGACAGCGGCAAAATCTTAATGCCGTCCGGCTTACCATTCGGGGCGTACATGAACAGATTGCGGAAGTTCCCCAAGCCCTTGGTGTCGCGCATGGCTTGGCGCATCCTGTCAACGTCGCTCGTACTTTGCGCGGCGTCGGTCATATACAGGATATAACCGGCGTGCGCCCCGTTCTGGTAATACTTACGGCGGAACAGCGTCGCTGCCTCGTTCAGCCAGGCGGAGTTAAGCGCGCTGAGGTACTCCGGCAGGCCGTACAATTCCTGATTGATGTCCGGTTCAATCAGGTGGAAAACGCTGTCGGTCTTGAAACGGTGCGCCTCTTTCCAGTCCTGCACGAACCAGTAAGCGCCGCGATCCACGCCGCGTCGCGTGTACTTGGCCGGGGAGGATTTCAGCTGCAGCGGCGCGCCGAGGCGGTTTTGACGTTCTTCTAAATAGGCGTTGCCGAACACCAGATAATCCAGTGCATAGCGGCTAAATTCTTGCTGACTTAACAGCCGGTGCGGGATAAACGTTGACGCTAAAATGTTGCGCTTAACGTACATCGGTGAACTGTGATGCACGGCGGCGCGTACGCTGCGCGCCAGCCCATCGAATGAGATTGGCGGCTCGTACCACTTCCCATTGGTCGTGCATTCGATGTAATCCAGAATTTCCCGCTTATCCAGCACAGCGGACGGCTCGCCAAAGGTAAACGCCTCAAAATCCTGCTTCTGCTCTGCTGTTGGGGCTGGCGCCGGTGTGGTAAATGCCTTGCGGCCTTTGCGTTTGCTCATCAGTAAAACTCCAAAATATTCGGGCTGCTGTGGCCGCTGCCTGCGGTGAGCGGTTCGTTTAAGAGGGCGTGCATGATTGACCATGCAACATCGGCGTGGCTGGCTTCTTCGCTGCGGCTGGCGGTGTAGGTTGAGCGCGCGCCGCTGGCGGTCATGGTTTTGCGGATCGCCATAAAGGCGGCGGTGATGTCGGTGTGGCTGGTGTCGTATTCCAGACAGCCGCGCGCGATGGTGTCTTTTGCTTTCAGCACCATGGCGGTTTTGATTTCCGGCGTGTATTTGATTTCTCGCGCGGCTGGGAAGAACTCGCGCACCAGCTGGAAAACACCTTGGCCGACGGTGGTCGCATCGATGCCGATGTACTCCACGCAATATTTTTCGGTAAGGTCTTTAATCTTCTGGGCCTGCGCGGCAAAGTTCATGCCCTGCCACTGGTGGCGCTCGAGCACGCGGAACTTGCCCCCGGCCACTATTGGCGGCGCGATCACCGCGCATCCGGCGCTGTCGCCGCCGTTGGCTTCCGATGGGTCGTAGCCGATCCACACCGGGCGATAGCCGAACGGCCGCACGGCGTAAGGGTTGAAATCCTCCCACTCTTCCAGCGCATCGACCATGCAGCCCTGTAGCTCGGCGAACGGGAATACCGATGCGGTATCATCCACAAATTCACACATCAGCAAGTTCTGATACTCTGCCGGGCTGTATTCGAGCGACAGCTGATCGAGGTCAAACAGGTTACAGCCGCCGGTCAGCGCATCCTCAACCGTGACAATCTGGCGCCATTGCCCATCGCCGCACAGCACGCCTTTTGACAGGTGGCTGTGACTGAGGTCGAGCTGAACGTGATCGGCTTTGCTGCGGCGGCCCTTGTTGAACAGTTCCCCCGACCAGAACGGATAAGCGGAGTGCGCCAGACTAGACGGCGTGGAAAAGTAGGTGGTGCGCCACCGCTTGTGCAGCGACATCCCGCTGGCGACTTTGCGCAGCTCCTGAAACTTCGGTATCCAGAAATACTCATCCAGATACAGATTGCCGGTGTAGCTCTGCGCGGTGCGCACGTTGGTGCCGAGGAACATCAACCGGGCGCCGTTCGGCAGCACCATCGGATCGCCTTTCAGGTCAACCTCGACCAGCCGCGCAAAATCAATGATGTAATTGCGGAATACATGCGCCTGCGCCTTACTGGCCGACAGGAAAATCTGATTGCGGCCGGTGGTCAGCGCGTCGAGCAACGCCTCGCGGGCAAAGAAGAATGTGGCGCCGATCTGACGCGATTTCAGGATGTTGCGGATACGGTGTTGCAGTCCGGCGCGATACCACCCCATTTGATACTCGAAGGTGGTTTCCGTGAAGATGCTTTGCAGTTTCTCCACGGCGGCCTCGCTGAACACGTTACGCTCGGCGGGCTTGCGCTCGCCTTTGTTGCGGTTGGCGACGTTCGGGTTTAAATCCACCTCGTTGCCGGTCGCCGAATAGCGATTGACCCGCGCCAGCCGTTCAATCTGGCGGCCTAACAGATCGATTTCTTTGAAGTCTTTCCCCTCCTTGACGTCTTTCATAATGAGCTGAATCAACCGCGCTTCCATGCTCTGCTCCACGCGGGAAATGGGCGCGATGTCGTCCCATTTATCGCGCAGTTTCCAGCTCTGCACGGTCGGCCCCTTGAGGTTCAGCGTTTCCGCAATTTGGCGCACAGAAAAGCCCTGCCAGTAGAGCAAGGCAGCTTGGCGGCGCGGATCGCTGATGATGGTTGTTGCCGGTGTCGTATTCATGCCGCCAAGGCTACGAAAGCGCCGGGCGACTCGCATTAAGCCCTTGTTGTGCCTCAGATCTTCCAACCGCAACGCGTTGAGACGCGCCGCCATTCCCCCGAAACTAGCCCCGAACCCAATCACCACAACCGGAGCCGTTTACATGGCAAAGAAAGTTACTAAGTTTTTCCGCATCGGCGTTGAAGGCGACACCGTTGACGGCCGCGAGATCGGTGCTGCGGATATTCAGCAGATGGCCGAGACCTACAGCCCGAAGGTGTTCGGCGCCCGCATCAATATGGAACACATCAAGGGGATTTTGCCGGACGGTTATTTTCGTCGTTACGGCGGCGTGGTTGAGCTGAAGGCCGAGAAAATCGACGAGCCGGACGAACCGCTGTTGCACGGCAAGTGGGCGTTGTACGCCAGTCTGGCCCCGACCGCCGATCTGGTGTCGATGGTCGGCGCGGGCCAAAAGGTTTTCACCTCCATGGAGATCCGCCGCGATTTCGCCAAGACCGGCAAGTCGTATCTGGTCGGGTTGGCCGTCACCGATGACCCGGCGAGCCTCGGCACTGACATGCTGGAGTTCAGCCGCCGCCACGAGAACGTCGAGTTCTCCGCGCCGCTGGAAGTCCATTTCGATTTTGAGCCGGTCGCTGACCCGGAAACCTCATTCTCTGCCCGCATCAAAGCGATGTTTAGCCGCAAGCAGGCCACCGACGACGTGCGCTTTGGTGAGATGGAAGGCGCGGTGATGACCGTGGCCGAGCAGTTGCAGGAAGCGGACACCCGCTTTACCGAGACGTTAGCCGTATTGAGCGAGCAGGTTGCCGACCTCAAGCAACAGGTAAAAACCGGCAGCGATGCGTTCAGCGCGCTGCAAGCCCAGCTTTCCACCTCGGAAGATTTCAGCCAGCAGGCCCGCCCGGAGGCCACCGGCGGCAACAGCGCGCAAGACGTGCTGACCGACTGTTAAGGCAGTCACACCCGATAAAACCGAACAAAAACAGGAAGAAAAATGCGCAAGCAAACTCGTTTTAAATTTAATGCTTTTCTGTCCCGCCTTGCCGAACTGAATGGCGTCGCTACCGGCGATCTCGATAAAAAATTCAGCGTTGAGCCGTCCGTTACGCAAACCATCATGACCCGCGTACAGGATTCCTCCACGTTCCTGACCCGCATCAATATCCTGCCGGTTAAGGAAATGAAGGGAGAGAAAGTTGGTTTAGGTGTGAGCGGCACCATCGCCAGCACCACCGACACCGCCGGCGGCGATGAACGCGAAACGGCCGACTTTGCCACGCTGGACACTGATGACTATTTCTGCCAGCAGGTGAACTACGATTTCCACATCCGCTACAACACCCTCGACCTGTGGGCGCGTTATCAGGATTTCCAGACCCGTTTACGCGATGCGATTGTGAAACGTCAGGCGCTCGACCGCATCATGATCGGCTTTAACGGCACACACCGCGCGAAAACCTCCAACCGCGTCAAGTTCCCGCTGCTGCAGGACATCGCGCCGGGCTGGTTGCAGAAGTACCGCGAGAACGCGCCGGGCCGCGTGATGAATAAAATCGTGGGTATGGACGGCAGCGTGGTGTCTGAAAACATCCGCGTGGGTGCCGGTGGCGATTACGCCAACCTCGACGCGCTGGTGATGGATGCCACCAACAACCTGATCGCGCCGTGGTATCAGGAAGATCCGGAGCTGGTAGTGATCTGCGGTCGTCAACTGCTGGCTGATAAGTATTTCCCGCTGGTCAATCAGGAACAACCCAACACCGAAGCGCTGGCCGCCGATCTGATTATCAGCCAGAAGCGCATCGGCAACCTGCCCGCGGTGCGCGTGCCGTACTTCCCGGCGGATGCGCTGCTGATTACGCGCATGGATAACCTGTCGATCTACTGGCAGGAGGACACGCACCGCCGCCATATGGTGGAGAACGCCAAACGCGACCGCATCGAAAACTATGAGTCCATCAACGAGGACTATGTGGTGGAGGATTACGCCTGCGGCTGTCTGGTGGAGAACATCGAGCTGTTGCCCGTCAAGCCGACCGAGCCAGAAACCAAGGCTGCACTGCCGACCTCCGGCGATGACATTAAGGCGCTCGCCGGTGCCATTGTTGAAGCGGTGAAGGTTGCCACGGCGCCAGTGGAAGCCGTCGCCGACGTGAAAGCCCCGGAGGAAGCACCGGCAGACGACAAAGCGAAAGGCGGTAAATAACCATGACCAGCCCTGCCCGCCGTCACCTTATGCGCCAGTCAGCGGTCGAGGCCGCGCAGCGGGAGAGTGACCCGCTGCGCCACGCCAACGGCTATGAACTGATGTTGCTTAAACTCTATGAAGATAAGCGAAAGCTCAAACAGGTGCGCTCAACCGAGCGTAAAGCCGAACTCAAGCGCCAACTGCTGCCGGAGTATGCCCCCTGGGTTGCCGGTGTGCTGGCCGAAGGTCGCGGCGCGCAGGACGCCATTCTGATGACGGTCATGATCTGGCGTCTGGATGCCGGGGACATTCCCGGCGCGCTGGACATCGCCCGCTATGCGCTGCGCTACCAGTTGGCGCCGCCGGGCAATTTCGCGCGATCCACGCCATACCTCATCGCAGAAGACGTCGCCGAGTCTGCCACCCGCGCCTTTGAGGCCGGGGAGCCGGTCAACATTGACCACCTTATGCAGACTATGGAACTCACCGACGCAGAAGACATGCCCGACCAAGTGCGCGCCAAGCTGCACAAAATCACCGGGTACGTCTTGCGCGCGGCGGGCAGGGCTGAACTGGCATTGAACCACCTTAAGCGTGCGTTGCAGTTGCATAACGGCTGCGGCGTGAAAAAGGACATTGAACGGCTGGAGCGGGCGATACGCACCGCCGCCAGCCGTTGACAGAACGCGCCCCGCGCCGGGCGGCACGACGGCCGCGACAGGTTTCACCTCGTTAACGCCGTCGTCCACCGCCCCCTAACTTTCTGAGGTCATATGAGCACCGTTGTGATCCAACGGCCACGCCCGGACGCGCCAGCACCGCGCCCGGAGGATGAGCCGATCGTTAAAAACGTCTTTTTCTGGCCGGACATTGACCCGGCGGACGTGCGCGACGTGATGCGCATTGAAGGCACCATCACCGCCCCCCGCCTGCGGCTGGCAATTAAGAGCGCGATCGCGGAGGTGAACGCCGAGTTGTTCACCTTCCGCCGCGACCAGATGGCCGACGGCTATCAGCGGCTTGAGGATGTGCCGGGCGAACAGCTCGACGGCGAAAGCGTGCGGGTGAGCGAATACCGCAATGCCGTTAGCGCGATAACCATGGCGACGCTCTCGGAGCAATACCGCAGTTTCGACACCACCGCCACCGGCGGCCGCAAGGCTGATGTGGTCGAAGCCTCGATCGGTGAGCTGTGGCGCAACGCCCGCAACGCGATCAGTAACGTGGCCGAGCGTAGCCACTGCATCATCGGGCTGCTCTGATGAGAGTCTACGCCCTGCAGGGCGACACCGTTGACGCGATTTGTTGGCGCTACTACGGGCGCACGCAGGGCGTGGTTGAGCAGGTCTATTCGCTAAATGAAGGGCTGGCCGCTGCCGGGGCGATTTTGCCCCACGGCCACCCGGTTGAGCTGCCGGACGTGACCGCCGCACCGCAGCGTGAAACCGTCAATTTATGGGATTAAAAACATGGAGCGCATCACCTCATTTTTAGCCTACGCGGTGGCGATGTTCCTCGCGTGGATCGGCAAATATTCGCCGCAGGACATCGCTTTTATGGTTGGCGCCGCCGTCGGTGTCGGCACATTTCTCGTTAACTGGTACTACCGCCGCAAAAGCTACCAGCTGTTGAACAAGCTAGGCGTCAGCCGGAGGGTTTACGATGAACTCAATCGCTAAACGCTGCAGCGTGGCCGCCGTGCTGGCGCTGGCGGTGCTGCTGCCGCAATTCAGCGCGCTGCAGATCTCTGAGGCTGGGTTGCGCCTGCTGGCCGATTTCGAGGGCTGCCGTTTATCCCCTTACCAGTGTCAGGCGGGTGTCTGGACAAGCGGCATCGGCCACACGGCCGGGGTAAAGCCCGACGCGGTTATCAGCGAGCGCCAAGCCGCCGTTAACCTCGTTGCCGACGTGTATCGCGTGGAGCGCGGCATAGGCCGCTGTATGCCTGTCACGATGCCGCCGCCGGTTTATGACGCGGTGGTATCCTTTGCCTTTAATGTCGGCGTCACGGCCGCCTGTGGCTCTACGCTGGCCGGTTTCATCAAGCGGCAGGACTGGCGCAGCGCGTGCCAACAGTTGCCGCGCTGGGTGTTCGTCAACGGCGTCAAATCGCCGGGACTGGAACGGCGCCGGGCGGCGGAGCTGGCCCACTGCCTGATCGGGGCCGCGCCATGAGCCGCGCGATCGGGTGGTTTCTGGTGCTGGTCGTCGCCGGTTGGATGAAATGGCAGGTTGTCACGTTGGGGGAACGGCTGGAAAGCGCCCGGCAGGAGAACGGCCGGATTGCGGCGGCGCTGTCCGATACCCGCGCGGCGATCGACACGCTGCAAGCGGCGGTAGGTGTGCTGGCGCAGGAAGAGGAAAAGTTAAGGGGCGACCTAAACGCCGCGCACCGGCTGGCGCTGACGCGCGAGCAGAAAATACAGAGGTTACTCAATGAAAATCAGCAATTACGGGACTGGTTTAACACTGCTTTGCCTGCTGACGTTGCCCGGCTGCACCAGCGCCCCGGCTTCACCGGCGCCGCGGATTATCTACGTTGGCTGTCCGAAAGTGAGTCTGTGCCAAATCCCGGCCAGCCGCCCGGCGACTAACGGCGATCTGAGCGCCGATATTCGCCAGCTTGAAAACGCCTTGGCGGCCTGCGCGGTGCAGGTCGAAACGATAAAACACTGTCAGGAACAACACGATGTTAAAACCGCAACAGCTCCGCGCTGAGCTGACAAGCTGCCTGCCGTGGCTACAGCGCAACCCTGAAAATCTGCAAGTGCGGGTAGAACGCGGCAATGTGGCCACCACGCTTGCCGCCTCGCTGTCCCATGAGTACCGCTATACGCTTAACCTGCTGTTTTTGGACTACACCGGCGATCTGGATTTAATCATGGTGCCGATTCAGGCATGGCTACGGGAAAACCAGCCGGACATCATGGCAACCGAGGAAAAGCGCCGCACCGGGATCACCTTCGCGAGTGACTTCAACAACAACGGCTCTTACGATTTCAGCGTATCGCTGCAGCTGACCGAGCGTGTAGTGGTCAGCGAACAGAACGGCGCACTACACGTTAAGCACCTGCCGGAGCCGCCGTTACCGGAGGACGTGACGCGGCCGATGCAGCTCTTTGTTCACGGTGAATTAGTGAGTGAATGGCATGAGCGAGCTTAATCCCTTTGACACCCGGCTTGCCGGGCTGATTGCCAAGCTGTCGCCGCAGTCTCGAAAGTCGCTGGCCGTTGCCGTTTCAAAGCGCCTGCGCGCTGGTCAACAGCAACACATCAAACGCCAGCAGGCGCCGGACGGCACACCCTACGCGCCGCGCAAAACTCGGCTTCGAAACAAAAAGCGCCTGCGCGATCGGGCAATGTTCTCCAAGCTGCGCACGGCCCGTTACCTGAAAGCCCAGGGCAACAGCGATGCGGCCGTGGTTGAGTTTGTCGGGCGGGTTCAGCGTATGGTCAATGTGCATCATTTTGGCCTGCGCGATCGGCCGACGCCGCACAGCGAGGCGGTAAAATATGAGGCCCGTCCGTTGCTGGGATTTGGCCCGGATGACGTCAAAATCATAGAAACGGCCGTGATAGAACACCTCGCAGAATAACCCCCTGTTGTGCCTCCGATCTTCCAACCTCATCGCGTTGTCGCCGCCCGCGCCGGGCGGCATCCTTCCAGCATGAACAATCAACACGACATTTTGCGCCTGCTGCGCAACCTGATACGCATCGGCACCGTGAGCACCGTTGACCTTGATAACGGCCTGTGCCGCGTCGAAACCGGCGGAAACCTCACGAACTGGCTGAATTGGCTAAATTTCCGCGCTGGGCGTACCCGCAGCTGGTCGGCGCCTTCTGTCGGTGAGCAGGTGCTGATCTTTGCGCTGGGTGGCGAACTCGATACCGCGTTTGTGCTGTGCGGCATTTTCTCTGACGACTTCCCTGCCCCGTCTGCGTCGGCGGATGCGCTGCATATCGCATTCCCTGATGGCGCGGTTATCGAGTACGAACCGGAAACCGGCGCGCTGAGCGTGTCAGGGATTAAAACCGCCGACGTGCAGGCCTCGGAGTCCATCACCGCCAGCACCAAAGTGGTGATCGTTACGGCTGACAAAATCACGCTCGATGCGCCGGAGGTGGTTTGCACCAACAAACTCACCACCGGCACGCTGGAAGTGCAAAAAGGCGGGGAGATGCGCGGGAACATCGAGCACAGCGGCGGCTCGTTCTCGTCGAATGGCATTGTTGTTGATAAGCACACCCACGGCGGCGTCCAGACCGGCGGCGGCAAGACTGATGAACCCTCTTAACCATCGGGAAAAACTATGCATACACCACCGAGGAGTCATTTTACTAAAGAGATCGGTTTAACCGGCATTTCCCGTGGACGCCAACAACGGATCACCGGGAAGGTGCTCCTTCAGGTTGAAACGCTGAAAGAACGCGAAACTGAGCAATGCGGGATTGTGACTGACCGGCAGTATTTCACCGCGTGGCGCGATGCCTCACTGGAGGAATCCTTCAAAGTTCAGCACGGAGTGGGGCTTGTTGCCCCTGAACTTGTAGCAAAAGCAAAGGGACGAGAAGCGTGAACAGCGCCAAATATATCGGCATGAACCGAGGCACCGGCCGCACGCTGACGGACATCGAGCATATTCGCCAGTCCGTGGCGGACATCCTGATCACGCCGCAGGGTTCGCGCCCGATGCGCCGGGCTTATGGCTCGTTGCTCTCTGAGCTGCTCGACCAGCCGCAGAACGACGCGCTGCGCCTGCAGATCATGGCCGCCTGTTACAGCGCGATTTTGGCGTGGGAGCCGCGCGTTAAGCTGACCGGCATCGCCTTTAATACCACTTTTGACGGCAAGATGGTGATCGACATCACCGGCACCCGCACCGATGCCCCCGGCGCGCTGTCGCTGTCTGTTCCTGTGAGCTGAAACCATGGCAACGATTGACCTTTCACAGCTGCCCGCGCCGATCGTCGTTGAGGTGCTGGATTATGAAGACATTTTGGCCGAGCGTAAGGCGACGCTGATTTCGCTTTACCCGGAGGAACAGCGGGAGGCCGTCGCACGCACGCTGGCGCTGGAGTCGGAGCCGATCGTTAAGCTGTTGCAGGAAAACGCCTACCGCGAGGTGATTCTACGCCAGCGCGTCAATGATGCCGCCAAAGCGGTGATGCTGGCGTATTCCACCGGCGAAGACCTCGACCAGCTCGGCGCCAACTTCAACACGCCGCGACTGGTGATCGCCCCGGCGGATGAGAGCACCATTCCGCCGACACCGGCAGTTATGGAAGCGGATGAAGACTACCGCCTGCGCCTGCAAGACGCGTTTGAGGGGATGAGCACAGCAGGTTCGGCCGGTTCCTACCGTTTTCACGCCCGCTCGGCCGATGGCCGGGTGGCTGATGTGACGGCAATCAGCCCATCACCGGCTAACGTGACCGTCACCGTGTTGTCACGGGACGGCGACGGCACCGCCAGCCCCGAACTGCTGCAGGTTGTCCGCGACGCGCTGAATGATGAGGACGTGCGCCCGGTCGCCGATCGCGTCATCGTGCAAGCGGCCAAAATAACCCGCTATGGCATTGATGCCACGCTGTTTCTCTATCCCGGCCCGGAGGTTGCGCCGATCCTCACGGAGGCGAAGCAACGTTTGCAAAATTATGTACTGACCATGCGCCGCTTAGGCCGCAGTATCCGGCGTTCCGGCATCATCGCAGCGCTGACCGTAGAAGGTGTTGAACGTGTCGAAGTTGCTCAACCGGCCGCCGACATCGTGCTGGATAAAACGCAGGCGGGTTACTGCACCGGCGTGAACATCACCCCAGGGCGCGCCGATGACTAACCGCTTATTGCCTGTCGGCTCCTCACCGCTGGAAGTTGCCGCCGCTGCCGCGTGCGCCGAGCTGGAGCGCGTGCCGGTTCCCCTGCGTGACCTTTGGAACCCGAAAACCTGCCCGGTGCATCTGCTGCCCTATCTGGCGTGGGCGTTCTCTGTCGATCGCTGGGATGAGGCGTGGCCGGAGGACGTGAAGCGGGGCGTGGTTTCGGCCGCGTTCTACATCCATCGGCACAAGGGCACCATCGGCGCCGTGCGCCGCGTGGTGGAGCCGCTCGGCTACCTGATTAACGTCATTGAGTGGTTCCACACCGACGGCGCCGATCCGCCCGGCACCTTCCGGCTGGATATTGGCGTTCTGGAAACCGGCATCACCGAGGAAATGTATCAGGAAATGGAGCGCCTGATCGCCGATGCCAAACCCCTGAGCCGCCACCTGATCGGCCTCAACATTTTGCAAGACATCCCCGGCCGGATTTACACCGGCGCGGCCGCCATTGATGGCGATGTCATTACCGTTTACCCCGGATAAGAGAAAATCATGAGCAAATACAAAGCGATTATTACCACCGCCGGGGCGGCCAAGATTGCCGCCGCCAGTGCGGGCGGCACGCAGTTGAAAATTGTCCGTATGGCCGTCGGCGACGGGAACGGCACGCTGCCGACACCTAACCCGGCCCAGAGCAAGCTGGTCAACGAGAAATACCGCGCGGCGCTCAACGGGCTGACTATCGACAAAACGCTGAAAAATCACATTCTGGCTGAGATGATTATTCCGGCGAACGTCGGCGGCTTCTGGCTGCGTGAGCTGGGCCTCTATGACGAGGCCGGGACGCTGATTGCCGTCAGCAACATGGCGGAGAGTTACAAGCCGAAGCTGGAAGAGGGCAGCGGCCGCACGCAGACGCTGCGCATGATCCTGATTGTCAGCAGCACCGAGGCGATTCAGGTGATCGCCGGTGGCGATACCGTGCTGGCGACCAAGGATTTTGTGGCCGATGCGATCGCTGCGCATGAGAAAACCCGCAACCACCCGGACGCCAGCACCACGGCGAAAGGGCTGGTACAGCTGAGCAGCGCGACGACCAGCACAGACGAAACGAAAGCTAGCACGCCTAAGGCGCTTAAAACTGTCAGTGATGCCAGCATGAAAAAGGCCGCCAATCTGTCCGACGTGGCCGACAAGGCCGCCGCGCGTGGCAATTTAGCACTGGGTACGGCCGCGACGAAAAACGTCGGGGTGGATGGCGGGCAGTTGATGGAGGTCGGCGCCTTTGGATTGGGAAGCGGCTCACGTCATCGAGAGGATGCTTATTGTAATCAGGGGGAAATCTACCGGGTTAATGGCTCATCAAAGAATGCACCGGGCGGCGATGTTTATGGCGTGCTGAGTTTACCTTGTGACGGCGGCCCGTCGGGTGCGTATCTTGCGGTACAAAACAGCGGTAACGCATTTTTTGGCCGTTCAAATATCGCGGAAAACGGTGTGACTTGGTTTCAGGCTTACACGACGAAGTTTAAACCGACTGCGGGAGACGTCGGGGCATGGAGCAAACCAGAAGCCGATGGCCGTTTTCTGATGCTTTCCGGGGGGACAGTAAAAAAACTGGCGATTAAGCCCGGCAATACAGAAACAGAGGGAAGCTCACTCAATATCGAGGGAAATCAGCATACGCCATTGGTGTTGAGCCGTCTTTCTGCTCAAGGCAATCTTTCTATCGGATTTCAAGTCGCCGGAAAGGCGTTAATGCGCCTTGGTTTTGGGGCTGATGACGAATTGCATTGGGGGACAGAAGCTAATCAGGCGTCGAACCCGCGCATTTATACGACGGCGAAGCCACCGACCGCCCAAGAAACCGGGGCGTTGACGGATGCGCAGGCCGTACAGAAATACGCGCTGCGCTCTATCAAAGTCAACGGTAAGCCGTTGAGCGGCGATGTCAATCTGTTGGCGGGGGATGTCAACGCATGGAACAAAACCGAAGCGGATGGCCGCTATGTAAAACAGAGCGGCGACACGATGAAAGGGGCATTAACTCTGCCGCGTATCGTATTCCCGAACGAAAATACCGCCAATGCTGACGATGACTTAAATCGCGAAAATGGCTTTACCGTTGAGTCATTGGTTGCCACTACCAATAAGGGCTATCCCGTGCCGGGCGGCATGGGGGTGTTGTTTACCGGGAAAGTGAACGAGTTCCGCAATGTGCAATTTGCCGTAGGCTCCGGCGATATGGCGTTTTATTTGCGCTCGATGCGAAAAGACAGCGCGGCTTCGCTCCGCTGGGCGCGCGTTTATACGACGGACTACAAACCAACGGCGGCCGATGTTGGCGCCCTGACTGACGGGCAGGCCGTCCAAAAATATGCGCTGCGCTCTATCAAGGTGAACGGTAAGCCGCTGTCCGCTGATGTGAATTTGTTGGCCGGTGACGTCAACGCGTGGAATAAAACCGAA
>OKFU01000155.1_pt1 | contig 31020 bp, 26 predicted proteins | sample 1610491 | NCBI WGS metagenome assembly OKFU01 (sample SAMN04436656, study PRJEB24849) | human gut metagenome | biome: human gut; feature: NICU; material: stool | host: Homo sapiens | place: USA: Saint Louis, MO | collected 2010-05-24
GGCGCTGCGCTCCCCGGCGCAGGCGCTGGCGCAGGGCATTGGCCTGCTGCCGGAGAGCCGCAAAACCGAGGGCCTGGTGCTGCCGTTTTCGGTGGCGCAGAACATCACCCTCAACCGGCACCACCGGCGTGGCAAGATCTTCGTCAGCGCCCGTAAGGATCGCGACGTGGTGCAGCGGCTGATCCGCGCCGTGGGGGTGAAAACCCCGGACGCTGAGACCGCCGTCAGCACCCTGAGCGGCGGCAACCAGCAGAAGGTGGTGATCGCCCGCTGGCTCAACAACGACTGCAACATCCTGATCTTCGACGAACCGACGCGCGGCATCGACGTGGGTGCCAAGGCCGAGATCTACCAGCTGATGCAGCAACTGACCCAGCAGGGCATCTCCATCATCATGATTTCCTCCGAACTGCCGGAGATCATCGGCGTGTGTGACCGCGTGCTGGTGTTTCGCGGCGGCCACATCGTCGCCGAGCTGACCGGCGACGACATCGAATCCAACCACATTATGCTTCACGCGACCGGGAGTGCCTTATGATCGGAATTGAACAACCCGCCGTGGCGCGCCGCGCCGCCGGCCCCAGCCTCGGCAAGCGCTGGGAAAAACTGCTGCATCACCCGGCGGTCTTGCCGTTTATCGGCTTCGCTGTCCTGTTCGTATTGATGAGCCTGCTGAACGACAGCTTCCTCAGCGTCAACAACCTGACCAACGTGGCGCGCCAGGTGTCGATCAACGCCATCATCGCGGTGGGCATGACCTGCGCCATCCTGACCGGCGGCATCGATCTCTCGGTGGGGCCGGTGATGGCGCTGGCCGGCTCGGTCGCCGCCGGGCTGATGCTGGCGGCGGTGCCGATCCCGCTGGCGATGGTGGCGGCGCTGGCGGTCGGCGCGCTGTTCGGCCTGGCCAACGGCGCCTGCATCGCCTATCTGCGCATGCCGCCGATCATCGTCACCCTGGCGTCGATGGGCATCGCCCGCGGCCTGGCGCTGCTCTATACCGGCGGCTACCCGATCTCCGGCCTGCCCGACGTGTTCGCGTTCTTCGGCCGCGGCACGGTGCTGGGCATTCAGGTGCCGATCCTGATCATGCTCGGCGTGTACGTGCTGGCCTGGCTGATGCTCAATCAGCTGCCGTTCGGCCGCTACGTCTATGCGATGGGCGGCAACGAAGAGGCGGCGCGGCTGAGCGGCATCCGCGTGCCGCGCTACAAGATGCTGGTGTACGTGATCAGCGGCCTGACCGCCGCGCTGGCCGGGCTGGTGCTGACCTCGCGCCTGATGAGCGGGCAGCCCAACGCCGGCGAAGGCTTCGAGCTGGACGCCATCGCCGCGGTGGTGCTGGGCGGGGCGGCGATCTCCGGCGGGCGCGGCGCCATCGTCGGCACGCTGGTGGGGGCGATGATGCTCGGGGTGCTCAACAACGGCCTCAATCTGATGAACGTGTCGCCATATATCCAGAACGTGGTGAAGGGTGGCATTATCCTGGCCGCCATCTACCTCAGCTCCGTGCGGCGCAAATAGGAGGCGCGATGGCAGTCTTTCTTGGCATAGACGTCGGCGGCACGGTGATCAAGGCCGGGCTGTACCGGGCAAACGGCGAAGAGCTGGCGATCGCCGAGCGCGACGGCGCGGCGATTGCCGCCCAGCCGGGCTTCAGCGAACGCAATATGGACGCGCTGTGGGATGACGTCTGCGCGGCGATCCGCCAGACGCTGCACGCGGCGGGGTTGGATGCCGGGCAGGTGCGCGGCGTCAGCTTTTCGGCGCACGGCAAAGGGCTGTACGCCATCGATCGCCACGGCAAACCGGTCGGCAACGGCATCCTCTCTTCGGACAACCGCGCGGCGGCCACCGCGGCTGAGCTGCGCCGCGCCGGCGTGGACGCGCAGACCTACCCGCGCAGCCTGCAGCCGCTGTGGCCCAGCCACCCGGCGCTGCTGCTGCGCTGGCTGAAGCAGCGGCAACCGGCGCAGTACGCTGCCGTCGATCGCATCCTGATGGCGCACGACTACCTGCGCTTTCGCCTCACCGGCGAGGCGGCGGCCGAGGTGACCAACATCTCCGGCAGCAACCTGTTTAACCAGCACAGCGGCGCTTACGATCCGGCGCTGATGGCGGCCTTCGGCATCGAAGAGGCACAGGAGAAGACTGCGCCAACGATCGGTTCGGCGCAGCTGGCCGGGCGGGTGACGGCCGCGGCGGCGGCGCAGTGCGGCCTGCGTGCGGGCACCGCGGTATACGGCGGCCTGTTCGACGTGGTGGGCGCGGCGCTCAGCTCCGGCGTGGCCGACGATCGCACGCTCAGCGCGGTGGCGGGCACCTGGTCGATCGCCACCTGCGTGACCGAGTGCATCATTCCCGCCGATTACCCCTACGCCTGGGGGCGCTACTGCATCGACGGCCGCTATTTCGTGCACGAAGGCAGCCCGACCTCGGCCGGCAACCTGGCCTGGTTCCTGCGCCAGTTTTGCGCCGACGACCGGCAGCGCTACGCCCAGTTCAACGCCTGGGTGGCCGAGCGCCGCGAGCAGCCGAGCGGACTGCTGTTCCTGCCTTATCTGTACGGCTCCAACCTCGGCGGCAACACGCCGGGCGGGCTGATTGGCCTGAGCGCCCACCACGAGATGGCAGACGTGGTGCAGGCGATCTACCAGGGCATCGTGTTCTCGCACCTGATCCATCAGGAGCGCATGGTGCAGCTGAACCCACGCATCGAGCGGGTGCGCATGACCGGCGGGCCGACGCAGTCCGAGGTGTGGATGCAGATGTACGCCGACGCCGGCAACCTGCCGCTTGAGGTGGTGGAAACCCGCCAAAGCGGCTGCCGCGCCGCCGCCCTGTGCGCCGCCGTCGGCGCCGGGGAGTACGCCGGGTTCGCCGAAGCGATCGCCGCCGCGCCGCCCAAACTGCGCTGTTATTATCCCGCGACCGCCGCCCATCGGCGCCTGCGCGCCCAGCAGGCGCGCTATCTGGCGGTCGCTCAGGCTTTGAGTGAGGTGACTGATGCAAACGACTAACGCCGCCTGTCTGGGGCTGTATGAAAAGGCGCTGCCTGCCGATCTGAGCTGGCCGCAGCGGCTGGCCACCGCCGCCGAGCTGGGCTTTGAATTTGTGGAGATGTCGATCGACGAACAGCCGGCGCGCCAGCAGCGGCTGGACTGGGATCGCCGCCAGCGGCTGGCGTTTATCCAGGCGCGGCTCGACAGCGGGGTGACGGTGCCGAGCCTGTGCCTGTCGGCGCACCGGCGCGATCCGTTCGGCAGCCATGACGCTGCCACCCGCGAGCGGGCGCGAGTGCTGATGAGCAAGGCGCTGGAACTGGCGACGGATCTCGGCATCCGCAGCATCCAGCTGGCGGGCTACGACGTCTATTACGAACCCGCCGATCGCCACAGCCGCGAGCGTTTTATCGAGGGCGTGCAGTGGGCGGCGGCGCAGGCCGCCAGGGCGCAGGTGATGCTGTCGGTGGAGGTGATGGACACGCCGTTCATCAACAGCATCAGCAAATGGCGCGACATCGCCCGCCACGTCAACAGCCCGTGGTTCACGGTGTATCCCGATCTCGGCAACCTCAGCGCCTGGGGCAACGACGTCGCCGCCGAGCTGGCGCTGGGCATCGGCAGCATCACCGCCGTGCACCTCAAAGACACCGTGGCGGTGGGGCCGGGCAGCGCCGGGCAGTTCCGCGACGTGCCGTTCGGCGAAGGCTGCGTGGATTTCGCCCACGCCTTTGCCGTGCTCAATGCGCTCGGCTATCGCGGCCCCTACCTGCTGGAGATGTGGGCGCGTGAAGATGGGCAGGATAAGCAACGCATCGCCCAGGCCAAGGCCTGGATCGAACAACAGATGATTGATGGAGGCATCGCATGCTGAACGAACTCAAGCGGCAGGTGCTGGCCGCCAACCTCAGCCTGCCGGCATACGGGCTGGTGACCTTTACCTGGGGCAACGTCTCGGCGATCGATCGCCAGAGCGGGCTGGTGGTAATCAAGCCTTCGGGCATCGCCTACGAGGCGATGACGCTGGAGGATCTGGTGGTGGTGGATCTGGAGGGCAAGGTGCGCGAAGGGCACCGTAAGCCCTCATCCGACACCGCCACCCACCTGGCGCTGTACCGCGCCTTCGCCGATATCGGCGGCGTGGTGCACACCCACAGCCGCAACGCCACCATCTGGGCGCAGGCCGGGCAACCGATCCCGGCGCTGGGCACCACCCACGCCGACTACTTTTACGGCGACATTCCCTGTACCCGGCCGATGAGCGAGGCGGAGATCGCCGGGGATTACGAGGGGGAAACCGGCAAGGTGATTATCGAGACCTTCAACCAGGCGGGGCGCGATCCGCAGCAGGTGCCGGGGGTGTTGGTTTATTCCCACGGCCCGTTCGCCTGGGGCAAGGACGCGGCGGATGCGGTACACAACGCGGTGGTGCTGGAAGAGGTGGCGATCATGGCGATGGCGACGCGCCAGCTGGCGCCGGCCATCGCCCCGATGCAGCCAGAGCTATTGGACAAACATTTCCTGCGCAAGCACGGCAAACACGCCTACTACGGGCAATAGCGCCCGTCAGCGATTCAACAGCGAGCCGGTGAAGAACTCTCTGCGCACCGGCAGCTCGCCGCGCGGGCTGTGAATGGCGCTGAACAGCAGCTCCGCGGCGATCTCCCCCAGTTTCTGCGTATCGTGATACACCCCCGGAATGTGCAGGCCGTAAGCGCCGGCGCGCGGCGGTTCGTCGATCGAGAAGAACTTCACCTGTTCATAAAGCCCCATCTCGTGGCAGATGGCGATGGCGCCCAGCGTGATGATGCCATTCAGGCCAATGATATAATCCGGGCGGTTCTCCGGCTGCGCCAGATAGGCGCGCACCTCGCTCTCTTGCGAGGTGAAATCGTAGTCGCCGTTGATGATGTGAATCTCACGGCCGCTGCCCTGCAATGCCGCGACGATGCCGGCGGTGCGCGTTAGCGTAATTTCCGAATCCGCCGGGCCGCCGATGATCAAAAGTTTCTTCTCCGGCTGCTCCGCCAGATAGCGCCCGGCCAGCACGCCGATCTCGCGGTTATCGAGGAACACGCCGCTCAGCTGCTGATCGTAAAGATCGCGGTCGATCAGGATCAGCGGCACGCCGTACACCTCGGCCAGCTCGAGATAGGCGGGGCGGTAGCGCTTGTCGTCGCGCACCGCCGACAGCAGGATGCCGCGCGCCTTGTAGCCGAACAGCGCCTGAATGGCGCGCATTTCCGCCTCTTCGCTGCCGTCGGTGTCGAACAGCATGATCTGGTAGCCCTGCTGACGCGCAATGCGCGACACGGTCTTGATCAGGCCGGAATAGAACGGGTTGTACATGCTGCTGGTGACGATGCCGATAATCTGGCTGCTGCTGCTTTTCAGCCCCTGCGCGAAGGCATTGGGCACATAGTTCAGCTCTTTGGCGATGGCGTGAATGCGCTCGCGGGTTTCCGGCTTGACCAGCTCGGGCTTATTGAAGGCGCGGGAAACGGTGATATTGGTCACCCTGGCGCGGCGGGCGATATCCACGATAGTGGCATTGGGATTGGCTTTCGACACCGTCTTTCCTTGCGTTATGCCTCAACAGATCCCTTATTGTAGGGAAAGGGCGGGGGCGGTGCTAGGGGGGAAAGCTTAGTTTCACTGGATAAGGAGGAGGGAATAAATTTGCTAATAACTAATAATTTAATTATTAGTTATGAATTAATTGATCAGATGTGTTTTTATAAGCTGTGCTAAGGCGGAGGGAGGTAGAAATCTATTGAAAAATAGGTGCGTCAGCGCTAACTTGGTTTCATCATAACCTCTAAGAAATTAAAATGACCGAATTCAACTATCAGAAACAAGCACAAGATTTTTACGGCAAAGCTCCCGTTATTATATTAGGCAGTGGTGCTTCAGCTGCATACGGAATGTCTGGAATGTCAGGGCTTGCAAAGCATTTGGTTGCTGAAACTGATCTTACTGGTTTGTCTAAGGACGAAATTATTGCTTGGGAACACTTTTGTCAAGTATTACAGGATGGAGTAGACCTAGAATCTGCATTGCATAAAGTTGTTGTTTCTGAAATTCTCACCGCTAGAATTATTAAATCGACATGGGGGCTCATTAATTTTGAAGATATTAATATTTTCAATTTAAGTCTACAGAATAATGCAATGTTTCCACTGAGTCGCTTACTTGAACATATGTTCAAAAGTAGTCTTAGAGTAATAAATATAGTAACAACAAATTATGATCGTTTGGCTGAATATGCCTGTGAGCAAGGGCGAATTCATCATTTTACTGGGTTTACATATGGTTTTTTTCGTCAGTTGGCTACACCAAGTGAAATAAGTGTTAGTCGTCGAGTTAATATTTGGAAAGTACATGGTTCTGTCGACTGGTTTCAGTCACCAGTAAAAGATACTATTGCTTTGTCAAATATTCATGATGTTCCAGAGAGTCACGAGCCGCAAATAGTTACACCCGGTACGCAAAAATATCAAAAAACTCACTTAGAGCCATTTCGTTCCATCATCAAAAATGCGGATGAAGCCATAAATTCTGCCTGTTCGTATTTGTGTGTCGGTTACGGATTTAATGACGAGCATATTCAACCAAAACTAATAGCGAAATGCCTTAGAAATAAAGTTCCCATAACTATTATTACCTATACCCTTTCTGATGCTGCAAAAAAACTAATTATCGAAAGTAATGCGCAAAATTACCTTGCAATAGAGCGAGGAGATACCGATGATCAATCTATAATCTACTCTTCTTTGGCTAAGGCACCTGTGACTGTTGAAAAGAACCTCTGGAGCCTTGAAGGTTATCTGTCACTAATCATGTAGGAAGAAGGTATGTCTATTTTCAATTTTAAAGATGAAGACGCACTTGGAAGTGTTACTTCCGTTGATACGACAAATGTTATCGTAGATGTGGAAAATATTGATCAGCTGAAAAGATTGCAAGTTAACCATCTCGCAGTTCTCCAAAGTAGTCGGCCAGGGCAACACCTCATCGGCCTTATAACACAGGTGACGCGTAAGCGAGGTATCGAAGATATTATTAATAATGGTGTCAATGATAAAAATTCCGAACTAAATTTATGTCGTATCGCTTTGATTGGTACGATGTTGGATCGTGATGGTACGAAGGAAAACGTATTCCGTCGTACTCTTGAAAGTGTTCCAGAAATAGATGCTAATTGTTTCTCACTGGAGGGAGAAAATCTAACGAGTTTCATGCGTATTCTGTCTAACGTATCTGCAGACGGAAATGCCCTAACACTTGGTAAATATACGCTTGACGAACAGGCTGTTGCTTATCTCAATGGAAATAAATTTTTCCAACGGCATGCATTCATCGGAGGCAGTACAGGTTCCGGCAAGTCTTGGACGACAGCTAAAATTATTGAACAGATGTCTGGTCTTACGACGGCAAATGCAATTGTATTTGATCTTCATGGTGAGTATGCTCCTTTAGTTGGCAAGGGAATTCAGCATTTTAAGGTTGCTGGTCCGGCTGATGTTGAGGTAAAAAGAACTATTAGTGATGGAATCCTTTACTTGCCATATTGGTTGCTTTCGTATGAAGCGCTTGTATCAATGTTTGTTGACCGCAGTGACCAGAATGCACCTAACCAAGCCATGATTATGGCTAGAGAAATCAACCTAGCGAAGCAAAAATATTTAGAAGATATTGGACAGCAAGACATTTTGAAACATTTCACCATAGACAGCCCAGTTCCGTTCGAGCTTAGTAGTCTCATGAAACGTTTGAATGAAATTAATGTTGAAATGGTTCCTGGTGCTAAGCCTGGTACGGAAAAACAAGGTGATTTCTTCGGTAAACTTGCTCGCATGATTTCCCGCCTAGAAAATAAAATCTACGATAGGCGTTTAGGTTTCATGTTTAATGGTGGTAATGATATTCTGGATTTCTGCTGGCTTGACAGTTTTGCTAATGCCGTACTCGGTAGTGCTGAGGAGAATGGCAAGGCTGGAATAAAAATTATAGATTTTTCAGAAGTTCCATCGGATGTTTTGCCATTGATTGTTTCTCTGGTCGCTCGTGTCACCTTTTCAATTCAGCAATGGACTCCATCAACGTTGCGTCATCCAATTGCTCTCCTATGCGATGAAGCCCATCTATACATGCCCCAGCGCAATATGGCAGATTCAGCGGATGACATTTCCCTAGATATTTTTGAGCGAATTGCAAAAGAAGGGCGTAAATATGGGGTTAGCCTTGTGGTAATAAGCCAGAGACCTTCAGAAGTGAATAAGACAATGCTTAGCCAATGTAGCAATTTCGTATCCATGAGGTTGACCAACTCTGAAGATCAAGGGGTTATTAAGAGATTACTACCAGATAGTCTTGGGGGATTTAGCGATATACTTCCTACTTTAGATACCGGTGAGGCTTTGGTTGTTGGCGATGCTAGCTTGCTTCCTAGTAGGATTAGGATTGATGAACCGAAAAACAAGCCAAATAGCGGTACGGTTAATTTTTGGGATGAATGGCAAAAGCCAGTCAAGGAGCACCGTTTATCAGTTGCCCTTGAAAATTGGCGTAAGCAAAGCATTCAATGAATCTATAGTTATTTTTACATCTTTAGCAGGATTATATAACTTGGCTAAATCATCGTTTATTTTGTCAAATTTATTAATTGGTTCTGCTATATGATGTTGTGTTTTAAATGATGATATAATGCACTGTTTATTTTATTTTTTAACCATTATATAGCATCAACTCAGATAGGATGCTCGAGATGTCTCTGTCTTGTTGTAGTTTCTAATATTAAAAAAGGATGTAACGACATGAATAAAATTAAACCAACTTGGCAGCTATTCGAAAATCTTGTATGTCGTATCCTGGAGGTCAACTTTTTTAGGGTAAATAAGAATAACCTCAGAGGAAGCGAAGGATTTGACTTGCTTGCAGATTTTGAAAATCAAAGCTGGGCTATTGAAGTTAAATACTATCGTACAGCACGTGCTCAACCATCACTTATTGATGTGGCTGCGAATCGTATAGCGAATAATGGTGTGGCCGCAGGGGTTGAAAAGGGAATGTTGGTTGTCTCTTGTGTTCTCTCTCCTGAATTACGAGAGGCCCTTGAAAATAGATTTAGTATTACTTTTTTGGATCAAGCGGACTTAAGGGCACTGTGTGGTCCACATCCTGAACTCGCGGAGGAATTGGATGCATTGTTGGAAGTCAATCTAAATGAGACTCTGACACCTTCCCTTTACCGTAAAGATAATAGGTTAATAATTAGAGACATTGGGCTTCTAGAAAGTGGGCGATTTGAGCAGCGAGATAGTAAAGGGACGAAACTTTGCAATGAGCTACAGAGTATAAAAAAAGGAAAAGCATCTTGGAGTCAGTATGAACGAAAATGTGAGGAGATTCTCAAGTATTTATTCCATAACGATCTTCAAGGTTGGCACTCACAAAAAAGAACTGACGATGGTTTAAACCGTTATGACTATATTTGTCGAGTGAGGCCAATTACTGAATTTTGGAAGTTTGTTATTGAGCATCTTGATAGCCGTTATGTGCTTTTCGAGTTCAAAAATTATTCAGGTAAAATAAAGCAAGGTCAGATACTCACTACTGAGAAATATCTTTTGGAAAAAGGCCTCAGACGTATGGCAATTATTATGACAAGGAGTGGCGCTGAGGAAAATGCAGTGGTAATGACTCAAGGAGCCATGCGAGAACACGGAAAACTAATGCTCATCCTCAACGATGAAAAAGTATGTGAGATGCTTAAAATGAAGGAGCGTGGTGACGATCCAACCGATTGTTTATTTGAAATTGCGGATAACTTTTTGCTGACACTTCCCAGATAAATCACAATAAAGGGACTAAAGGTTATCATGTTATAAATGTTTATATACAAATAGTTAAGAGGGTTAACGGCCAGGGCTCCAGTTAAAACAACTGGAGTACCATCGGTTTGATTGATGTTTTTGAATTATTTATAAGATAATTTATGTATTTGAACACAAACACGAGCAGGTATTATGAATGTCTACCCTTTACCCTAAGCCGTCCTACCTATCTCTCCGCACAGCTCTTCGATTGGACTCTTTAAACTAAGACCAATCCACCGATAAACACATGTTTTAACCACGCCGATCAAACCAATAAACCAGCGCCAAGATCAAAAGCGGCTGGGAGGGGGCGGTGAAGAGCTCACTGGGGGTAAACCGCAATTCCCGCTTTTAAGAACGATCGAAAAAGCAACGCGGACGATGAATTTTGAGATCGACTACCGGTAACAACACCGCTAATCTAACAGCGACTTTTCATTTCCCCAATCTCCCGCCACAACCCCGGCAACAGCGCCAACGTCTCATCAATCAGCACCCGCCGGTCATTGCCCGGTTTCCAGATGGTCACCATGGTTTGGCTGATCCCCTGGCTGCCCACTTCGGTGCGCAGCGTGTTGACGTTTTTCCACCGTTCGGCATACATGTGCGTCGGCAGGAATCCCCAGCCGCAGCCCTGTTCAAGCAGGGCGCGCAGCATCTCCAGTTCGTTGGTGAAGATAGTGTGCCCTGAAATTTGCAGGCGCCGCGCCACCGGTTCGTCAGAATCCGGGTGCATGATCACCTGCGGCGTGAGCGAGAGATCCAGTAGCGAAAGCGGCTGTTCCGCGCCAGGGAAAAGCGTTTTGGCGGCGTAAAAATCCATCTCTATCGCCCCTAAGGCGCGCCACTCCATGGTGTCGCCCACGCTGCGGTGGCGCGCCTGGCAGATGCCCAGATCGGCCTGGTCGTTTGCCAGCAGCCTTTCCGCTTCTTCGCGCGAGGCGTTAATCAGGCTCAGGCGCGTGTCGCGTTGGGCCATGGTAGCAATCAGCGCCTGCAGCAGCGCGCGGGGGGTAAAGGGATCGTAGACCAGCGAGATTTCCTGCGCCGCGCTCTTCGGCACGTCTTTGGCAAATGCCTCAAACGCTTTCACCTGCCGCATCAGCAGGTGCGCCTGGCGCTGCAGCTGTTCGCCCTCTGGCGTCAGGTGCAGGCTGCGCCCCTCGCGCAGGAACAGCGCATAGCCCAAGCCATCCTCGAGAAAATCAATCAAATCGCGCAGCGTCGTGCGGTCTTTGCCCAGTTTGAGCGCGGCTTTCGCCAGGCTGCCGTGCTCGGCCACGGCGGTGAAGGCTTCCAGTTGGGCAAAGGAATAAATCAGGCTCGGCACGCGGTTCTCCCGTCGATTTTACGGGGGATTTTCCCCCATCATGCGTTTTTTATTATAGGCCGCGTTTTTTTAAGCTGAACGCCTTCCTGAGCTAAGCGAGAAAAATATGAAAAGCAAAGTGTTTAACCGCAGCCTGCTGGCGGGCATGGTCATCAGTCTCTGCAGCAGTCTGTTGGCACCCGCCGCGCTGGCCGCCTGTGCGGGTACCGAACTCAGCGTCTGTCCCGCGCCTTTCGATGCGCAATTGCCTGACACGCACAAGATGCTCACCTGGAGCCAGAGCGACCGGGTGATCGGTTTTCGTAACGACTACCGCAACTATGCGGGGGATGTGTTTCACCACGGCAACGCCGTGCCGCTGCTGGCCGCCGCTAAACCGTTAACCGACGCCAGCTATCGGGTGAATGGCAAAATCTACAGCCTGCAGGATTACCTGCAGCGCCAGAACGTCAGCGGTATGCTGGTATTGAAAGACGGCAAAATCGCCTGGAAATATCTGGGGCAGGGTAATACCGACTCTACCCTGTGGACGTCGCGCTCGGTGGGCAAATCCGTGGTCGCCACGCTGGTGGGCGTGGCGATTAAACAGGGCAAGATCCGCTCGCTCGACGATCTCATCACGCAATACGAACCCGATCTGAAAGGCACCGCGTGGGACGGCGTGACCCTCAGGCAGCTGATCACCCACACCTCCGGCGTGGCGTGGAATGAGGATTACACCAACCCGAAATCGGACTTCGCGCAGCTGACCGAGTGTGAAGCCAGGCCCGGCACCTACGCCTGCGTGCGCAAGCTGGTGGCCGGTTTGCACCGCGCGCATCCGGCCGGGCAGAACTGGTCTTACTCCTCCGGCGGCGCGTGGCTGCTGGGCGACGTATTGGAACGCGCCACCGGCATGCCGCTGGCGGCCTATCTGCAGCAAAGCATCTGGCAGCCGTACGGCATGGCGAGCGACGGCGTGTGGCATGCTTACGCCAAAGGCCAGCACGACGTGGGCGCGCACGGCTTTAACGCCACGCTGGAAGACTGGGGGCGCTTCGGCGAATTTATTCTGCATAACGGGACGTTGCCGAACGGCAAACAGATCTTGCCGGCTGATTGGGTAGCCCAGTCGTCCAACTGGACTCGGGCGGCGGGTTCGGTATCAGCAGCGCATCCTAACGGCATCTACGGCTACCAGTGGTGGAACAACGAAGTGCCGGTGAATGCGACTAATGTAGAACCCGCTCCGCAGGCCTCCCTGAAACATTCCCTGTGGGCGCTGGGGATCTTCGGCCAGATGATTATGGTGAATCAGGCTGAGAATCTGGTGATCGTCCAGTGGTCTACCTGGCCGCAGGCGGAGCCGTCCTTCAGCGCGCAACCGCTGGAGGCATCGCTGATGTTTAGCGCGATAGCGAAGGGACTGCGTCAAAGCTGGTAAGACCGCCATCTTTTCGACTGAATAGTATGAGCTGAGTGACTGCTGGTGATAGTGAGAATGCGCAGGCGGTTTCTCGCTTCGGACACTAGCGACCTCGCTCGTAGCCGGCATGACTTAGTTATGGACTGGTTGATATGGGGACTGCCAACATTCAATAATAATGTGCGGCCATGCTCCTCAGGCTTTCAAGTGTTTCTTTATCATAAAGACCATCAAAGCGCGGGATTTAGGGGCATCCGTATTAGGGATGAAACATAAAGATAAAATCCACCGAGAGCAGAATAAGTAAGGGAGCGGTTATTAATGCGGAGCAGGATATTGGCTAGATGCGTCCGCATTAAATGATGTTGATGATTTCAATAATAATAAACTTTCTTTATCTCGCATCAATATCAGAGGGCTTACCGGTTGGTTTTGCACGAGAAAAATTTCCTCCGTCGTGATAGATTAAACTCATGAGATATTGATTTTAACTTTCAACTATTACATAGCTAATTAAGAGGGTGTCATGGGGTTGTTCACTTTGGAAGAAAAGGAATTCAAAAAGGTTGCTAAAACTACATTTATGCGAGAGTCGATCCTTGAACGCAGGGATATCCAGTCAGCGATAGCCAAGAATATGAGCGATTTTTTGCCTGATTGCCTGGTAATCCAGGAAGAGTTTAACAATTGGGAAAATAGTCAACGTAGAATTGATTTACTCTGCATCGACAAGGCGTTTAATCTGGTTGTCGTTGAGCTGAAGCGGGATGAGCAAGGTGCGCATATGGAACTTCAGGCGGTAAGATATGCCGCTATGATTTCGCAAATGACGTTTAATGATGCTGCAGAATGCTACCAAAAACGTCTTGATAGCGCAGCAGGTCTTGCTAAGAATGCGGAGCAGGAGATACTCAAGTTTTGTGAGCGAGAGGAAAGCGAGATTGCTGACTTCAATACTCAGGTAAGGATTGTACTAATCTCGGCAGATTTCTCTACGGAAGTGACTAATACGGTACTGTGGTTGAACAATAGTGGGCTAAATGTCAGCTGTTTCAAGTTAAGCCCTTATATGCATCTTGGTAAGGTACTGGTAAATTTTGAACAGATAATACCGCTGCCCGAAGCAAAAGATTTCTTGGTTAGACAGAAGCGTAAAGAAACGGAGGCCAGGGATGCCATAGAAAAAGGAGAGAAGGATTATTCGAAATTTATCTATAAGGGAGGGGTTTATAATAAAAGAAATTTGGCATATGAACTGATGAACGACTGGATCATAGATGCTAACCCGGATGATATGCAAGCGATAGCCTCTGTTTTTGGTGATGATATCCATCGCAGTCTGATTAAGGTTGAACAGGATGTGATTGCGTCACGGCGTAAGCGCTTCCATGATGAAACCGTTGAGCTTGCCTCCGGTGAGATAGTACTAATTACCAATCAATGGAGTATTGGCTCTATTCAAAAGCTGATAAATAAGTTTGCCAGTCTTGGCTATAACATTGAGATGCACCAGCAAGAGTGATACCAGGCGGCCAAGCAGACGGTCTCAGTTGTGAAAGCGGAACCTTGCCACTATATGCGATGGCATTGCTCCGCTTCGTATTATCTCCGTTGCTCGCAAACCTTGCCAAGACCGCCTTTACACCAGCGCTATCCCTAACCCTGCCGATCAAACCGATACCAGCGCCGGGATCAGCAACTGCTGGGCGAGGAGGGTGGTTGAGGTTCTTTGGGGGGAGCACCCTCGTATCAGCATAAAAAATATAGCGTTACACTCTAACTAGCGACTCAGTTTCAGTGAGCGAGAGCTGATAGCGTTTCACTGCCTCTGCAAAGGCTTGGGCGGCATCGGCATTCGAGACCATATATTCTTCAGTTACACCCGTTTGAGAGTGGAAAGTAATATTCCCATAAATACAAATAGGGATTTGATAGTTGTCTTTGAATCTGCGGTCTGGTGAGCCATTCTTGTTCGTTTTAGCCCATGTATGCCCAGCTATACTGGCATCATTTGGAACGCCATCCTCTTCATGGAATCCGCGAGGTTCTGCACTAATTTGTAATTCTCGTAAGTCAATTAGAGCAAATGCCCCATCAGCTCGCGGTATGACTGCAACACCGGGATAAAGCAAAATATCGTCACCATTGGCATTTTCAAACCGCATCGCTCGTCCTGTAAACTGAATGAGATCGGTTGAACTAAAATCGAAGGTAACCGGATGACGATTAACAGAGCGTGTGGCTAACGTCCTTTCGGCAAACTGGTCTACAGCTTTATCAGCAGTAATATCCCATTTTTTGACGCTCGATTTTAACACGTCGAATGCACGAACCATTGCGTCATAAGTTCTCTGTGAGGCATCGCTGCTTTCGAAAGTGATAGCGATTTTTGTACTGTCTTCCCAAGATACGAGGCGAGATATTTCTGCTTGGGTTTGGGGAAGTTTGATCTCAAGTTCTGCTATACGACGCTTGTAGAACAAGCGGAATAGGCTTGATTTACGTCGAGCCAATTCGCTTTTTTGTTTTGACTCTTCAGCAATGGCCTCTTGTAAATCAGCTTTTACCTCAGCTCTTTGCTCACGTGCTTTGGCGAGCAGGTCTCGCAAAGGTAAAAGAGATGCGCTTGTCAGAACTTCAACAGAAGCGCTGGAAATTTCATTCATGCCAGCATGAGGCATATAAATTTTGGCATTTGATGGAACGTTACCTGGCGTTGTCTCCGGCATTTCAAGATGAGTTTCTGTAGCAGACGGATTCAGTGGATGGGTAACTGAGTGCTTAGTGCCGTAGGAAAAAGTAGGTGTTGTATACGATAAACCAGAACCCGGTAGTCCTACGGTTGCTCTAATCCCTTTTTGCCCAACATTGACTGTCGCGCCCGGTACACCGATGCTCGCGCTGATTCCACGCTTACCAATATTGAGGCGAACGCCGGGGAAAAGAGTAAAGGTTTGTCTGAAACGAAGAGACATAAGGTAATCCCTGTATAGTAATAATACGCACTAAAGTCTGAAATTTTCTTCGTATGAACATTAAATCGATACAGAAGCCTAACCATTAGCCCATTCCAATACTAACTTATAGGAATTGATTATCGCTTCAAAAAATACAGCATTGAGCTGATTTCATCGTAAGTGATTTTCGCACCCCATGAGATAGATATCCATATAAATTATGGTGATGATGCTCAAAGTTAACTTGCGGATAGTACTGTTATAGCCGTTAATTCTAATGTTCAGCACGAAAAATATTTGGATGCTAATTATGAAAGGTGATCTCGAGCTACATTTCCCATTAATCTCACAATGTGGCCGATTGGAGACTGCTCGCTTCCATTTTCGCCCATATTTGCCAATACCCACCAAAATCTAGCGTGTGAACTCAGGCGCTGAGTTAACGCCGCTTGCGGACGAGTAAATCACCTGCAACCCTTCCCATCATCCCACTGTTCTCACCCCTAACCCCGCCGATCAAACCGATAAACCAGCACTAACGCCAGCGCCAGGATCAAAAGCGGCGGGGCGAGGGCGGTGAAGGGCGCGTTGAGGGCGAACAGCAACCCCAGGTTGAGGACGATCTGGTAAGCGATGTAGGTCAGCAGCCCGACGATCACGCCAAGCGCTAACCGGCTGCCCATGCCGGGGGCGCGTGGAGCGGTGAAGGTAAACGGGATGGCCAGCAAAATCATCGCCAGCACCAGCAGGGGCTGGCCGAGTTTTTTCCACAGCGCCAGGCGGTATTCGGTGCTGGGCTGCCCCGAGCCCTGCAGGTAATCGATATAGCGCTCCAACTGTTGGAGCGAGAAGCTGCCCGCCGGCAGGGTCAGCTCTTTCAGGCTCGGCACGGCGAACAGCGAGCGCCAGAGCAGGCTATCTTGCCGCGCAATCGTCTCTTTTCTGCCTTGCCAGCTTTTCAGCATCACGTTGTGCAGCAGCCAGCTGCCGTCGGCGGCGGTGCTGGCGCTGTCGGCGTAAATGTAAGATTCCAGCGCGCGGTTGGCCTGATAACGGAAGATCTCAATGCCGTGGGGCTGGTCGTTCTCATCGACGGTTTTGACCGTCACAAACTCATTGCCGCGCCGCGCCCACAGCGGGTTCACGGTGACGTCGTTAGCGTTCGACTGCGCCAGGGCGTTGTTCTTCATCTGCAGCGCGCGTTGCTGCAACGGCGAGGCCGCCCATTCATCGAGGGCGCCGAGCGACAGGTTCATCAGCAGCCCGGCGGCGAGCATCACCAGCGCGATGCGGAATATCGACATCCCGGCGGCGCGGATCGCGGTCAGCTCCAGGGTTTTAGATAGCTGCCCCAGCCCGACGATGCCGCCGAGCAGCGCGATAAACGGCCCCAGATCGACCAGGCTGCGCGGCAGGGTCAGCACGGTCACCAGCAGCGCCTGCTGCCAGCGGTAGCCGCCCGGGGTCACGTCCTCCAGCTCGTTGATCAGCGTAAAGGTGGTGAACAGCGGAATGAGCAGCCCGGCCGCGGCGGCGAAGCCGATGAACACGTTGCGGATCAGGTAACGGCTAAAAATAGTCATCGGGAGGGTTTCCGCAGCAGGGATAAGTCGCGCGCCAGCAGCAGGGCGATGCCGGCAGCCATCGCCAGCGGCACCAGCCAAACGCCGGGGATCGTCGGCAGAGAGCCGTTGGCCACCAGCGTGCGGCAAATGTTGCCGCCATAGAAAATCGCGGTAAACAGCACCGTCAGGGGCAGCAGCGCGGCGTAGCGCCCCTGCCGCGGCTTGATGCGGCTAAAGGGGATCGCCAACAGCACCATCAGCACGGTGGTCAGCCCGCGGCTTTCGCGCCATTGCAGTTCGGCGGCGTCGCCCGGATCGGCGGAGCGCGCCAGCTCCGCCGGCGAGGCCGATTTGTGTCGGCTCTCGGCGCTGGGCACGAACGGCTTGAGCGCGATGTCGAAGTTGTCGTAATTCTGCCCGTTGTCGTCGGTGCCCTGGCGATCCAGCACATAGGCGGTGCCGGTTTTCAGCCGCACGGCGGGGCTGGCGGGGGAGGCGTCGAGCACCTCCACCGACTGCGCGCGGTACAGGTTGGTATGATGGCCGCCGCGCACATAAATCAGGGCATCCGTTAGGTGGTTGGCCGTTTTGTCGACGTGGTTGGCGAGGATCATGCGGCCGTTGCCGCTAACGTTGAATTTGTCGGCCTGCAGGTGGCTCACGTCCAGCACCGACTGCGACTCTTGCTGCAGCTGATAAATATTGGCGTACGCCCAGGGCCTGCCATACAGCGACAGCAGCGTGACCGCTATCGCCAGCGGCACTGCCAGTATCAGCACCGCCTTGTACAGCCGCAGCGGGCTGGCGCCGGCGGCCAGCATGGCGGTGATCTCCGCATCGCTGTACAGCTGGCTCAGCGCCACCGCCACCGAGACATACAGTGCGACGGGCAATATCATCTCCAGCGCGATCAGCGATTTATAGAACACCACGTCGGCCACCACCCGCAGCGCCAGCGTGCCGTTGGCGGCGTCGGTCAGGTAGCGCTGGGCGGAGTAGCTGGCGAACATGAAGATCAGAAACCCGGCGATCATCATCACCAGGCGGCGGATCTCAACCGTGATGTAGCGTTCGATCAAAGACATGCGTCATCGGCTCCCGGCGGCGTGCGCTTCATGGCGTCTCCTGCGCGATCAGCGCGCGCAGCAGGGCGATCACCTGGTCAACTTCCTGCGGGGTGAGTGCGCCGTCCTTTGCCCACTGCACGCGCCCGGCCTGGTCCAGCACCACGATGGTGGAGCTCTCCTCCGGCAGCCGCCAGGCCATGCGCCCCAGCCCGTCGCTGTCGACGATGAACTGCGCCCAGGGGTAATTCCGCTTGTTTTTCTCGATCTTGCCGCGCACGAAAAAGCCGGAGCCCGGTATCGCGTCGTCGGTGTTGACGATGGTGGTGGGCTGGAAGCGATCGCCCGGCAGGTTCGCGTCCTTGACGGCGTTGATCAGCAGCGAGTTCTTCTTCTTGGCGGAGGTGCGCCCGGCGATGTATTGGATCACCCGCACCTTGCCCACCAGTTTTGCGCTGTTCCATGGCCGGTAGCTGAAATCGCCGTTGCGCAGCAGCAGTTCGCCGCGATCGGCGATGGCGATCGGCGCCACCGGCCGGCCCTGCACGAAGTTATGCGCGGATGCCGCCAGCGGCGACAGCAGCAGCGTGAAGATCAGCAAGCGACGCAACGTCATCATGGCTCCTTGCAACGCGCTTATCTGCCCGCCGCGACGGCCGGCGGGGAAAACGACAGCGGAAAGCGCGCCAGCAGCAGCTCCAGGCGCTGGCGAATATCGATATCCAGGATCGCCGGCCGATCGTAGATATCGCCGCCGGCCAGTTTGTCCGCCACCATCACGTCGTGCCGGTCGCCCATCAGGCCGTTAATCGCCGCCAGGAAGCGCGAGATCTGCCGGGCCTCGCGGTTGTCGGGATCGATCGATCTCAGCGTGTCGTAAAACGACACCTGGCGGCTGACGATTTTGCGCACGTTGTGGAACTGGTGCCCGGTCAGCGCCGGGCTGGCGATCAGCGTCTGCAGCTGGCGCATTTGCTCCTGGCGGTAGGTGATAAAGCCCTGTGCGCTTTCCAGCCGGGTGTGGCGCAGCGCATAGCGCACGTATGACCACACCGGCTTGCTGAGCAGCAGCCGCAGCAGGTTGCCGTACAGCGTCAGGTTCTTCTGGTTGCCGTTGCGAAACGCATCCTGAAAATGACCGAGCACCACGGTGGTGGTGTGGAACAGGCGGTTGGCGCGGTGGGGCGCGCCGTACAGCTGCTGGGCGAAGCGCAGGTGCTTATAGCGGGCGCGGATATATTTGTAGCGCATGCGGGTGGGCGCCGCCAACTGCGGGTCTTGCAGGAAACCGTTCACCAGTTGCAGCAGCTCGCGGCGGGAAAAGCCGTCTTCCCAAAACTGCAGGCACAGCGCGTAGTTGTCCCGGATGCTCTCGGGGGAACACTGCAAATCAATCTGCTGTGGCAGGCTGATATTCGCCTCAACCAGGTCGTCTTCTTCCACCGCGACAAACAGCGCCTGGGTGGTTTCGGCGGAGAACTTCTTCCAATTATCGGTAGCGGTCATTGATTACTCTCTTTGGGCACATTCAGCCCCAACATAAAGCGATTGCGGTAGGCGCCGATCGTCGGTATCAGGGATAACAGAACGTCTAAACATTGCCCCAGTAAATAAGCGAAGGCGGCGCCCTGCACGCCGAAGGCATACGCCATCGACACCAGCAGCGCAATGTAGGCCGCCGAGGCCGTCGCCTGCGCGATCAGGAAAGCGCGCTGCTTGCCTGCCATAAACAGTAAGGATTCCTGCGGGAAGCCCATCATGGAGACGATGATCGCGCCCAGCATGATTTGAATCAGGTCATAGGCTTCCAGGTATTGCTGCCCGAACACCGCGGAAATGAGCGGTTTACCCACCAGCAGCATCAACACCGCGACGGCCAGGCCGATGCCGCCGGCCAGCAGCGAGGAGCGCAGGCCCAGCAGCCACGGGGTCTTGGTGCGCGGATCCAGGCGCATGATCTCCGGATAGAAGCTTTTCTCCAGCAGCTTGGCCGGGGTGCCCGTCGCATCGAAGAAGGTCATGGCGATCTTGAACAGCCCGGCGGCGGCCGGCCCGAGCACCACGCCCACCAGCACGGTGGTGCAGGAGTTGCGTGCGGCCCAGATGGTGTGGGCGATGTTGGTGGTCCAGACGAAGTTCCAGGCGCCCTCGATGCGGCGCGCGACGTTGAACAGGCGCGGCCTCAGCGCGCCGTGGATATCGCGGCGGCGCAGCTCGCGTGCGGTGAACCACCAGAACAGCGTGCCGCCGATCAGGTTAGAGGCGTACCAGGTGACGATAAAGCCGGGGAATCCCAGATCGAAATAATAGGAGATGACGCTGCCCACCGCCTGCAGGAACGGCTTGATCGCCTGCTGAATGGCGATGAGATCGAAGCGGTTGAAGGCGCGCAGCACGCCGGTCGGCGTGGACGAGGTCATCGACGGGATCAGGGTGCAGTACAGCATGGCGAGCCAGAAGCTTTCGCTGTCCAGCCCCAGGGCGTGAGACAAGAACGGCAGCATGATCATGCCGCCCAGCACGGCGATGACGCCGCTGGCGATATCCAGCCCGAAGGAGAAGGCGACGACGTCGCGGAAGCGCCCGGTGTTTTGATGCTCCAGCGCCGGGGTGCCGAATTGCACCACAAACTGCCAGGTCTGGAATTTGATGAAATCGCTGACCGCTTTGGTATAGGCCTGGATCACCACCAGCACGCCGAACATTTCAGGCGACATGCCTTTACCGGCGCAGGAGAGCGCCAGCAGGCCGAGCAGCGCGCTGGCCACGCTGCCGGAGCCTAAGTAGGCGGCATTACGTAAAATGGAGCGAAATGCGCCATCGGAAAACCACCGTTTCATAACCCAAACCAGCCGTTATCGTTGTTTTGCTGCATCTTGTGTTCCGCTGTCATGCGCTTGCCCTGTATGCGTTTAATAAACCTGAGTTTCTTCGCCGGCGTTTTCGCCGGGTTGCCCGATGTCGCTCTGTGGGCGCTTCGCGGGGTTCACCACGGCGGAAATGGCGTTGAGCGCGTTGCTCAGCACCTCGTCGTAAGGCGCTCTGGCGTCCAGCTCGATGATGCGCGCGCCGTTGTACTGCAGGCGTACCATGGCGGAAATCTTGTCTTTCAGCTCTTCATAGCTGTGATCGGGCTTGCGGGAAAACGCCGTATCGACGTCGATATCGAGGCGAATGATCAGCTCCGGCCGATAGACGGCCATGCGTTGATATAAACGGCGTTCGCGCGCCGCCAGGTGGCTCAATAGCCAGCCTTTTGCGCGTTCCACGCCGATGCCGGGCCCGTCGTAGTAAAAACCTGAAATTTCCGCCTGCGGGTAGCGATCGCTGATCACCAGCACGCCGCTCTGCGCCAGCCGCCGCACCTTGCGCAGGTTGGAGGCGCGCCACAGCGAAAAGCCGTACATGATCAGCGCCGCCCACAGCGCCGGCGGCCTGTTGCTCATGCGCTGGGTTTTATCGGATTTGGCCGCCAGGCGCCGTTCCAGCCACACGCCGATGAACGGCAATTTCTTGATTTTGTCGCCGTCTTCGCCGGAGATCAGCCCCAAATAGCGCCGCTCCGTGGGGCGATGTTGCTGCAGGTTCTTGACCAGATCGGCGGTCAGCGTGGACTTGCCGGTGCCGTCGCTGCCCACCACGGCAATCAGCCCGGTGATGCAGGAGGAAGAGGTATTCTGTTCGGCGGTGAGTTTATTTTTTTTCATCTGTTTCGGTACGAAAAGGTTATTTGGCGGTTAGGCATTGGCGGCCCTCAGCGATATTTTAACGGCGCGCAGAGACTCGTCGAAAATACGGTTGGCCGGCTCGCGGCCGTCTAAATCCAATATGTTAGCGCCGTTAAACGTCAGGTGCGGGATGACGGCGATTTTTTCACGCAATGCCGCCAGCGAGTGATCGGGTTTGCGTGAATAGGCCGTTTGTTCGTCAATATCCAGCCGAATTAATAATAAGGGCTGATAAGACGCCATCCATTGGTAGAGGTTTTGTTCGCGCTTTCTCAGCCAGCGGATCCAGCGATTGCCGCCGGCGGTTTTCGCCAGCTGCGGGCCATCGAAACGAAACCCCGCCACTTCGGCCTGCGGATAACGATCGGTGATCAGCAATGCGCCGCTGCGGCTTTTCTTCAGCATGCGACGGAATTTATAAACGCGCCAATAGGAGAGTAAAAAAATCACCAGCGCCGTGGCATTATCCGGCGGCGTGGAAGGGCGCTCATGCACGCGCTCCGACTTCTTCAGCAAATAACGCCCGAAGGGGGCGCCAATAATCGGCAGCGAACTGATCCATTCGCCGATGCGCCCGGAAGACTGGCCGAGATAAAGCAGTTCGGCAGGTTCTTGTGGCGATAAGGCGTTGACCAGGCTGGCGGCTAACGTGGATTTTCCCGAGCCGTCACAGCCGGTTATCGCTATTACGCGCACGGGCGAGCGATCAGATGAAGGTCTTATCTGCTGACTCACAATAATTGATCCAATGCGAAAAAAACTATTGTATTCCAATACGCCTTGGGTTCAAGATATTTATTGTGCTTTGCTGCGATAAAATAATGAGATTGCTATTCCTGTTCGTTATTTGAATTGATATTTATGGCGTTCGTTCTTGTTATTTTGTGCTAATTGTTGGTGCGTGCGCCGGTTTCGCTTTTTATGTTAATTTCCGGCCGGGCTAACGGCGAAAAAAGAGCAGAGGTTTTCAATTTTCGCTTAATGTTTTGTGCTTTTTGGCGTCGCGTTACGGAAAATTTTTTCCACGCGGCCGCCACGGCAATGATAAGCGGTAGTTCGCTTCAAATATGGCACGCCGTTTCTGGTGTATTGAAAGAGAGTCTTATTATGAGTGCAAAATTTCCGCCGCTGATTGCGGTTATCGGCAGCGACGGATCGGGTAAGTCCACCGTTTGTGAACATCTGATCGCGTATATGAAACATTATGGCCCGGCGGTGCAGGTGCATCTGGGCAAACAGGCGGGCAACGTCGGCCGCGCGGCGGCGAAATTGCCGCTGCTCGGGCGCTCGGTGGGCAAGGCAATCGAGAGCAATACCAAAAAAGTCAAAACGAAAAAATCCCGGATTGGCCTGCTGCCGTCGGCGGTGATCATCGCTTTTGTGGGGCGGCGGCTGCTGCGTTTTCGCCGCATGCTGGCGTATCGTCGGCAAGGGTTCATCGTGTTGACCGACCGTTTTCCGCAGGCGCAAATCCCTGGCGCTTACGACGGCACGGTTTTTCCCGTCGACGTTGAAGGGAGCCGTTTCGTCCGTTGGCTGGCGGCGCGCGAGCGGGCGGCGTTCCAATGGATGGCGGGGCAAAAACCGGATCTGGTGCTCAAGCTGAATGTCAGTCTGGCGGTGGCCTGCGCGCGCAAACCCGATCACCGCAAAGCGGCGCTGGAGAAGAAGATCGCCGTCACGCCGTTATTGACGTTCGAAGGCGCCGACATCGTGGATCTCGATGCCGATCGGCCGATCGAGGAGGTGCTTTCGGCGGCGGAAAAAGCCATCGCGGAATTTATGGCGGCGCAGGGTTATCGCTATTCCGCTGATGAAGTATCAACGGCTGCGCACTGAGGCGCGCATCGGTTCGGCAGGGCGGCGATGCCATTTTCGGCACCGCCGCCGCGGCCGAGAGGGAAGGCTTTATTTTTTCAGCGCCGCAAAGGCGCGCACGATGGTGTCGATCTCTTCATCGCTGTGCGCGGCATTGACGCTGCAGCGCAGCAGGGTGACGCCCGCCGGCGCGGCCGGTGGCAGCACCAGGTTTACATACACGCCGTGGGCGATCAGCTCGCGCCAGAAACGCAGCCCTTCTTCCTTCGAACCGATCATCACCGGCACCACCGGGCTGATGCGCGGCCCCAGGGTATACCCCAGCTCGGCGAGGCCGTGGTACAGGCGGTGCGCGTTGCTCCACAGCTTTTCCCGCAGTTCGGGATGGAGCGCGATTTTTTGCAGCGCCGTGCGCACCGACGCGATGCTCGACGGCGACGGCGACGCGGTAAAGATATACGGCCGGCTGCTGTAGCGCAGCACGTCCATCCCCTTGCCGCCGACGGCGAAACCGCCGATCGAAGCCAGGCTTTTGCTGAAGGTGCCCAGGACGATATCCACGTCTTGCTCGACGCCCAGCGCTTCGGCCAGGCCGCGGCCGTGCTCGCCCATCACGCCGAAGGAGTGCGCTTCGTCGACCAGCAGATACCCGCCGAGCCGCCGCTTGATGTCGACGATTTCCACCAGCGGGGCGACGTCGCCCAGCATGCTGTAGATGCCTTCCACGATAATGATCGCCTCGCGCGCACGCTCGCCCAGGCGCAGCATGCGGCGCTCCAGATCGGCGGCGTCATTGTGGCGGAAGCGAATAATCTCCGCGCCGCCGAGGGCGCAGGCGTCGTAAATGCTCGCGTGGCTGTCCGCGTCGATCAACACCACGGCGCCCGGTCCCGCCAGCGTGCTGATGACGCCCAGGTTGGCGGTGTAGCCGGTGGAGAACACGATGGCGCTGGGGCGATCGAAGAATTCCGCCAGCTCCCGTTCCAGCGTCAGGTGCGATCCGTAGCTGCCGTTCGCCATGCGCGAGCCGGTGGTGCCGGTGCCGAGCGCGGCCAGGGCCGCCTGACCGGCGGCGATCGCCTGCGCATCGAACGTCAGGCCAAGGTAATTATTGGTGCCGGCGAGGACAATCTTTTGATCGCCGATGCGGCCCTGGGTGGCGGAATAGACTTCGTCGATACAGGTGCCGAACGGATTCAGACCGGACGTTTGAAATTGTTCGCGGTCATTGGCGAGGCGCGCAAACTTATCATACAGTCCCATGGTTTTTCTCCAGATAAGGGCGCAGCGCGTCAAGCAGTTGCTCAGGCGTTCTGACATCAAGCAATATATTGATAGGAATGGAGATATCTAATTCATCTTCCAGCATCATCAGCAGATCCAGGACTCTGATGGATTCCAGGCCAAGATCATTGACGAGATCGCTATCAGGTTTTATTTCCACTCCGCCTTCGACGATACCTTGCAAACACGTCAGGATATAATCCATTACAGCATCGCGATTTAGCATAAGAACGTTGACACACCTCTATTTGGAATAATTAAAACAGCCCTTCGCGCAGCGCGCGCTCCAAACTTACCTGTGGAAACCAATTAATCTGTTGCGACAGCGCGTGATTACTGGCGGACCAGTCGTGATGGGTTAATTCGCGTATTTTGCTGCGCGTCAGCATCGGCTCTTGTTTGACCAGGCGGTTCCACACCACGCTGATATCCGCCAGGGCTTTCAGCAGCGGCAGCGGAATGCCCACCAGGCGCACCGGCCCGTGCCGCACGGCGGCGCCGATGTCCCGCAGGCGCAGCCAGTTATAGCCTTCGGCCACGCCGTCGCACAGTTCGTAAATATTCGGCTGCGCAGGTTCAGCCTGCACCCATTGGCTGACCGCCTTGGCCAAATCGCTCACGTGCAGAAAAGAGAGCCTGGCGTCAGGCGCGCCCAGCCGGGGCAGCACGCCGCGCAGCAGGCCGTTGAACAGCGGTTTCAGCTCTTTATCGCCGGGCCCGTAAACCGCCGTCGGGCGGAAAATCCCCAGCGCGATCTCGCCGCTGGCGGCGATGAGTTGCTGCTCGGCGGCCTGTTTTGAATGGGCGTACCAGGACAGCGCCGGATGGCGGGCCGCCAGCGACGACATGAACAAGAAGCGACGGCAGCGGCCGTTCTGTTTGGCCGCCTGCATCAGGTTCAGGCTGCCGGTGACGTTGCAGCGGGTGAACACCGCTTCCGCGTGCCCGCGCACCTGGCCCGCACAGTGCACGACGCACTCCGCGCCGCGCACCAGCTCGGTGAGCGAGGGCCGATCCTCCAGCGCGCCGGGGATCCACTGCAGGTTGTCGGCGGCGGCTTTTCCCGCGCGCCGCGTCAGGGCGCGCACGTTAAACCCTTGCGCCAGCAGTTCCTGGACGATGTGCCGGCCGATAAAACCGGTCGCGCCCGTCACTGCCACCGTGCCGCTCATTGCGCGAAACCGGCCAGCTGCGGCATGTGCGGGTAGAGCGAGGCGCTCAGCCAGCGTTTTTTGGCCTCCGCGCGCGCGGGTTTGCCCGACGACGTGCGGGGAATGCTGTGCGGCGGCAGCAGCTCGATGTCCACCGCGATGCCGAACTCGCTTTGAATGCGGGCGCTCAGCGAACGCACGATTTGTTCCCGGCGTTCTTCCGAGCTGACTCGGCACTGGATTTGCAAAATGATCCTGGCCGCTTCGTCGTGCTCTTCGGTTACGAAGGCGATCGCATCGCCGGAACGGATTTCCGGTTCGGATTCCGCGACGTACTCGATATCCTGCGGCCAGATATTGCGGCCGCGAATGATGATCAAATCCTTCTTGCGGCCGGTGACGTACAGATAGCCGTCCAGCAGGTAGCCCAGATCGCCGGTATCCATCCAGCCGGTCACCTGAATTTGCTGCTGGGACTCGTCGTCGGAGAAATAACCGTTCATCAGGCTGGGGCCGGAGATCGTGATATGGCCGACCTGGCGTTCCGGCAGCGGTTGCCCGGTTTCGCTGCGGATCTCGATGCGGTGGCCGGGCAGCGCTCGGCCGCAGTTGACGAAGGTCGAGACGGCGCGGGTTTTCTTGCCGGGCGCGACCGCTTTACCCTCGTACTCCAAAATATCGCGGTCGACCGCGTTGGTTTGCGGGCCGGAGCAGGGATCGGAAAAACTCACCGCCAGGGTGTTCTCGGCCAGGCCGTAGCACGGCATGAAGGCTTTGCTGTCGAAGTTGATGCTGCTGAAGTGTTCGCCGAACTGGCCGAGCAGCTCGGCCGGGATCGGCTCGGCGCCCACGCCCGCGACCCGCCAGCTGGAAAGATCCAGATCGACCAGCTCTTTGGCGTTGCTGCGGCGCAGGCACAGATCGTAGCCGAACGGCGGGGCGACGGACACCGTGCCGCGATTTTTGGCGATCAGTTTCAGCCACTGCATCGGGCGCATGGCGAAATCTTGCGTGCGCAGGTAATCGACGGACAGCTGGGTCGCCACCGGCGTTAGCAGGAAACCGACCAGGCCCATATCGTGATAGAAGGGCAGCCACGAAACGCAGCGGTCGCCCGCGCGCAGCTTGATCCCGTCGCGGCTGATCGCGTTCAGGTTCGCCATCGCCGCCCGCTGGGTAATGATCACGCCGCGCGGAAAGCGGGTGCTGCCCGAGGTATATTGGAGATAGGCGATGTCGTCGGGCGAAGGTGCGGGCAACGCGATTTCCGGCTCCGGCAAGGCGTTAAAATCCGCATCGCTGAGGATGTGCAGCGCCGAGGTGTTTTCCGTGGCTGAGGCGATCAGCGGCGTCCACTCTTCGCTGCTGACGATCACCGCGGGGTTGCAGCTGGCGATCAGCCCTTTCAGTTTGGCGGTGTAGGAGTCGCGCTGGCCCACGCCCATCGGGATCGCCAACGGCACCGCCACCAGGCCGGCGTACTGGCAAGCGAAAAAGGCTTCGACGAATCCCGCGCTGGTTTCGGCGATCAGCGCCACGCGATCGCCTTTCTTGAGTTTCAGGGACAATAAACGCCGCGCGCCCGAGATCGCTTTTTGCTGTAGCGTGCGATATTCGAGAACGGTCACGAGTTGATTGCGACGGTCGTAAAAATTCATTCCCGTATTGCCCAGTGCCGCGTAATCCAACGCGTCCACTAAGGTGGGGAAGTCCGCATAGCGCATGGGAAGAGAATGAACGGAACTTGTTTCAGACATAGACAAACTTAGCCATAGATTAAAAATCACCAAAAGAGAAAATCACTCTTGGCGAGGTAATTGATGTTTTACTATGAATAGGTTTTGAATAAGTTTGTTATTCAACCATCTTCATTCCGCGAACAGCGTATATTGCCGTGCTTGAGGGCACGCCGGTTATTAACCGGTCAGAGCGTGAGTAGCCCGTGTTATCAGCCTTGAGCGGCACCCTGGCGATATACGAGAGACTATTGTAATATCCGGGCTGCGCCGTTCTTTAGCCTGTCTCTTTCGGGCAGGAAATAACTGTCGGCTCATAGGTTATGACCTCATGCATGGCTATCTTGGAACTTAAACACTTCCTAAACAGTATGCCGCAAGAAATCCAAAAGTGAACGATTCATTTAAGGCTAATCTTAAAAAGAGCATTAAGTGGTAAAGATGGTGGCACACCTCCTGATTAAAGTCGGTACACTAAAAGCGGCGAGTTTCTTTTGCCGTAACAGCACAAAATAATAAAAGAGCACCATTAGCGTAGCCTGGCTGCGCCGCTTTCTGTTTCCTTTTTTTATCAATTACGGACATCACAGGGTGAATGTCGGGCGCAATAATGCGCTGTTTCACAGGGGGTAATATTCGGTTTTTCTTATCATTGAACCGGAGGCAATACACAATCCAATAAATGAGAACAGCATAAAAAATGCTAAAGGCGTTGTCGCGCGCTTATTTAATTATTTTATTAAAACGTAAGGCTATTTATGATCCGTGTTGAGAAAGTTCTGAGTAAACGCGAACTTAAAGAATTTATTGCTTTCCCCTCGCAACTGTTTCGCGATGATCCGAACTGGATTGAGCCGCTGCATGTAGAGCGCGAAGAGCACCTGTCAAAGAAGAATCCCGGCACCGACCATATTGAATGGCAGGCATGGGTGGCCAAAAAACAGGGCAAAGTCGTTGGGCGCATCACGGCGCAAATCGATGCTCTGCACCGGGAGTTGCATGGCGAGGATACCGGCCATTTCGGCATGATTGACGCCGTTGACGATCCCGCCGTTTTCAGCACCTTATTCACGGTGGCGGAGGAGTGGCTGAGGTCGAAAGGCGCGCGCAAAATCACCGGGCCGTTCAGCCTCAATATCAATCAGGAAAGCGGCCTGTTGGTCGAAGGGTTCGATACGCCGCCTTCCGCCCTGATGACGCACGCGAAGCCCTACTATGCGGCGCAAATAGCGCAGCAGGGCTACAGCGAAGGGATTGATTTGCTTGCCTATTGGATGAAAAGAACCGACCTGCATTTTTCGCCGTCGTTAACCCGGATGATGGAGCAGGTGCGCAAAAAGGTGACCGTTCGCCGCCTCAACCGCAAGCGCTTTCGCGAGGAGATGCAGGTGCTGCGCGAGGTGTTCAACTCCGGATGGCAGCATAACTGGGGGTTTGTCCCGTTCACCGAGCACGAGTTCGCCACCATGGGGGATCAGCTGAAGTTCCTGGTGCCCGACGATATGATCCATATCGCCGAGGTGGATGGCGCCCCCTGCGCCTTTATCGTCGGTCTGCCGAACATCAACGAAGCGATTGCCGATCTGCAGGGGCGGTTATTGCCGTTCGGCTGGGCGAAGCTCTTGTGGCGGCTGAAAGTCAGCGGCGTGCGCACCGCGCGCGTGCCGTTGATGGGCGTGCGCCAGGAATATCAATTCAGCCGCATCGGGCCGATTATTGCGTTGCTGCTGATTGAGGCGCTGCGCGAGCCTTTTGCCAAGCGCAATATCGACGCGCTGGAAATGTCGTGGATCCTGGAAACCAATACCGGCATGCGGACGATTTTAGAACGCATCGGCGCGGTTCCCTATAAGCGCTACCGCTTATACGAGAAAACGCTTTAACCGGCTGATAACGCATCGCCTTTTCACGTTCTCAGAATAATAACCGCGCCGGGGCATTTTCGGGCGGTGCCGTTTCAGGGGCAGGGTGACGGCGCGTGAGTGAATGCATCGCCTCCGGGAAGAGAACGGTTAAGGCCTTTAATTAATAAACTCGAGATAAATTCACGCCGCGTGATTTATTCGCGAGTGATTGTGGCAGTATTGACGAGAGCTGATTGCATGCCTGTGGAAAAGAAAAAAGGAATATGCCGATTAACCTACAGCATAAGGAATTCCTGGGCCGGATTTATTGACGCCGTGCTTACCGAAGATGCGTTTCGCCAATTATTGGTTATTAACGCCATTTTACTGGTTGTTACATTTGGTTTAGATGTTACAAATATAGAACGGCTGTTATTAATCGCCTGCAGTTTTCTGCTATTGGTGGTTGAGCTGCTTAATACGGCGATTGAAACCGTGGTCGATCGCATTTCGCTGGAATTACATCCGTTATCCAAACGCGCTAAAGATCTGGGCGGCGCTGCGCAGCTGGTGGCGGTGGTGATGACTATCATTATTTGGGGAATGGTGCTGCTGGGGCGATAAGGGCTTGGGTGGCTCAATTGCCAGGCCGGTTGCCGTGGCGCTATAAGCGGTTATCATCGATGTTTTGCGTTCAGCAAGGAGAGTCGGCCGCTATGCCCGTGAATTTTGATCTCAACGATCTTTATGCCTTCCGCGCGCTGGTGGAGTACGGCAATTTTCGGCTGGCAGCAGAATCCATCTGCCTGTCGCAGTCGGCCCTGAGCCGCAGGATTGAGAAGCTGGAAAACGCACTGGGCAGCAAACTGTTCGATCGTACTACCCGGCGCGTGACGCTGACGCTGTACGGGCAGGCGTTTGCCGAGCGTTCGGATCAGCTGCTGATGAATGTCGAAGCGGTGTTGGCCGATATCGATAAGGTCAGCCAGGAGCGTACCGGGCTGGTCACCGTCGCCACGGTGCCGTCGGCGGCCTACTATTTCATGCCCGACGTGATACGCCGTTTCCGGCTTCGCTATCCGCGCGTGCGCGTTAAGCTGATCGACGGCAGCGCGGGCAATGTGATTGAGGCGGTCACCGGCGGCCAGGCTGACTTCGGCATCTGCTTTGCCGGGCGGCTGCAGCCTAACCTTGAATTTGTGCCGTTGGTGGGGGACGTTTACGTGGCCGCTTGCCGGCGCGACCATCCGCTCGCCGC